>Ga0180301_10002630_pt1 | contig 14158 bp, 13 predicted proteins | sample GuaBasSediGuay16_FD_121797 | JGI IMG/M metagenome (GOLD analysis project Ga0180301, IMG submission 121797) | Subseafloor sediment microbial communities from Guaymas Basin, Gulf of California, Mexico - Guay16, Core 4569-2, 12-15 cm | ecosystem: Environmental > Aquatic > Marine > Hydrothermal...
CAATAGATGTGATCTTCGGATCCATCGCAAATCTAATTGCAACCTATGTGATCTTCAAATCGAGGAGATATAGGCTTCTCGGATGCATACTTGGATCACTAATCATAGGCATGATTGTAGGTGGATATCTATGGCTGTTTGTACCGGCGCCAAAGATAGGTGGATTCGCTCTACCCGTCTGGGCAGCGATGATGCTGAGCATCTCGATAAGCAGTCTCGTGACCGTTGCAGTCATAGGATACATGCTGCTTATAGCTATCAGTAGGCCAAGCGTGATTAAGCCGATTAAATCTAAAGGATTAAAAGTATACGCTTGAATGATGTATGTAGCTGAAGGCTTCTAGACCCTAGATGCACAGATGCCTATAACCAGCCTTTAAGTCTGAAAAATCAGGGAACTCTGATTCCTATACAGATGTATGCCATCGGATCGATCTTGTCCGATTCGAACCCGTGGCTTTCACCCGGCTTAAAGATAAGCACGTCTCCACGTGAGATGTCGATCTCCCCCTCATCTGTAATCGCTGTTCCTTTGCCCTGAAAGCAGATGAATATCTCTTCATGGTCGCTGTGGCTGTGGATGCTGTGGCTTTCTCCAGGCATATAATAATGGATATTCACGAAGATTATGCCTGAAAACTCTCCTTTACTTACAACTTGTTCCAGAGGCTTCCTACAATCATATATAGAGAACAGCTTCACTCCCATATTCCTCCAGCTATTTCCATTTAATCATTTCTCGATAATTAGGATGAGGCTTAAATTTTCTTGCGAATTCGCCGATAGATCCTCCTATTATCTCGATCTTTTCCAGATCAGCTATGCCTACGCCCCAACTGTTCAGACTGTGAAGGTAGCCAACATTCCTAGGATTGAGTCCAAGAATCCTACACATGACAGCGTCTAGAGATACCGAATAGAGACTTGCGGCTGCTACTCTGCTGATCACTTGGTCTCCTGAGACCGGTCCCCTTCCCTCCATTCCCACGAATCCATCTATTACTCCTAGATGAGGCATAACATGTTTCGCTAGCTTTGCGATATTCAGATTAATCGCTTTATATCCCTGATGGATCTTGGATTTCTCTCCGTTGACAAGTCCTCCTACAACCACATTTTTTATTGTAAGCGTTACGATAACGGTGTCGTGTGTCTTTGGAAGAGCCACAGATATTCTGTAGTCACTATCGATGAGAGTCTTTGACATCCGAAATTTTATAGGCTTCATTTGGGAGTTAAACCCTTCAAGCTCAACATAGTCATCCTCATTTAGGTCTACAAACTCAACATTATACTCATCCTGAAGATTGAGGTAGCCGAAATTTTCAAGCCCTTCTCTTAGGCTGGATGCGGCTGGCCCTTCACCTACAATTATCCTCCCAGAATAGTATTTTGAGATTATGTCTAGAGTTGCTCTGACAGCCTCGACATGTGTAGCTGCGAGCTGACGTCTTGTTGAGACGAAGTTCGGTTTAATAAGAACCTTGCTCTTCCCCTTAAGATCCTCCTCAATTCTTTTCTCAATTAATTTTAGAGCCTTATATACGCCGTCGTAATGATTGTTAGAGCCGACGAGCGCCACAACAGGTTTCATGATAAGATCCAGAAATGAAGCAGCTTATATTAATATTGGCGTGTTTATTTGAACGCTGTTATTTTTTGAATGGAAGAATATAGATGGATGTGATCTACATGAATTGTTCAAGTCTGGTTAGACCAACTATCTTCTCGAATTCTAATCCTAGCGCATCGAGAATCTGATCAAAAGTTGACTGTAGATACGCGATGTATTTGTCAGCGTCGATCTCCTTGTCCGAAGCGAGCTCAACCGGTTTAACGTAGGGATCCTTCATAACCTTAACAAATCTTATTAGATCTCCAGCCTTGAGCTCTACTCCCCTCTCTTCTAATTGACGGGCAGCCTTCACATGCTGAGGCGTCGTCTTCGTGTATGCGCGGGGAGGCTTCCCCAGAACAACCTCGAAGGCTAGATCGTTTATATCTTCCCACTCATGCCGTTTCAGCTTATTATAGCATTCCTGAACGATCTTCTTTATATCATTCTTTGCAGCTTCGAAATCCGCCGGATTCCCGACCTTTGCAAGTCTCCTCTCTAGCTCATCGAAGTATCTCTTAATGAAACGTGGAATATGACTCTTCTTTCCAGTTAATCCTTTAACATCCACGCTTCCATCCTCAAAGACTCCGAGATAATTCTTCTTTCTAGAACTCAACACAGCGTAACGATACTTCTTGTCAACATCAAACTCCATGCCTAACGTTTTTTCGGCCCATTCAGACAACGCCTTAATCTGTTCAGGAGACGGATTCTTCAGAAAGAGACTGTCCGTATCTCCATACAGCACTTGAATCCCCAGCTCCTTTGCCTTATTAATGGTCTGGGTAATCACATTTCTTCCAATCGTCGCCGTTGTCTCAGCTACCGGTGGACAGTAAAGGTCGAAGGTTTCAGCTCCAAAGACTCCGTAAGAAGCGTTAAGGATTACCTTCAGAGCGCTTTGAATGACGCTGTACCAGTTTCTTCTGGCCCCTGGAAGCGATTTATCTTTAGCCTTCGGCTTATACCAGTAGACTCTTAAATCTCTAAGCGAACCTATCAGAGCGCTCTCGAGAGCTCTATGCTTCGTGCAGATCCAATGCGGCGTTCCGGGAACAACGTTCTTCTTGCATTCCTCATGAGGACATCTGATTGATTGATAGCCTAGGTTATGAACCTTTATTATTGAGGGATATAGACTTTGAAAGTCCATCACTGCAACGTTGAAGTGGATTCCCGAAACCGGCTCAACAACTATCGCTCCCTTATACTTCTTTCCTTTTATTATCGCCGTAGTTACAGTCTTTCCTTTCGCAGCGATTATATCTTCCTTATTCGGAATCAGCATGTTTCTTTTTCTATGTTCATACTCCATGAAGGTTCTGATCCAACGTGAGACTCCTTGTCTACTAACGTCCTCCATAGGCATCTTGCTTATACGGGTTAAGACCAGCAGAAGCTTCATAACTAAGTTGTCATCAAAAGAGGTCAGCTCCAGAGTTATCTCCGCATCGTTGAGGCAGTACCTAGCAAGTTCTGAGTATGTGAGCTCCGAGATCGGTTTAGATATCTCCAACTTAGGTTTTCCAAGAATTGAGGTTGCAACCTCATCTAGGGTTACATTCCGATATTTCTGAGAGAAGGCGTATATCTGTATAGACTTGTTGAAGAAGAACTTGTACAGGTCGATGTGAATTCCATTTCTGAGCAGATATACTCTTCTTCCAGGCTCAATCGGAATCTCTTCTCTTTTAAATCCCATTCTCCGCGCTCTATGATAGAGATATCGGAGATCAAAGTCGTCTCCGTTGAAGGTTATGACGAAGGGATATTCATCTATCACCTTAAAGATCGCTGCAAGCATATCCCTTTCTGATCCATAAAACTCAACATTCACGTCTTTAGGAAGATCAAGTTCTTCTTCTCCCTCTTCTCTCCTGAGAAGTATGGCCTTCCTATTACCATCGGAATCGACAAGACAGGCGCAGAGAATTGGGTAAGGAGCCTCTTCAGCATCTGGAACTCGAGTTGCCACTGGAGAGTAAACTTCGATATCAAGTGCAACACGTTTCATGTCTGGAGCTGGATACTCGAGAAGCCTTATCCAAGACTCAAGGTATGGAATGAGATCTTCAGGTTCATTCTTAAATGCCGTATCGAGAATCACCTTTATGTTCTTTTCAGTTTCCTCATTAACTGCTGGAAGAAGTTTGCCGTCTCTAATCTCGTAAAGCATGCCTGGGAGAAGTCTTCTGTCGAAAATGTAGCATTGATAATATTTAATTGCAGCCTCCCAAACTTTCGGCTCCTTCTCTGAACCGAAAATCTTCCGATACTCTTGTGGAATAATATCTCTTAAGCAGCCCCTCGGTCTCCCTCCAATCGAGAGCGGATCCCCCGCCACCACTTTCGTCACTTTAATCATCTGGTCGTTGATTGCATCATACTTTTCAACGATCTCTGCGTGATCAAAGCCCGGATGGTTAACTACTCTAGGAATCTTTTCTAGCTCTTCTGGAGTAACATTTGTCAGACAGTATGGTTTATGACCGGTGTTATCATACCATCTATAGATGCGCTTTGAGACAGGCTCATAGAGTTTTATGCAGGCTAGATTTGCATCGCCGTCATAAGTTGCAGAGACGAAATATGATGGGGGAAGATTCTTGGGGGTCTCTTTTTCGGCGGGGTTCTCCTCCGCCTCAACCTTTGGAGGCTGGAGGGATTTCTGATCAGAATCCGGGCTTACCTTTGACCTAGTATGGGTGGAATTATTTTTTGGGAAGTAATCATCTAAGCGGGCAAGGGTCATAGCGTCTCAAATCCCAATTATTAGATAATATATTGATGGGGATTTAAGGCTTCCTTGAGGTGTGGAGAGAATGCTTTTTAAGCGCTTTCAATAATTTGACTTTGTTAGACTGTTAGGAAGGACTAGTAACTGGTTGATATCGGAAATTCAGCAGAGTGAGGAATGGAGTCAGCAATTAAGCAAGTGGCTTGAGAGCCTAGCTCTACAATATGGCTATCTTGGAATCTTCATCCTAAGCTTTATAGGGGCTACTTCAATAATCTTCCCCATACCATATACAATAGTGATCTTTTATATCGGGTCTCTAGGAATCTTCAATCCGATTTTAATCGCGATCTTTGGAGGAGCCGGATCAGCCCTAGGAGAGTTCTTCGGATACTTCCTAGGATATTACGGAAGAGCCATTCTAAGCGAGGAGAGACAGAAAAGGCTAGATTATGCCGCGAGATTCTTCAGCCGTTACGGATCTATCGCCATTTTCCTCTTCGCCTTAACTCCCCTTCCAGACGATCTTCTATTCATACCTCTAGGCGTTATGCGCTACCCCTTCATAAAGGCGTTTATACCAAGCCTCGCCGGAAAGATTTTGATGTGCCTGATCTTGGCTTATGGCGGGTATATATCTGCGGAGATCATTAAGAACCTCATAGGTGGGGAGGGTGGCTACATAAGCGTAATAATCTCAACAATACTCCTAATAGTTATTATGATTTTAATGATTAAGATAGACTGGGAAAAGATTCTGCCCTTGAAGGAAAGAGAGAAGAAAAGCTCCCAAAGTCCAGATTCTTCTTGAGAATTCCGTTACAATAGAATTATTTCTTTTATGACGCTGTGATTCTTTTAAGAAAGACTTTAAAAGGCTGGTTTCGTTCTGTTCAATAAATTGATAGGTGAAGGATGCTGTATGAGGGGAAATTTTCAAACTGATGGATGGAAGGTGGGTTTTCACACATGGTCTTTTGCCAGCCTTCCTTTAGAATCAGCATTGAAGCATATTAGGAATGTGGGTTTTACAGAGGTGGAGATAAACGCGGATAAGATACATTTGGATCCTAGAGTTTTTCCCCGTTCAAAACTTTCAAGCATAAGGAGCCTCATTAATGATCTTGGTTTACATCCAAACTCTGTGCATGCTCCGATAGATGGAGTTGACTTATCAGCGCAGAGCACTGATATTAAAAGCCGAAGCATAGAGCTTCTTGAAAAAACATTAGAGTATTGCAGAGCCATAGATTGTCCAATACTGGTTGTCCATCCGAATCATTCTGAGAGTATCTCGTTAGGCTATGAAGTCATGAAGAAGAACTCTATTGAGAATTTAAGGGTTGTCGTTAAGAAGGCGGAGGATCTTGGAGTGAAGATCGCTATTGAAAACATGATTGATATGAAGCGTGAAAGGTTCGGAAGCAGAGTGTCGGATCTTAAGGAGATTATAAGAAGCGTCGGATCGCCATATCTTGGCATATGTTTCGATTCTGGTCATGCTAATCTGCTGGCAGCCTCTTCAGACATCAGCATATATAATGAGATAATCGATGCGGGAGAATACTTGTGGACGCTTCATATCCATGATAACGATGGAAGTGGGGATCAGCACTTACCTCCTGGTGACGGAAGCATAGATTGGAGTTTGGTGATCAGAGCCCTAAGAGAGGCTGATTACAAGGGGATCTTTATGATGGAGATTCAGGAAAGGGGAGATCCAGATTCTCTGGCGGAGAGATGTCTTAGAATCGCTACCGAGATCATTCAAGCATGACTTATCTCGAAGAAGATTTTTACTGGTGAGCTGAATCGGGAAGAATCTAAAGAATTCTGGAGACAAGAAGTTGCTACAATTGCCACGGAAGCACGAAGCAGCATTGGACTGTGGAAGATTCAGCATTCTACAACGGTCTCGCCGAGCGTAAGCCTAATTCATCCAGCTGCATCCTTGGAGAGGCTCATATCCGCTTAGAGAGAATTACTAGCTAGCTTTGCATTCTTTATCTTTAGTTTTTCTCACTGTACATAATCGTTTAATGGTGCTTCCGCGCTTCCTCTTAGAAGACCATCAATCCTTATTACTTCTTCTCTTTCTTCAGGTCTTAAAGGTTAAGCAATCATGCATGTGAAGCTTTTACCTAGCTGACTAAGAATCGTGCGTCATTCATAATTTGAAGGCCCTAAAATCCCTTTTTATTTTTCTTTGTGTTCACTAAACTTTATGAGGATCCTTTTACATGATCTCCATTTATGCCATATAATTTCAGATTTGACCTAACTAAAATTTCAAGATCATTCTGTAGAGAAGTTGCTAGAGTTGCCCATGATAGTGGAATATATAGGAGAACGGGAGACGCTGCCCGCTACCTGATTAGAAAGTTTAGAATTCAGGAATTAACGGGCCTCAACCTTTCAGATGCCATAAGCCTCATGGAGGATTTCATTGAAACGCAGATTAGGAATATTAGATATCGAAATGAATTTTTAAAGGCTAGGAGGAAAGCCCTATTTCTTCCCCACTGCTCTAGGAAGTACATGGATAGCAGATGTAAAGCAATATTTAATCCCGAGATTCCATCCTTTTATTGTTCCTATTGCTCAAGCGACTGCCTTATACATCAAGCTACGCTTCTAGGAAAGAGAAGAGGATATGATGTCTATGTTGTTCCCGGGGGCTCCTGCATAAAAGAGATTCTTGATAGGAGTAACTATGAAGCTGTTGTTGGAGTTGCATGTGGGATGGAGATTAGACTTGCAGAGAAAGTCTTAGAGAAGCTTCACTTGCCGGGGCAAGCGGTGCCTTTAATAAAGAATGGATGTGCAAACACAAAGTTTAATCTGGAAACTCTAAAAAAAATCTTATAATGAGTTTCTAATCTTCTTGATCAGATGAACCTTTATTATGGCATTACGGGGATGGCGCTATGCTTTTTAAGAAAGATTGGGAAGAGACCAAAAAAGTCTTTGAAGAATGGTGGAACGGAGCTTTAGATCAACCGTTAATCCAGATAGTTTATCCAAAGCATGATGCTCTTCCAGTGATTGATTCTTGGGCTTTTCTTCGATATTACCCCGATATTGAAAAGGCTTTAAACAGGCTTTTTCAGCAGTTTTCAAGATTAATATTCGAAAAGGAAGCGTATCCAAACGTATGGGTGAACTTGGGTCCCGGATCCCTCGCAGCATATTTAGGAGCCACGGTCAAATTTGACCCTAAAGTTAACACGTCATGGTTCTTAGGAGATTTTTCGTTAAAGGAGCTCGAGAATGTAGAGTTCGACGCTCATAATGAATGGTGGATCTATACTTGCCGAGCCTACGAAATGGCGAGAGAAGAGTGTAAAGGTAAAGCAGTAGTCTCCTTCACTGATCTTCTAGACGCAGTTACTGTAACTGGACTGCTGAGAGGAAACTTTCCCACGAATCTTTTAAGAGATATCTTCCTGGAAAGAGAAAGAGTAAAAAGGGTTCTTGAGCGAATCCATAGCCTCCTATTCAGATATTATGATGAATCTTGCAGGCTCATAAATGTCCAAGAAAATGGCTATTCGACTTGGGCTGGACTTTGGAGCGCAAAGAAACACTTCACACTTCAATGCGACTTCATCGTCTATCTATCCCCGAGGATGTTCCGTGAACTCGTATACCCATTAATTCTAGAGGAATGTGGAGAATTTGATCGAACAATTTGGCACCTAGACGGCCCCTTAGAACTGAAGCATTTAGACGATCTGCTCAGCATAAGAGAACTTGACTGTATCCAATGGATTCCAGGGGAAGGTAATCCGGACTCCGGAGAAGAATGCTGGATTCCCTTATATAGAAAGATACAGGATAATGGAAAAATGCTCCAGCTGTTTGTTCCGCCCAAGAAGGTTGTTAGATTACTTGACAGAATCAATCCTAGGAGAGTAGCCATCAGTACAGTATGTTCGAATATTGCAGAAGCAAAAAATCTGATTAAAGAAATTGAGGAGAGATTCTAGATCGGAAGTATTTAAAATTCTTCTATGCCTCCATCTTCCTACATGTTATGTATTGTGAGGAGTCTCCGGGCATTTAAGGTCTCTCCTCAATCGCGCTGTTTTATTACAGATCTGCCGCCTCAAAAGATCCCTTCTATAATAGCCTAAAGTTTCTCGATCTGCAGATGGTTCCTACCCAATAGTATATCTATGTCCGTTGCAAGTCTTCTCTTAGTCTTGAGTGTATCCTCACCTACTCCTGAGATATCTCTATCGATTTGATCTTTACAATGTGAAAGGATTAATGGCTCTTTTACAATATTTTTCTGTAACTTCGCTTCCGATTATCGTTGAGTTATAAATATACAATTAGAGAGAGGCCTATTATCCCTAGCGCTATGATGACTAATGCAAAGATTATTGCAGCGATTATTGATATAGCTAATGCTTGCAGCCATCCGCATTCAAAGAAATGTCTAATCAAGGCAAGCCAGAGTATCAGCTGCACTATGGAAGCTGCGAATCCATGAAAGGATACTCCGATTAATGAGCCGATTATTGTTCCAAGCAAAACAATCAAAATAGAGTCAGAAAACTTCGCCTTCTCCTTCCCAACGAGAGCTCTTCCTGAAAGCCAAAGAAACGGTGATATTATAATGATGTTTATGATAGTGCTGATCAAAAAGAAGTTAAGAGGAATCATCAAATTAGGCTCGCCCACCTCATTCTTCTTGACCTCACATAATATTAATGCTTCCCGTTAATATTATAAATATGCTATTTTGGATATGTAAATGTGAACTTGCTTTCAAATATAATTTTTCGATTTAAAAAATCATGTCTAGACGATTTGTGGCGAAGTGACGGGATAAACGATTTGCTCTAAAGCATTCCAAAAAATGTGAAAAAAGTCTTCTTTGGCGTTTTTCTTTCCTTTTTTGGGAGATATCTTATATAGAAAATTAGATAAATATGCTTAAATTTTTGTATAGTATTTATTTCTAATGTCCGGATTGTCACCATAAGTTTACGTGCATCACGCATTTCCATCGAAGCGAGGAAAGATATACCTTGAAATACGTAAGAAAAAGGGATGGAAGATTAGAAAAATTTGATAGTAGCCGCATAACAAATGCTATATGGAAGGCTGCAAGAGCAGTCGGAGGAAAAGATAAGGAGCTTGCAAAGCGGCTTAGCGATCAAGTTGTTGCAGAGCTAGAGAAGCGCTTTGGAGAAGACGGCGTTCCAACAGTTGAAGAGATACAGGATGTTGTAGAAAAAGTTTTGATAGAGAATGGACATGCAAAAACTGCTAAGGCTTATATTCTGTACAGGAAGCAGCATCAAGACCTCCGTGAGTTAGCCGCTTTACTCAGCTCCTCCGACCTCGTGGAGCAATACCTTAATCTTGCTGATTGGCGAGTCCGTGAGAACGCTAACATGAGCTACTCCCTTCAGGGACTAAACAATTATTTGTCGTCGACGGTTATCGCGAAGTATTGGATAAGCCGAGTATATCCGCCTAACATATCCGATGCACATTTCTCTGGAGATATGCACATCCACGATCTAGGGGTTTTAGGTCCATACTGTGTAGGTTGGGACCTGCAAGATCTCCTTCTCTCAGGATTTGGAGGCGTGCATGGAAAGATCGAAAGCAAGCCTCCTAGACATTTTAGAACAGCGCTAGGGCAGGTTGTCAACTTCTTCTATACATTACAGGGAGAAGCCGCCGGTGCTCAAGCCTTCAGCAATTTTGATACTTATCTCGCGCCCTTTATACGATATGACGGATTAAGCGAAAAAGAGGTTAAACAGGCGCTTCAGGAGTTCTTCTTTAACATAAATATCCCCACTCGAGTAGGCTTTCAGACTCCCTTCACCAACGTAACCCTTGACTTGACAGTGCCAGAATTCATGAGGGATGAGCCGGTTATTTATGGAGGAGATTTAACGGATGATACTTACGGTGAGATGCAGGATGAGATAGACATATTTAACATAGCCTTCGCGGAGGTTATGTCAGAGGGAGACGCGAAGGGAAGAATCTTTACGTTTCCAATACCAACATACAATATTACGAAGGAGTTTGATTGGGACTCAGATGTCTCAGAGAAGATATTCGAGGTGTCAGCGAAGTATGGAACTCCATACTTCTCAAACTTTGTGAATAGTGATATGTCTCCTGAAGATGTGCGGAGCATGTGTTGCCGCCTAAGAATCGATAATAGGGTGCTTCGTAGACGTGGCGGAGGATTCTTCGGCGCAAATCCGTTAACCGGCTCGATCGGGGTTGTCACCATAAATCTTCCTAGAATAGGTTATCTCGCAAAGGATGAGGATGACTTCTTCGAAAGGCTTGAGGAGCTCATGATCTTAGCGAAGGATAGCTTGGAGATAAAAAGGAAGATTCTGGAAAGATTTACTGATAAGGGACTGTATCCATACTCTAAGCATTATCTGCGGTTTGTTAAGGAGGCTTACGGAAGCTACTGGAAGAATCATTTCTCAACGATAGGGCTTGTCGGCATGAATGAGGCTTTACTTAACCTTTTCGGAGTCAATATCGCAACTCCTGAAGGAACAGAATTCGCTGTTAGGGTGCTTAAATTTATGCGTGAAAGACTCATAGAATTTCAAGAGGAAACCGGAAACATGTACAATTTGGAGGCAACACCGGCTGAGGGAACCTCATATAGGCTTGCACGAATCGATAAACGTAAGTATCCAGACATCATCGTGGCTAATGAGAAGTACCTCTCCGATGGAGTCGAGCCATTCTATACAAACTCGTCTCAGCTTCCAGTTGATTATACAGCCGACTTGTTTGAGGCTCTGGAGCATCAAGATAAGCTTCAGCCATTATATACTGGCGGAACAGTCTTTCACATATTTCTTGGAGAAAGATTATATTCATGGAAAGCTGCTGCTGAGCTCGTTAAGAAGGTTGCTTATATCTCCCATTTGCCCTACTATTCGTTGACTCCCACCTTTAGCATATGCGTCTCTCACGGCTATCTCGCTGGAGAGAAGAGGGTCTGCCCATACTGTGGAGCCAAGTGTGAAGTATACTCTAGAATAGTCGGATATTTCAGGCCTATTGACCAATGGAATGACGGTAAGCAAGCTGAATTTCAGATAAGAAAGACCTTTGACAAGTCTGTTCTTGTGAAGGTTCCCGCATGAGCAGAGGATAAAGAATCAATGATGTTCGGAGGATTGCAGAGGACAAGCCTGATCGATTTTCCCAACAGAATATCGAGCATTCTATTCACTGTTGGATGTAATCTACGTTGTCCCTTCTGCTATAATTGGCGACTTATACTGAATCCTAAACCTCCATTCCTATCTGAAGATGAAGCCTTGAAAATTTTGCTGGAGAGAAAGAAGTATGTTGATGCTGTTGTGATATCGGGCGGCGAACCTGCCATGAACACTGATCTCCCCAAATTTGTTAGGAGACTCAAAGAGAACGGGTTCAGCGTAAAATTGGATACTAATGGATTCTATCCGGAGACCTTAAGAAAATGCCTGCCTTACCTTGACTATATAGCGATAGACGTGAAAACATCCCTAGAGAAGTATAAGCTGCTCGGCGCGAATGGTACTGATAAGTTGCTTCGCAGCATAAAGATCGTGAAGGAAGGAGAGATTGATTATGAATTTAGAAATACCGTTGTACCCGGAATAGTTAATGAAGAGGATATTCCAAAGATCGGAGGAATAGTTGAGGGAGCGAAGAGATTCGTCTTTCAGCAGTTCCGTCCTGGAGAGACTCTTGACAAAGCCTTCAATAACGTTAAGCCATACCCGGAAAGTATCATAGTTAGTTTCTCCAAGATCATGGAGAAGTATGTGTCTGAAGTTATCTTAAGAATCTAACGAATCTTCTATTCTTCTTTTCCTCTATGGAAGTTCCGGCGGAAATCCCTCCTCTTCTTTTTGGGAGAGATGATCTATAGCTTGCAGTAAATTTTTAGTCATACTTATCAGGGATAGCAGAAGAAGGACTCCTAGTATCGGCTGGAAGTACAAGGTGAAGATTATGTTTGCATTCATCATTTGGGCTTCTGTGGGAGGCTGAATTGTTACAGTTATCACTCCTCCATTCGTCATCTGGATGAGAAGGATAATCGATAGAATTGATCTCGCCGTGCTGAGGGCGTATGGGAAGATTGTTCCCCTTAAAAGTTGAATAGCAACTTCGATCCCGGCGAATAACAGAAAGAAGTATGAAAGGCCAGTTGCTGTTTGGATGGGAAGCATCTCCATAATCTCTTCTTCAAGTCCGGGAATATATTGGGGTAGATGGAGTAGAAGAAGCATCTCTCCACCCATGATGAAGCCCCATAATATGGCTCTTATGATCCTTGGAATTATGATTCTTGCCCAGTCCTTTCCAGTTTTCTCTTCTTCCTCAATATTGCTCATAGCTGATCCTCCCAAACTTGATGGGTTCCTCGATGATTGGGATCTGCAAGAATAATTCCGCATAGCCTTCTCCAGTGAAGGATTCGACACGAGTTAAATTCACAATGAACAAAATGGGTTCTTCAAATCTTCCCCCAGAGGGGACGCTGAGATACCCGATTCCCTCACCTATCATCTCTCCTTCCTCGTTGTACATTAGAAGATATAGTGCTCCTCCAATATCGGTGAAGAAGTGATTCTCAAATCTTAGGTTCAATTCTAAAAATAGGTGAGTTCCATTGAAGTCGCGTATGTTGAGGCTTTTAAGAGTTAATCCATGAAATGGTGCTCCCCACGGGATCGTTATATTAACAATTGATATTTGAAATCCTAATGCGTATGCATATTTGAATCCGGTTGAGATCAGCATCTTCATCTCCGTATCATTGAAGAGGAGCCTTTTCATTCTTGAGAAGAGAACTTTTGGACCTAAAGAGAGGATGTGAATCTCGCTTTTTAAATCTCCTTTTCTGATCTTGGCTATTCTTGTAGTGTTCGTGGCAATTATTACTCCATCAGAATCTTTAAGCGTCGTGGTCACCTCGAACTCGCTTATGTCGTATAATCCAGTATTATTGATTATTATGGGCATGAGCATTGTGAGATTTCCATTAATCAGCTTCACTTCTGGATTCCCTATCCCTATTCCCTGATCAACAATGGCTAATTGAAAAATGGAATAGATTGCGGATGCGAGAAACGCGAAGACGAGGAGTGCCGATATAGTTACTGCCCATCCTAAAGCTCTGATGCTCTGCCTCACTATGCTTTTTCCTTCCTCTAGACTTAATTAAAGACTATCTATTTCTCAACATCCGTCTCTTTTGGCTTTTCAGGCGCCTCCTCGGATTTCTTCATCTCTACCTCAGGCTTCACATACTCTCTAGACGCAGCTGTTATTGTCTGAACCCCTCTCCTAGTCAGTATTGACCCTATCCATCCCATTATGCCGAGATATAACGCTCTTATAGCGTAAGAGATTAGTGGGGCTAGGGCCTCCCCAAAGAGGCTCATGAGATCTTTCCCGGAGGCTATTTCAAGTACACCTGTCAGAAATTGGTAGGCGCTGAAAAAGGTGAATATGAGTAATGCGACGCCTATGAAGAGAACGATGAATCCTGACGCTTTTACACTGTCCATTTCAGTCTCTCCTTTGATGCTTTAATTTTAATATCTCAGTCCCTTATATAAAGTCGATAGAAATCCTTCTTTATATCAGAGCTCTATGTCTCTCATATTTACAAACTTTATTCTCAAAGTTTGATTCTTTTTACTCTTCTTCAGTGAACTTTTTTCCAGCAAGCTTCTCCATCGCAACTATTGCCGCCTGAGTTCCCTTCTCCCCAAGCCCCTCAGCCTCAACTG
>Ga0180301_10002631_pt1 | contig 14145 bp, 12 predicted proteins | sample GuaBasSediGuay16_FD_121797 | JGI IMG/M metagenome (GOLD analysis project Ga0180301, IMG submission 121797) | Subseafloor sediment microbial communities from Guaymas Basin, Gulf of California, Mexico - Guay16, Core 4569-2, 12-15 cm | ecosystem: Environmental > Aquatic > Marine > Hydrothermal...
CCTTTATTCCGGGTTCGAATACTTCCCGATTTTCCTTATATACAGGAATAATTACCAGATGAATCAATTCTTCCAACAGAGGAAGTGTTGGGTTCGACCTTTTAAGAAGCTTTTTAGATTTATAGTGAAAGAAAAGGGATAATCTCTCTTTTAAAGAAAGTTTCTTATCTTTTTTCTCACTCTCTTTATTGTAGATATCTTTTATCCTTTCCATCCAATCGGTTTCACTTTCTACCCAGAGACGAAAAAAGGCAAGCAGGAGACACAATGAGTAGTACACCATGCGTAAGAACCAGTAATATAAAAATATTATCATGATTGCAGCGGTTATCACCGGTTGTATAAAAGCCAGAATCATTATGCCAGATAGAGTAACAAGGCTTATGGATCCCGGTACAATTTCAAGAATCCGCTGAAGGAGCATCTCTTTTCTGCTTAGATTGTTCCTCGAATAAATATATTCCATAATATCATTTTATTATTTTGGACACGGAAAAACCTTTCTCGGGTATTATTTTTAATGATCTGATTTGTCCCTTTGCCGGCTTAACCATTACAAGCTTTCCCGTTTCTTCTGAATAGTATATTTTTTCTTTTGGCAGACCTTCAACTATCTCATACTCCTTTCCCTGTGTTTTTGGCAAAATCGGTTTTGCAATTATTTTCCCCTCTCTGGAAAAGAGAAAGTGAGAGTTATTACCGATCGGACCTATCGGGTTTATTTTTTTTATTGCGTTCAAGTACCAATTTACTTCCGGTAACTCATTATCCAGAAACCTGTCCGGTATGTTGATCGTTCCTACTCCTTTCTCGGTCCAGAGCAGTATACGATCTCTTTCAACGTCTACTTCTTCCCCAGTGATCCCTGCCCAGGTCAATTCTCTTTCAGGGGAAACTATAAGTAATTTCCTCTCCTCTTTAAGAAAGATACCTATTTTCTTTCCCTCAGCATAGAAAATCGTTAAGTTCTTACCACCTCCGAAATATCTCCTTATCTTCTCTTCTTCAATTTTAATATGGGGCAGCTTGATACCCAATCTGTTGATCTCAAAGATTTTCCCATTTTGCAGCATATAAAAAAAAGAGTTCTTATAGTAACCTGTCCCTATCACGGAGGAAGCTATTAAATTTCTGGTGCTCTCATCGTTTTTTCCTATAGAATAAAGGGTTTCTCCCTTAAGGAAATAAATCATATCCAAATAGGGTGAATACCAGAGGATTTTGTCCGGAAGAGTTTCGAACTTTTCTGTTAGTTCCTGAATCCTTAGTTTTCCCATCTGTGTATCAAGACCAATAACACTTATCCCTTCTGCACCGAGTAAAAAAAGAAAGACCAAATCGGAAGATGGAACGTTTTCAACTTTTATAATTACGTAATCATCATAAGTTGCAAGCTCTTCGGGTTTCTCCAATATTGTTCCGGATTTAATATCGTAGAAAGAAATATTATTTACCGAATCGCTTAAGAGAAGAGCATACTCTCCATTTGCAAAGGGAATAAAATTTCTAAAAGGCTTAATCAGAAGAGACTTCTGCTTTAATCTCTGGGGGAAAAGTATGACAGAATCGAGATGAGTTACCGAATCTGCTTTTATTTCTACCCTTGCTTCCCAGGAACGGTATTTATCCTTTACTAATGTAATAGTGTAAATCCCGGGCTTCATATTTTCTATAACTGCAGGAGTTTTCTCTTTTACCGATTTACCATTTATCTTTATTAGTGAGCCGGAAGGCCGGGAGCTCACCTCAAGGATACCTGTACGGATGACCGGCTTATTTCCCCGCGGCTCGAGAGTAATCCCAAAGGCAAACATCAGAAGAATGGGCAGGGTGATAATGTAAAAAGCCAACAGTACCCAGAAGATAATCTTCCTGGCAAATGTTATCTCTGAATAAATGCTCACCAGAGCTGTATTTTACACTAAAATAAATCTATTCTGAATACTCCAATGAAATTACCTTTTTTTATGCTCTTCCAGAGCTCTCATTTCCATTTCGTATCCATCTCTAACATGCCTTCTCATCGTGGTTTCTGCCAAATCGCAGTCCCCTGAAATAATGGCTTTTATGAGGTTTGTATGCTGAGAGGGTCTGTCCTTATGCCAGTCTATGTGATAAGCGTTGGAAAGTAGAATACGGTGAAGATTTATCCTTTTTATCGAAGAGATGAGCTCTTCACACCTGGTGATGTTTACTATCTTCTCGTGTAACTTGAAATGGAGATTAGCTTTCTCATTCCTTGTTAATTTATCTCCGGTAAGATCGGTATCACACTTTTTAGCAAGTTCAAGTAGTTCTTCCTTTTCCGCCTGAGAAATGTTCTGTGAAGCCAGGCGTGCAGCCATTCCTTCCAGTGCTTCCCGCACTATGTACCTTCCGTAAATTTTTTCAGGGGTGATCTCCATTACCATTGCCCCCCATTTTGGTTCGAAAACGATCAATCCGTCATTTTCCAGAAAGCGGAGTGCCTCCCGTACTGTAATAGTAGTCGTTCCGAACCTTTCCGCCAGCTTTCTCTGCGGCAATCTCTCGCCGGGCACGAACTTGCCTGATACTATCGCATCACGTATTGCTTTGTAGACTTTCTCGTATTCTGTTTGAAAAATTGGCAATCTACCCGCCTCCTGAAATAGTTTTTAGCTCTTAAATCTTTTCCAGATATCTTCTGCCTCGTTCTTTCCCTTTACTACAGGCAAAAGTGCAAGTCCTTCTCTGTCCAGGTTCCTCTCGATAAAATCAAAGTCTTCTTCTCTAATATCCCCCCATATGATGAGAGGTTTTTTAGCTATTATTTTTTTATAATACGGACAGAGCTCTTCCGCCCGAGGGCCACCAAAGTCGATGTGCAGCTCAACAGCAGAAAGTTCTGTGTTCTCTAAATATTCTACCGGTATATACATACTGGGGTGAAGATGGATTACAGTAGAATCGAACTCTTTTATGATATCACAAATGCAGGGGTAAATCACCTCACCGAAAAGTTTCGGAGACAACATAGCGGAGGCATCTTCCTGTAACATTGTACCCTTTCCCGGCATCCATAAATTATAAAAAAAGGCTCCTACTCCACCATAAAACTCTGGAATTCTTTTTATCTGGTATCTGGCAAACTCAATCCATATACTGGTTAGCTTCTTTGCTATTTCTTTCTGCCTGTCCCGTTCTTCAACAAGTTTATAGATGAAATCTGGATTTCCGTAAAGAGCCGAGAGAAGGTCGGAGATTCCCCGCATCAGAGTCGTACCCAGAGGATATCGTCCATGACTGGTTTCTGTGAGCATGGATAGAAACTCCCCCACTTTCTCTACCCAGGGATTTTTAGGATCGAACTCGCGAATATCCTCTTCGTCCATAAAATCTTCCGGGGGAACACTTCTGGTTGAACCGGTTTTGTGATCGGCATACACATCACAGCCTATTATAGCCTCCATCCATGGCAATCCCCAGAAAGGCGTTGCGGTCCAGATAAAATCACCCCCTGTATCTTCATGCAACCGGAAGAGCCTTTCGTAATCTTCTCTGAACTCCTCTACCCGGATATCTTTGGGGGAAATGATATCATCAGGGATTGTCGATGCTCCCCGGTATCGTTTTAAAGGAAAGTAGGTTTCAAGAAAAAATCCCACTAGAGGGCCATCTTCCAATTCCATTTTATAGAACTTCTTGAAGTTATCGATCCTCTGCCTTACAGGTATTTTTTCCATTAGAACGCTCCGCAATTGTGTGTATCAGGTGCATGTGTTAAAGTTTCCTCCAGTTTTCCGGAGTATAACCCGTATCAACCCTGGCATCGAAGTAAGCTTCCAGATTCTCCAGAGGGATGTTTCCATGTATACCGCCTGGTGTAGAAATTGCAAATCCGGGAATGTCTTTTGTTTTATTAGATACCTCCAATACATGCTTTTTTATTTCGGATTTTGTACCTCTCAAAAGGATACCGGTTTCCACTCCCCCTATTATTATGCGATCGCTGAAATATTCGAGTATCAGATCAAAATCGGTAGCCGGATTTTCCAGCATCACTCCATCTACTCCGCTTTCTCTTAGGGGAGATAAAAGCTTACCCATATTACCATCTGCAACAAAAATAATTTTCTTACCCTTTTTCTTTATGTCGTCCCACAAAACTCTATATTTAGGGAAAATATACTTCTCGTACCACGATGGTCTGAAAACAGGACCTCTCGAATCTGCCAGGTCGTCATGACAAAAGACAAAGGGAGTATCCAGATCGGTAAGTATTGAAATATATTTCCGTGTTTTTTCTAATACTGGCTTAAGAAACTTATCATCAAAACCATCGGGATCCATGGCAGCGGCTTCAAGAAAAACTTCCCAACCCAGATACTCCACCCCCCACATAAACAAGGTGGTATAAAACATATAGTAATAAAGACCGATATCACCGAGAACGGCCGATTTTCTTTGTAACTCTTCTTTATCCAGTCTGTGAGGAACAGGGGTGATCAGCTCGTTATAATCGGGGTCTATTTCCCCTTTATTCCAGAACTCTTCCACATTTATAAAGGGGTACTTGTATCTTGCCACCGTATTGTAAAGACCAAGGTAACTCTCTTTGTATCCGTTCGGAAGATCCCGTACTTCACCAGGTTTAAGCGATGGAGGAGCATTTTCTTCTGGAACACGGTTGACAATATCTATACCCAGAGATTTGTAAGCTTCCATAAATGCCCTTGGTGTTTGGGTATAGGGATCTAATCCAGAGGCAAGGTGGATCAGAGCAGGGTGGTTTAGTGTTTCTTTGGATGGTTTTTTCACCGGGAACTCTCGTTTTATAAGTGCTGCGAGTACATCCTTTTTCATCTGTTCTGGCAATGCCGAGATGCCAACTCTCTACTCAACTTCACCTGCCTCTGCTATTTATCATTGTTGCAATAACAGGTTAAGATCGGTTACAAAGGCTCTTGTAGCTCTGCTTAGAAAAATTGAATCTATACTGCAAGCTATAAAGTTAAAACCTTCGTCTATGAGGGATTTGACCTCAGTTGCATCGGGATTTACGTTGTGAATGCCCAGGATCTTCTTCTCCCTCATTACTGCTTCTACTACTTTCTCTCTGGCTCCTTTCATTCTGGGATGATCGAACTGAGCTACTATACCCATTGAACCCGATAGATCGTAAGGTCCCATAAAAACTCCATCTAGACCCCGAACTGTGACAATCTCCTCGATATTTTCAACTGCCCTGTAATGTTCTATCTGTGCGATTACTATGATTCTCTCATTGGCGGAATCGAAATATTTGCTAAAGTTCGATCCGTATTCCGAAGCTCTTCCAAGCGCCACCCCCCTGAAACCCTCGGGGGGGTACTTTGCAGCTTTCACTGCATTTTCAGCTTCTTCTCTGGAATTGATAAGGGGCACGATTATTCCGCTCACTCCACAATCGAGAACTTTCTTTATAACTACAGGGTCATTAGCCTCTATGCGAACAAATGCCTCGGTACCTGCGCCCTGTATACCTGCAAGTAGAACAGTAAGGGTCTCGTAACCTATGGGGGTATGTTCCATGTCCACAGTTATCCAATCAAAACCAGATCGACTAAGAATCTCAGCTACAGCCAGATCCCCAATCATTATCCAGCTTCCGAATGACGGCTTACCACTTTTTATTTTTCTTTTAACTGCATTTTCTATACTCATCTTTTACCCCTTCATTCCGCTTATGGCTACTCCTTCGATGATTCTTCTCTGAAAGAAGACAAAAAGAACAATCACCGGAAGAACAACCAGGGTTGTACATGCCATCAGCAGACCGTAATCTATAAACCTTTGAAAATCGATAAATGTGGCTAGCATTACAGTCAGTGTTTTTTTATCATCACGGGTCAACATGAGCAGGGGCCAGAATAGATCGTTCCAGGTGACAAGAAATTTGAGAATTCCCAGGGCTGCACATCCCGATGCAACCACTGGAAAAATAATACGAATAAGAATTTTAAACTCCGATGCCCCGTCAATCCTCGCTGAAGAGATAAGATCTTCTGGAACACCCAGGGTGAACTGACGCATCATAAAGATTCCGAAATTACTTATAGAAAACGGAACAATTACCCCCCAGAGCGTATTAACCAATCCTACCTGTGCGGCAACCATATACAGCGGAATTGCAATGATAAAAGGTGGTATCATGAGTGCAGAAAGTATCAACATGAAGATAAAGTTCAGTCCTATGCATCGGTAACGGGCGATAGCATATCCTGCCATTGTAGAAAAGAATATTGAAATCACGGTGGTCATACCGGAAATAAAAAGACTGTTATAAAGGTTGCGAAAGTAGGGGGCTTTGGCAAATACATTCTTGAAATGTACGATGGTGGGATTTTCCGGGAAAAAAGTAGGAGGCCTTTTGACAATTTCCGCTCGAGGCTTGAAGGCAGTGCTTACCATCCAATAAAATGGGAAAAGGATTATAACTCCCACGATTAGAAGTATTGCATATACAGTAAATCTGTAGAAAGCTCTTTTGGCTCTATAACCCATTCTCATTCCTTTATCTCCTAGAAGCTAACTCTTGTCCTTTCTTCGAAGAACCGAAATTGAAAGATAGTGATTATCAGAATGATGGCAAGAAGGATAAGCACATTGGCACTGGCTCTTCCGAAACTTAGGTATAAAAATGCATACTGGTAAACCCTGTAACCCACGGTAGTTGTTGCATGACCGGGGCCTCCGCCGGTCATGATAAATATCTCCCGGAAAGCCTGAAGATTCTGTATTGTGTTGTGAATGATAATAAACCACATCGAGGGGGCGACCAGAGGTATGGTTATATGAAACAATCTCTGTACAGGATTTACCCCATCAATTTCTGCTGATTCATAGTATTCATTGGGTATAGCAAGAAGCCCGGCCAGAAAAATCACTACATTGTAGCCCAGGGTCCGCCATACAGTCATTGCAGCTACGCTGGGTAGAGCCATGGATTTATCCCTCAACCAATCAAACTGGGGGAGTCCAAGCTTCATTAAAATCAAGTTAAGCACACCGCTGTAAGGTTCATACATCCACACAAACACAATTCCCATGGCGATAACTCCGGCAACACTGGGTATAAAATAGAGTGAGCGAAAGAATCCCCTCCACTTAACGATCGATACCAGCATGACAGAGACTATCAGAGAAAGAAAAGTGCCTACAGGAACAGTCATAAGCACATAGGCAAATGTGTTTATAAGAGCTTTCCAGAAAATATCATCCTTTAGAATTTCTATAAAATTACCTAAACCAACAAACTTCCATGGGTTATTAACACCCCTTATAAGGTGCATGGACTGAATGATGCAGCGTAAGGTGGGGAAAAAAATAAACAGGAGGTAAGAAAATATGCCTGGGAGCACAAAAATATATCCCCACTTTCTTACGGGGTGTGTAATATCATTTATAAAACGATCTAACAATCTGCTTTTCATGTTATTACAGCCTTACCCAACTCTTTAGAACGGCGGGAAGGAGTCTGTATATCCTCTATTTTCCTCCCCGCCTGTATCATAATTTAAATTATTTTATTTCTTTGAGTCTCTTCCTGCCATATGCAGCAAGATCTTTCATCAGTTTCATAGGATTTGAGTTTTCGTTTGTCAACAGCTCGAGGGCAACTTCTCCCAGTTTTGCTTCGAGTTCCGCCTGGAGGGCGTTGGGGTCCTGATAGGGATTTCTAACCAGGGGTCTTTCTTTGGTCATATATACATATACATCATAATAGGGAAGTTCTTTGAAGAAAGGATCGTCAACATACTTCTTGTGTCTGGAAAGCCCTCCGTTGTTTTTAGCCATTTTTATTTCGTTTTCCGGTAAAGCCATAAACATATTGAAGTCCCACGCTACCTCGGGATGTTTCGAATCCACTGTTACCCCCTGAAAGGCAAGCCATGGCATAGCTCCTGTTTCGTAATTTCCGATAGGAGGTTTCCCGCTCGGAAGCGGGCCGATACCGTAATCGATATCCGGGGCATTTTCTTCGAGCCAACCGGCAAAAAATGATTCCCTGTTTGTCATGGCTGCAAGACCAGTACCTACAGCTTCTATGGGATAGGGCAAAGTGGTGCTTGTAACTTTATAATTGAATATCAGATCCTTGTAGAACTGGGCAGCCTCAATCCAGCCCGGATCGTCGAAAATTACGTCGGTATAATCTTCGTTATAGTAAAATCTCTTTCTCGTATCCACAAATGCCGCACCGAATTTACTGAACTTATCTCCTATACCCTGGTGCCCACCTGCATATCGCAATGCTACACCTGCTTGCTGAATCCTTCCGCTTGCATCCCTTTTTGTAAGCTTCTTTGCAGCTTCGAGCCACTCCGGTAAATATTCGGGTGGATTTTCCGGATCCAGCCCTGCTTCTCTGAACATATCCTTGTTGTAGTAAAGCATCTGTCCCACATCGATTTCACAGCCGGCCCAACCGTAATATTTTCCAGCGACTTTGCTTAAGCTCATTGCATAAGGGGTAAACATCTCTTCCATCATCTTGAGAGCCCAGGGGGGAGTCTCCAGAAGTCCGTTGTACATAAGCCCTACCTGTGCTTCTATCCAGGCAATATCGGGCGCAGAATGGGATTGAAAGGCAGATGCCCAGATCGCCCTTTGTTCTGCATTGGGGATCTCCCTTATGGTGATGCTTACATTGGGATGAATGGAAGAATACTCCTCTGCAAACTCCTGGGCCAGTTGGTGATAGCCTGGACGTGTACCCAGAACATGCCAGTAAGAGATTTCGATCTTTTCTGTAGGAAACGTGAAATCTGGGTTGTAAGTCTCGATCGGTGTTTTGATTCTCTCCTCAACAGCTCCGGTTTCAGCCTCCGGTTTGGCTGTCTCTTTTTCCTGTTTGCCTCCCGCAAATAAAAAAACAGCTCCGACAATCAGGATAAAGATAAGCATAATTGATTTTTTCATAGAAATCCTCCTCTGTTTTTAAGGTAAACCTAGTATAACTGGTATATCAGTAGGTTGTCAAGAGGAAATCAATATACCGTCTATCGTTTAAAAAACTGTCAAGGCATTGTCCGGTCCGGCATATCTCGCTTACCAGGCTTGAAGCTGTAAAGGCGTTTACAATGGATAATATCGGCAACCTTCTTTTAGGCAAAAAAATTTGGCGATTTTTAGAAAAAAGAACGCAGGTCCCTCTATGTTGATTCGGTTTTAAATTACCCCTGTTACATGCAGGATTGTTTCCTGATATCAGCAGCAACGCCTCTACATTCAGGTAGCCTGTCTTTTAGAATCTGCGGAGACTACCCAGCGTGAGTTATCACCACTTCGAGACATTGATGATTTCTATCCCAAAATCCTTCTCAGTCTCGACATTTTTCAGCCCCGGGATTACCTGGAATCCGGCACCGCTCACTGTTGGACTTTCTTATTGGTGGAGAGCTGTGATTACATACAAAAACTACCGGAGATGAATGTATATTAATCCGGGATACCAGGCCTGATGCTATGTCTGTTGCTTCGACCGCTTAATTGCCAGCTTAACATAATTCTGCCATAATGTTCCCACGGATGGAAACATTATGGCTAGAAGGGAGGAGTACAAGGTAATTTTACCAGAGATTGAGCGCAAATATTAAGATATTTAGAGTGCTACGTAAAAACCGGCACTGCGAAAGCCCGGGAAATTATTCGAGCTCGCATATTCCTGCTAACGGATGGAAGCTGCAGAAGCAAAGGCAAGACAGATCCGGATATAGCCGAAGAGCTTGATGTGTGTTTGAGGACGGTGGGAGCGACACGGGAGAGGTGCTTAGCAGGGGACTTAAAACCAGGGGGGGATCCCTCTGCCTCAAGCTATAGGTTTTTAGGACTCACATGCCGCTTGATGCAGAGGGTTTCCCCTCTAAGCAAAATCATGACAAAACAACGAAATCTGAGGGCATAATAGCATTGGCCTAAGGCTGCGCTGTGAGATGAACTTCTGCTCTGCACTACTTCTGTAGCCTTTGCAAGAAATGCCGATCAAGCGTCTGTAGGCGCCTTCCATTCTTTAAGGCAATCCATCACTCGCCCATCACCTGGATGAAGACTCTTCGACTCCTGGCTCTGTTGTCATGATCGATTACAACAACCTGCTGCCAGGTTCCCAGAACCAGCTCACCCCTGTGAACCGGAATAGTTATTCCAGGTCCCATGAAAGTCGCCCTTAAGTGGGAGAAGCCGTTGTCATCTCCCCAGGTTTGAGAATGCCTGCTCCTTTCCGTTTGGGGAGCAAACTGCTCAAGCTTTTCCTTAAAATCTTCCACCAATGCCGGTTCGTACTCTATAGTTGATACCGAAGCAGTAGCGCCGGGGATAAAAACATAGGCAATTCCCTCGGTTATTCTAGATTGTTCCACAATAGAACGTACCTCGGGGGTAATATCTCTTACATCGGAGAAACCCCTGGTTTCAATCGTTATCTCTTTAGAAAATACCATGCCACTCTCCTTGACTTTCTCCTCTGTCTCGATTATTTTTTCAAAGGCTATATTATAAAAGATAATTCCGCAATGGAACTGCTATCTCCTGCCGGAAATATAGAAAAGCTCTACTATGCATACACCTACGGTGCAGATGCCGCATACATCGGATTGAAAAACTTCTCTCTGAGAGCAAAAGCGGATAATTTCTCTGATGGAGAACATCTCGAAATCCACAGGTTAAAGGCCGGAAAGCGTCTCTACATTGCCCTTAACATCTATTTTCACGACCATGATATAGCACAGCTCGAGGATAGCCTCGATTATATCTCCGCCTATCCTTGTGATGGATTTATTATAAGCGATATAGGTATTCTACCTCTTCTCAGGAGGAGATTCCCCAATAAAGCCCTCCACTTAAGCACGCAGGCCAACTGCACCAACTCCAAGGCTGCCAGGTTTTATCGGGATATGGGATTCGACAGAATTATCCTCGGCAGGGAGTTGAGTCTAAAAGACATCGAGACGGTAAAGCGCAAGGTTCCCGATGTGGAAATCGAGGTTTTTGTACATGGGGCCATGTGTCTTGCCTACTCAGGCAGGTGTTTCTTAAGCAGATACATGGCCGATCGCTCCGCTAACAGGGGTGATTGTGCAGGGTCCTGTCGTTGGGAATACCGTATTCTTGAGGAAGCCAAGCGACCTGGAGAGTATTACCCTGTAATAGAAGGAGAAAACTTTACCACCATTTTAAGCTCCAGGGATCTGTGCATGATAGATCATTTAAAAGATTTGAGAGATGCAGGGGTGGATGCAATAAAAATTGAGGGAAGGATGAAATCCATTTATTACACCGCCGTTGTAACAAGGGCATACCGGAAGATGCTCGATGTTTTAGAAGGCAAGAAAGTAGATAACCTTGATGAGTTCAAAGAGGAGCTTTTTAAAGTAAGCCACCGTGAGTTTACCACCGGTTTCTATTACGGCAAGGAGGAGATAGAGCTCCCTACAGAGAAATCCTACCTGCAACCATACCGGTTCATGGGTACGATTAGAGACGAGATAAGCCCGGGCCGATTCAGGATCCATGTTAAGAACGCTATTTACCAGGGAAAACCTATCGAGTACACAGGCCCCGATGTTCCCGTTTTACGGGATAAAACTTTCAATTTATACGACGAGCGATTCAACCCGGTTGAGGCAGCCAAACACGGTAGAGAGTATTACCTGGAAACCGAGCAACCGGTAAAACCAGGCTACATCATCCGCAAGCCTGTATCCGGTTAGTCTTCCTTTCCTCTAATCAAGAACCGCCCCTCTGGCTGCCGTGGAAACGAGTCTTTCGTATCGTGCAAGCCAACCCCTTTTAAACTTCGGCGCCGGCTTATTCCACATCTTCTTTCTCTCGTTGAGCTCTTGCTCATCCACCAGCAAATCTATCTTTCTTGCCGGAAGATCTATGTGGACAGAATCACCATCCTTAACCAGGGCGATGGGACCTCCCATTGCAGCTTCCGGGGAGACATGGCCAATGCTTAAGTTCCTCGTTCCTCCTGAGAATCTTCCGTCTGTAACAACGGCAATCCCTCCTCCCAGTCCCATCCCGGCAATGGCACCGGTAAGAGCCAATGACTCCCGCATTCCCGGCCCTCCCCTTGGACCTTCGTACCTTACTATAAGTACATCCTTCTGTTTAACTCTTCCGCTCATGACATACTCCATGGCAGCATTTTCGCCGTCAAAAACTCTCGCCTTCCCCGTAAATCTGTACATTGCAGGATCCACAGCCCCAACTTTCACCACCGCACCTTCCGGGGCAAGAGTCCCCTTTAGTACTGCAATACCCCCTTCAGAGCTGTACGGATTCTCAAGTGTCCGAATCACATCCCCGTCTCCTTCAGATGCATAATCGCAGATCTCACCGATGGTATTTCCTGAAACGGTTATACAATCGGTATTAAGAAGGGGCTTTAAGTTTTTAAGCAATGCCGGTATACCACCTGCAAACTCCAGATCTTCCATCATTTGTTCGCCGCCGGGTCTTAACGAAAGGAGTCTTGGTGTCTTTTTACTTATTTGATCGAAATCCGCCAGGGTTATATCCACTTCTCCCTCATGGGCAATTGCAGGAATGTGTAAGGCCGTATTGGTGGAGCCACCCAGAGCCATATCCATGCAAATAGCATTTTCCAGAGATTTCCTTGTTACGATCTGCCGTGCAGTAATCTCTTTTTCTATGAGTGTAACCACCCTTTTACCCGCCTCGAAGGCCAACCGCTCCTTTTTTGCCGTTCCGGCAAGGGCAGTACCTGTACCGGGTAGACTCATCCCCATTGCCTCTGTAAGGCAAGCCATTGTATTTGCGGTATACAATCCCTGACAGGAACCTTCTCCCGGGCAGGCTTCACATTCCAGAGCGGCAAAGGTCTCATCATCAAGATTGCCCGCCCTGTGCTGGCCTATTGCCTCGAAAGTATCCCTTACCAGAGAAAGCTTTCTCCCCCTGTAATTACCTGAACGCATGGGCCCTGCGGTGACCACAATTGCAGGAATATCCAGCCTGCAGGCTGCCATCAGCATCCCCGGAGTTATCTTGTCGCAATTGGTGAGCAAAACCAGCCCGTCCAGACCGTGGGCCAGTGTGATTGTTTCTATCATGTCCGCGATAAGCTCTCTTGAAGGCAGAGAGTAATGCATTCCTGGATGACCCATGGCTATCCCATCGCATATACCGGGAACAGAGAAAACAAAGGGTACCCCGCCTCCGGTATAAACACCGCCTTCGATTCTGCGCTCGAGTCTGCGCATGCCGATATGTCCCGGAACAAGATCGGTAAAACTTGAACACACACCTACAAAGGGACGCTCCATCAATCCGTGAGAGATTCCCGTAGCGTATAACAGTGCCCTGTTGGGCATCCGCTCTATTCCCTTTTTTACCTTATCACTTCTCAAAACATCTCCCTCCTTAATATAACTTAAGATCGATTTTGATCTGAACAATACTATAGAACTTATTGCCATGCTTCAAGGTTCAGGAACGAATTATGGGCTTGATTTAAGTCCTCCTGATTCTTATCCTCTAGGTGTACTTCAAATACAAACAACATTGAGTGTTTATAAGGGGGATTAATATGATAGTCCGTGTCATAACTGTTTATGTAAAAGAAGAATATATCGAAGAGTTTAAAACCGCCACCATAAAGAATCGCAATGGATCCATTCGGGAACCGGGGATTCTGCGCTTCGATGTGCTGCAGGATACAAGGAATCCCGGCGTGTTTCTTCTGATAGAAGTTTATGCTTCCGAAGAGGCTACAGAGGCGCACAAGGAAACTCCCCATTACAGGGAATGGAAAGAGAAGGTTGAGCCAATGATGGCCAAACCAAGAGAAGGAAAGGCATTCATTCCCATTGCACCAACGGATAGTAGCGAATGGGAATAGGGTTTAAGCCGAGCTTAAAACAAAACCAGGAGTCGAGTATTGTCATTTAAAGAAAGGCTCGCTATCATTAAGATAAAAACAAGGGAGTCTAACCATGTCGAATATACAGGAACATTTTTCAAAGCTGGCCCTAAATGTACCGGAAATTCTTCTTCCCGCACCGCATGTAAATCTTGAGAAGTGGGCTGTTATAGCATGCGACCAGTTTACCTCCGAGAAAGAGTACTGGCAGAAGGTCGATGAGTACGTAGGGGATGCACCCTCTACCTTAAGGC
>Ga0180301_10002633_pt1 | contig 14138 bp, 10 predicted proteins | sample GuaBasSediGuay16_FD_121797 | JGI IMG/M metagenome (GOLD analysis project Ga0180301, IMG submission 121797) | Subseafloor sediment microbial communities from Guaymas Basin, Gulf of California, Mexico - Guay16, Core 4569-2, 12-15 cm | ecosystem: Environmental > Aquatic > Marine > Hydrothermal...
GAGATCGAGCTTGACTGGCATACCGCCCGACGCTCGGTTCTGGCTACCAGCACGCTTAGCTAGGCAGGACTGGGTACCTGCAAGGTCGCTACAACAGATTTCAGAGGATCTCATTAACTATACTCACCCCACTGCTCCAGACTTGGTCAAGTGCACTACAAAGTGGGCTCATTTGTTACCCAAAAGGCGTTTGACCGGTTTTGGGTAATGAACCATACTATGGCGAAACTATGGGAATAATTGATCTAGGATATCTAGCCTGTATTTGTTTCGTAGGACCATTTTACCCGAAAGTGGTTTGACCAGTTTTGGGTAAAGGGGTTCCTTTTTAGAAGTTGTGGGGGTCAGCTTGATTGCCATACCCCCAACGATCGGTCCTAGCCGACGGCACGCCTAGCGAGGGCAAACTATCTCCTGAGAAATATCATCCACATATTCTAGGGATAAGGCAATATAAAATTTGTTATTAATCTCGGTTCCATCTCTTGTAAAATTGGGCCACTCTTTGGTAAACACCCGGACCAAGCAAAGAGATGGCCAAAACAGAAAAGATCCTCGCGTCAAGGGGTCTCAGTTTCAGAGCCTTTGTCAGATAATTTCTCCCAATTTTGATATCCCTTGAGCACAACCTCCTTCCAATAGTGAAATAATGCTCTGCTAATATGTGTCTATCCGGTTTCACCTCAAAGCCTTTCCGTAGATAGTTCTCTCCGTCCTCAATTTCATTGTTCAAGCACTGATGTACACCAATGCTGAAACAATATCTGGACAGCGAGTCCTTATCCTCTAGAAAGTCATCCCAATGCTTTGATAAAATTAGCTTTAAAGCCTCAATCCGTGCGCTTCTGTTTGCAGTGAGGCTGTCTGATGTGTACGGTGAAACAAGAAGAGGCTCGTCTATAAATCTGAATTCGTAATATTTTGAAAGTCTGATTACCAATTCCCAGTCCTGGAGCCTTGGCAGTCTCTCGTCAAACATTCCCACTTTTTCAAAGCACTCCCTGCGTACTACTATGCTAGGTGTAGTTATAAAACTTCCTTTCAACACCTCCCTATGGATGTAGCCCTCTTTCTTCTTGACCCATGAATATGGTATATACTCTTTTTTGCGATTTTCCACTCTATAAAAAGCGGTATATACTGCTCCAACGTTTTCTGATGCGTTCTCAAAAATCTTCATCTGCTTTTCTAATTTTTGAGGGAGCCATTGATCATCGCTGTCTTGAAAAGCGATATAATCCCCTTTCGCTGCCTTTGTACCTACATTCCTTGCCGCGGGAGCACCTCTGTTCTTATTGAGGCGAATATACCGAACCCTGGTATCCTCTATGGCTTCCACTTCCTCCCCTGTGTTATCATTCGATCCATCGTCGACTACGATTAACTCGATATCGCCATAGGTTTGAGAAAGCACGCTTTCCGCGGCTCTCTTGATTGAGCTGCCCCGATTATATACGGGAATAATGACACTCACGAGGGGCTTACTATACGTCAAAAGATTCATGTTTAAATTTCCCTAACAGCGCCGATTTCTTGTAACAACTTATCCCTAACCTTTCTTCAAGACTATAAATCTATGCCCAGGATGCTCAAATGGCCTGTATGTTCTTAGAAGCTCGAAGCCGACCTTTTTGATGTCAGTAAGAATTTTTTTTGCCTTGTACCCAGGGAGGCCTATTTCCCAATGATGATCAGGATCGACAGTATGTCTTGGATGGACCCAAGGCAATTTTAAAAGCCCCCGAAGGACGCCAATCCCTGGCACCCAAAATTCGAATCGATATGCTTGCGTTGCATCTGGCATTGACAGAACAACATAGCTATTGGTGACACGGTGGATCTCAGCCAATGACTTTGGAAACTCATTATACGGAAGATGTTCTAAAACCTCGTAGCATATAACTAGTTTGAAAGCCTCGTTCTTAAATGGCAAGCACATAACAGACCCACATACATCTGGTTCTAGATGCCTATCAATGTCAACCGTGACAACATCTATCCCCTTCCCTTTTAGATAGTTGGACACAAAACCGCTGCCAATTCCAATCTCGAGTACAGGGGCTACCCTTAGCGCCAGCACTGCACTAATTTGGTGCCAATAGCTAATAAATCGGAATTTGTTGTCATACCCCAGACCGGTATAGTGCGTTGAATCGGTCACTGCTCACCCTTTGTTTCCTGCAATTTCTTGCTATATAGCGGCTTTACGTTTCAGAAAAAGCCGATATGAAAGATACTCACGAAGATCAGCTAGACCACCAGGTAAAATAAGGAATACCACAGTAAAACCAATTAAGTATACTGCGAATAATGAGGCAAGCAAAATAAACAATGGCGCAGCCTCAAAATCAATACACGACCTTGTCAAGAAGATGGAGCACCCCGAAATCAAGCTGGCAGTCACCTGTTTCCATATGGAGCGAAAAAAGTCTGTTACACGGATGGGAGTCAATTTTAGACAATACCACAGCGTCGGAAGTAGCAATGTGTAAGTTGCTATCGCGTACCCTGTAGCAACCCCAAAGCCTCCCCAGTTTATTCCTGCGGCAAAGCTTCCAATTATTATCAAGCTGTTAAGGATGCCCCATTTCAAATACCTTCCAGACTGCCCTAGGGAGACCAATACAAGCCCCCATGTTGTGCTGACGGGTTGTACAAAAGCCGCTATACATAGCATTTTGAAAATTGAGATAGCTCCAAGCCATCTATCACCTAAAACCAAAATGATAATCTTATCTCCGTTAATAAATGAAAACACCATTAACGGCATAGTGATAAAGGCTATCAAGCCAACCAGCTTGATATAATATCTTCGAAATCTTGGGGGGTCATCCTGTAGTCGACTTAACACGGGGATTGAAACTTTGTGAAGTGGTGTTCTAATTTGAGTTATCGGAAGCATCATCAGGCTATATGCCTTACTGTAAAAGCCTAGTGCAGTTGCACCACAGAAGCGACCAATGAGAATATTGTCGAAATTGCGAGCAAAGTAATTTACGATATTAAACCCTGTTAAGTGGCCCCCAAATTTTAACAATGCCCCTGTCCCTGCCTTACGTATAGGCATGCTGGGCCGCCATTTGCATACACTCCAGGACAGCACCACATAGGTCAGTTGTAAAGCTATGGACATTCCCACAAGGGACCAGTATCCCATCCCATATAATGCCATGCCAATCCCGGCAGATACGCTAATGGCCATACTGCCAACCTGGATGCATGCTATTTCGAAAAAACGTAACTGTCTGTTCAATAAAGCCATATGCTGGACAGTCAATCCCGATAAAATAAGTGTTGACGCCAGCGCAAGGGTAATTCGAATCAACCTTTGTTCCTTATAAAACCACGCGATAAGCGGAGAGCCAAGCGCTAGAGCTGCTCCTACAAGAATACTCACTGCCACATTGATCCAAAAAAGATTTGTAACCTGAGGGTGATTTATGTCCGACCTTTGAACTGTCGCCATCGAGAGTCCCAGATCCTTGAACATCTCGACAAATCCAGTGATAGCAGTAACCATTGCAATTAAGCCAAAATCCCCAGGTGTTAGCAGCCGCGCCAGCACGATCGTAGAAATCATCCGCAGCCCAAAGGTAGAACCCTGAGAGATTAGAGTAATCGCCCCACTTCGAATAGACTTGGCCTTAAGATCTTTCTGAAGGTGACCTTCCTCAAAATATTCCTCTCCGTCAAGTTGATTCAAACGAATTGGGTTCGTTTTTTTCTTCATATGTTTGGAGTTGTAGTTTAGGGTTTTAGTAAAGAGTGAGGTAGACAGTTACAAAGAATCTTCATCAAAACGCCAGAGATCGAAAATATTGCACCGTGTGTAGCTCATTTTCTTTGTTTCAGCTATTTGGACCATTTGAGGTTTTGACAATTAGGTCGACACTAATTCTCGCCCGCGTGGAAACTTCTGAACGGCCCTTTACTGCCGCCTCCCATCAAGTGATATGAACTACCGTTTATGAAAATCATAGTGAAAAATTGTCGTGCTTCCGCTGACCGCTATAGAATCTCAAAAAGGCCCTATAAGCAGCGTTTAAGTCAAAAGTCAGAATATTTACAATAAACACTGGATGTATTTTTGAAATCTTGATCAACAAGGTTCTCAGAATCCAAGGCATCTCGGGCTTTGTTTTAAATGTTCCCGAAATCCCTTTTATCCCATGCCAGACCCCTGTAAGAGCAATTTCCACATACTCCTTTGGGCACAGGGGCACATGCGCAGAGCCATTAGCTAGTCCCATAGCCAAAATACGAGCCCTTTCTACCCTACTTTTAGCATGTTTACGCTGTAGCAGAATCCGATTACGCTCATAAAAGTAGTAATAGAAAGAACTTTTTTTGGGTACTTCTCCTTCTGGGGTAATTGGTCTTTTGTGATAGATTCGAGCATCCTTGCAAACTACATTCCTAAATCCGCCCTTTATACTTCTTATCGAATAGTCCGTATCTTCCCAATAGGCGAAAAATCTCTCATCAAGCAGCCCTATATTCTCTATTACAGTTCTCTTAATAAGAAGCGCAGTTCCCCAAAGAATAACGTTTGGACCAGTCTGAAAAATTGCGTCTGGCGATTCTTTGCACTCTGGGTAATGAATTTCGAAGGTCTTTAAATCGATATAGCTCCCTGAAAACTGTACTTTTGTTTTATCCTCAAAATAGCACAGGACCGGACTAACAAGGCCAATTTCTGTTGATTCCTCTGCATTTTCCACCAGTTTACTCAAAGTGCTGGACTCAACTTCAGTATCGTTATTAAGCAACCATACATATTCAGCCTTATTATCTAATGCATACCTAATGCCTATGTTATTTCCTTTGCAAAAGCCCTCATTAGTCATGTTATGAATGATATGAACTTCTGGAAATCTGGCTTGAATTATCTCTGCGGAATGATCGCTTGAGCCGTTATCCACTACTACTACTTCTTTATTGTCGTAATTACATTTTCTGAGCGAACTCAAGCAAGCAAGGGTGTCCACCATACCATCCCAATTTAGGACAATCACAAAAACCTTAGGTCTTGATGCCATTATTCTTCGATAATATATCTACTGAGTTAGAGGACTTGGTAGGCTCTGTTGAAATCGCTCTTAAGGGGTGTATTTACATTTGACCCTATAGGAGGTTCCCCTCAATTACCCCAAGGTATATTTCGTCTAGCATTAGTTAGGGCACTTAAGTAGAATTTCTCGTGACGCTCAGCTAGTGCGTCAAGGCTAAAGTTCTCCAGAACGAACTTCCTGCCTGCTTCACCCATCTTCTTTCTCTTATTTTCATCGGTTAAAAGTTCTTTCAGTCGCTGAGTGAATGTATGTAAGTCACCTTTCTTTACGAGGAAGCCTGTTTTCCCATGGCGGATTCCTTCTGGTGTTCCACCAATTATATATGCAACAGGAGGCACTTTCATGGCTTGTGCTTCAATAGTTATCCTTCCAAGTCCTTCCTGGTGATAAGTTGGAAAACCAAGAACCGTAGAGATGCCATACCAGTCTCGTAATTCCTCAACATTTAGCTGTCCCACAAATATCACATCCTCATTCAGCCCGCTCTCCTGTGTCATCTTTTTAAGCTCTTCTTCATACTCATGAGAATCTGTTCTACCAGCAAACACTAACGTCGCCTGTACACCTTCACGCTTTAGGTTGACCGCTGCTTTTAGGAGGTCCATTTGTCCCTTCACAGGGAGAATTCTGGCAGGATAGAATATAATTGGTAGATCTTTGCCTACTTGCAATGGCTTTGCATTTTCTACCGAAAAAAATTCAGTATCTATACCATCTGAAAGATTTACGAACCGTTTCCTCACCCATCTCGGCACTCCAAATGCATTAACCCCAGCGATACCTGCCGCCCCTCCTAACTGTTCCCTAATGGAAACATTCCTGAACCGATCATTCGAGTAATGATTTACAAACACATAAGGCACATCAAGCTTATTTGACTCTTCAATTATCTCCTGACTATCAGTCGTTCCTATATCATGCATTACGATCAGATCGAACCTGTATTGCTCATTTAGCTTTCTCAATTTCTCTCTAGCATCATATATATTATACTTGCCGGGTCTTGGGTAAAATAGCCCTAACAACCTCCTGAAGAGTATTGAATATAAGATTGGGTTGTAGACCAATAAATCTCTCACGAGCTCATTAAAAAGAGTGCCCCTATTCTTACCAACGGCTCTCATTCTTCTTTTCGGGTCATCTTTTGCTGCACTCACGTGGAAGGGAACTTCAATGAGTGAGCCTCGTCCAATATTCCTAACTTTGTGCTCATGATCCCGCGTTCCCTCCTCAAGATACATTCTTACAATTCTAACTTTGTTCTTTCTCAATAAAACGGTATCAATATCATTAAGGTATTGTTCCATGCCGCCTCCGCTCCTGAAGGCCTTAGCGAATCTAAAAATAGTTCTATTGTCTAAAGAATTACCCATGAGTACAAATTTAAGAAACTAGAGATCTCCTCTATGAAGGATTAGCCAGTTCAGTCAGTTTAACTCAGGGAACCGGACCTTATGTTCAAACAAAATTGCCTATCTGTATAGTTTCCAACCACAAAATCTCAAACGGTCGAAGCTGTACAATAGCCGTCGCATGTGCTGGAGAATTCCTATTCTTTGCAAAAGTTCCTTCAAACGTTCTCCCATTTTCTCAGATGGATTAATTGGAAAATCAAGCAATTCAGGCCACATTTCCATGATCATTCCTCTAAAAAGGTCACCCTCAGTAGGGTCGACCGAAAGCATTACTTCATAGATAAAATGGCTGTCGTACGGATCGAATTCTTCGATTGCAATGTCTGATTCGGAATTACCGACACAGCCCCAATTCCCCAACAGCATTTCCCAAAGCAATAGCTTCATTATATCAACGTTATATTTTTCTGCAATTTCCCTAACGCTTGTAAGCCATTTTTCACACTGTTCTGTAGCATACTTCGAACTCTTATACTTAAGACATCGGGCCAGATAATATCCGTCTAAGTTGCAGGGCGCCCTGCCATAGAAGTCCCGTCCAATCTCCCCCACACCAAGCAGATTGACCTTATCCCCATGATATTTATAGTACACGTTATAGATTGTTGGTAATATGAGTTCGGTCGACATAAAAGTATTATTTAGGAATATTTCCTTAAACCTTTGATCTACTGCTCCATCAACATTGTGAATATGGAACGGAATGTTGAGCCTAGCGAACATACTTTGGGGCACACGAATATCAGGACTGGCGTCGTTCAAATGAGGTTCCTTATTTATGAAATAGTAAATCCGCTTGTGAACTTCTTTCGACGCTGCTAATAAAGATCTGCTATCATGACCTGCTGTTACCGCCATCATCACATTATATCGGGTTGTCACAGCTTTCAGTACACCCCTCAAGTGGTTGCAGCAGAGATTGACCGCTGTCTGGAATTTTATTTTCTCAAGCCTTTTGTTTGGCCAGTACCTTCTTGCTTTCAATGAATGGATATCAAGATAATGGTTGGGTAAAAGGTGCTTAATATTCTTAAAATATGTCTCATCACCGACCCATGCACGGCCTGAACGAACTAATTTCAAATCTTTTTCATAAAATTCCAAGATATCTCTGTTATCAGTAATCCCTAGCCTTGGCTTAGCAAATTCATTAATTAAGTTCGGCTGTGAGCCACAAATAATCCGATTGGCTTTCGTACAATAGTAAATTTCTCGCAGTCCCAGTGGATCGTTAAAGATGACAAAGTCTCCTTTATCGCGGTAAATCATTGCATACCGACCTGCCATTGGCTTCATAAGCGCTATGACAGCATCTAAACTGTCCGCTTTTGAAACGATATCTGAGACAATATCTTGATTCTTCTTTGCTGGGTCGGACGGACAAAAGATATAACCAATCAACACGACCAACATCGCCTTATCTTCTTTCACGGTTACGTCTAAATCTGGATGAGCGTAAAGATAGTATTGATCTAATTTTATACACTTCCAGTGGAAAAGCTTCACCACTGGGGCTTTACTCAGAAGGAACTGGCGCCTGTATAAGAGCCTGCGATCAGCAACTGAACCATAGAAGTCTCCTGTATGATGACCGCTTCTTTTGCTCATTTTACGCTCCTTTTTGCAACTATTTAGTGGTCGGACTGGCTGTTAGAAAGTTGAAGCATCCCCCGAGGGGGAGGTGAGGTAGCTTGGAAAACAAATTGTATTGCTGCAACCAGAGACGGATCTTCCATCATATTGGATAATCATGAGCCCTAAGTGAATTAGCTTGAACCCAACCCGTCACATAGTCGAACGTAAATAATCTGTTGGTTCCGTCGCGATAGGCAGGTTATTCTGTGTTCTTATGGCTATTTAAGTCGTAAATTTTTCGGCTCTGGAGGAGGCGATTCCGCCCCTCCCTGAAGTGGATGTGGATAAGTATGCGGAGAATAGACAAACACCCAGTTGTTGTCACCTTTACATCGGTATAGTTTCTTCGTGTCTGTTTCCCAATAGCAATCGTTATTCGCACATGCAGCTGGCCTATCTGCCGAAATACCATAAGTAAAATTAGAAGGAGATTCTCCGCCAGGATCGTGGGATGCGTCGTCCCACCAATTTGCGTCCTCAGCAATGCAATCATAAGGATCACCTTCCCAAACCGCGAGTATTTTACCATCTCTGGAGTTAATATTATTCCATATGTATCCATTGTTCACTTTGTCACCACCACAAGAGCTATCCCAACAGTTCCCTTCTGGGTCTGTACATCCTTGGTATTCCTCTCTGACATTGATAAATGTCCTTACGCCGCTTGTGCCAGCGTCCACCGTGTTATTATAGATTAGCCCGGTGCCTCCTCTATAGTCGTGCATCTTGAATGCTGGGGTCGTAGCATCCCTTATGCCAGACGTATATGCAATATTCTCGTAAATTTCGTGTGCCACAACACCGGCATTGCGGGTATCCCCGTGGGCATCAAAGAGTTGATCTACAGTATTCTCACTGTTTTTCATGTCAATTCTATTATATCGGTAGACCCAGCGAGCCCCCTCACCACTTGCCAATATCATCTGGTCTGCACCCGAAGACTCATTGTCCTCTATATACAAATAGTTCGCCGTGCCTATGTTCGCCAATCCAGGAAAATCACGCCAAGTCTCCCTATCGTTTCCATATATTTTGAGATCATAGTTGTTATCCACAAATTGGTTATGATCTATGAGCCCGAATACATTGCCTTTAGCCCTGATTGACATATATCCTGCATGCGTAAATTTATTGTGATGTATCCTTATCTTATACAACGGGGCCGTCGAGGTGTTAATTATGTTTAAGCAGTTGCTGCCTTCAATGTTGTTTGCGTCCAATGTCAGTCCAGAAATGTCAATTGTATGATCTCCTTGAACAGAGACTTTAATAATAGTAGTTATACCGTCTGCCTTAATTACTGTCTTATCGGCACCAGCCCCCTTGAGTGTGAGGCTTTTTGTAATAACAAGCGTGCTGGACCATGTTGCAGTGCCAGGAGGGATAACCACGGTGTCACCAGAAGTGGCAGAAGCAACTGCCTCCTGCACATCAGAATAAGATACACTAGCCGCGTTGATGGTGGCAGCATAACTTTTCATGGCTCCTAGAAGTACGACTAAGAGGAAATTCAAGACTAACAATCCAACTAAGTCTCTTTTCATATACATTGCTAGGATCTCCTTTTATTCTGGTCACTATATATTGTGATATATTTAAGCCAATTCAATTAAATTTATCTTGCTCTTTTTGCTGTAAATAGAGAATTTCAAATCTTCCTAACAAGATCTGACATCCTTTAAAGCAAGTACCATGCCAATATTGCTTTCATTTCGTTCCATGGTACTTTGATTTTGCCCCTTCCCCGATCGATTTAGTTATACCTGTCAATCAATGGATACTGCTCCAAAATTTCTCATTTAAGGCGGTAACCTATTTACGTTATCTCTTTTTTCATATAAAGAGGGTATAGTTAAAACCCCTGTTAAAAATACCGCAATCGTCCACATGCAATTTGTTTCAATAAAACCAGCCTCAGAGTAATTGTAAAGGAGGATCATTATCACAAAACATATGCTTAGAACCCCCAAGTCTTTGTCATAGCTGGTCATATTTCGGGCCTTACCACACAACTCTAGCAAGAACAAAGAAAGGAAAATGATACCAATGACACCAACCTGGAGATAAACGTCCAAGTAACCATTATGGGCTTGTAGAACACCATAACGAGATGTTATTGCTTCGCTCTTCAGTCCCCAGAAACCTCCGTAGCCCGTGCCTAACACTGGATGCCTTGAGGCAATCGCCAAGACGGATGCCCAAATATATGCTCTGTCAGTGAGTGTCTCGTTCCGTCCTAGAGACTCCAATATGGGCGGAAGTAGTAAATTTCTGAATAGCACGACTACTACCACGCCAACTAGGACCAGCATCCTAAAATTGTTGCTTACCGTTGAAGAAAAGGATTTTGTCCGCTCAAGACTGATATAGAGAAGCATACCGACGCTAAAAATCAGAATAGAAGTGGCACTATAAGTTCCGCTCTCCCCTCCGAAAAGAAGAAACAATGAGATTGCAATTACCAGTAAATCTGCAGAGCCAGCTGCTCTTAACCAATGAGCCTTTTCCATCTTTCGACCCCGAAAAAAAGCCCAAATAAGAGTTAAACTCGAAAAAGCACAGAGGACTCCTAAGCTGTTCTTATGAGTTGTTACTCCTGTGGCCATGCGCACCCCTTCCCAACGAGAATACTGAACCCCGTATTCGGGAAAGTATTTTATGAGTACTATGGACAGTGGTATCAGTATGTATGCAGATCGTCTCAGAATGGATAATAGCGCTTTCAGTGGGTTATCCTCACTTAAAATTACAAAGCTCATCACAACGGTTCCAGTTATTTTGAACCATCTCTTAAACGAGATAAACGGGTAATCTGACCATAAAATACTTATCCCTAAGTAAACATATAGTAAAATCAGTAAGCGATTATCCTTTATTATTTTAGACCAGTCCATCCTCCTGTTCGATAGAATCCAAATTCCCAAAAAGATGAGGATACTCAATACTATCCGGTCATATTTGCTTCCCTCCGCAATAGAGTAAGAGCCAGCATTCTTAAACCAGGCTCCGATCGGCCTGGAAGCCATGATGAGCATCCAAGTGGTTGGCACCCAACTGGCAAGAGACACGCCAGCACTCACCTTTCGCTCCATCCGAAGGAGCCATATAATAAAGACTATACAGGCTAAAAGCGCTAGTTTAGGAGGCATAAATACCGTTGAATTTAGATCAGATCGGGGAAAAGATTAGGTATTTTCGGTGGGCATCTACAAATCCCTCTTTTGTATGGGGTTGAGCCTAATCAATGCCAAAACCCTTCCCAAGTGATCGAAAAGCTTCACCAAATAGTTCATAAACTGGTGGCGTATTGCAAAAAAAAGGACTGGTAAGGCTAAGCTGTATACTGGAATAGCAACCAATGATTTCAAAGTACTTTGAAGGCGCACCCCTCGATGCTTAAGAGAGTTGGCTCCCCGAAGAAGAGCTAGTTTTAGTTGGTAGCTGAGAGTGCACCGCAACGGAGGTATTATTTCGTAAACTACTGCCTCATTGCACCAAATGAAGATATTTCCTTTTGCACTCATTCTTCTAAAAAAATCAACGTCCTCACTCCCTGTCCCAAATTGTGGGTGAAATGGATATCGGATTCCATTTAAAATGCTTTTCTTGAAAAGGACGTTACCGGTCCGGGTTTGCGACCAGTGCATTTTGTACCCTGTCTCGTATTCAGGCCTTTCAAAAAACTTGCTCTTTATGATCCACTCGGGTGGCCTGCTAATAAACCGGGGCTTGACAGGGCCTAAGGCGCCGTCCGCATTGTACGTACGACAGGCTCTAAGCAAATTAACAAGCCAGTCTTTCCGGGGGAGCTCATCGTCATCTATAAGAGCAATGAAATCTCCTGTCGCGTTTTGGATAGCCTTGTTCCGGGCGAGGGCAATGTTCTGGCGAGGCTCGATGCAGTACGTTACAGGAACCGGGGATCTGATACTAAAGTGAGAAACCACTGATCTGGCTGACTCATTGGAATCATTGTCAACTATGACAATCGAGCAAGTGAATAGGCCTTCAGTGGTCAGATCTTTTAACTTCTCCAGCAAGTTTTCTAAAAGATTTGGCCTTTTGAATGTACAAATACATATGGTGATGTGTACAGGAGCCCTAGTCATCTGGTATGATTATCAATGGTAGTTTGAAAAATAACTCTTAGAAACGGTTTAAAGTGCAAGGTAAGAGCCCATCTCAACACCTTTTAGTTTCTTGGAAAACCGATCTGACATAAGAAAATCGGACTCTTTAGGGTTTGCTGGGTGTGCCATAAGCTCCACAGTAGTGAGCCTTGAAAGCCTCACAACGCGCTCTAATGAATCATTTTGAATTACGTGAGATAGAGCAAAAAAATAGTCTGTGAGAGAGTATCTTCTCGAAAGCCATAGGTCTACAAGCCTTCGGTACATTCGGTTAAACAGATTTTTTTCTCCTGCACTAAAAGAAAAATTTCGTCGAATCTTTTGGCGCTTAGGTATTATTCCACTTAGAATAACATTGGCACAAAGGTGCATATGATGATGACCATTGATATGTGAAGGCGATCTCTTGTATAACCTCAAAAATTCTTCGGCTTGAGCAACATATACACTCTTGAAGAATTTTCTAAGCCTTGGATTATAAAAGGCTGGGGCGTATTTATTAGAGATCAAATAACGTGAGATGCTCTGTTGGGATTCAACAAGAAAGCTGTAAGGCACCTTGCCCGTAAATGGTTGAGTGAAGTTTACATGAAGGCCAGCGTCAATTCCTTCCCCTCTGGCTATTCTTGCTGCTCTCTCGGAGTCCTCCATAAAAACCATCGCACTAACAGAAGTGATCCTTTTTCTCTCATAGCAAAACAAAGTAGCGTCGGTGTCACCCCGAGTACGCCCCCAATCGTCGGCATTAATTATGAGCATTACAGCACACTCTCAAACTTTAAGGCTATTTTAACTTAAAAAAACGATAATTAGCTAAAGGTTTTAATTATTAATTAAAGAAATAAATCTGTCAATAATTTTGATGGATTTTTGCAGGCAGACAGAATAACTGGCTTTCTCCCTTGCACTTAGCCAATTGTGCACACACGTATGATATTTGGTACACTTATTGTGGAAAGGTATATTGACTAAATGCTAACCAGTTTCCTACTCTCATAATCAACAATATCCCCTCCTCTGAGGAAACGAACAGCCAAATTGTAAATGCTAAACTTTGGTCGACTTATAGGATATTTCCACATATAGCCTTGGTGAAGCTCTCCCCCAAACCGCTCCTTGAACACCTTAAGACCCTCTTGTTTTGATCCTTTATCAGGGTTGATCCGAACACCCACGAAATCATAGCGTTTTACGCCCAGCCTTTTGAACTCTTGCATAGCAGTCCAGTGAAGCAAATTGTTGGCCCCGGTGACTGGTGAGGGACAGCTTCCACCATAGACATAATATGCACTGTATTCGCTAAAAGGAATGACTACACAACCTTGGGGGCGGCTATCATGCTCAGCCACGAGGATTTTTACGTTTTGCCCAAGGCCGTTAACGTATCGCTTAAAGGCCTGAAGACTCATGAACCCTTGCTTTGATCTGGCAAATGTATCTCTCACAAGCCGATAAGCTGTCTCTAGGTACTCAAGGCCACTAACAATTTTCACGCCCTTCTTTTTGGCAAGGCGTACCTTGCGGCGATGGCTAGAACTGAAATTCCCAAAAATAGTCTCTTCGGGATGGGTCAAATCTATAATATAGGTTCCATAAGGTGCTGCAATAGCTCCATCAGGATATGTTCGGAAAATGGTATTGGTGGTTGCAGGAATGATCATATCTGCGCCAATGGATTTCAAAAGTTGAACGACATTATTCAAGAATTTTTTTTCTTCTTCAATCTCAAGGTCTTTACCCGTGGGAATAGTTTCAACCCTAAACCGAGCCATGCGAAATATTGCTTTTTTAATAATCGTGTATGGGAGAATACACCTCAACTCTTCTCTTTCATCAAAACCACCTATCCAGCCATATTCATCTCCGACGGCCTTGAGAAAAGGCTC
>Ga0180301_10002634_pt1 | contig 14132 bp, 14 predicted proteins | sample GuaBasSediGuay16_FD_121797 | JGI IMG/M metagenome (GOLD analysis project Ga0180301, IMG submission 121797) | Subseafloor sediment microbial communities from Guaymas Basin, Gulf of California, Mexico - Guay16, Core 4569-2, 12-15 cm | ecosystem: Environmental > Aquatic > Marine > Hydrothermal...
ATAGATATCTCCATCTATAAGTTTAACCATAAGAGTATATAAAAATAACATTATACGATTTATCCAATATTAAATTATTAAAATAATTTTAGATGATTATTTTCTTAATAATTCTGTACTCATCAAACAATACTTTTTGATAATCCAGACCCCTCTTAACCATATCCATTTTATGCTCTAATTCCCGAGTAACTTTTTCAGAAACCAAGTTCCCATATCTTTTAGTTAGAAAGCTATATACTTGCCTACCAAGCTTCGTTGGAATTAAGCGTCCTTTCCTCTCAATAACATATTTTCGATTAAGAAGTTTTTGTACTATAATTGCATATGTTGATGGTCTGCCAATACCTCGCTCACGCATTTCCTTTATAATCTCACCTTGCGTATACGGAGAGACTTTGGGTGCCTTAATCTGATTAATTTCCTTTAACATAACTTTACCTAGCAGAATAGGCCAAGTCTTAATTGGATAAATTAGGTTAAATCCATCCTCAATTACATCAACAATTTGCTCAAATTCTCTCTCCATGTCAATAATTCTCAATTTAAGTTTTTGAACTTTAACTCTAACCGCCTTCATTTGGCTTGCAATAAACCGTTTAAATATTAGATCATATAGCTTAATATGATCATTAGTTAAGGTTCCACCTCTAGTTATAATTCCCTCTCTAATTAGTCTTGAAAGCTCGAAGGAATCTATTGGTCTGACAGGCCTTATGCATTCATGTGCACCTATTTCTTCTGGGGCCCATCGCCTAGGTTTAAAGACATCTTCATGAAATCTATCATGAATGTATTCTGATGCAACTCTTATTCCTTCATTGCTAACACGTATACTGTCAGTTCGATGATATGTAATCAATCCACTTTCAAAGAGTGTCTGAGCTAAATTCATGGTTTTTGTAGCAGAGAACTTTAGAATTCTTGAAGCCTCAAGTAGCATTGAATCAGTGGTGAAGGGTGGAGGAGGATTAATTTCTTTTTCCTTAATAGAAGATTCAATTACATCTACATAGCCTCGATTCTTGAGATTCTTAACGAAATCATTAGGATTATCTATGTCTTCTAAGTCTATAACTTGCCCATTCTCCATAGTTAACTTAACAATGACAGTCCAACTTTTCCTATATTCATCATATCTCTTTATAATCCAGCCTAAAACAGGAGTTTGAACTCTACCCGCAGATAAAGCCCTATTTTTAAATGCTTTCCATAAAGTTTTACTTAGCTGAAAACCTAGCCATCTATCTTCAATTCTCCTGACAATTTGAGCATTCACTAAGTTTTCATCAATGTCCCTTAAGTTTTCAAGAGCTTTCCTTATAGCTCTTCTAGTCACTTCATGAAATTCAAGTCTTCTCACCTCTTTACTAGAGGTCTTAACTATATGGTTTAAGTCCCATGCAATTTTCTCTCCCTCTTCATCTGGATCAGAACCTAAAAATACAATATCCACCTCTGATGCAAGTTCCCTTATACCTTTAATTCGCTCCATAGCATCAGAAATTTCCTTACTATTACACTTAGGACAGCTATCACCAGAAATGAATTGATGACCACACTGCCTACACTTTTTAATTGAACCATAAATAGGAATAAATCTTGAACCTTGAATTAAAACTCCATAGAAACCCTTATCCTCAACTAAATCTAAAATATGACCTTTACTAGCAACAATATTCAATGTTAAATTACCAGTAGTAACTTCATAAACAGTTATTTCACCAATCTCTCTCCTCGAAGGTCTTCCAAAAAAGTTAGCTATAGTTTCAGCTTTATGTGGAGATTCAACTATTAGTAAGGCAGATTTAACTGGATCTTTAAATTCAGCTGTTAATTTACCCTCCAAAATCATTTTTACAAGTTCACGATCTCTATCTACTTCTCTCAAAACTGAATTAAGCAACATGTCATTAAACTCAATAAATTCAGCTTCTTCATAATACCAGCTGAGTTGACGTTTTAGACCTCTAAAAAGCTTTTCATCATCAACAAGAACTATGGATACCCCTCTAGTTATACCGCCAGCAAAAAGCCTTGAAGTTCTACCTGAAGCTTGAATATAGGTTCTGACGTCAGGTAATAATATGTATCGGGTTCCATTTACTTCTTTAATGGAAAAATAGGGACTTCTCTCAAGATTTTCTAAAAACTCCTTTTTATTGAAGACATTTTTAAGAAAAGCTATAGCTTGTTTACACAAGCTAATTTGAAGTGTAAATTCCTTAACTTCTTTTCCTTCCTTCAAATATCTAGTTAATTTTTCAAGTTTTGATCGCTCTAAACTTAGAATATACATTTTAAACTTCGTTAAAAGTTCACTTGCAATCTTTCTATCATCAGCCTCCATATAATCTGAAAGATCTTGAAGCAAAACGTAGAGTCTAAAAGGACTTGTCTCCTCAAACTTTAAGCTGAATCTAAACTTCGGAATAGAAGTGAATATTGCATAACGTATCCTTTGAGGTAAATCTAACCCCCTCACTAGGATACCATAATAACTGGCCATACCTACCAGAATATCAATATCGCCATCAGCAAATCTCTGTAAGACCTCTGGCTTAGATTTACCTGAAATATAGGCCTCAACATTCACTCCATTCGATTTCAAGTATTCAGCTAATTCTTCAGCAAAATAGCTTCCATCATCAATACCAACAAATATTAATCCACCTGCACCAAGACGCCTAACCAACCTTAAAACCTGGTCTTTAACGTTGACACGCTTAACATAGAAATCAACAATATTTCTGTAGGAAATAGTTGATGAACCAACAGTAAAGTTTAAGATTTCTCTAAAAAGTTTAACTCGTTCACCTCTAGCTCTACCAGTAGCAGTGGATACTATAAGTACACCTCTCATAAATCTTCGAGACCTTTCTAAAATTCTTTCAAGCTTAGCAATTCTCTCAAAAATTTTCTGTTTAGCCTTCTCAGACTTCAAGTTTATTAACCGTTTCTTCAACCTAATTAATTCCAAGGCAATTGAAATATCCCTAAATGAAACACCAATTAAAAAAAGGATCTTATCAATATTCTTAGAAGATTTTAAGACAGCATCAACATCATCAACAAAAATTAAATCAAACCTCAAGTTTTTCATTTTATCAAAATGAATTGAAAGGAAACGGGAAGTAGTAATCAATATATCAAAATCACCATTCTCCAAGCTATTAAAGAATTCTTCACGCTCACTCTTCTTCATTCTAGACTTAAAATGAAGAATTTTCAAATCTAATCCAACTCTACTAGCAAAATTCAAGGCTTTCTCATAAACTTGAAGTACAAGAGCTTGAGTAGGAAGAATGAAGTAACATTTCTTACCCTTTGAGGCTAGGTAGAGTGAAATTGTAATTCCAAAAACAGTTTTTCCAACTCCAGTAGGAGCATTAATAGAAAAGCTTAATCCCTTAAAAACACGTTTAGCCCATTCACGTTGAGCACTCCAAAGCCTTTTACCAGTAAACTTATTGAATAAATCTTCAAATTCCTTTAAGCTTCTAGCTAGCTCAACATAATATTTAAACCTCCATAACTTCCCCCTCTCTTTCAGCAGCTCTCCAATCTTAATCTGATAATCCTCAAAGGACAATGAATTATAAAGCTCAATCAGCTTAGAGGTAGGAATATCAATACATCTACTACATGGAGCACCAATAGAAATTCTAACATCAGAGATAGATTTCCCACAGTTAGGACACAAACCCTCAAATATAGCTTTCATAATCTAAGATAAAATCATCAACCTAATTAAATTTATTAACACACCTACAATTAACATTAAATTAGATCCCTGACTTCCTATCTCATAAATAATGTTAAATTAAGTAGAGTCCATGTAATACTGGTGAAATTAAATGAAATTAAGCGGAATTTACGTCCCCCACATAACACCCTTCAACAAAGATCAATCAATAAATTATGAGGCACTTAAAACATGTATTAATTATTGGATTAATAGCGGTCTAAGTGGACTAGTCACATTGGGCAGTAACGGCGAATTCCCATACATTTTAAGAGAAGAAAGAACCAAACTAATCAAAACAGTAATAGACTACGTCAATGGAAAAACTCAGATAATAGTTGGAACAGGAGCGCCAAGCACCATAGAAACCATCAAACTATCAAAAGAGGCCATAGATCTAGGAGCAGACGCATTGATAATAGTTCCACCATACTACTTCAAAGTCTCAAGTCAAGATTTAATTGAGCATTACAAGAAAATTCTAAACAAAATAGACGCCTCAATAATACTCTACGATGTACCCAAATTTACAGGCTATAGTGTAGAGGTAACTGTATTTGAAAAGCTAGTAAATGAATATAGCCAAATAATAGGCATTAAAGACAGCTCCAACAATCTTCTACACATATCTGAATTAATAAGGAGAATTGGAGATAAAATAGCAATACTTGGAGGAACCTCAAGAGTAATACTCCCAACACTAGTCCTAGGAGGAAAAGGAGCAATAGTAGCAGTAGCAAACTTCATGCCAAAACAAATAGTAAAACTCTACAAAGCCTTCAGAAATGGAAATCTTGAAGAAGCAAGAAAAATACAGCTAAAAGTTAACCAAATAACAGATTTTATGAAAGCCTATAACCAAATAGCAATAGTAAAAGCCATCACAAACATAATTGGACTACCAGCAGGAATACCAAGAAATCCAATCCAATCAATAAAAGGCGAAGAACTTGAAAAAGTAAGAAAATTCATAGAGAAAATTGAATTAACTAGATAAGTCAACTCCCAACTCCTCTAAAATACGCGCTGCAACCTCAACAGCCATCCTCTTAAGAGCATCCACGCTACTGGCACCAAGATGAGGAGTTAAAATTACATTCTCGAACTCAAGTAATGGACTGCTTAAAGGTAGAGGTTCAACTTCAAAAACGTCAAGAGCAGCCCCACCAATTTTCCCTTTCCTTAAATACTCAATTAATGCCTCCTCATCAATAACTGCACCCCTAGCCATATTAACAATGAAAACTCCATTCTTCATCAACTCAAACTCCCTATAAGAAATCATATGATAAGTCTCCTCTGTTAATGGAACATGAATACAAAGAATATCAGACTCCCTCAACAAATCATCTAGAGATCTAAATCTAACTTCCAACTCCCTCTCTAAATCAAGCTTCCTAACCTTATCATAATAGATTAACTTAACATTAAATGGCTTCAATCTCCTAGCCACAGCACTACCAATCTTACCAAGCCCAAGAATGCCAACAATCCTACCAGCTAAATCAAAGCCAACTAAATCACTAAACTTCCTATCCCACTCACTCCTCCTAACAGCTCTATCAGCCTGAGGAATACGCCTAAGAAGAGAAATAATCATACCAATAGTAAACTCAGCAACAGTATCAGTCAAAGCAGTAGGAGTATTAATCACCTTAACCCCAAGTTCACGGGCAGCATCCAAATCAATATGATCCACACCAACACCATGAACACCAATAACCTTCAATCGCTTAGCAGCCAACAAGACATCACGAGTAATCTTGATAAAACCCCTAGAAACAACCGCATCAACATCAACAATAGCCCTCTTCAAATCCTCAACACCACTTCCAGGAGGAAGCACAGTAACCTCACCAAAACGTTTGAGAAGTTTAACGCCAACATCATGAATAGGCTCAACAACCAAAAACCTAAACCCCACAACATCACCCACCAAATAATCTACAAACATAAGTTTATAACCATTAAAATTAATTAAAAGCCTATTTGACCAACCATGTAAGAAGCCATAGATAAAACAATGGGATAGAAGGGTGTTATATAGTGTTTTTTCATAACATCATTAATTTGTCTAGAATTCTTTCACTATATTTTTAGACTACACTATTAAATCTTTTGAAACATCAACATCACTAATGTAAAAATTGTCATAGTATCAATCAAGTTACATATTTCTTTATCAAGTTTGAATGAAAATTTTGCTTGACTTGAAAATATTCTTTAAAAAATTAAATTTAATAATTGACAATTATACATAAAAGTTAAAAACTATAGTTTAGAATTATTTCATTCATTTTTGCAAACACTTATCAAACGGACCAAATACATCAAAAGTCTTCTAGTTTATCACATCAATAATACTTAAAATAGAATTTAAGAATATTTCAATAAAAATTCTTGTTATATCCAAAAAATAAATAGAAAATTGAGAAACATAAAAATGGGGAGATGATATGAGGCTTCTAAAGCTTAAAGCACAATCTTTAATAGGAGGTATAGGAACGTCTGGCTGCAATACTGTTGGATGCTTCATATATTGCTCTAGCACTGGTTGCAATCAAAACCAGGATGTAGAATAGGGTTAAAACATGAGAAACGTACCGAGACTATCAAAATATACTTTTATTCTGCCAATATCTAGTGAAAAATACATCGTGTATAACGCTCTACTGGAATCATTGTGTGTTATTGATTTTGAATTGAAGAAAATTTTAGATGAACTGGAAAATCCCAACAAACAGCAAAAAGCTCTTAAACATTTAAGTGAAAGTGGATATTTAGATGATTTAAAAGAACTAGGTATTATAACTTTTTTTGAGGAAGACTTTGAAGAAACAATGTACACATACTGGCTTAATAGGCTTAGATATGATTATTTTCATGGTGCATTTTTAATCTTACCTACGTATGATTGTAATATGGATTGCATTTATTGCTATGAGGAACCATTGGAGGGATCAATAAAAAAGCCAGAATATATGAATATGGATATTGCGAACACATTTTTAAAATGGGTTAAGAAACTTTTTTACAAAAGAAATACCAAAAAAATTGGGATAACATATTATGGGGGTGAACCACTCTTAAACTTTAAAATAATCGAATACCTATCACAAGAGTTGATAAAAGATGCTAAAGAAAATAATAGAGAGTATGAGTTTAGAATTCTTACAAATGGCACACTATTAACCCCATCCATCGCCAAAATTCTTTATGAAAACTGCGACATCACATCAATCCATGTAACATTAGATGGCCCTAAAGAAATACACGATAAAAGAAGACCATTTAGAGGAGGAAAGGGGACTTTTGACATAATATATCAAAACCTAAAATCTTGGGTAGATATATTTCCAGACGTCATAATAAGGATAAACGTTGATAAAGAAAATTGGACTTATGTTCCTTCACTGCTTGATATACTTAAGAACGATGGATTGCAAAACAAGGTTAGAATATATTATGGAAGAATATATGAAAGAAAAAGATGTCCTCGCCATGGATTTCAGATATTTGATGAACAATGGGACAAGATAGTTTTAAAACTATATAAAGAGACTACTGCTAGAGGCTTTAAATTACAATGGCATCCATTTAAAACTCTTTGCACAGCATATTACGATAATCATTTCATAATCGATCCAGTTGGCAGAATCCTTAAATGTTGGGATCTACTTGGAGATGAAGGGGAGCAGTATGCTATTGGAGATTTAAGAAAAATCTTGAGAAAAGAAAACTTTGAACCAGAAGACGTTTTTACTGAATGGTTATATAAGTGGATGTCTCACAATCCATTGATGTTTTCTAAATGCAGACAATGTAAATTCTTGCCAGTATGTAATGGTGAATGTCCCGCTAATACTTTAGATAAGACAGGTTGTCTATTTGCGGAGCCAGTATGTTCTGGTTTTGTACCTGGCTTTGAGGAACTATTAAAGCTCTACGTAATGGAAAAATACAAGGATTCAGTAGAAAAATTTTGATGAAAATGTCAAAAGTAATCATAAGTGTAAAAAAATTGACTAAAAAGTTTAGGATAATATCTTCAAATGAAAGTGGAAAGTTTTATAGAGTGATAAATGCCGTCGATAATGTTAGTTTTGATGTAGAGGCTGGAGATGTTTTCGGTCTTCTAGGACCTAATGGTTCTGGGAAAACTACTCTTCTTAAGCTCTTAGCCGGACTTCTTTATCCTGATGAGGGAACAGCTTATGTCTGTGGCTTTGACATTAGGGATAGTAGCCACAGGCGTGAAGTTAGAGCTAGAGTTACCATTATTGCCTCAGGTAGATGGCTTGGATTTAATCCCTTTACTAGTATTAGAAAAGCACTTGAGCAGTATGCCTACTTAAATGGTCTTGACTCAGATGAAGCTAGAAATCGTGTGAAAGAGGCTTTAGATATTTTGGGGTTAAGTGAATTTGCAGATGAAAGCATTATGTTTCTATCTTCAGGTATGCGTCAAAGAGCTCTATTGGCTTCTGCTCTTCTTGTTAGAACTCCAATAGTTTTATTGGATGAACCAACATTGGGTTTAGATATAGAAGCTGCCTGGAAGTTTAGGGACATTATTAGAAAAATGAGTAAAGATTATGGACAAACAGTCTTAATAGCCACACACCACATGGAGGAAGCTGAGGTTTTATGTGATAAGATAGCTATTCTTAATAACGGTAAGATAGTAGCTATAGGCACTCCCATAGAACTTAAAAGAAAAATTCTTGGATATGACATTCTTACTATTCGATTAGAGAAGACAAGCACCCATCTTTTAAGAAGAATTTCATCTATTAATGGAGTCCTTAAAGTCGGTATAAAATATCTGAAAAATAATGCCGTTGAGTTAAATGTTCAATGCGACTATAATAGAGAGGTTTTGCCAGACGTCTTAAAAGTTTTGATTGAAGAAAATTGTAAGTTTACTTTCATTGAAAGAAGAGTTCCAAGTCTAGAAGAAGTATTTTTAAAGCTAATTGGAGGGAAGGAAAATGTGTAGGGAATTCGGGGTTTTCTTAAATTTTCTAAAGCTTTCCCTATGGAGAGAGTTAAAAAGGCTACTATACTTTAAAGTTGGAACCATCATTTCACTTGTCGACGTAATAATAAACTTAGTTATATACTATATCGTAGCTCATAAAGTCATGTTGAATGGTATAAGTTACAGTCACTTCATATTAGTAGGCATAATTGTAAACAGTATTCTTTCTTATGCCCTTGCTACTCCTTATTCAAGCGTAATAGAATCATATTGGAGTGGTAGACTTGAAATATTAATGTTAGCTCCAATAAATCCCATACTGGCTATATTGGCAATGTCTATTGCTAGACTTCTGAGACTTCTCCTACAGTTAATTATATACACATTGTTAAGTTTATTTTTTGGACTTAACTTTGCTTTAACTACTAGGAATGTACTGTTAACATTTTTAGCATTATTCTTAGGAGTTTCTTCATGTATTGGTATTGGCTTAATTGGCTCTAGCATGATATATCATATTGATGCTAGAGGTGGAAGAGAGCCTATTACTTGGATTATAGAGTTACTCTCTGGGATAATTAGTGGAGCCTACTTTCCAATAGATATGTTGCCAGACATACTTCAAAAAGCTTCCTGGCTTTTACCTCATAGATATGTTTTAGACATTGTTAGAGTTTGCATTTTAAATTTAAATGCTCAAAGTTTAAGTATTTGGTATCAACTTGCTATTTTACTAACTTACACAATTATTTCACTTCTCCTCGGATTCCTTGCAATGCTATCAGCCATTAAAAAAGCTAAGAGAACAGGTGCTCTCTCTAGATGGGTGTGATTATGTTGGCTATTAAGGCTTCAAATGTCTCCAAAGTCTTTAAGGTTTCAAAGCTCATTCCAAGCTCATCCACCTTTGGCCAAGTTCACTGGTTAATTTCTTTAAGATATATTTTGGGATTTAGAGAGAAGAGAAAGATAATAGCCCTAAATAACATAAATTTAGAAATTGATGAGGAAATTTTCGGAATAGTTGGTCCAAATGCCTCCGGAAAAACAACCCTTTTAAAGATATTTTCAGGATTACTGCTCCCAGATAGTGGGAAGGTGGAAGTTTATGGGCATGATATTGTAGAGGAGGAGAAAATAGTTAAAAGACTTGTAAACTTTGTTGGTTCTGCGCGTTGGATAACCTTTGATTACCATTTAACTGTTAGAGAAAACTTAGAATTCTTCTCCCTTATTTATGGCCTAGAAAAATCTTACGTTAAGTCAAGGATAAATGAAGTTTTAGGTATGCTAGGTTTACTAGATAGGCAGGATGATTATGTTTGGAGACTTTCTGCTGGTATGAGACAAAAAATGTCAATTGCTCGAGGATTAATTCTAGAAACACCTATATTATTATTGGATGAACCTACTACTGGCTTAGACCCATTATCTGCTAGAGATCTCAGGGATTACATTAGAATAGCGGTTAAAGAGAAAAAACTATACAGAACAGTAGTTATTTCAAGCCATAATATGAGAGATATTGAAGACCTTTGTGATAAGGTAGCAATAATCCATAAAGGGAGAATTATCAAGTGTGGTACTTTAGATGAAATAATTAGAAGTGTAAGAGGATTATCAGTTATAGAAGTTGAAGGATACAATATCCCCTATAATGTATGTGAATTAATAGGCAGAATATATGATGTAGTAAGTGTGAATGTAGAGTTTAAGGATGAAAGTATTGGAAGAGGAAATATAAGAGTTTTAACTGATTCTCCTGAAAGGATAGTGTATAAAGTAGTTAAAGCTTTAATTGACATAAATTGTAGAATATTATCCCTCAAAATGGATAAGCCTACTTTAAATGACGCATATATGAAGATAATTGGAGTGAATTTGTATGGAGGAAAAACTAGAAGTTAAACGTAGTGATTGGAAAGCTTGGATGCGTGCTTTTTTGATTAGTATAAGAGCGTCTACTTGGGGTTGGACCATGTACACTTCTTCATTTATCATTAGTGTTTGCAGTATGGTAGTTGATGCATTAGTATTCTTTATGATTTCACTACTTGTTGGAGGAAGAATGGAGAAAGTTCTCCCTTCAGGGATGAGTTATGCCAGTTTTATTCTAGTAAACTTCATAGTGAATCAGTTTATTAACACACCTAGATATGCATTTTTCGAACTTCTACAGTCATGCTACTTTGGTGGAGCAATGGACTTTCTAATTTTAAGCTCACCTATAAGCTTTTCATCTTACCTTCTCGGCAGCATTGTCTTTCTGTATTTAATGGGTATTATGAGAAGTGGTATTTTTGTTGTTATAAGCCTGATTTTAGGTGTTAGTTTTTCTTCAACTATAGATTTAGGAGCCCTTCTAGTAGTATTATTACTTGGAATTTTATGTATGACTGGAATAGGACTTATAGCTGGAAGCGTCTTCTTCCTTTTAAATGTTAAGGATGAGGATCTTGTAAATTGGATTTTAGATCGTGCTGTTCATCTATTTTCCGGGTTTTACTTCCCAATAGAATTGCTTCCTAAAAATGTGAGAATAATAGGTATATTCATTCCACAAACCTACATTTACGACTCTATGAGACGCATTTTAGTTTTAGGTGAAAGTTTATCTCAAACAATTATTCACTCCATATTTGTCCTATTAACTTTCATGTTAATACTCCTCCCACTCGGATACTTTCTATTTACCTATAGTATAAGGATAGCAGAGAAAAAGGGTGAACTAACGAGATGGACGTAGAAGTTTAACACATAACCGCATATAAGTTACATTGAAATCGCCTTGAAATAATAAGTAATTAAACTTTAATCTTTTTATTTATAAATCGTTTATACCAGCGATCATATTGATCTCGAGTTGCAAAGTGGATTTGGATTGGTGCGTCTATGTTCTTTGCCACTTCAACTTTAATTTTATACTCTAACTCTTTTCTCTCTGAAATGATGAGAATGTCGATGTCACTGGCACCAGTAATTCTCCCCTCAACCACAGAGCCAAAAACGTAAACTTCTGCATCTGGATCAAATTTAGTAGTTATTTCTTTAACTTTCTTGGCAATAGCCATGTAATTGTTTAGTAATTTTAGTTTTCTAATGTTGTACTTGATTGACAATTGGCTTAAACACCTCCCTAACAAACCTAAATGTATTAAGGACTTCTCGTTCATCATATCTTCTTCGTTAAATATAATAAGTTATTCTCATCTTCCAGTAAAATCTTAACACTGGAATCATAGTGAGATAACTGTTTAATAAGCTCCCTCATTGAATGTGTTCTGGGATAACTACCACTTTTAATTAAAAGCTTATATTTTAAAATAAGCCGACAATACTGTTCCATGCAAAAGATTGCGAGATCCCACTCCTTAACACTGATCAAATATTCAGCAGTACGGAGAAATGATTCAGCTCGCTCTTTAAGAATTTCAGCTTCCTCAAAGGACAATTCAATCAACCACCAATACTCATGAAATTAATAAGTTTAAGAATATAATAGCATATCTCTCAATAACGCAAATCCAATAGAGATCCGATAAATATTCCAAAGTATAAAATGGTAACGTTTTGTGAAGGAGGCATAGTTAATAAGAACCCTTATCTTATCAACTTAATCATCTAGCCATAACCAAAGATTTAGCTTTACCTGAAGTCTTCTTTAGCTGTGTAGTTAATATCTTAATTAATGTTGTTTTTCCAGCTCCATTTGGACCAAGAATGCTTAATATTCTACCAGAATTTAGGGTAAAGGTGATTCCATTAAGGGTTTAGTATTCTGACTTAGGATGCTTCTTTTTTATTTTGAAGGCTTCTATTGCCTCCACTAGCATTCGAATTAATAGGTAATCTTCCCTACGTAGTCTGACACTACTTATAATTACCATTTTAATCATACTCTTTGGTACGCTAATGCTATCTGATGTCTAAGGGTTATTAATTAGATCTGTATTGCAGAAAAGATAAATTTTGTATTACATTCTTGTGGTCTTGTAGTGATAAGTATGAGTGTGTGACAGTATCTTTTCGTATACCAAAAAAGTTGAAGAAGGAAATGGATAGACTTCGTGGTTTAGTGAATTGGAGTGAAGAAATTAGAAGATTTATTGAGAGAAGAGTAAGAGAACTTGAACAGTTAAGGGTGATTGAGGAACTTGAATGTATGATAGAGAGTATTAAAGTGATGCCTAAGGGAACAGCTGTTAAATATGTGAGGGAGGATCATGGTAATTATTGATGCATCAACTCTCATGAAGTATGTTCTTCATGAATATGGTTGTGAGAATGTAAGTGTTTTAATTAAAAGTGATGAAAATCAAGGTGAAATAGCTAGAAAATTGGACATTAAAGTTCATTTGACAATTTAATTGAAATGATTCTTCTTAATAGGGAAACCTGGAGACGTGGTATACTTCTATTGGTGGATTTCTACGCTTAACTCTTTCTATGAAGTTTTTATAGTCTAATGACACTAGTATTGAATGCATATCTAATGCTACTTTAAGATATAGGGCGTCTATTGAATATATGTTGTATTTGCCACATAAATGGAACGCTGATTTACAGAAGTTGCAGTTGCATTCAAATATGAGTTCAGGATGTAAGATTGTATCTAAAAACTTCTTAGCCCTTTCAGCTACTTCTAAGTCAACCTTCCTAGCAAGAATACCACAAACTTCTTGGTATATTATGCTTGGCTCAGCTAAAACGAAATTATCTGGTATCTTCTTTAAAATATCAGCACATTTCCTACTATACTCTTCATCAGCTTTCAATGCAGCTATAAAGATGTTTGCATCAAAAGTTAAAATTTTCAGCTTCATGACGCCTAGCTCTCCTAACTTCCTCCAATACAGTTCCCTCAGCCCAAGCCTTGGATACAATTTCTCTCAACTCTAAAAATTCATTGACTGCTTTTCGCATTTTCTCTTGTTCATCCCTTTCAATTAATATGACCCTTCTAAATCTAACTAGTTTTTCTAACAATTCAACCCAAGTCTTACAGTTTAACTCCACCTTCATTTTTCTAAGTTCTCTCATAAGCTCCTCTGGAATATTCTTAACTAGAAGAGTAGGCATAGGTATCAAATATAGATATTATATCAAGGATATAAATATTACCTAATATATAAGAATAATAAGCCTGTCTAAGACAGAAGTACAAGCAACAAACTGCAGAATTACTCCTTTCTGCTAATCAATCCAGCTAACCAATTTTTGATAGAAGGGAGATTTGGGGGAGTAACTAGAAGATAGGAGATTATTCCAGCGAGGAATAATGTGGATGTTATCCATGAATAGAATTCCCAGAAACTCATTGATCTCCAATCTAAACCTAGTAATGGAAAAATCCAATATAGCAAAACGCAAATTAGAAAACCACCTAGAAATTTTGAAAAGAGCCAT
>Ga0180301_10002635_pt1 | contig 14130 bp, 14 predicted proteins | sample GuaBasSediGuay16_FD_121797 | JGI IMG/M metagenome (GOLD analysis project Ga0180301, IMG submission 121797) | Subseafloor sediment microbial communities from Guaymas Basin, Gulf of California, Mexico - Guay16, Core 4569-2, 12-15 cm | ecosystem: Environmental > Aquatic > Marine > Hydrothermal...
CTTTAGTCCTATCCTGAATATGTGCCCACAATATGGGCACTCATATACCTTATTTATCCATCTTTTAAATCTATACTCCTTTATAGGTTCCGCCTCAAACTCCTTTCCGCATTTAGGGCACTTTACTTTATCTGCCATCAACTCTACACCCCTTTAAATGCATACATACGTCTCATACTTCCTTCATATTTAAGATTACACTTTTAAACTTTTACCAAGGATATTACATAAATATTCCAGCGTCTTATCTTTATAAACCGTACTCCTCTAGTTACCTTATAGTCTTAGGTGCCCTACATGATATCTATGAAGTTCAGCGAGACCGAAAAGCAAATAATAAACTACTATCTAAAAGGGATGAGGCCAAAGGAGATAGCCGAATTATTGGGATGTTCTGTAAGGACAGTATATAAGGCAACATATAAGTACAGACGATGGCTTAGAAATACGCAACAACTATCTACCTCACCTACCATAACTAGATCGAAATTTCCTGAGATAGCAAATACAAATAGTGACATCTTGGCATCTTCTCATGCGCATTTCATAGCAATACCCAGTGCTGAAGTATACGAACTAGTTAACTATCTAAGAGAGCTAGTTACCTTAATCAAAGATCTCAGTAAATCGATATCTGAACTTAATCTAAACATAGAGCGATTATACGATAGCTTAGCGAAATCCCATCTAGCTAATTTTGAAGAGACTGAAGTAACGTATCTTTCAGGCGCTCCACTAACCTATCACGATAATGATCCACTTCCCTCATATTTAAAGGATAATCCCTGGATCGATATTCTAAGTAAAAGAAACGCTAGTACCCCTTTTAGCAGAAGTTAAGATTAATATACTTTGAAAGCGTTAAGTTATACTGCCTAGATTAAGAACGCTGGGGGAAGCGTATTGTCCTATGTTGACGCTGTGAGGGAGATCGCTCGTTTCATATCGAAACTCCCATACATGATCCGTGAGAATGAAGTACGGGCATTTATAGATATGCTGATAAAGACGAAGGCCCTAGGCAAAAAGATACTCATAGTTGGTGCTGGACGTTCAGGTCTTGTAGGAAGAGCCTTCGCTTTAAGGTTACTTCACATGGGCTTTCAAGTATTCGTATATGGCGATACTATAGTTCCTGCTGTATCTAAAGGAGATCTAGTCATTGCTATATCTGGCTCTGGCCTCACAGCCTCTGTAGTATTGGCCGCGAAAACTGCTAAAAAGGTAGGCGCTAGAGTAGTAGCTATAACTAGTCATAAATACTCGCCGTTAGGTAGGATTGCCGATTTCATAGTCTTTGTTCCAGGTAGGACAAAGATTGCAAAGGAACATGACTACTACGTAAGACAGATACTAGGTCAGCACGAGCCACTTACTCCCTTAGGTACTTTATTCGAAATAAGTGCCTTAGTGCTATTAGATGGTATAGTGGCTGAACTTATGAGGAGGCTCGAGTTAACAGAAGAGGAATTACGTGCTCGGCATGCTAATATAGAATAATTACGTTAAAAAGGCCATAAAGGCATTTTGCCCAATATTCCTAGGAAAATTGCACTAACTAATGTACATAATAGTGCTATTGCATCCTTTTTAGTGAATTTCATCTCGTAATAATATGTCCTATTTTTAGTATATCCAAAGCCTCTGCTCTCCATTGCTTCTGCTAATGTATAGCTCCTCCTTATTTCATGTACTATTAAAGGTATTAATATAGGCATATACTTCCTAATGCGTTCTACTACATTTCCTTTTTCAAGCTCAAGACCTCTTGATCTTTGTGCATCAATTATTATTTGCAATTCTCTGCTCAGCGTAGGGACAAATCTAATTGCCATAGTGAATGCAAGGGTATATTGATATGGTATTTTGAGCTTGACCATAACTAATGCCAGATCTTCTGGTGTTGTGGTCAGAAAAAGTACTGCAAATGCGGTCATGAATATTACGAACCTTAGTGTATACGCTACTGCTCCGTATATATTGCTGAATCTTTGGAACAATATGTTAAATAGGAATATCAGCACTATGAACGGAGTTGCTGCTTTCATCATGTCCAGCCATCGCTTAATCACTCTCCCTATTATGAGCATTGGGATGTTTACTGCTAGTAATAATGCCAAAAATGTAGCTTTTAATGAAATGAAACACAATGATGAATATGCCAAGGAGTATAATATTTTCACTCTGGGATCTAGCCTATGTATCGGACTATCCCCTCTTAAATATTCAAATCCTCTTAGCATTCTCATCATTCTCTAACCACCTCTTCAAATTCTCCACGAATATGGGTAGCCTTAGGAAATTCCCCTTAAAGTCTATGTAATCCTCAAGATTCTTTACGACTATTCCTAATTGTGGTGATAACAACCTTGCCCTTTTCATAATGTTTTCGTCGCAAAGTATTCTTGTTACCTCTCCCTCTGCAATTATCCTTCCTCCAGACATCACTATGACGTGATCTATGTACTCTGCTACGAACTCAACATCATGAGTCACGACTATTATCGTTTTTCCTAATGAATTAATTCTCTCTATGATCTTTGCTAATCTCCTTTTTTGACCGTAATCTTGTCCAACTGTAGGCTCATCAAGCACTAATATCTCTGGATCATATACTAGGACAGAAGCTATAGTTAGCCTCTTCTTCTCGCCTCCACTAAGTGAGAACGGTGATGTATCTATATAATCTAAAAGACCCATTTCCTTTAAGATCTCTTTTGCCCTTTTTTCAGCTCTTTCTAGATCCCATCCGAAGTTCTTTAAGGCGAACATTGTTTCCTCTAATACCGTACTTGCAAATATCTGGTGGTCTGGATTTTGAAATACAAGCCCCACATATCTGGCGAGTTCTGCAACAGTATGTTCTTTAGTATCAAGCCCGCATACCTTTACATATCCCTTATGCGGTTTGAGGATTCCATTAAAGTGTTTTACTAGTGTAGTCTTGCCTGCTCCATTCTCCCCCATGATTGCAACTAACTCTCCTTCTTTTATTGTAAGATTTATTCCCTTAAGGGCCCATTCCTTAGCCTCAGGATATCTATACCAAAGATCTCTTACTTCTATTATATCTCTCCTTGGCATGGAGCATCACCTTGACGAACTCATCAGGAGTTAGCGGTACCTCACTCTTTGCGAGATCGAACAACTCTTTGTATGCTAGACATACTTTAGGCACTTCAACACCTATCTCCTTTAAACGTAACGCTTCTCTTGCAAATACTTCTCTTGGGCTACCACTAATTATTATCGTTCCTTTATCTATTACAACTATCCTATCAACTAACGGTGTTAACATATCTAGTCTATGTTCAACGATCACTATAGTTATCCGCATCTCTTCTCTAAGCTTGCATAGAATATTTATAACGTCGAGTGCGCTCATTGGATCAAGGTTTGCTGTAGGTTCATCCAACACTAATATCTTAGGCTTCATAGCTATGACTGCTGCTATTGCTACTTTCTGTTGCTCGCCTCCGGATAGTTCATAAGGCGCTTTATCGCGCAAATGTTCAATCCCTAATAACTCGAGAACCCACTCCACTCTACTCTTCATCTCTTCTCTATCTAGACCCAAATTCTCCAGACCGAAGGCTATCTCTCTCTCAACTGTTGTCATGAAGAGTTGGGATTCTGGATCTTGAAATACCATTCCAACTTTATCTGCTAATTCATACGGTTCATGTTCATGTACTTTTATTTTCTCGAATAATACAACTTCTCCTTTATATTCTCCCTCATAAAAATGAGGGATAAGACCATTTATGCATCTACACAAAGTAGTTTTGCCGCATCCACTTGGTCCTGTAATGAGTACAAACTCCCCCTCATCTACCTCTAAGCTGACATCTCTAAGGGCCCATCTAGATGACGTAACATACCTGAAGTAAAGTTCCTTAATTTTTAAGGCTCTCATTTTTAACTACCTTCCAGCGATAATCTTAATTACATCTCTGTTCCTGAGTACATACTCCATCCCTAGTCTCCTCTTTGTCCGTACATCTATCGCAGAGACGAACTTCTCTGCAAGTTCACTATGGATTTTTCGGGCTAGATCTATTACTTTACTACCCTTAGGCATTAGAAATGCATCTGGTAGGACATTCCCTTTATGATCTGTTAACTTGTTCTCATCCTCTACTGGGAAGACTACAACCATTCCTAAAACTTCTAAGAATGCGACATTTATAGCATCTTGCACACCAGTGCTACCCCACTTCTCTAGTACATTCTCTTTGATATACTCTAAAGCCCTTCTTTGTTTCTCATTTAACTTATTCTTATTTATTATTTCAAATTCGTTCTCTCCAGGAATATATCTTATTAATTCAGCCTTAGCTGCCTTTCTAAGTGCAAGCTCAGCTTCAGCGCTTGTAGGAATTACCTTATATTCCGGCTCATATTCATCCTTTAATAGAGATATATTGTCCTCAGCTTGAGGTAAATCCGCTTTATTAGCTACTATCACCTCAGGTTTCGCAATTCGTCTTAGATTTCTAATGAAGCTCATAATGTCCTCATCTGTCCACTGGCCAATTCTCTTTACCTCTAAATCACTTATCCTTAATGCTTCTGCGATATCCTCAACTCTAATGCCTAATCCGCTGAGTCTATTAAAGAGAACTTCCCTTACATCTCTTTTCGCAACCTCTACTAATCTAACTACTTTGTCCCACTCCTTTTTCAACATTTGATAAATCCACATATTTAATTCCTGTTCTAAAAATTTAACATCCTCTCTTGGATCATGAGTTCCTGGCTTAACCTTCCTACCTTCTGCATCTGTACTACCGCTTGCATCTACAACTAACAACAAGACAGCCGCTCTTCTGACGTGGTCTAAAAACTGATTTCCCAATCCCCTTCCTCTCCAAGCTCCAGGGACAAGACCAGCTACATCGATAAGCGTAACTGGAACGAACCTATATCCCTCTATACATATGGAGTTCCTAGGATTATCCTTAACGTTAAATTCTCTACAGACACACTCAATTTTGACGTAACCCACTCCTATATTCGGTTCTATAGTAGTGAATGGATAGGCCGCTATCTTTACATCTACTAAGGTAGCTGCTGCAAAGAACGTTGATTTACCTACATTAGGCGGTCCTACTATCCCTGCTTTATTCTCTACCATCCTAGTCACCTACCATATACCGATACTACCATCTCAATTACAGTTGCCATGTACAGTAATACTAAGCTACCAAGTAAGTATTCCCCCTTAATATCTGCCTTTATCCTCTTCCCCTTAGAAAGTTCCAATAGCACTTTAAGAGCTAGCTGAAATCCTATATACGATAGTAATATATTCGCTTCACACTCTATCACACCTGAACATATTAACGTCAATCCTTCCCACGTCTTCAATCCTTCATGTACCGCCCATGATCCTAACTCCCTTATGTAGTCTGAGAGAATGGCTATACCTAGTCCTGGTATGATATTAAGTAACGTATCGCAAAATATAACTGTAATCGCCTTAGACACAAATAGGAAATTCATGACAAGATAGTACCTCCCAGATAAGAACAACCTCTCTATAACCCCTTTACTTCTTGGCAATTTTTCCATAGGAGAAATAAAAGCGCTAAGTAGTATTGTGAAGAACACAACATGTAGCGCTATGAGCATTAATAGGTTAAACTTCCTCTTTACCAATCCCTCTATTGTTTTCATCAGTATCCTTAATCTGAATTAATGGGCTAATATTTAATTACTGCGCTTTTAATTAAAATCATTGCTAGGGTTGTAACCTATGGACTTTATACTGATAGATGGTTCTTATGGCGAAGGTGGGGGGCAAATACTTCGCTCAGCCGTAGCCCTATCTGCTTTAACTATGAGACCTATAAGAGTAGTTAACATAAGGGCTAAGCGCTCAAACCCAGGATTAAGACCGCAACATCTTACCGCCGTTAAAGCAGTTGCTACAATAAGCAATGCCTTAGTCAAAGGGTTAACTATAGGATCGAAGACCATAGAGTTCGTGCCTAAATCTAGAAGATCAGGGGCATTTCAGTTTGATATAGGAACCGCTGGTAGCATTTCCTTAGTACTACAAGCCCTACTTCCCGCTAGCATGCTAGCGCCCGGTCCATGCATATATAGAATACGTGGAGGCACGGACGTAATGAAAGCTCCTCCTATTGATTATATGCGCTTTGTCTTCACCAGATGGTTAGCGTTAATGAATTACAATGTAAAAATAGACTTATACAGACGTGGACACTATCCACGTGGAGGTGGCTTAGTAACAGCTCATACTGAACCTCCTCGCTTCATTAAACCTTTAGTTGCAATAGATTTTGGAAAAGTAGTTGAGATCAAGGGTATCTCTCACGCTGTAAGGCTACCAAGACATGTTGCAGAAAGGCAAGCAAAATCTGCTATGGATGTGCTAAAAGAAGCAGGCTATGACTCCATTAACATAGAGATCGAATGGTACCCCCCAGGCCGAGATCCCCATCTAGGTCCCGGAAGCGCTATTGTCCTCTGGGCTATAAGTGATAAAGGCTTTATAATAGGTTCTGATTCGTTAGGAATGCGCGGTAAGAGAGCAGAGATAGTCGGTAGAGAAGCCGCAGAAGGTCTTCTCAGTGAGTTAGAAGCAGGAGCTGCTGTAGATAGTCATATGGGTGACATGTTAATACCGTTCTTAGCGGTAGCTAATGGTGAATCCAGAATAAGAGTATCCAAATTAACTCTCCATACTATAACGAACATACATGTAACTGAGAAAATAGTCGGTGTGAAATTTAAAGTACGTGGAAAACAAGATGAACCAGCAGTAATAGAGGTTACGGGAGTAGGGTTAGACTCCATTCGGTAGGATCATCTCAGTCAATCTCTTATATAGCTTTTCTACACCGATTCCTCTACTCGCTGATATTCTAAATATTTCTATACCGCTAGGTAATGAAGATTCCGCTCTTTTTATCTCCTCCTCCCTAGCTATATCAATCTTATTAATTGCTATTAGTATGGGTATTCCCTTGAAGTGCTCCATTATGTCCCTCAATATATTCAGCTGATACTCCAATGTGAAACCTGAATGCATTGTTGGATCTATCATAAATACTATAACGTGTGCCAAATGTTTAAGAGCGACTATAGCTTGGAGCTCAATTTCATTACGCTCAGTTAATGGTCTATCGAGGAGACCTGGCGTATCAATTACCTGTATCACTATACCTTCATTTATTTTTATATGTCCTAAGATTAATCCTTTTGTTGTAAATGGATATGGCGCTATCTCTGGTCTCGCACTTGAGATCCTTTTCACTAATGTTGACTTGCCCACGTTAGGCGCTGCAGCTATAACTATTGTTGGTAACTCCGGGTTTACATCAGGTATTCTTTTTAACTTCTTTCTTGCTTCCTCAAGGAATTCCAGATGTCTTCTCACTTTCCTTAATATAGATGCTAGTCTTCCGAAGTACTCCCTTCTAACTTCTCTTGTCTCCTCTATGGAAAAGCTACTCCTTACATAGGCCTTATACTCTCTCGTTAATTTCTCTGTAAGCCTTATTGCCCACATTAACTTTGAGAGAGCCCCCTTTAGTTCATTAATGCCAACTAGTACATCCACTAACTCCTTGTAGAAAGGGATGGAGTTCATCTATTCGTGGAAATGAGTAAGCTATTTCTCTAAGCCTTCTTCTAACGTATTCTCCTGCTCTCTCTATCCTTGATACCTCTAAGCTTTTAGCCCTGACTATCGCCTTCACTTTTTTCGCACTCTTCGTTCCAGTTCTCCATGCATAGTTTACTGCTGCATCCATTATTTCCTTACTTGAAGGAATAGGCGGTATATTCGCGAATGGTTGCATTTTTATCTCCTAAGTCCTTTACTTAAATAATAGGGTTTATATATTTATGCAGATAACCACCTTCACTCTTAGGGTTGACGACGAAAGCTATAACCTAGCTATTGCAGGCCTCAAACTTAAAGTAGGCTCTGTACCTGAACTTCTAGATGAAGTGATAAACATAGAGAGGACAAGTAAGGATATTGACCATATAGTAGTTCTAAGGGCATCTCTGATATTCTCTCCACTATTAATAATGAAGGCTATTTATAATTCACTGATCTCTTTTAAGAGAGGTCGAAATATAGCTAAGAAGTTTCCAGTAGAAGTTATGCTATACTTAAGTGGGAGAAGACAGATATCCGAAGCCATATCCCTTTTTGGTCCTCGCGATTCTGATAGCCGCGTAGTAATCTGCGTGCTGAGTAAAAATCGATCATATGCATATAGGATACTATATAATATTATACGGAAATATGGAATTACTTTTAATCTTAAAGAATCCATAGAATCCTCACTTAAAGAGATATTAGAGGCCTACGGGATATCTAGAAATGAGCTGATATCCTCTAGGATATCTAATGAAGACCTGTATGTCATCCTCTTAAAATGTGTATTAACTAGAATAGCTATGAGGAAGATCCTCAAATAGGAAGATAAGTTAGCACGCGAAATCTATTTTAATGATCTCTATATCCCTAGATGTACGGTGTCTATAAATGAGTTCAAAGCGTGATCCATCCTTCCCGCTGAATAAATATAAGGCCTATTATCTCTTCGTAGTTAGCTTCCTAATGTCTGTAGTACAAGCGGTAACAATGCCTGTAATCCCTTATGTAGCCTATAAACTAGGGGCTTCTCAGTTTATTATAGGCATGATAGGGAGCATAGGCCCACTTCTATACTGCATAGGTACGCTGATATCTGGGATCCTCTCAGCGCTTGTCATACCATATCGCATATTCCTCCTCTCCCTTCTGCTATATACTATTACTGCGCTGGGATACGCATTTTTAGTTCATAGCCCTATCGATATCCTTCTACTTAGGATAATCGAGGGTCTCTCATGGTCTCTTTTATGGCCTCCTCTAGAATCTACATTAGCTGATGTCTATTCATCACATGAACGTTTAGTATCTGTTTTCTCATTTTCATGGAGTTCTGGTATGATTTTAGGTTCGTTTCTATCTAATTGGAGCCTTAAATGCAAGTTTTCTACTGTCTTCTTTTTGAGTTCTACCGTATCCCTGTTCAGTCTAATTTATGGTTTGTTAACATGGCGTGATATAGCTACTACTTCTAAAGCGTTTAAGTACTCCATTAATGATATAAAGGGCGTTATGTTTAGTGACATCGCTTGGCTTTACCCTCTTTTCTATTCGCTTCCCTTAGGCATAATCTTCACTTTCTTCCCTTCTCATGCTCCTGTATGGGGATTTAATGAATCTGTAATTGCTTTGGCTATTTTCATTATTATATCCTCGCGTACTTTCATATTTATCCTAGCTGAAAAATACATGGCTAAGAGGGCGTTTTCAATGCTTTTAGGTTCTCTTTTAGTAAGCATGGGTTTGATGATCTATGGACTAATACATACATCGATTTATATGATAGTCTTTGCGTCCCTTCTCGTAGGTTTGGGCATTGGATTGATCTATGCGAGTCTATTCCATAGTGCTATAACCTCTTCTGACAAATTGCGAAGTATTCATACTGCTCTTTTCGAATTCTCCATAGGTCTAGGCTACTTTATAGGACCACTTATAGGCGGCATAGTCGCTGAACTACATCTAAGCTTACCGTACGTCATAGGTGCCCTTGCGCAACTAACCGCTTTACTCCCTATCCTCTTAAGATCTAAGGCACCTGCTATCTCTTCTTAAATACTTAGGATCTTATGTGCTTGTTCTATAGCTCTTTTCGCTTGATCTCCGCATACTCTTATTACCGTTTTCTCAAGTTCTTTCCTCCTCTCGGCATCTATTAGATTTATCTCCTTACTCTCTAACATTCTTTTACATATTCTATGCGCTTTTTCTAATAATACCTTATCTGTTTTATATTTACTACTAATTGGTGTTCTATCGAACATTTTTGCAAAATATAGCTCCCTCTTGTAATTCTTAAGTGTATGTTTATGACTTAGGAACTGTCCTCCTACTCCTACCTCTTTGATGACTTCTATTGCAAGCTCTTCTGGTCCTAGATTAAATCCTTCACGTATTTTTAGAGCATAACCGCATAGCTCATTGTCTAATATTAGTTTTTCCATACTTTGTACGTTCTCGAAACCTAACATGCCAGGACCTGAAATTACATTGACTCCCTTAATGGCTGCTAGTATTGCTCCGATGGTACTCTCTACGCCAGCTTGATAGTCCATATCTTTTGAGTCGGCTAAACCCATGTATACATGTGTAGGCAACCTTAGCTCTTTGGCTATATCTACATATGCTAAGGATAGCAGTATGCTTTCTGGTGCTGTTATCATGGGTGTTCCATATCTCATATCAAGCACACAAGGCGAACCACCATATATTATAGGCGAACCTTTATTGATTATCTGCGCTATTGTTATTCCAGAGAGAGCTTCTGCATGATGCTGTACTAGGGCTCCTGCTATTGTAACTGGTGCAGTAGCTCCTATCTGTGGCATTGGTATTATCTCTGCCGGTATCCTCCTTTTTGCACAATCTATCAAGTTCCTAAGCGTTATCTTACTCCACTTAAGTGGAGGCGAGGGGCACACATCGAATATAGCGATAGGCTTATTGTATGCCTCGCATACGGAATTCAATATTTCCATCATATATGGTACGCCATCTTCTGTAAATGCCCCTGTAACTATCGGTTTGTTGGACACAAGTAGTAGAGGATAAAGTCTAATTCTATCCCTAATGTCTATAGTAACGTCGCTTGGAACTAGCGCTGTACTTTGAAAGGCTATGTTTTCTAATTGATCTGCTATAACTGCAAATTCTATAAGATCTTTGAGTAATGCGTCTCTAATGCTCATCATATCATAATCGAGAATCTTCGTAGCAGCTGATCCTGGATTGAAATATACATTATTGTTCTCAAGAACTGCTACTAGTTTACCTTCCCTATTAAAAAGTTCTATCTTCTTTGGCGCCACGTCTATAGCCCATGTTACTAAGTCCGTTGGTATCTTAACTATATTACCACTTACATCCGCTCCTAATTCTTTCATTTTCTCAGTTACTTCCTTAATTGGTATCACTACTCCTACTTCGCTAAGAACTTTCAAGGCCGCCTCATGTACAACTTTTATGTCTTCCCTAGTTAAGATCCTTAATGAGGGCCTCACATGCATTTTTATCATCTTAAAGTAGTTATCCTTTTATTTACCTTTATAATGCTTACTTATTACGATGATATCATTTAAGATACGCGCTTTGACTATAGCACTTGATATCTCCCCATTAGACATAATACGTCTTGATGTATTGGAAAGTTATGTAAAGCTATTACGCACTATTCGGAGACTATGTAAGAGGATAGATATCCCCATTTGGTCGTTTCGTATAGCATTGCAACCAATCTCTCTAAGATCTTTAGGGAAAGGGAATCTCGCCCTAAAGATGATGAAATCCGTGCACTCCTTATGTGAACGTAGTGGCTTTAATTACATATCTGTTCCGTTTGTAATCCCCACTGAAGATCTGAAACTAACCACTACTCTATTAAATGTACTTGATCATCTGATTAGATATAGTAACGTATTCTTAAGCTTCAACATAAAAGAGTATGATATAGTCGATGTTCCCCTAATCTCAAACTTTTACGTCTCACTCCTTAACTATCTTTGCGAAAAGAACGCGTTAATGACTCAAGCTCGCATCTCATTAGTATTAAAAGGCCCATTGATGACTCCATATTTTCCCTCAGCTTCGAGTCTAAATGATGAGTCGTCTGTAATGGCCTCCTTACTTTACTTAAGGTACATCTCGAGTTTATTACGCAATGGTATCTCTCTTTCCTCTGCGCTCCTCTCTGCAAGTGACTATGTGGACAAGATATTGTCCGATATAAGTCAAAATTCAGGTATAGCCAATGCAGGTATAGATCTATCGTTATCACCGTGGATGGAAGAGAGCATATATGATGTAATAAAAGCGTATCATGATGTAGACTTTCCGTATATGTACACCTTATATAGCATAAATAAGGAGCTCGAACTGGCTAGTATGAAAACTAGAAGTATAGGCTTTAACGAGGTAATGTTACCTCTCGCTGAAGATAATTGGCTCAAAGACCTTACATCAAGAGGTATTTTGAGGATAAGAGATTTTGTAAGTCTTTCTGTCATATGCGTGGCTGGCGTTGATATGATCCCATTACCTAACTTTAGACAGGATGAATTGGAAGCAATAATTTCTGACATACTAACTCTATCTCTGATTAAAAGGAGGGTGGTTGGAGTGAGGCTAATTAAGACAAAACTTAATCCTGGCGATACATTATCGCTCCCGCTCTTTGGTGATACTCCTATACCATACCTGTAATCACTATTATTGTCCTATGCAAATTTCACTGCATCTACGGAGTTTGGAGGCATTCTTATATGCATACTCACCTTCTCATCATCTTCGTTTATACTCTCTATTCTAGCTTTGTCTAGTACTGTATGCGTTGGTACTTTCGAGAAGTCTATCTGGGCCCCTTCTTTCTTTACGACTAAATTAAAGGTTATTCCGTAGTCGTTCATGTTCATTAATGACACCGTCCCATCAGTATATGGGAATAACGATACATTGAATAGTGCATCCCTTCTCCTTACCAAACCAACACCTAAGTACTCTAGAGTTATATCTCGAATTATTTGCCTAACTATTTCCGGGTACAACGTTTTAAGATAAGGCACATACTTCGTTATACATAATACATATACCTTAGCCCCTCTATACTCGTTCATATATACTACTGGATAATTTTCTTTGCCGTCGCTAGCATACACTAGAACTCTCCCTCTCTCTAAGCTAAGAATTGGTCCTATTACCATTCCTGAAGGTCTTCTATGCTCAAGCATTATTACATTGCCCTGATATACGAAAGCATGTACGTCCTTAGCACTATATCTAAGTGGCTCTTCTCTTGAGATTCCAAGAAGTTCCAATCCATTCTCGCCAAGTGCTCTCCTAGCTATGAGCTCCGCGGCCATTGATGATATTACTAAGTTACACCCCTTATCTATAAGTTCGAATACATCAATACAACCGACATCTCCCTCAGTTATCAGAACATAATCTCCATCTCCTATGCGCTCTAATGGTTTGACTTTTAATGGAACTCCAATCATGCCCAAAGTATCTTCAAGATATCTCTCAAAGGTAGCTCCTTGTGATGAAGGTTGTACTGCTGGTCTTACTAACCCTACACTCTCTCCCTTTATATTCTTGCATAGCTTCTTCATTAATGGTATTTCATGGCTCATCTTTTCAAAGTGTTCGCTCTTCTCTTCTTCTACTAGCGCTCTTGCATTAAACAATGTTATCTCATCTACTAGTCCTAGTGCACTATGCCATCCCTGTTCAATATATGCATTAATGCTTATAGGTATACGTAATTCATATCCATTATACGTATCAAACCATGCTCCTCTTAGTTTATCACCAACAAATGCTCTTACATGTTCAATTATATAAAACGACCCATAACGTTGCGTTCCCTCTCGTGATTCCGTGCCTACATAAAAGCCATCGAATATGTTCTTTAATGCATTAAAGAATAACCCTCTAAAGTGAAAATTTTCTCTCCATTCCGCTACCTTTAGAATAACTTCTACATTTTTATTCACTTCTTTGGCTGGTTCTACTACATATTTCCTAGATACGTCTGCTAGCAACTTTGTAGAATAATCTGCCCAACAACTCATGACTTGTGGATCTTTACGTAATAAAGCTTCTCTGAAGCTTCTAGTATTGAGGTTAAAACCATACTGCTCATTAAACTTACTTATACATTCATCACAGTAACACCAATTAGCCCAGAAATCATCAATCAAGATCTCGTCAAATATCGATGCCGCCTGTCTCATAACCTCTGCTAGCAATTCTAAATTCCTATCATCTGTAAGACATATGACTTTAAATCCATAGTCTGCATATCTACCCCAATTCTCACCCCATGTACCAATACATGCCCCACCCGAAACCTCATATTCTTCTTCTAGTAATCTCTTTGCTTTCTCCAGTTCTTCTGTCGTAACTTGAAGTCCAGATCTATAATTCTCTATGTATATTTTTTCGATATTTAATTTTCTAAATGCATTTTTGAGCTTGTCAAAATAATCCTTATC
>Ga0180301_10002638_pt1 | contig 14126 bp, 10 predicted proteins | sample GuaBasSediGuay16_FD_121797 | JGI IMG/M metagenome (GOLD analysis project Ga0180301, IMG submission 121797) | Subseafloor sediment microbial communities from Guaymas Basin, Gulf of California, Mexico - Guay16, Core 4569-2, 12-15 cm | ecosystem: Environmental > Aquatic > Marine > Hydrothermal...
GATGCCGCCGACTACGCCCGCGTGGCGTCGGCAAGGGCGATTTTGCTGAGCGAACAGGGCCCTGCCGATAAGGCCCTGGCGGTCCTGGTGCGTCAGATGCAGCAGAGCAAAAACGAGGTCGTGCGACATTACGCCGCCTGCGCATTAGAGGATATCGGCGAAAAGGCGCGCGGCGTGCTCGACGCCGTCAAGAAGGCCCAAAGCGACAAGTACGAGTATGTAAAGCGCGTAACCAACAGGATCGTGGCGAAACTGGACGCATAGCTCACATTCAAGCCGCAGGGTTGGGGCGAGTCGCTATTCTACTTCTGGAGCCAGATTCCGATTACTTTGTCGTCGGCCAGAGTGAAGGCCATGCCCTTTTCTTTGTATAGCAGTCTGTTGCCGCTGCGCCTCGTGGGCGGGCCGAATGCGTCTGTGATCCGGGCCTCGGTTGAGCCGATGCCGACTCCTTCTGCTGTCTTGAACTTGCACGCTTTTTCGAGTGCTTTTACGACGGCCGTATCCACGTTATTCGGGTTTCCGCAGGATATTGCAGAAATGATCTGTCGGTCCTTCGCCACGATTTCTATGCCTAACGACTTGTACATATAGGATATGCCGGTCGCGGCGACATCAGGTTTGCCTAAGATATCCTTCATCTGATCAACCGTCATCCCAAACTCCACCCCGCCGACACCGATCCCGGGACGAATGAGCAGATCATCAGATGATCCCTCGGCACTCACGCTTGAGGTTTGTGGCTGTCCCCCCTGAATAGTCATGGTTTCCTGCAGCTTGGCGCCTATTGCGGCGATCTCGAGGAGATGCTGTTTGGGCAGGGCGATCTGCAATGTGGCGGCGCCGTTGTCGACTTTTCCGGCAATGGCAATACAGCTCTCCGTCGGCATGTCCAGTTGGCTGAACATCCGGCCCATCATCTGGCCGCCGGGTATCGGCATGGCGCTCATCATTGCCCCCATCCCCGAAAGCAGCCGTATTACATTTACCGAAGCGACGAAATCGGTGGAGGCGGCGTTTGGAATCGCCGCCATCGCCGCCCTGATATCGCCGGTGGGAGAGGGGACCCTTCCGGAAAGCGCCTGATCGATCAGTTGGCGCATATCCTTATCGGCGTCGGGTCCGCCGGCGACGAGCATGAAACTGCCGGCGGCGGCGAACTTGAAGTTGAAGGCGGAGCCGGCGGAACCGAACATGGACTCAATCATCAGTTTTTCCTCTTCGCTCGCCTCCGGCGGCGCCTTCATGTTGAACCTGATGGCATGAATCTGCACTCCTTTATATGGTTGATCGGGCTCGGTAGCCAGCGTGGCGTCGAGGCCCATAGCTTTGTACATCTCGTTGGCTAACTGCAGTCCCGCGTTGACCTGGTCAAGGGCGGCCTTGGGATCGGGCGCATAGATGACTTCTTTTATGGTGAAAGGCGGCATGGCTTGAGCAAAGGAAAACGCAATCGCCACCTCCTGCCCCATGTTGTCGGCGATGTCGGCCATCATGGTCTTCCAGTTCCGTATCTGGGCCGGGGTCAGCGTATCGCCCATAGACTGGGTGAACAGGTCGATCATCGCGGTGTTCAGTTTCGTAAACAGCGGCTTATTCGTCTTGGCGACAAAGTTGACGGCGGCGGGACTATTAAGGAGACCCGCCAGTCGGTAGCCCGGCCTCATCGAGGGGTCTTTGACGAGCAGGCCGGCTAACTCGGAATTTGGCCTGGCCGCCAGTTTCAGGCTCAACCCAAGCGTGTCTGGCTCGGGCGTAATGTTAAGGCTCAGCGAGTCCAACTGTACGGCATATTGCTTAATGAAGTCGAGATATGCAACGGCCATCTTCGTATTGGCTTCGGAGACTCCCGGCTGAGCACCCGCCTGCGCCATCATCTCCTTAGCCTGGTCAAGCTGGTCAAAAGCCATGGGACCGAACAACTCGACTGCTTTTGCGATATTGACATAGCCCCAGACCGGGGTCGTCTTCGACTGGCGGGCTGTGGCGGCACTAAGACCGGCGGCGAACGAACTGGTCAGCAACTGCTTCCTGACAGCATCTGTTGACTCCGGCGACGCCGGTATTATCAGGGCGTGATTCGTTCCGGGCAGTTGGCTGTTTGGGATGCGTTGGCTAAACTCCGGGCCTGTTACGGGAATGAGCATCCCTACTGTAACCTCCGGCATCATGTCGGCGCCGGCATTGTCGCCCGGCAGAACCGTTGCAAAGACAGCGAAATCGCCCTGGGAGTTTACACCCTCCAGAGTGGGATTGCCCAACATTCCACCTAATTGCGCCTTTGCAAGCAACCCTACAGGAAACGGCGAGATTCCTGTGATATACTGATCGACGGCGCCCAATGTGGTGTCGAGGTTATTGATGCGAACACACGCCAGGCAATCGACGGGCAGGAGGTTTAGCAACTCATCTCCCGAGACGGCGAGGGTTTGGGCGGCAGCCGGGGGTGTTGGTGCGACGGTGGTTGTTTTGGCGGTTTCATCTTCGACTGCCTTTGTGGTGGCTGCGGCCGTGGTCTCCCGGACGGTTTTAGCGGGTGGCGTTTCCTTGCGGCCCGTTTTCTTCTCGCGGGCCATGCGCAGGATATCCCTGCCGACGCCTTCACCGGCGACCTGCCCGGTCGCACGGACGGAACTTTGCGGCATAACAACGGCAAGCAACAGGGCCAACAGGACGATTATAAGCGATTTGTGTCCGGACATACCCAATTCTCCTTTTCAAATCGAAAAAATGATTTTCTTAAGTAATGCATGCCAAATCGCAATTTTGCAGAAGCCTTAATCAAAAACTGTTTCCATCACCTGTATACGACGTCAGTCAGCGTCTTTTGTGACAGGCTAACTGAAAATTTTCAGCAGTTCGGGGTGAGTTTTTTTATTGGCGGCAAGAATTCGATATTGCCGGCCGGTATAGCTGTCCGGTTCCACGGGAAAGATGCTCTTGCCTTTTATGTCGGTCAGCACGCCGCCTGCCCTTTCGATGATGATCGCACCGGCGGCGATGTCCCATATCTTCGTTACCGTTGATATTGTGCCTATCAAGGCGCCTTTGGCGACATAGGCCAGATGCAGGGCGGTCGCGCCCAGATTGCGAAAACGCGTACGGTTCATGATTTCGTAAACGCCTTTTTTCATGTCCTCGTTGAAGTGGCTGTCGACACCGAAACCGGCAAACTCGGAGATGCCGTCTTTACCGACGGTGATTCTGGATGCGTTGAGTTGTGCTTCGGCGTCTTTGGCGGCTGTGTACATGGATTCGGTCGCCGGGTCGAAGATTACCCCTACGATCGGCTCGCCCTGGTGGAGGGCGGCGATGCTGACGGCAAAATCCAGCAGGCCGTGGGAATAATTATTGCTCCCGTCGATGGGGTCGACAATCCACCAGATTGGCTCGGCTGTCCGCGGCGGTTGAAAGAGCATCTTGCCGTCGGGTCCTTCTTCTGCAATGAAGCCGTGGTCCGGATAGGCTTCCTTGATCCGGCCCAGAATGATCTGCTGGCAGTTGATATCGGCCTGCGTAACGATTTCACCGCCATTTTTGACGGAGACCTTTGTGTACTTGATTTCCTCCATCGCACGCTGGCCCGCAAGCCGGGCGGCGACGATAGCTACTTCGAGCATTCGACTTATATCGCTGTGTTCAAGCGCCACATATTACCCTTTCAACTTGACAATTACCGGACAAGTCTCTATTGTATCGTAATAATGCCGCCGGTCCAACAGTCAAATTCCAGTAAAAAGCCGTCCAGACCGCCCGCCCGACAACGGGTCGTCGCCGGGGTGGTTTTTCTCGCGATTACGGCTGTTTTCGTATTCCTGGCTGCTGCGGCCGGGGGATGGGTGGATCCCGGTCGAATCCTCGGTCCCTGCGGGTTCAAGCAGTCCTTCGGCCTGCCGTGTATTGGGTGCTACATAACCCGCAGCGGCATGTTATTCGTTTCCGGACGGATATTCGAGGCCTTTTATATTCAGCCTGCCGGGGCGGTGTTTTGCTGTGCGGGAGTGCTGATCGCGATTTGTTCTTTACTTATAGCCGTTTTTGGAGTAAACTTCAGGTTTTTACAATGTCGCGTTAGCAAACGTACGATATGGCTTGTAGTGCTTGCCGTCGTTGTTGTTTTCTTGTGTGGCTGGGCGGTGACGCTTGCACGGGCATTTGCGGGCATCGCCGCGCGGTAAAGATTTCAAGGGATATGGATTATGAGTATCAGGATAACAGGTTGCCTTCTGGCGGTAATCGGGGCGGTGTGGTCCGGCGGCTGTAACGTTATCGGCTGGATGGGCAGCCCGACGGCCTATGAGAAAAAGGTCCCCGCCGAATACGATTTGCACCGCACAGAATCCCGGATTCTGGTCTTTGTCGACCAGGCCCGGAGCAGCAGTGTCGGCTTTCGTGTACGGAGCGCATTAGATGTAGCGGTCGCCGGCAACCTCGCCGGCAAGGTCGGCGTAGACAAGAATAACATTATTGCGACCGTGGACTATACGCCTTCACATGTTCAAGCGTACGCGGGACTTTCACCGGCGCAGATCGGTCAAAAGGCCGGCGCCGATCTCGTGCTGTATATTCGAATAGACAAATACGAAATCGAGCAGTTGGACAGGCGGGGTTATTTTAGCGGTCGCCTCGTTACGCGCAGTGTGCTTGTGGATGTCGGTTCGGCAAAGGTCCTCTGGCCCGCCTCGCAGGAGGCCAGGCTTAACAGAATCAAGGTGGAGTTGGAGACCGGCGGCAGGGAGGCTGCTTTGGATCGTCTGATGTCGGGAAGCGCACATTGCATCACGAGGTATTTTTACGACTGCCCCGGCCCCCTGTTCAGATGGGGCGACGAGCAGAAGGAATTTGATTTCGACAACTTGAAATAGCAGACTCCTCGGTGTCGGCCGGAGAGCCCGACACCGGTTGATTTTTAAGTGAGTTGCTGAGGTTTTGCAGACTGTATGGAAGGGAAAGCCCGGAATGTACAAGATATTAATCACGGACAAGCTTGCCCGGGAGGGCATTGACTTATTGAACCGGATCGAAGGTGTCGAGCCGGTGGTCAGGACCGGCATCGGCGCCGAGGAATTGACTGAGATTATAGGCGACTATGACGGCCTGATCATTCGCAGCGGAACAAAGGTCACGGCCGACGTGTTGGCTAAACCCGGCAAACTCAAGGGCATCGCCCGCGCCGGCGTCGGCGTTGACAACATCGACATTGCCGAAGCGACCCGAAAAGGCATTCTTGTGATGAATACGCCGGGAGGCAACACTTTAAGCGCCGCCGAACACACGATGGCCCTGATTTTAGCGATGAGTCGCAACGTAGTGGGCGCCTGCACCAGTCTCAAGGCCGGCGCCTGGGACCGCAAGAAATACATGGGCAATCAGCTCAACGGCAAGATTTTAGGCGTGATCGGCCTGGGGCGGATCGGCATGGCCGTTGTGAAGATGGCCCTGGGTTTCAATATGCGGATATTAGGCTACGACCCGTTCGCCGTGCCGAGGGAAGCCGAGGAATTGGGTCTTGAGATAACCGACAATCTCGAACGTATCTACAGCCAGGCCGATTACATAAGCGTCCATGTCCCGAGGAACGAGCAGACGCTGAACATGATATCGACCGAACAATTCAAGATGATGAAACCGACGGTGCGAATTGTCAATTGCGCCCGCGGCGGCATCATCAACGAAGACGATCTTTACGATGCGCTCAAGAGCGGCGCGATAGCCGGCGCAGCGCTTGACGTCTTCACCAAGGAGCCGCCCGAGAACACGCGATTTTCCGACCTGGATAACTGTCTTGTCACGCCGCACCTTGGCGCCAGCACCGCCGAAGCACAGATAGAAGTGGCTGTCGAGGCGGCGCAGATTCTTGCCGATGCGATCAAGGGCGGCCCGATCAAGAACGCACTCAATGCGCCGTCGATGGGAGCAAAAGCGCCGCCGATCGTCGGTCAGTATTCCGAACTCGCCCGGCGGATAGGCAGCGTGATGAGCACGATCACGACCGGCCATGTCAAGGGCATCCATGTCCAGTACCGCGGCGCCATCGCCGACGTGTCGGTGGCGATGGTGACAGCCTCTTTTGCGATCGGCTTGCTGCAGAAGCATTTTGACTTGCCGGTGAACATCGTCAATGTGGGCGTCCTCGCCAGGGAGCGCGGCATCAGCATCGACGAGACGAAGAATCCCGAGGCCCAGGATGTGGCTTCCAGCTTCATGGCGACCGTCGTTACCGACAAGGTCAGCCGGACCATTCGCGGCACGGTCTTTGGCGAGAATCTGCTGCGGATAATCGAGATAGACGGCTTCAATGTCGAAGTGACCCCCGCCGGCAAGATGCTGGTTATCTTCGACGACGACAAGCCCAGCGACATCGGATGCGTCGGAGGCGTATGCGGCAAGCACGGGATCAACATCAGCACGATGGGTGTGGGTCAAAAAGCACAGGAACATAAAGCGATTCTGGCGGTGAGCCTTGACAAGGAACCCGGCGCAGAAGCGGTAAAGGAGTTGCAGTCGCTGGAGTTTGTCAATGAGATTTACGTCTGCAAATTGGACTGACGCTAAAACCGCGCGAAAAGGATTTCACAAAACATGAAGAATCTGCCATTGCCGAGGATTGACCGAAACAGCCGGCTTCACGAGCATCTTCAAAGATACTGCCGATTGGCGCCGGGCGAGATATGGCGGGACCCCGAAGGAAAACACAGGATAGGCTGTCTCGATGCGACCGACGAGGCCCGGATAAGCCGATTGATGGCCGGCGCCAAAGCGACCCTTGCGATCCATGACCCGCCGTACAACATGGTCGCTTTCGACAGCGCCGAACCCGCCGGGTTTATCGCCTGGTGCAGCCGATGGATCGATTGTACCGATTTGGCGCTTGACGAGGACGGTTCGCTCTATGTCTGGCTCGGCGCCGACCAGAACGATCACTTTCAGCCTCTTGCGGATTTTATGATCATGATGCGATCAAAACCTTTCCGGTCGCGAAGCTTCATAACCATGCGAAATCAGCGGGGGTACGGCACGCAGAAAAACTGGATGGCGGTCAGGCAGGAGTTGCTCTATTACACAAGGGGCAATCCCGTCTTCAATATCGACGCCGCCTATACCGATATTCCGAAGATTTTGCGCGGCTATTACAAGGACATCGACGGCAAAACGACCGAGAACCTCCAGCGAAGTAAATCGAAGAATATAAGGGCCGGCAACGTCTGGGTGGATATTCAGCAGGTGTTCTACCGGATGGATGAAAACGTCAACGGCTGCTATGCCCAGAAGCCGATAAAGAGCTGCGAAAGGATAATCAGGGCAAGCTCGAATCCGCAGGATGTGATTGTCGACTTCTTCTGTCATTCGGGCGCGGCCTTGATTGCTTGCGAGTTGCTTTCCCGCAGGTGTTTTGCTGTTGACATTGACCCTGTTTTCTGTGAGATTGCGATCCGGCGTCTGGAGCATTTCAGACGCACGGGAAAAACCGGCTGGCAGAACGGCAATCCGTTCGAAGCGGAATTAGCCGAAGATAAGGTAGTTCAGATTTCGTAGTGTGGGTGGTGGAATCGGTTGGCGCCGTTATCTACGAACTACAAACTCTGAACTACGTCAGTAAGGAGTTTTTTGTATGGCGGTCAGGAAGGTTAAAAAGAGCAGGCAGATGAGTTTCGCTTTTGCCGATGATGCGTCGGGCAAGACGAAAAAGAAGAAGGCGACCGGGGCCGGCGCCGCAAAGAAGAAGTCGGCCAGGAAGCCCTCCGCCAAAAAGACTGCCGGAAAGAAGGCTGCGAAAAAGACCCCGAAAAAGGCCCCGAAAAAGACTGCCGCCAAACGCACCACAAGCGGCGCACCGCCCAAGGCCGGGCGTCGTCGCCGCGCGCCCAGGGCGGCAACCGCCGAGTCCATGGCCGCCAAACAGCGGGATATCAGCGTCAGCGAGTTCTTTGCAAAGAACAGGCATCTGTTGGGCTTTGACAATCCGCGAAAGGCGCTGCTTACCGCCGTCAAGGAAGCGGTGGACAATTCATTGGACGCCTGCGAAGAGGCCCATATCCTGCCGGAGCTGTCGATTACGATAAAGGCCGTTAAAGATTCCGACAACAAGTACATCCTGAACGTGACCGACAACGGACCGGGGATCGTAAAGAGCCAGGTGCCCAATATATTCGCCCGGCTGCTCTACGGCAGCAAGTTTCACATCCTCAAGATGAGCCGCGGCCAGCAGGGTATCGGCATCAGCGCCGCCGGCATGTATGGGTTGCTGACCACAGGCGAACCCGTCCAGATTATTACGCGAACCAGCCCGGGGAAACCTGCCCAGCATTACCACGTGCAGATAGACACCTCGCGAAATAAGCCGGATGTGGTAAAGGACGAGGAATGCGATTTTGACCTGCCGCGGGGAACGAGTGTCACGATTACCCTCGAGGGGCGCTATCAAAAAGGCAAGCAGTCGGTTGACGAGTATATTTCCCAGACCGCTATGGCCAACCCTCACGCAACGATTATCTACAACGCGCCGGACGGCCAGACTCACGAGTTTCCGGCGACCAGCAAGGAGCTTCCGTTCATTCCCGTGGAAATCAAGCCCCATCCCTACGGCGTCGAGATTGGCATTCTCTTCAAAATGGCAAGAGACAGCTCGTCCAAAACACTGTCGGAGTTTTTGCGCAAGGAGTTTTCGCGTGTCAGTCCCGGCCTGGCCGCCAGGATAGCCAAGACCGCCGGGCTGTCTGCTCGAATGTGGATCAGCAAGATCACCCTCAAGCAGACCGAAGCCCTGCACAAGGCGATCAACGAGACAAAGATAAGGGCCCCTTCCGGTGATTGTATCGGACCGATCGGCGAGGAAAAGCTCGAAGGCGGTCTGAGGCGCGTTGTCGATGCACAGTTCTATACAAGCTGCACGCGAAGGCCGTCGGTGTACAGGGGAAATCCCTTTCTTATCGAGGCGGCGATGGCCTACGGGTTTAAGGGCGACGGCAACGGCAACGGAAAAAAGCCCGATGACAACGACAAGGAACCGCTGATGCGCCTTTCGCGAATCGCCAACCGTGTGCCGCTGCTGTATCAGCAGTCCGGCTGTGCGATATACAAAGCGGTGCTCGAAACAAACTGGCGCAGTTACGGACTCAGCCAGAGCAGAGGCGCTCTTCCGCGGGGCCGGCTCATGCTCATGGTGCATATCGCGTCGGTCTGGGTGCCGTTTACCTCCGAGAGCAAGGAGGCGATAGCGCACTACCCGGAGATCATCAAGGAGATCAAATTGGCGGTGCGCGAGTGCGGACGAAAACTCGGCATACATGTCAGGAGGCAGAAGCGGATAAGGGATGAGATGGTTAAACGCAGCTATATTGAGACGTATCTACCGGCTATCGGAGAAGCCCTTCGCGATATTCTGAGCCTCAAGGAAAAGCAGGTTGCCACGGTTGTCGACAGGCTCAAGGACACGCTCGAAAGATCAAGGAAAATGTGAGGAAAACATGGCGCGAGAACTTATCCTCAGCATAAGCGGAATGCGCGGCGTTATAGGAGAGAATCTGTCACCTGAGATTGCAGCGGCTTACGGGTGCGCCTTCGGGACGTTTTTGAAGGGCAGGGCGCAGCCGGGCGCCAAACTTGCCGTCTGTATCGGCAGAGACTCGCGACCATCGGGCCAGATGCTGTTTTCGGCCGTGGCGGGCGGGCTTTGCTCCGTGGGCGTCGATGTCATAGACCTGTCAATCGTCAGCACGCCGGGCGTCGGCATTATGCTGAGGCGCTTGCGGTGTGCAGGCGGCGTGGTGATAACAGCCTCTCACAACCCCGTCGAGTACAACGGCATAAAGCTGCTGTTAGGCAACGGCATTGCCCCGCCGCGCCCGCTTGCCGAGAAAATAACAGCCATTTATTTCGACAGAGCATTCGAACTTTGCGATTCTCTGGCGTGCGGACATGTTACGTCCAACGATGAGACCGACGCCGTCCATGTCGAAAAGGTGCTGGCGATCATTGACGCCGATTCCATCGCCCGGAATAAATTCAAGGTTGTTCTGGACAGCGTAAACGGCGCCGGCGCCGGCGTTGGGCGCAAACTGCTGGCGCAATTGGGCTGTGATGTTGTCGCGATGAACGCCGAGCCGACGGGTGTGTTTGCGCACACTCCCGAGCCGACGGCGGAGAATCTCGGCGACCTTTGCGAGAAGGTAAAGCAGGCCGCCGCCGATATCGGTTTTGCACAGGATCCCGACGCCGACAGGCTGGCGATAGCCGACGAAAAGGGGAGCTATATCGGCGAGGAATACACGTTGGCTCTGGCGGCAAAGCACGTTTTCAGCAAACGCACCGGCGCCGCCGCCGCCAATCTGTCCACGTCGAGAATGATCGACGACGTCGCCACAGCCGCCGGAGGCCGGGTCATTCGCACACCCGTCGGGGAGGCTAACGTCGCAGAAGCCATGATAAAAAACGACTGCATCATCGGCGGCGAAGGAAACGGCGGGGTCATCGACCTGCGCGTCGGTCCGATACGCGACAGCCTCGTGGCGATGGCGATGGTCTTGCAGCTTATGGCGGATACGAAAAAAACGATCAGCGAGCTTGTCGAAGATATCGGCGGCTATCACATGGTCAAGACGAAATTCGCCGCCGATGAGCAACAGGCGAACGCGATTATCGCCAGGTTCAGAGACATTTTCGCCGATGCTAAGATCGACACAAGCGACGGCTGCCGGTTTGACTTCGACGACGGATGGGTGCATCTGCGAACCCGCAACACCGAGCCGATCATGAGGGCTATCGTCGAGACGCAGACCGCCGATGCGGCCGCTAAATATCTCCAGGCCGTCGAGAAGATTCGCGGCGAGTTGCCTTAGATTCAACCGCCTCCGGCGGAACTCTGTGGCTAATACAAATTCGATCAGGTTGATATGAGAGATTCAAAAACACAGGCGGCCGGCAGACAGATCGCCAACGTTACCTATGTCGGGGTGGCGACGAACATCACCCTGGCGGTTGTCAAGTCGCTGGTGGGGCTGCTCACCGGCTCGATGGCCCTTCTTGCAGACGGCATTCACTCCGTTTCCGACACCGCCACCGACGTCGTCGTCCTGTTGGGCGTCCAGCTCGGCGCCAGGGAGCCGGATCCGGAGCATCCCTACGGTCACGGACGCATGGAGACCTTTGCCGCGGTGATTGTGGCGCTCGTACTGGTTGCCGTCGGCGCGGTCATGATCCGGCAGGCGTCTCTGGCAATCGCCCAGTCGGCTTCTGCTGAGGGCCCCATCGAAGCGTTGCCCGCCTCGGTTTTATGGGTGGCTCTCGTATCTGTCGCAGCCAAGGAACTGCTCTACCGCGTTACCCGCAAGATCGCCGTCGCCACGGGCAGTTCGGCGCTCTATGCCAACGCCTGGCATCATCGAAGCGACGCATTCAGTTCGGTGGCTGTTGTTATCGGTTTTGTCGCGATGAAGTTCGGCTATGCCCACGGCGACGGCGTGGCGACGATTGCGGTTGGGTTGATGATTATCCTTGTCGCGGTCAAGATAATCGAAGGCTGCCTGCATGAGTTTGCCGAGCGCGCCGTCGACAGCGGCACGATGGAGCAGATAAAACAGATAATCGGCGCCGAGCAAAGGATCCGACAGTGGCACAAACTGCGAACGCGATGCGCGGGCCGAGAGATATTCATGGACCTGCACATCCTCGTCGACCCGCAACTGAACATCACCGAAGCCCACGAAATAGCCGAGTCCCTCGAGAATACCATGCACGCCCAGATGACCCGGCCCGTAAACATAACGGTGCATATCGAGCCCGACCAACCCCAACTGCGAAAATAACCGCAGCCGACTACCGCTCAATCTGATCCCTCATCGGCGTCAATCGCCATCGGGTCTTGTCGGCACGTTCCAGCACGAAAGGTCCGTTCAGTACCCGGCCCGCCAGATTCAGATCAATCCTGTCGGCGGTTTCATTTGCCGAATGATACACGCCGCTGTCGGCTATCCCGACACGTCCGGCGCCGTTTTGGACCGGACCCTGGTATGTAAGAAACCTGAGCGGATGGTCGGATATCCTCGTCGCCTCGGCGGGATGGACGGTGATTTGGGCCGGAGGCATCTTTAACCGCCAGGTCAAAAGGATCTCGTCGACCTCCAGCATAAGGTCCCAGTGAACGTCATCACCCCGGCGGTGCTCTTGAATAACGAAACGTTTCGGCATGTCTTTATCGTGCGAGTTCATCAGGCAAAACAGTCTGTTTTTTCCCGAACAGATACCCTTAAGGGTAGTAAATGCCCGCGTTGAAAATTGTAATTGCTTATTTGTAAGCAACTTACCGCGAACAAAACGGGAATTTTCAATCGCGATCAGTATAAAACGGGATTCATGCCCGGTACATGTCAACCGAGCACATCACACCCGCAAAAAAATACGCCTGGAGAGATTCGAACCCCCAACCTTCGGTTCCGTAGACCGATGCTCTATCCAATTGAGCTACAGGCGCTTAAATAGTTGACCCGCTGAAATATAGCAGATTGCCACGGGCGCTGTCAAGGGCCTTTTACGCCCCAAAGGTCAATAATAAAGTATGGACGATTACCGAATGTGGTGTTGCCCAATGCGGGAGAATCTGGTATATTGGGCCTGGTGAATATGCCGAAATATACTGATTTTATTCCAAAAAAGGAGCCTGATGATGAACAGTCAAACCCGTCGCGATTTTCTTAAAGTCTCCGTTGCGTCTTCTGTAGCCCTTGCAGCCGGATGCGCGGCAACACCCCTGGTCGGGCATAAACCCGGCGACAAAATGAAGTTAGGGCTGGTTACGTATCAGTGGGGAAAGGACTGGGACCTGCCCACACTGATCGCCAACTGCAAAAAGACCGGCTTTGAAGGTGTGGAGCTCCGAGTGGATCACGCGCATAAGGTTTCCCCCAAACTGACTGCCGCCGAGCGTAAGGCCGTTAAAAAGCAGTTTGCCAGGAGCAAGATAACGCTCGTGGGGATGGGCTGTAACTGGGCCTTCCACGATACCGACCCGGCCAGGGTCGCCGCCAACATCGAAGGCGCAAAGGCCTACGCCAGGCTAAGCGGCGACTGCGGCGGCAGCGGCGTCAAGGTCAAGCCCAATGCCCTGCCCAAGGGCGTGTCCGTCGCTAAAACCTGCGAGCAGATCGGCAAGTCTCTGAATGTTGTGGGCAAGTACGCCGCCAAGTATAAGCAGGAGATTCGCGTGGAAGTGCACGGCGGCGGTACGAGCGAATTGCCGGTGATGAAGCAGATTTTCGATCATGTCACAGAACCAAACGTGGGCGTCTGCTGGAACTGCAACGACCAGGACCTCAACGGCAAGGGCCTGAAGTACAACTTCAACCTCGTGAAAAAACGTTTCGGAAACACGGTGCATGTGCGCGAGTTCAATATCGGCGACTATCCCTACCAGGAGCTTATCGATTTGTTCGTGGCGATGGATTACAAGGGCTGGATCCTGCTGGAGGCCCGCACAAAACCCAAAGACCGCATCGCCGCAATGATCGAGCAGCGCGAAGTCTTCGAAAAGATGGTCAAGAACGCCCAGGCAAAACTGCCGTCATAACCGAAAATAAGCTATTCTGGTAGAATAAATCCCAGCATGTCTGCTGCTGCTTTTATCGTAAGCCCTCTTCTGGACCGAAGTTAGCTGGTTTTTGTGACGCGCGGGATTGGGGCGGGGATTGTATCCTCCACGGGCCCTCCTTAGGCGGGTAAACTCCCTTCGGGATGTTCCATATTGTGGACTGTAGATGGCTGGAATTTAGGTGTGCGCACTTTGCGCGCAACTTCGACGCATGGCTCGGACAAATGAGCGATTCTTCGCCCTTTAAGAAGACCTATTGGCTCTGCTATTTGGCAGAATTGGTCTGTTTAGTCGTTAGCCGGTAGTCGGTAGTCCGGGGTCAAGGGGGTCGTTTCTTTTGGCTTTTGCGTAGCGGCTTCTGTTGTAAGTCAGTTCGGTTATTAAGGTTGGCGGGGAATTGGGTTTGTTTTTCGTAAATGGTGGATTCCCGCTTGGTACGTGTTTAGCCGGGTTTGGTTGTTAGGGACAGGTTTGGGGCGAGATATCCTGCGAAGTCCGTCATTCGCTGGCGGCATGTGGCGCCTATGCTTGCTAAAATCTGGCA
>Ga0180301_10002639_pt1 | contig 14124 bp, 9 predicted proteins | sample GuaBasSediGuay16_FD_121797 | JGI IMG/M metagenome (GOLD analysis project Ga0180301, IMG submission 121797) | Subseafloor sediment microbial communities from Guaymas Basin, Gulf of California, Mexico - Guay16, Core 4569-2, 12-15 cm | ecosystem: Environmental > Aquatic > Marine > Hydrothermal...
GCTCGCTTTTCAAGTACAACTTCAAGGAAAACTTCAGAGACTACCCAAATCCCTGCAGGGTCTATGCGCTAAACGATGAAAAGGGCATTGTGATCTGTACATGGCCCAAGGGAGACATGCCCAAGGTTCCCGTGCCTTATTTTAGTGAGTGTATGAATGGCTTTGAGTATCAGGTTGCCTGTCATATGATATATGAGGGACTAATAGATGAGGGACTCACTATCGTGAAGGCAGTTCGGGAAAGATACGATGGAGAAAGGAGAAATCCCTGGAATGAGTTCGAGTGTGGAAGCAATTACGCCAGGTCCATGGCCTCTTACTCCTTGCTCTTGGCCTTAAGTGGGTTCGAATACGATATGAGGAAAGGCCATATTGGATTTAGCCCCAAAATCAACAAGGAAAACTTTTACTCCTTCTGGTGCCTTAGCACAGGTTGGGGCTCCTTTGAGATCAAGGAAAATAAGATAAGATTTGCCGTAAAGTATGGTCATATTCGCCTTAAAAGTTTTTCCTGCAAGGCCTTTAAGGAAAGGAAAATACAGGCTATTCTCTTAGGGGAAAGGAAGATTCCCTTTACGGTGGAAGGAAGCCGTGTGTGTTTTGACCTTCCCATAACCATTGAAAGGGGCGATGTATTAACCATAACTTTGGCCAATGGATAATGCATATGATTAAAAACAGGAGGATAAGATGAGTAGCTTTCAGGTCAGGTTTCCTGTGCAGGTAATTTTTGGAAAAGGTGAGCTTAGACGAGTTGGTGAGGTAGCCAAGGGATTTGGCAAGAAGGCATTTTTGGCCATTGATCCGTTCATAAAGAACTCCGGGGTGGGAGAAGAGATCAAAGGTTATCTTAAGAGGGAGCAAGTGGAAGCTCTTGTATACGATGAGATCAGGCCAAATCCTCCTTACGATAAGGTAGATGAGGCGGCCAGCCTGGCAAAAGAAGAGGGGTGTGATATGGTAATTGGGGTAGGTGGAGGAAGTGCCATTGACACGGCCAAGGCTGTTGCCGTGGTGGTGGGAAGTGGAGGAAGTTCCTGGGACTACGTTCAGCGCACAGATCACCAAGTTGCCCAGCTAAAAGAGACCACTCTTCCGATAATTGCCGTTCCCACCACCGCAGGAACAGGTTCTGAGGCCACCCTTTATGCCGTGCTGACCAATCCAAAGATAAAGGAAAAGAGCACCATCATCAATCCCAGGATCTTCCCTAAGGTGTCCATAGTGGATCCTGAGCTTACCGTATCTATGCCACCGGCTCTTACCGCCTCCACTGGATTCGATGCTCTTTCCCATGCTATAGAGTCGTACATCAACGTCAACTCCAACCCCATCTCAGAACTTGTTGCCCTTGACTCGATCAAGCTTCTCTCCCGCTACCTTCCCGGCGCTGTGACCAACGGTGAGAACATCGAGGCAAGATCAAAGGTAGCCTGGGCAGCGACCTTGGCAGGAGTGGCCATCTCCCATGCGGGAACCGTTCTTCCCCATGCGATGGGCCAGCCGATCAGCGGTCTATACGATGCTCCCCATGGAGGAACCATCGCTGCCTGCTTTGTAAGGATTATGGAGTATAGTTTCATCTCAAATCTTGAAAAGTTCGCTGCCATAGCAGAAGCTATGGACGAGAGCGTAAGCACCCTGTCCGTTCGGCAAAAAGCGGAAAAAAGCATTGAGCTACTTAAAAGACTTTTAAAGGACATAAACTTAAACGTGAGCTTTGGCACCTATGGGGTTCAAAGAGAAGACGTTCCCAAGCTGGTGGACATAGTTCTTAAAGGGTTCAAACAGGACGTTGATGCTCATCCGAGGAAGGTAGGCAAGGAAGAAATAGAAAAGCTTTACTGCGAGTGTATATAGGAGACTTTTATGAGTCAGGCGTCCAAATCGCTCCTCTTAGGAGTTGACGTGGGAACCTCCAGCTGTAAGGTGGCTCTATTTGACCTTGAAGGAACTCTGATAGCTCGCTCATCCGAACCTTACACCACTCATTATGCGGGGCTCTGCGTTGAGCAAGACCCTGAAGATTGGTGGAAGGCTACCAAAAAGGCGATAAAGAATTTGATTGAAAAACACCACATTGATCCTGGAAAAGTAGCTGCCATCGGTGTGGATGGGCAAAGCTGGGCAGCTTTACCCATAGATCGCAAGGGTCGAGCCCTGCGCAGGGCGATGATATGGCTGGATAGACGTTCCGAGAAAGAGTGCAGGTGGCTGAGGGAAGAAGTTGGAGAGAAGGTCATATTCGAGAAAAGCATGAACAGGGTCGATCCTGCCTTTGTCATTCCCAAGATTCTCTGGATAAAGGAGAACGAGCCTGAGGTCTTTGCCAGGACTGAGAAGTTCCTCACCAGCAATGCATACATTAACTATAAGCTGACAGGTGAGCTAACACAGGACATATCCCAGGGATACGGATTCTACTCTTTCGACATGAGAAAAGGCAAATGGGACAAGAATCTTTGCGAGAGAATGGGCATTCCTCTAAAGATGCTTCCGGATATCTACCCGTGCTCTAAGGTGATCGGTGAGGTCACATCTCGAGCTGCCGAGGAGACAGGTCTGGTCAAAGGCGTTCCCGTAGTTGCGGGAGGCTTGGATGCAGCAGCAGCAACCCTGGGAGCCGGGGTAATTGAGCCCGGACAGGTGCAGGAACAAGGAGGCCAGGCAGGCGGAATGAGTATCTGTATGGACAGGCCTTTTGGTGATCCCAAGCTCATCTTGGGCTATCATGTGGTTCCGGAAAGGTGGCTCCTTCAAGGAGGAACGGTGGGAGGAGGAAGCCTGCGCTGGCTGAAAGGAATACTCTCCCCCTCCAAAGGGAAGGAAAAGCTCGATCCCTTTGAAGTGATGAGCCTTGAGGCGGAGAAGATAAAGCCGGGCTCAGATGGCCTCATCTTCCTGCCCTATATGGCTGGAGAAAGGTCCCCCCTATGGGACTCAAACGCTAAGGGAATCTTCTTTGGCCTGTCCTATGATAAGACAAGAGCTCACCTGATCCGTGCAATTATGGAAGGATGTGCCTTTGCCCTCTACCATAACCTTCAGGTAGCCGAATCTCAGGGAATAAAGGTTAAGACCATGACGAGCGTAGGGGGAGCTGCCAGGAGCAAGGTATGGACTCAGATAAAGGCTGATGTGACCAACAAGCCCATATTGATTCCCCATTATACAGACTCGGCTCCCCTTGGAGCAGCAATTCTGGCAGGGATAGGAGCAGGAATTTACTCCGACTTCAAGGAGGCGGTGGAAAACGTAGTTAAGATTGAGGAGCACATCGAGCCAAGGAGCAAATTTCATTCCCTATATTGTGAGCTCTTCGAGATATACCAGAACATCTATCTTAAGCTCAAGGAAGACTTTGAACATCTGGCAAGGATCAAGCTATAGGAAAGAGAGATGAAGGCGGCAGTCCTGCACGGACCTGAGGATATAAGATGCGAAGAGCTACCCTTGCCCAAGATGGGAAAGGGGGACGTTTTGGTCAAGACCAAAGCTGTGGGAATTTGTGGCTCCGATGTTCCCAGGGTATGGGGTAGGGCAGCTCACTTTTATCCCATAGTTTTGGGCCATGAGATCTCGGGAGAAGTTGTGAAGGTGGGAAAGGAGGTAAAAAAGTTTTCTCCCCAAGACAGGGTGGCTATTATTCCCCTTATTCCTTGTTTTAGCTGCTCTGCCTGTCAGCAGGGACAATATTCCAGCTGCAAAAATTACAGCTTCATCGGCTCTCGAAGAGATGGAGGGTTTGCTGAGTTCGTAAGCGTGCCCGAGAAGAACCTCATCAAGCTTCCCGAAAAGATGAGCTTTGAGGAGGGGGCCTTAATTGAGCCGGCCAGCGTAGCCCTCTATGCCCTTATGAGGGGAGAGTTTAAAGGAGGGGAAAGCATAGCCATCCTGGGGCTGGGAACCATCGGGATGCTGGTCCTTGAATGGACAAAACTCTTTGGAGCGAGGGAAATCCTTTGTTTTGACGTGGTGGAGGAGAAGCTGAAAATTGCTCAAAAGTTAGGAGCAGACCTTTGTGTGGATTCTGGAAAGCGACATCTCGAAAGCACTGTCTCCCATATTCTCGAGGAGGGAGTCGATTTGGTAGTTGAGACGGTGGGAATTCCAGCTACCCAGCTACAGGCCCTGGAGCTGGTAAGGCCAAGGGGAAGGGTTGTTTACGTAGGTACTCCCCACAAAAATGTAGAGTTTACCCCTGAGCAGTTTGAGAAAATCCTTCGCAAGGAGATAAGCATAACTGGCTCCTGGATGTCCTATTCGGCTCCTTTTCCGGGAAAAGCCTGGAACCTGAGCACTCGCTTTCTTGCGGAGAAAAGAATAAGAGCCGATATATTAATTTCTCACAGGTTCAACATATGCCAGATAAGAAAAGCTTTTGAGGTGATGGCTGATAGCTCTGTCTTCTCTGAGAAGGTCATGATTTTGTTTTAAGTTAAGAGGCTCATCTAAAGGTGAAAAAAATTTATCTGAGGAGTAAGATGCCCGATAGAAAAACTCATCGCGAGATGGAAAGCCATGACATTCCAGAAAAAGATAAGACTATCTTGAGGAAGTTAGCAGAAGAGATAGCTGAAATTGCCTCCCTACCCGTTCAAAGGGAAAAAGCGGATATGTGGCGGCGACTCAATCAGCTCGAGCCCGTCAAGCCGATGGTCTGGATCAACGAAATTCCCTGGTATGAAATGGGGCCAGAGGTGGAACTTAAGACAAGCAGCAAGTTTTGTCGTAGCTATGAAATGCAGCTTCGCCGCACCCTTTACCAGTGGAAACACATGCGGTGCGATATGGTCGTGGAGCCGAAGGTCTTCTGTCCGCTGGCAGTCCATGATACCGGATTTGGAATTAAGGCCAAGATAGTTAGTGTTGAGGGTGATCCTGGCTACGGAAATCCCCGGATAATCACCGGTTCCTCGGACTTTGAGCCGGTGATCAAGGACGAGGAGGACATCGAGAAGATCAAGATGCCAAAGGTATGGGTCGACTGGGAGACGACGAGGCGCAACTATGAGATCCTCCTTGATATCTTTGGGGATATCCTCAACGTGGAAATTTGCGGAGCCCGTGGCTTTTGGTTTGCCCCCTGGGACGAGCTGGTCATCTGGCTGGGAGTGGAGGAAGCGCTCACCTATATGGCCACGAACCCTAAGTTCATCCATAAGGTGATGCACCGTCTGATCGATGCGCATCTTCATCGCCTGGATCAATATGAAAGGCTTAACGCCCTATCATCAAACAACGGTCCTTATCGTGTTGGCTCGGGAGGGTTTGGATATACAGATGAGCTTCCCAAAGAAGATAAGCTTAATGGAGCCCATATACGTACAAATCATCTTTGGGGATGCTGTGCAGCTCAAATACTTGCCGCTGTCTCGCCCAAAATGCACGAAGAGTTTGCAATAAAGCATGAGAGGCGCTGGCTGGAGCGGTTTGGACTGAGCTACTACGGCTGCTGTGAGCCGCTGCACAAGAAAATCCATGTCCTTGAGAAGATTCCGAACCTACGCAAGATCTCCATAAGTCCGTGGGCTGACCGCGAGGAGGCGGCAAACGAAATTGGTGACAAATACGTAATTTCCTTAAAGCCCAATCCAGCTATCCTGGCTGCGGAAAACTGGAACCCTGAGGCAGCTCGCAGGCAGCTATACGAGGACCTGGAAAAGATGAAGGGCTGTGCGGTTGAGGTAATAATGAAGGATATAAGCACCTGCCGCAATCAGCCGCATCGTCTGTGGCAGTGGGCAGATATTGCCATGGAGGTGACGGAAAGGTTCATCTGAACAGTTGCAAGAGAAAAAGTTCTTCACCGCAGGCTTGACGAAACCGGCAAGATGTGAAATAATTTTTAAGACTTCTCCTTGCCCTTCTGCCGCAAAAAAGAGCCTGTCTACAGCACAGGGAAGAGGATTGTGCAAAGTATTTACCAGCTTCACTTTTCCTACAGAAATCAAGAGAGAAGATAATGAGTGAACTCCTGCGAGAAAAGAACAGCAAGTTTTACTCATCCATCTGGAAAAATTATCGGTGGAACTTCACCGTCAACGTAATTGATTATGGCTTGTTTAATCTGGGTATGGGATTTGTTTCCATAACGACTATCCTACCCTTCTTCGTTCGACAGCTTACTTCATCAAATCTCATTGTTGGGCTGATCCCCTCAGTTGCCGCCTTGGGGTACGCCCTTCCCCAAATCCTTTCGGCCCGTTATGTGGAAAGGTTAAGGCATAGAAAGTATTTTCTTCTTCAGGTGGGCATTGGCGAACGCCTACCCTGGTTGTTCCTGGGAATGGTATCTTATTTTTTAGGTAAAGGCCTCAACGCTCAGACAGCCCTGGTCTTGTTTTTTCTTTTCTACGCCATCATAACCTTCAGCGGAGGAATAGGAGGATCGGCCTGGTATGATTTACTGGCAAAGGTGATCCCTCAAGGAAGAAGGGGTCTCTTCTTTGGCTTTAACAACTTCGTAGGAGGAGGGCTTGGCTTTTTGGGAGGCCTGGCAGCAACCAGGTTCCTCGCCAAATTTAGTTTTCCCCACAACTTTTCGCTTTGTTTTCTGGCCGCCTTCCTCGCCACCACCGTCTCCTGGGTAGCCCTTGCCCTGAACAGGGAACCTCCTTACCCTACGGTAATTGAGCCTATGAAGTTGAAGAGCTATCTTTTACGATTGTATAACATTCTTAAGGGAAATAGAAATTACAGCTTGTATCTTCTATCCAAGTGCCTCCTTTCCTTCTCGGGAGCATCCACTGCCTTCTACACGGTTTATGCTCTACAAAAGTTCCGTGTTTCTCCTCCTACGGTAGGAATTTATACTGCTCTCACCCTGTTAGGGCAAATGCTGGGAAACCTTGTCTGGGGATACCTCGGAGACAAAAAGGGATTCAAGATAGTCTTAGAGGTGGGAACTCTTTGTAATATCCTCAGCATAATCCTGGCTCTTCTTGCAGCTTCTCCTCATCTTTTTTATGTAATTTTCTTCAGCGCTGGTTGTGCGGTGAGTGCAAATAACGTGGCCAGCCCTAACATCGTCTTTGAGTTCTGTCCAGGCAGGGAAAGAGTCACCTACATTGGCCTGACCAATACCCTCCTGTCCCCTTTTATGGCTGGCATTCCCCTGATAGGAGGAATCCTCGCTGACAGGTCAGGATACCCTCCGACCTTTGCCGTGAGCCTGAGCATGGTCATAGTTGGGCTGCTTATATTGAGCACCTCGGTTAAAGATCCGAGGTTTGAAAATTTGACCTGCCCTAAAGGAGGGGAAGATGAACGTAAAGAACCTTTTTGATTTGACCGGTGAGAAGGCAATTGTAACCGGAGCAGCTCAAGGGTTAGGCGAGCAGATGGCTATAGCGCTGGCTGAGGCCGGGGCAGACGTTGCCGTGGTTGACAAAAATATAGAGGGTGCTCGTCGGGTGAGCGAGAGCATAAAGAATCTTGGTGTAAATTCCATCTTTGTAAAGGCCGACGTGACAAAAAAGGACCAAGTGGAAGAGATGGTAAAGACGTGTATGGAAAGGTTCGGCAGGATTGACATTCTCGTCAACAACGCCGGCATCGTCAGCAACTTTCCTGCAGAGGAAATGGAAAAGGAAGAATGGGACAAGGTAATTGAGGTTAACCTCACGGGAGTTTTTCTCTGCGCTCAGGCAGTGGGAAGGGAAATGATAAAAAGGAGGAAGGGCAATATCATCAACATATCCTCTATGTCTGGCTTGATCGTCAACAGACCTCAACCCCAGGTTCACTACAATGCCTCCAAAGCCGGGGTTATCATGATCACCAAGTCCTTAGCCGCCGAATGGGCAAAATACAACATAAGGGTTAACGCCATTGCGCCGGGATACATGAGAACACCCTTAGTGGACAAGGTCTTTCCCCAATATGGAGGAGAGTGGTGTTCCCTGGTTCCCATGGGCAGGTTAGGAGACCCCTCTGAGATAAAGGGACCTGTCCTGTTCCTGGCCTCTAAGGCCTCCAGCTACGTAACCGGAAGCGTGCTGGTAATGGACGGTGGATACACCGTCTGGTAAAATATAAAACTTAAGTAAAAGGAGGAAAAAGATGCGAAGTACGCCGATAGGCATAGTGATGTTAAACGATGAACGTGAGCATGTTTACAGGCAAAACAACCCCTTAAACATGAAGGTGGTGAGAAACTGGGCAAAGCTTATAGAGGAGAACGTGGTCAACGTGGACAAATCAAGACCGCAGGTAGTCGTGGGCTCCGAGATCATCACCAGCATAAGAAGCGCTCAAAAGGTAGGGGAGGAACTGTCCCGTGCCAATTGCAAACAGGTGATCATGTGCTATAATGTCTGGGATTTCCCCTTTTTAGTCTGGCCATTTTTAAATAGCCTGGGAAGAGATGTTCCCGTTCTTTCCCTTTCCAACAACAATGGAAAGTATCCGGGAAATGTCGGCCTTTTGGCCACGGATGGAGCTTTAAGGCAGGCCGGGTTTAGAACACATCGCATCGTGGGAGAGATGGAGGACAGAAAAACGCAAAAGAAGGTCTTTAACTGGATAAGAGCCAGCCAGGCAGTTACCACCATAAAAAACGAGGTTTACGGGTGTTATGGCGGCCACTCCATGGGAATGGAGACGGGATACTTTCACCTCGTTCCGACCATAAAAGCCTTAGGGGTGACGGTAAGACAGATCGACCAGCTTCTCTTAAGGGAGGAGATGGAGCGAGTCGATGAGAAGGAAGTGGAGAAAGGTTTCAACTGGCTAACAGATCTTTTAGGAGAGAGGATAAAATACGATGGGAAAATGCTTACCCCTGAGAGTCTTAAAAACCAGCTCAGGCTTTATCTATCCGTAAGAAAAGTAAACGAAGAGAAGGGATTTGACTTCTGCGGCATAAAGGGGCAAAGGGAGCTCACCGAGTATGTATGTCTGGCTGATGTGGCAGAGATGCTTCTTAACGACCCTTACGATTGGCGCGGTCCTAAGGAGCCCACCGTCTGCGCCACCGAGGCCGATGCTTATGCCGCCATCACGATGCAGCTTTTAAAGTACGTATCCGGTGGCCTTCCCACTCTCTTTATGGACGTGAGGCTATATCATCCGGACAGGGACATATGGGACTTTTGCAACTCAGGAAATCATGCCAGCTTCTATGCACAGCGAAGCTTTGATCCTGAGGATAACTTCAAACACATCACCCTTTATCCGGCTCTGGAATTTTACTTTAAGGCAGGAGGAGCCAGCGTGTTCTTTGATGCTGGCCCTGGAGAGCTCACCTTTGCCCGCTTAGGCCTGTGGGATGACAAGCCATATCTGGTCATGGCCAAGGGAGAGGTGGTGGACCTGCCCGAGGATGAGAGGAAAAAAATCGATGATCAGACAGATCCCACCTGGCCCCATGTCCATGCTCGCCTTTTCTGCGATTATGAGGAATTCATTGACCTGTTTCCCTCCAATCACATCCTCGCCGTGGCCGGAGATCACCTCGAGTCCTTAAAGTATCTATCTGAGATAGCCGGAATCAGACCGATAGTCCTGGGTGAGGATGGAAAGAGGCGAAGATCCCCCATATGGGAGAGGGTTTAGCTAAATACAGGAGAGAGGGAATGGAAAAAGAGGTAGTCATTGTCATAGATTGTGGAGCCACCAATGTCCGGGTGGCAGCGGTAAAAAAAAGTGGCAAGATAGAAGATGAGATGAGCTTTCCCAACAGAGCCGTCCCACAGAAGGAGGGAAAAGAGTGGCTGATATGGGACGTAGAGGAAATCTGGGAAAAGATCTGCAGGGCAGCTCAAAAGGTATGTTCGAGGGTCGGAAGGAAAAACATAAGGGCAGTGGTAGCAGTCACCTTTGGAGCTGATGGAGCTCCTGTGGACAAAAAGGGCAAGCTCTTATATCCTGTAATTTCCTGGCAGTGTTCCCGGGGAAGAGAGTTGGTCGAGGAGCTGGAAAGGATGCTCTCACCCTGGCAGGTCTATCAGGTCACGGGCTATCAGTTCATCCCTTTTAACACTGTCTTTCGCATTTTATGGCTCAAGAAAAATGAGCCCGAGGTTTTAGAGAAGGCCTACAAATGGCTTATGCTTTCCGGAATTATAAACCAGCGCTTATGTGGAGAGTTTGCCATAGACCCCACCAGTGCTTCCACGATGATGGCTATGGACCTTAAGAGAAGGAAATGGTGGAGGAAGATACTTGACCTTATAGGAGTTGATCCCTCCCTTTTTCCCGAGTGGAAACAACCCGGACAGCTGGTAGGGAAGGTGACTTTAAGGGCCTCAGAGGAGACAGGAATTCCACGGGGAACGCCGGTGGTGGCCGCAGGACATGATACCCAGTTCGCCGCCATTGGGGCGGGAAGCTCGCCCCGCGAGGCTACCTTGAGCTCAGGCACCTGGGAAATTTTGCTCTTGCGACTGCCTGAATTTAAACCCACCCGGGAAGGATTTGAAGGAGGGCTGATCATCGAAAGCGATGCTGTGCCTGGACTATGGAATCCCCAGGTCTTGATGATCGCCTCAGGGGTGCTGGAGTGGGTGAGGAAAAACTTTTATGCTGATTTATCCGGCAGAAAGGACATCCACGAGGTGATGATCCTCGAGGCAGAGAAAATTCCTGTGGGGAAAAGCTCGGTGAACTTAATTCCTGAATTTTCTCCCGGAACAGGTCCTGCCAGAAAGCTTAACCTGAAGGGTAGCCTTTTAGGCCTTACCCTCACCACTCAAAGAGGAGAGGTCTATCGGGCTGCCTTAGAGGGCCTGTCCTTTCAGCTGAGGACAGCTTTAGAGCTCTTAGAAAAAGCTACAGGATTTTGCCCTGAGGCGATAAGGATAGTGGGGGGAGGGGCGAAGAACAGATTATGGAACAGGATAAGGGCAGAGGTGACCGGACTTCCCTTAGTGAGCCTCGGACAGAAGGAGGCCGCAGCGATAGGGGCGGCGATAATGGGATTTTTAGGGGCAGGAGTTTTCAGCTCCGTAGAGGAAGGACAGAAGGCGGTAAGCTTTTCCGAGGAGATATTTGAGCCCACCTCAAAACGAAAAGTCTATGAGGAGCTGTACCAGCAGTATAAAAAGACCCTTTTTTCCTTAAGAGAAGTCTACAGTGGTGGAGGAGCACTAAAATGAGTAAAAATGAGTCTTTTCCAAGACCTGAGTATCCCAGACCTCAAATGGTAAGGGAAGGATGGTTAAACCTGAATGGACGATGGGAGTTTGAGAAGGATCCGGGCCTTTCCGGAGAAGAAAGAGGCCTTCATCTTGGCAGGTCCCTGAAGGGAAGCATTGTGGTTCCGTTCTGCCCCGAAAGCAGGCTTTCGGGAGTTAGCCAGAAGGACTTTATGCCCTGTGTCTGGTATCGACGAAGCTTCGCCTTTCCAGAAGAGTGGAAAGGGAAGCGCATTCTGCTTCATTTTGGCGCGGTGGATTACGAGGCGAGCGTCTGGGTTAACGGAAAGTTGGCCGGCGCTCATCGTGGGGGCTATTCTTCCTTCTCCTTTGAGATAACGCATCTTCTGAAAAAAGGAGAAAATCAAATCGTCGTGCGGGCAATGGATGATACCCGAAACAGCCTTCAGCCCACTGGTAAACAGTCAAAAAGATATGAATCGTACGGCTGTCATTACAGTCGCGTTACGGGAATCTGGCAGACGGTGTGGCTTGAAGCAGTGCCCTCCACCTACCTTCGCTGGTTTCGGCTATATCCAGATCTTGACCAGGGAAAGCTGAGCGTTCACGCTGGCGTGGACGGAGATGCCGAGGGAGTTATTTTGCGAGCTAAGGCCTTTGCCTCGGGGAAGAAGGTGGGAGAGGAAAGCATCTCTGCCTGTGGGCCCATCAGCTTTGCCCTTAAGCTTTCCGAAGTTCATCCATGGGAGGTGAAAAATCCGTTTCTCTACGAGCTGGAGTTCTCACTTGAAAAGGAGGGAAGGCAGCTCGATCTGGTGAAAAGCTATTTTGGTTTGCGAAAGGTTCACATTCAGGGAAAGAAGGTTCTCATAAATAACCGACCGACCTTCCAGAGGCTGGTTCTTGATCAGGGATATTATCCCGATGGCCTCTACACCGCTCCCAGCGATGAGGCTTTGAAAAAAGACATCGAGCTTTCCCAGAGGATGGGATTTAACGGAGCGCGTCTTCACCAGAAGGTGTTTGAGCCCCGTTTTCTCTACTGGGCGGATCGTTTAGGTTATCTTGTCTGGGGTGAATATCCCAACTGGGGATTAGATCATAGCCATCCCAAGGCTTTGGAAAGAATGCTCACCGAGTGGATCGAGGTTCTCGAAAGGGACTTCAACCATCCCTCGATCATCGGCTGGTGTCCATTCAATGAGACCCCATCCTCACAGAACCCCGAGCTCCTGCGAAGTATCTTTCGAGTGACGAAGATGATTGATCCCACCAGGCCCGTCATAGATACAAGTGGCTATGTTCACGTGGAAACGGATATCTATGACTGCCACAACTATGAACAGGATCCGAAAAAGTTTGCTTCTTATTTTTCCGAGTTCGCAAAAAGCGATAAGGTCTGGAGAAACTTTCCGGAAAATAATGCTCCTTATCAAGGACAACCTTACTTTGTCAGCGAATACGGGGGTATCTGGTGGAATCCGGGCCAGGAAGATGAGAAAGGTTGGGGATATGGAACAAGACCAAAAACAGAGAAGGAATTTTTGGAAAGGTACCGTGCCCTCACCGAAAGCTTGCTTTTCCATCCGAAGATTTTTGGTTTCTGCTACACACAGCTTTACGACATAGAACAGGAGGTAAACGGACTATACACCTATGATCGGCGTCCCAAGTTTGATCCTGAGATCATCAGAAAAATAAATTCGCAACGGGCAGCTATCGAGGGAAAGTGAACTTCAAAAAATCCCGAAGACGGTGAAAGATTTCTCTTAAAAACAAAAAGGAGGAAGAAAATGACAGAGCATAAAGATGAAATTAAAGAGGCTCATGAAAAGCGCATGGCTTGGTGGCGCAGGGCAAAATTTGGGATGTTTATCCACTGGGGGGTTTACAGCATCCCTGCTCGAGGAGAATGGGTGATGTATCAGGAAAGAATCCCCAAGGATGAATACAGAAAGCTCGCGGATGAGTTTAACCCAGAAAAATATAATCCAGAGGAGTGGGTCAAACTGGCAAAGAAGGCGGGGATGAGATATATGGTTTTAACCACCAGGCACCATGATGGATTCTCCCTCTTTGATAGCAAGGTAAGTGACTTTACCGCTCCTCGCACTGCCTGCGGTAGAGACCTCATCAGGGAATACGTCGATGCCTGCAGGAAACATGATATGAGGGTTGGGTTTTACTATTCTCTTCTTGACTGGAGATATGACGCTTACTTTTCCGGACCAAAAAAGGATCCCTCTGGATGGAAGGAGCTTGTCGAGTACGTCCACGCTCAGGTAAGGGAACTTATGACGAATTATGGAAGGATCGATGTTCTTTTCTATGATGGAGGATGGCCATATACCGCTGAAGACTGGGAGTCTGAGAAGCTCAATAAAATGGTGAGAGCTCTACAACCACAGATAATCATAAACAACAGAAGTCAGCTCCCTGAAGATTATGAGACCCCTGAACAATATATTCCCGGAACATTCCCCAGCCCAGAGGCTCCTAAAAGAGATTGGGAGACCTGTATGACCTTAAATGAGCATTGGGGATATTGTAAGGGAGACAATAACTGGAAGAGTCCCAGGGTGATAGTGTGGAATCTGGCAAGATGCGCCTCTGGTGGAGGAAATTACCTATTAAATGTTGGTCCAAAGCCTGATGGAACAATTCCAGAAGAATCGGTAAGGATTTTAGAAAAAGTTGGGGAATGGATGAGAGAAAATGGGGAAAGTATTTATGGGACAACTCGAACTCAAGTAAGTTTTCCTCACGGAACAACGACCTTGAAGGAAAATAAACTTTATCTACATGTCTTTTACTGGAACAGAGAATTTGCCCTTGCTCCCTATAAGATAAACGTAAAGAAGGCCTACTTCTTAAAAACTGGCCAAAATATAGATTTTAAGGTAAGGGGGGAAAGAATTATCTTCACGGATCTGCCAGAAACAGCTCCTGATCCTTTTGATACGGTCATCGTCCTGGAGTTCGAGGGAAAGATAGAATCCCTTGAGCCTTTCAGGCCTTTTACATA
>Ga0180301_10002640_pt1 | contig 14123 bp, 9 predicted proteins | sample GuaBasSediGuay16_FD_121797 | JGI IMG/M metagenome (GOLD analysis project Ga0180301, IMG submission 121797) | Subseafloor sediment microbial communities from Guaymas Basin, Gulf of California, Mexico - Guay16, Core 4569-2, 12-15 cm | ecosystem: Environmental > Aquatic > Marine > Hydrothermal...
GACTTGCTGCTGGACGTTGGGTGGTACCACCTCGTAGTGGCTAAGCTCCATCGAATAACTGCCCTGCCCGCCCGTAACGCTTTTGAGCTGGCTGTTGTACCGGGCGACTTCTGCAAGAGGCACTTGGGCCTTGACGACGACCATGTTGCCGGCGAGCATATCCTGGCCGGAAATTCTGCCTCGCCGCGAGGCCAGATCGCCGGTGATGTCGCCCATGTTATCAGCAGGAATAGTGATTTCCATATTTACAATAGGCTCAAGCAGGACAGGCTTTGCTTTAGCCAGGGCATCGATAAAAGCGCCCTTCCCGGCTGCACGGAATGCCACTTCTTTGGAGTCAACCGGATGATGCTTGCCGTCATAGATGGAGACTTTGATGTCCTGCATGGGAAACCCTGCGACTGCACCGGCGGCCATTACGTCTTTGATGCCCTTTGCAACTGCCGGTTCATACTGGCTTGGAATGGAGCCGCCGAATATGTCCCAACTGAATTGCAGCGATGGGTCGGAATCGCGCTCGGCAGGCTCCACACGCAGGAACACTTCACCAAACTGGCCTGCGCCGCCGCTCTGCTTTTTATGGCGATAGTGGCCCTCGGCCTTGGCGGTAATAGTCTCCCTGTACGGTATCTTCGGGGGCTTGGTATTGACGGAGATTTTGAAGCGTTTTTCCATCTTGGAGAGCATCACCCGCAGGTGCAGGTCGCCGAGTCCGCTGATAACCAGTTCGTTGGTCTGAGAGTCGCGGGTAACTGTGAAGCATAGGTCTTCTTCACAGAGCCTGTCAAGCGCGCCGCTGAGTCTGCCTTCGTCTCCACGCGAGGAGGGTTCAAGAGCCAGTGAATACATCGGCTTCGGAACCGGCGGCATTTCAAACGCTCCGCACATTTTGCCGTCATGGACCAGATCGCCGACTTTGAGCGCTTCGACCTTGGCTAAGGTGACCATATCACCGGCCGATATCGACTCGACTTCTTCGGTTTCACCGCCCTGCATCCTCATCGGGTGGCCGGGGCGTACCGGTCTTTTGTCATCGTTGATAAGCAGACCGGTTGCAGAGGTCAGCTTGCCGCTGAATATACGAATCGAAGCGTACTTCATGTTTGAGCGTTGGTCATAGCCGACGCGAAAGACCAGCCCGGCCAAGGGACCGTTCGGGTCGGCCTTGATATCGGTTGCCTTTTCGCCGTCTTTCAATACCACCGGTTTTGCCTGTGTGGGTGAAGGAACACACTGCACAATCAAATCGAGCAGGTCGTCGATGCCGATTTGGCTGCGGGAGTCAACGAATACAATCGGTACAATTGTTCCGGCGACGAGGGCCTTGACAAAGACATCGGCTATTTTCTGTGCCGGTATCTCTTCTCCACCGAGATAGCTTTCCATCAAGGCATCGTCGGCCTCGATAATACTTTCGATAAGGTCGGTGTGGGCCTGGGCGACATCCATCACCTTTGAATCGCCGCTGTCATTGGCTACGCAATTTATAATGGAAGCCTTGTCAGCCGAGGGCAGATTTGCACAGCGACATTGCGAACCGAAAGTGTCCTGGATGTTCTTAATCAAGCTCGCGAGGTCGGTGTTTTCGGCGTCCATTTTGCTAACGACTATGATTCTTGCTTTCTTTGCGGTAGTGGCGGCTGCAAAGAGCTTGCGGGTATTTACTTCGATACCGGCTGATGCACTTATCACCACAAGCGCAGCTTCCGCCGCCGGGATCGACTGCAAAGCCGCACCTACAAAATCGGGGTAGCCCGGGGTATCTATTATGTTTATAAGCTTTCCTTTATGGTCGGCGTGCAGCAGCGCCGAATGGATTGAATGCTGACGCTGCTTTTCCTCATCGTCGAAATCGCTCACCGTTGATTTGTCCTCGATGGTTCCCGGACGGTTTATCAGGCCGGTTTTATGAAGGATGGCCTCAGCGAGTGTGGTCTTTCCGCTGCTACCGTGGCCGAGCAGGACCACATTGCGAATGTTATTTATATCTGCCACTTGTTCGAGTCTCCTGAAAATAAAGCTGTTTTTGGACTTAACGACTGAAAACACCGGATTTTACTACAATAGCCGCCCGCGGACAAGTGCAAAAGGTCGAATAAAGGTAAAATTTGCCACGCCGGTCCAGTACCGCCAATTCAGGCAAAATTCTGTTTGACGGGTTCTTTCTTGAGTTCGGCAGTGGTGCCGAGCAGCTCGAATTCGTTGATTTGTTCGGCGGCGGTGAACTGGTCTGTTACCAGTCGGATTTGCTCGCCTGTTCGCGCGTGCATCATGGCAAAGAGGTTGTACGGCCAGCCTTCAAACGTCTTGCGCTCATAGCAGTGGCTCACAATCTTGAGTTGAGCAAGCCTTTTGCCTACATGATCGACTCTGTCGGGCGGTATATGGGCACAGAACATAACATTTGTATCGAAGCCGAGCTTGTGATGGTTAAGAACGACGCTCAGCGGCCGGATTACGCCTTTATCTATCAGCGACTGTGTCGTTTCAATTGCCGCTTCAACGGTAATGGTGTCGGTAGCGAGAAAATCAAAGGGTCGAGGCGAGATTACAAGGTCTGTCTGCAACTTTGTCAGTATGTCCTTTTCAAGATTGGTGAGGTTTACAGGTTCCGGGTCAAAAGTGCCGGCGTTACAAGCATCGCCCTCGACATCGGCCAAGGCCAATGCTTCTTTGGGGAAATCGGCATCGAAGCGGACGCGGAGTTTGAAAACCTTCGTTGCGGGCATGGAGTGGAACTTGCAGCCAAGGCGGCAGGAAAGATTTGCTAACAATTTTTCTATTTGTTCGATGCTATCGTCTTGAAGAGTGAACCACAGGTTATACTTGTGGTCACGAAGATAATTGTGTGATACTCCCGGCAGGGCGTTGATTACGGCCGTGGCAGTGGTCAGGTCATTATTGGGGACGCTGGCGGTTACCAGAGCAGCCACTTTGCCCAATGCGCGATAGTTTATAGTTCCACTGAACCGGCGGATGATACCGAGGGACTTTAGTTCCTGCAATTGTTCTATGACTGTCGCTTCGTCCGAGCCTAATCGTTCGGCAATGACCGCGAACGGGGCAGGGCGCAACGGCAAAGGTTCCTGGATAATGTTGCACAGTTCTTTCTGGAATTTATTTAGTGCTATTGTCACTTTTTCCTCCGGTCGGTTTTTGCTGTGAGTGTGCAGATAGGGTCTTGCTGCATATAATCGCCGAGCATAGTATATGCCCTTGCACGGCAGCCCCGGCACACGGAAAGGTAGTTGCACGCCGAGCACGCACCCTTGTATTTAGATAAATCACGAAGGTCGTTTAAGAATTTGGAGTTCAGCCAGACATCCGCAAAATCAAAGTTGTTTTCCACAAGATTACCGGCTGATATTTCGAGGAAGCCACAGGTTTGAACATCGCCACGGGCGCTTATAAAGGCAAAATCTGTGGCCGCAAGACAGCCGGCAACCTTGTCGGCGCCGTTGATTTTCTCGTGCCGGCATATCCGCGCAAACTGAGGCCCACAAGTAACGCGCACCTCAATCTTGCTCTTTTGCTTTAGTTGGGCCAGGTCGGTCAGCAACTTTTCATAGCCATCAGGAGCAAGTATCAGGTCTTTTATCTTATCTCCTCTGCCGGTCGGAACAAGTATGAATGGATTAAAACAGTATGCGCCGAGTCCTTCAGCAAGTGCCGCAATGACACCGGCTTCTGCAATGTTCAGATTCGTGAACGTTGTATTTATCTGGAAACGTATGCCCGCGGCACGGACATTTTCGATGGCTGCCATAACGGTTTCAAACGCGCCTGCTTTTTGCCTGAACGCATCGTGTGTCTCGGCGGTTGCTCCATCCAATGAAAAGGATAGTGCCATTATGCCGGCCTGCTTCAGTCGTATCGCCGAAGTTTCGGTGATGTGATAGCCGCAGGTGGCCATTACCATCCGCAGGCCGAGCTTCCTGCCATATTCGGCAAGTTCGTATATATCAGCCCGCTCCATCGGCTCGCCGCCGGTCAAAATCATAACACACTTATTGAAGTCGGCGACTGATTTAAGGATTGCCCGGCACTGCTCTGTGCTGAGAGAATCGGATTTATCCTGTGTAGCTGCAGCACGGCAATGCCTGCACGCTAACCGACATCGCTGTGTAACCTCAAAAGCAATGATGCGGGGCTTTACAATTTGCGCCTTATCTTTATTTTCTTTCAGTGTGCTCATTTCCGCAGCATTTGGGCGGCAGTTTTTGCGTAATACGTTATTATTATGTCGGCGCCTGCTCTTTTTATAGAAAGAAGGGTCTCAAGCATAGCGCCGGCTCTGTCTAAATACCCGGCGTCGGCAGCGGCGTTGATGCACATGAATTCGCCACTGACATTATATGCGGCGATAGGTACATCGAATTGGTGCCTTGCCCGACAAATAATGTCCAGATACGGCAGGGCGGGTTTTACCATTACGATGTCCGCCCCTTCTTCTATGTCCAGCGCGATTTCACGCATCGCCTGGCGCGGGTCGCCGAAGTCCATCTGATAGGCTTTTCGGTCGCCGAATGCAGGTGCACTCTCGGCCGCGTCTCTGAAAGGGCCGTAGAACGCCGAGGCATATTTCGCTGAGTATGCCATGATGGCGACGTCAACAAAGCCCGCCGAGTCCAGCGCCTCGCGGATTGTGCCCACTCGGCCATCCATCATATCCGAAGGCGCCACAATATCAGCACCCCCGCGGGCGTGCGCAACAGCCATCTTGGCTAATAACTCGCACGTAGCATCGTTGTCAACCTTGCCGTCCTTGATGACGCCGCAGTGGCCGTGGTCGGTATATGCACAAAGACAGACGTCAGTGATTACCACAAGATCTGGGGCGGCCTGTTTGATTTGCTTTATGGCTTGAGCCACCGCCGAATCACTGCTCCATGCCTCCGAGCCGGTCGGGTCTTTGCTTTCGGGCAAACCAAATAATAGTACCGCCGGTATCTGCAAAGAAGCAACCTGGGCGGCTTCTGCTCCAATGAGGTCCGCAGAAAAGTGAAAACAGTCCGTCATTGATTCTATAGGCCGTTTCACACCGGACCCGGGACACACAAAAAGCGGATAAACAAAATCGTCCACGCTCAGCCGAGTCCCGCTTACCAGACGACGCATCGCCTCACTTTGACGAAGCCTTCTCAACCGTGTCTTTGGAAAAGCCATATCTATTCTCCAGTCAGTCTGCAATTTCAGATTCTTTGTCCGACTCCTTTATGAGTGCATCTGTCAGGCCGTCGATTGTATGGGTCCGGGCCTGTGTTGTTACATTTACGCCGAGCTTTTTGAGCTGTTCGGTCGTTACAGGCCCAATGGAAGCGACCTTTACTCCGCGTGTGCTTATCAAGTCAGGCCGGATTTGGGTGAAAAATGCCTTTACTGTCGATGGACTGGTAAAGGTCAGCCAGTCGATTTTACCTGCCTTGATTTGCTCAATTAGTCCTGTCGGCTCGCCTTTGCGAGGTTCGACTGTATAAACGCCGACATCGGCAACAATGGCGCCCGACTTCGTAAGGGCATCAGCAAGGTTTTTCGGCGCCGCCGCGGAGCGAAGCAGGGCAATTTTTTTATTCTCGACGCTTGTATGCCTGGCCAACTGCTCTGCGAGCTGGTCACTTGTATAAACTGTGGGAAGAAAATCGGCCTTTATCCCGAATTGTGCAAGACAAGCGGTGGTTTCACTACCTATACAGGCAACTTTAGCCTGTGCGAACGAACGTGCGTCCTTGCCCAGCGTATCAAGCGCTTCAAATGTCGCCCTGACTCCGTTTGCGCTGGTAAAGATTATCCAGTCGAAACCGTCCATGTTCTGCAAGACCGTTTGCACTTCCTCGTCGCCGGTAAGGTCTTTTATTTCAATCGAGTCGAATTGTATCGGATTGCCGCCGTGGGCCAGGATATTCTCGGCAAAGACGGCGTTACCACGTATGTCCCTGGTGGTTACGATGTTTTGGCCGAAAAGCGGCTGATTCATAAACCAGTTAAATCGCGCATCGCTTTCGGCAGCCTGGCCGATTATAATCATTGCGGGGGCCTTGACCTGCTGGGAGTCGCATTCTGCGGCGATTCGATTTAGCGGGGCCTTAACAATTCGCTGTGTCGGCAAAGTGGCATTTGCAATAACCGCTGTCGGAGTATCGGCCGCTTTGCCGTTTTCTACAAGCTTTGCAGCTATTTCGCCCAGACCTTCAACGCCCATGTAGAAGACGATTGATCCGGCAAATTTCGCCAACAGCTCAAAATCTATGTTGCTTTCTTCCTTTCCCGCGGCTTCATGGCCGGTAACAAACATTACCTGCGAGTTATAATCTCTGTCAGTTAAAAATATGCCACAGTACGCGGCGGCGGCTAAAGCAGCAGTTACGCCGGGGATGATTTCAAAATCGATACCGGCGTCGGCACATTGTTTGGCTTCTTCCGGAGCTCTGCCGAACATGCCGGGGTCGCCGCCTTTAAGGCGCACAACGGTCTTGCCCCGGCGGGCCTTTTCTATAATTAGTTCATTAACTGTTTGCTGATTGGCAGGATTTGGCCCGGTGCGTTTGCGAACGGAAATTAATTCTGCGGCAGGGGGGGCATATCTTAGAAGAGCGGGATTGACCAGCCCGTCATAAATAACGCAGTCGGCAGCCTTTATTAACTCGACCGCGCGAAGCGTAATCAGACGGCTGTCGCCGGGGCCGGCCCCAACAAGATATACCTTTCCGTATTTCACTTCTACTCCAGACTCTCTAAAAGCTGAGCCGCTCCATCCTTGATAAGCTCGTTCGCAAGTTTGTCTGCTAAACGGTTGGATTCGGCGACAGGGCCTCTGATTTGGCTGTGCAGAAAGACCTTTCCCTCAATATCCGCGACAAAGGCTGTAATCATAATATCAGAACCCGTAATTTTTGCAAACACACCCACAGGCGCATGACAGCCGGGGTGCAATCTGGTCAACACCCTTCTTTCCGCCGATACTACAAGTCGGGTAGGGGCGTGGTCGATGGAAGAAACAATTTTTATGGTCTCCGGATTGTCGGCTCTTGTTTGCACAGCCAAAGCCCCCTGCGCAGGTGCGGGGATAAACTCGAGCGGGTCGAAAGAAAATGCGATTTTATCAGCCAATCCGAACCGTTCTAATCCCGCCCTTGCGAGAATAACGGCATCAGCTTGTCCCGATTCGCCCTTTGAAATTCGCGTCTCAACATTCCCGCGGATAGCGGTTGTCTCAAGGTCGCTCCTTAAATGCTTTACCAGGGCGATTCGACGAAAACTCGATGTCCCGATTTTCGCCCCCGGCCCAAAATCATCAAGTGAACGCACCGGCTGGGCCGAAACAACACAATCCTGCGGGAAAAATCTTTCACAAACCGCTGCAATCGTCAGCCCCTCGGTTTGCTCGGTGGGCATATCCTTGAAGCTGTGGACGGCTATATCCGCCTCGCCGGCAAGAAGGGCTTCCTCGACCTGCTTGGTGAAAAAGCCGAAACCGCTTAACTGCCAAAGTGCAGTCTTCGTTTCCTTGTCGCCCCTCGTGGTTATGCGCTTGATCTCGAAGTTGACATCCGGATAAACCTTTTTCAGGGCCTCGATGACAATACCCGTCTGAGCAAGGGCCAGGCGCGAACCACGAGTGGCAACAAAAAAGGTCCTCATAAGCCGTCCCTCTTGTATAGGAGGCGAGTTGACGTCCCTTGCTCTACCTGCAAATTACAATATGCTATATCTTGATAGGCCAACTTCATCGACTAAGTTTATCCTAAAACCGATGACAAATCAACCTCGTCACCCCGGCCGAGCTTGCCCTGAGCGCAGCCGAATGGGAGCCGGGGGTCCAGGTCATTTCGACCGGAACCCTGTACCAGATGGTACAGGGCGTAGTGGAGAAATCTATTTAATAAGTCCCGCGAAGCGGCTCATCAATTTTGCATGACATACAATCACTGACAGGCCCCTTGTTTTCCTGGCAGTCCTTAGTTAAAGTACCCTTGAAGGGCAAAAGATGACTGAACAGGACGATACAAAAAAGCCGGGCCGAATAAAAGCTTTTTCAGATGGGTCTTTGTCGCGGTTAAGTGGTTCTTTGCCTTTGTCCTTGCGCTCTTGATGATTACAGGTTTTGGACGGACACAAGTGATTGGGTCAAAATAGGAAAGAAAGGATGTAAGAAATGAAGATTAAGATAGTACGAACCTTAGTTTTTTTATTACTTATTTGCATGGCTTTTGTAACATTAATAGAGGTTTTTGACATAGGAGGGCGTGAGAAAAGAAAAACTTCTACAAAAGTATATTTCTAAAAGGAATGGAAATGGTTCTGAACATGATACTTTAAATGGTAAAGTTAACTGGTACTACAATAAAAATAAAGGAGAAGTAAGGATTAATCTGACTAAACCACTTAAATACTATTTCAAACTTTACTATAAGTCTGACAGAGACGAAATACCTTCTGGTTGGTAGTGTTAAACCATTGAAGTCATTACCACTATTGAAGGATAGCGAATTAAGAGTTGTTTCTCAATTGCCGCTTTCAGTTTTTTGGCTCGATTGGCGTTGTCTTTCCTGGAGTCTTTCGAGGCCCTTACGTATGTCAGGGTGGTTCGGATTGACCTTAAAGGAGGCTCGGTAATGTTTGAGGGCTTCGTCGTATTTGCCGAGGTTTTCTAACAAAATCCCTAAATTGCCGTGGACCTGCCAGGCGTTTTTATCAAACTCGAGAGCCTTGTAATACTGTTTGACGGCCTCGTCTGTTCGGCCGACGTTTTTTAGGGCGTTTGCGTAGTTATTGTGTAACTGACAGCTTCCGCGGGCTTTTTGTAAAAAATTCTCACAATAGAAAATCGCCTCCTCCGGTCTTCCCTCATCAACAAGTCCCGCCGCCAGATTGACAACTGCGTCTGTGTACATCGGAAATATTTTGACCGCGGCCTTGAAGTGCTCCAGGGCCTCGGCTGTTTTGCCCTGGTTCCTGAGCACGACGCCGAGATTGTTGTGGGCCACATGATTGTTGGCGGTAACTTTCAGTGCATGTTCGTAAAGGGCGATATTATTGTGCCAGTAGCCGGCCTGAATCCATGTGCATACAGCTAAGGCTGCAAGAATAACCACAGCCGATACTGCTGCCGCAACTTTCCGGTAAGAACTATTTCCTATAATGTCAGCCGCGCCCCATGCAATCACAATGAAGATACCAATCAGCGGCACGTAAGTATATCGGTCTGCATGGCTTTGAAGGCCCACCTGGACAAGTCCGATTACCGGAACTAACGTGCCCAGATACCACAACCACCCCACCAAGGTGTAACCTCGCTTGCGGCCCCACCAAATCATCAGGACCGTGACCGCAAGCAGCAAAAGACCGGCTCCTGCCGCCTGCCAGAGGGGCCATGTCTTTGTGTACGGATAAAAAGCCGCCAAACGTGCGGGCCATACCATTTTGTAAAGGTAAACAACATAAGAAACCATCGCATTGCTTACCCTGTTTTCTATCCTCAGTGCGTGCGCAGGAACTCGTATGCCTTGTTGTACCCACAGTGTTACAATGCATGAGGCCGCCGAAAGTGCAAATAGCGGCACCTTTTCAGCCACTAATCGCACGAAGGTTTGCTTCTGTGCCTTATTGTCTTTTACCCGTCTTTTATGTTTGCCCCCCGCAGCCTTGGATGCCGGGATAAGTTCAAACCGTCGCAGGGGCCAGTAATCCAGGAGCAGTAGCGCAAAAGGAAGCGTAACCACCATAGGCTTAGCCATCAGACCCAAGGCGAACAGTATCAAAACCGGCGCATATCTTGATAAGGCCGGGCGTCGGGCGTACGGAACATACACTAACATCGTCAACAGCCAGAAGAATGTGCTCAAGACATCCTTGCGCTCGGCGACCCACGCCACCGATTCGGCATGCAGAGGATGCAGTGCAAACAATGCGCTTGCAAAGGCGGCCGGCCAAAGAGAGCCGGTTGCAAGTTTCAGGAAATAAAAGAGCAGGAGCGTATTGGTGACGTGAAAGAGCAAATTTGTTGTATGGCAGGAGCCGGCCCATTCGTCGGAGAACTCGCAGTCCAACATGAGCGACAGCCACGTCAGCGGATGCCAGTTATGGGCATGTTTCGTTGTAAACGCCCATTTGACGCCTTCGAAGGTCAGGCCGTTTTGGACGTATGCGTTTTCTGTAACATATTTCGGGTCGTCGAAGAAAACAAACTCGTGGTCTCGAACCTGCCAATAAACGACCAGCGTCGCCGCGACGATTACACCGGCTACGACAAACTGCAGACACCGTGGTTTTTGAGTTGCAGAGACCGAAACGCCCATTCATACACTCCCGGACGCAAAATTTTAACGCCGTGTAGGGTTTTTTCGGTTGCATAGAATCTATGGTGCGATACATCACACCCTACTTGATTTATATTTACATTATTTATATTTAGCCCCGTTAGTCCTGAGTTTGTCGAAGGACGTTTTACGCGGGGATGGGGTCAACAAATTCAAATTTGACAAAATAACCGGCAATAGTCAATTAAAAAAGCCCCATCCGCCGAATGACGGACAGGGCTTTCGTGCCTCCTTTTTTCCTCTGTATGCCCGGCACATCACTGTCGCCAGGCTGCTTTTCGGACCATAAGTGGCGGCATCTGCTGTGGGCTGACGTTGCTCATATTACGCCGGACACAACTGCTGCTGCTCGGATACCACTTGAGGTTGTATTCTTTTACCTTCCAGCGGTGCTCGTATTGGGTTCGTTTTATGAGCCGGTCTAATAAATTCATCCTTCACACCGGTATGCAAAATCTTTAGATAATTTTGGCAACCACTGTCTTATCGACCCGTTGGGGGCGTCACTTAACCACCATCAGCCGAGCGGATTTGAAGGTTCGAATACTGCTTATTATCAATCTGTTTGGAGTGTATTTTTCCGATATTCTTCTTTTATTTCAACCGGAAGGCCTTTACAATATGTCAAATCGATTACATATACAGAGGTCCCCAATGGATGCGATAAATCGCCAGAGCCGAACAAGCGTACATTTCAGTATAAACTATGCTATCGCAAGCGGGTGGGCGTCCGACAAGGCTGTAAACGTTGACTTTCAAAAGGCGCTCCTGGGCAACGGGCTGGAGTTTTCACAGACAAACACGACCCCGAGGAGCTTTACCCTGAGCCGTACTCAGCCTTCGCACTTGCAGGTAAAACTCGAATCGCCCGCCCCGCAGGTCTCGGGCATACACATAGTATCAGCACCACCTGCCTACGACCTCGAGATGTTTATTCATGAAGCCTCCGCCGCGACAGATGCCTATCAGCAGACTTATCGCACCGGCCAGTACCAGGTTATTCGCTGCGCCGCCAAGATTCAGCACCTGTACAGCTCCCAGGCACATGCGTTTAAGTATCTCTGGGAGACGCGATTAGGCCAGTCACCCGAGGATTTTCGCTGCCTCGGGCCAAGGCCGGTAGCAGGAGGCGGACTCAGATTCGTAATGCCTCCGCACGAAACCGCCGGACAAGAACCCTGCTCCATTGAACTGCGAATCGAATCTTTGTTCCGCGAGCCGAGAAAGCTGCTGGTCGAAACGGGCTTTGTCTGGCCGAAACCGTTTCTTCTGCCCCAGGGCGAAAAATTCGACCCTGCCGGCCGTCTCACCACACTTGAGCAATACGCCACAAACGAGGTTTGGGAATTCCTTACACAGGCCAAAGACGGTTGATAGTCTCTATGCTCAATTGCCGACAAGGCCCTTTTCGCATCGCATTTGGCGATTATAATGGTCGTTATTATGAAAATTCTGATATATGGTGCAGGTTCGGTCGGTCTGGGTATTGCGAGCTGTCTGCTCAAGAGCGGTGCTGAGGTTGATATTATCGCAAGGCAGGAAACCGTGGATAGCCAGCGTCAAAACGGCTTGGTGCGAACAGGCATTTTCGGCGATTACCATGCACCTGCATCGGCGTTTAACTGTTATACATCACTAAGTGAAATTGAAAGTCAGCCGTACGATACGACATGCACTGCCAAGCTCACGCTTGACAGTGGCACCCGATATATACTTGTATGTACGAAATTTTTCGACTCTCTCGGTGCTGCACAGGACCTTTGCCGGCACAGCCGGTTAATTGAAGAGGCGACAAAAATCGTGCTCTTTCAGAATGGATGGGGCAACGCCGAGAAATTCACGTCTTTTTTCAGCAGCGACCGAATTTACAATGCTCGCGTGATTACAGGTTTTGTCCGCCCCAGGCCAAATGTTGTTGATATAACCGTACATGCCGATTCTATCCACATCGGCTCTTTGTTCGGCGGCGATTTGTCGTTTATACATAAATTATGTGAACTTATAAGCACCGGCGGCATCGGCTGCGAACCAACCGGAAACATAGAAAAGGACCTTTGGGCCAAGATGCTTTACAACTGCGCGCTGAACCCTCTTGGTGCGATTCTTGACGTTCCATACGGCCGATTGGCCGAGAGCGAATCTACCCGGATGATAATGGACGGCATTATAAAGGAGGTCTTCGCCGTTTTAGCTGCTGTGGGCTACAGCACACACTGGAAGACACCAGCCGATTTTATCGAAGTCTTCTACGACAAACTTGTCCCCGACACCGCCGAACACAAATCATCGACCCTTCAGGATATCCTCGCAAAAAAACCGCCCGAAATCGACGCCTTAAATGGTGCCGTCATCGAACTTGCCAACCGGCATGAAATTGCCGTCCCCTATAATCTGGCCGTCTATAATATGGTCAAATTCATCGAGGCCAAAGCCTCCTAAAGGCGTATCTTTTTGACAGTGTTGCAGGAAGACCTTGAAGCTGAAACGAAAACAAGATACAATCTAACACTACAACCCTGTGTGTGGCACCCTTTTACTTGTAAAAGGGTGAGGATTCGGCACCCTTTTCTGTGAAAAGGGCGTCAACCCTGTTCCATTAGTATTATAAAGGTCAATAGGATTTAACGTAAAAGGTGAACAACTTGCAGGTTTTACACTTTGCGGGTAGTTACTTCCCCGTGCCTGGTGGTACTACGACGCGCATCTGTAATATGCTGGCCGATCCGCAGAATCAGCATCTTCTGGTTGTCCCGTATCCGCGGCGCTCTCAGTACTCCACAGATTCACCCCTTGCTGATGAGGGGCATGGTCACATTCGTATCCGCCGAGTTAGTTTGCCGGCTCCGGCCCGATGCGCCGAAAGTATTCCATTCTTCGGAAATTACCTTCGGGCGGGACAGTTTGTACGTAGTGTAGGCAGAGAAAATTTCGATATACTTCATGGGCATAATCCCCGCGCTTGTGCAATGGCCAGTCTCAAGTTCAAACTCAAAACAGGCTTGCCAATGGTCTATGAAGCTCACGGCATCATGCAGGACCAGTGCAATCTTCCAAAAACTCTTGACGTTTTCGAGCCGATTAAACGTGCCGGCACCCGACTTGGACGCTGCGCAGGGGCACGTCTGGAGAGACGTGTACTCCAGGCCGCTGACCATATAATAGTCCAAACGGAGGGCGCTCGGAAGCGGTTGAGCCGGTTGTATCCGATTGAAAACAAACCTGTCGATGTTATTCCCAATGGTGTTGACGTCGAGAGGTTCGACTCGTCGGCCTGGTGCGATCAGCGTCGTTCCTTGCGTCGCCAATTCGGTTGGGATGAGCATATAGTCTGCCTGTACGCCGGCTACCTGGACAAGGTTAATGGCGTAGGTTTTTTGCTTGAAGCGCTGGGGAAATTAGGCGATGAAATGAGGGGACGGCTTAAATTTGTTCTGTTGGGACGGGGGCCGCTCCGGGACAAGATCCAAAAGGTGGCTAAAGAGCGCCCCGACCTCATTGAATATGCAGGGGTGGTTGAATATGCCCAGATGCCCGCCTACTATGCCGCCGGTGATGTGTTCATAATCCCTCGACTTCCCACGCCACAGGCCGAAATGTTGCTGCCTATGAAGCTACTTGAAGCGATGGCTATGGAGAAGGTCCTGCTGGTGAGTAATGTCTCCGCTATGGCTGAGGTCATTACCGATAGTGTTAATGGATTCGTTTTCGAAAAGGCCGACGTCGAAGATTTCTTAAGAAAAATCCGGTTTGTTGCAGCCGCCTGTGAGCATTTTCAGGAAATCGGCTCCTGTGCCCGACAGTATGTCC
>Ga0180301_10002642_pt1 | contig 14113 bp, 30 predicted proteins | sample GuaBasSediGuay16_FD_121797 | JGI IMG/M metagenome (GOLD analysis project Ga0180301, IMG submission 121797) | Subseafloor sediment microbial communities from Guaymas Basin, Gulf of California, Mexico - Guay16, Core 4569-2, 12-15 cm | ecosystem: Environmental > Aquatic > Marine > Hydrothermal...
TAGTGAAGCTTTTAGAGCAAGAGAATTATGAAGTGTACAGACCACAAAAAGTCAGATTTTATGGCAGTCAGGACATCTTCGGTCTTTTTGATATAATAGCTATAAAAGCCGATAGATTGAAATTCATACAGGTAAAGACAGGCAGTACTCAGGGCTTTCTCAAAAAGTTATATGCATGGCGTGAAGCCCATCCTGTTACGGTAGTGGAATGGCAGCTATGGGTGAGAATGGATGCCCGTAAATACAAACAAAAATGGCGTGTGTTTTAAATAAAAAATCATAAAATGAACATATTTTATGATTTCTATCTAAAGCGACGCGAAGAGTTGATAAAAAGAGGTCTATCAGTTTATGAAGCTACGAGAATCGCTTATAACGAAGCTACGGGTTTTTATACCAAAAGTTTATTGAATTTGTCCAGTCCAAAGCAAAGTTTTATATTAAAAGAAATTTAATGTATAAGTAAGTGATAAATATGGGTGAGAGGGTAAAAGACAAAAACAATTTTGTAAAAATAACTCGCGAACCGGGTTATTTGTATTTTGTTAAGGGCGATCCGTTGTGTATATACCGAACGAAGATGCAGCACAAGGGCAGAACACGATCAGAACAGCCGAGCAAATTAGTCAAGCGAACAAGCGTATCAAGAAAGCAGGGCTATATGTATTACATAGACTCTTCGGGGTATTTAGCACGTGCGAAACGAGCACGAAAGAGGTGATGCATACGGATGCGGTATGTAAGCCTATACACAGAAAATGGCGGTGTGGATATAGGCAAGATAGATGATAGAGGTATGCTTATATGGCGCAGAGGCATAAACATCCTCCATAGAAATCCAGAGATAAGAGATAAGGTTTTGAGACGCGATGTGCTAAGGATAGTGAAGGACGATGGCAAATCCTATAAGCAGCGATTTAGGGGTTTAATAACTTCATTAAAGGAGGTGATGTAAAATATGCAAAGGATATATAGTGCCATAAGTGGGGTATCGGACATAAGGAAAATCAATCAAATGATACGTAACGAAGTCAAACGTGCTAAGAGCCGTAAAGAGCTCACGGAGCTACATAAACGCAGTTCGTATCTGGTGACTCTAACACATAGCCCAGCATGGAAAGAAGGTTTCAGGGGTAAGATAGCACAGATGCGAACAGCCGCAAAAGAGGAGTTCGCAAAAACCGCACGAGCAATAAACAGCCGATGCAGGCAGTTAGGCATAGAACCAAACTACGATACGAAATGGGGTTCAGGACGACGATAAAAAAATGCCACGACGTGGATATGGTAAAAAAGATGGTAGCAGACGCGGCTTCAAAGAGGGTGGTAGAGGCAGAAACCGAATAAATAAGTGTAGGCATCCAAACATAAGGAGGGGAAATACAAAAAGTTAGGTGGAAAAATGTCTTACAGTAAATCATCATTACAAAAAGCAAATTTTGAATATTACAAACAAGAAATCGAATCAGTAAGACTTGAAACGTATTTGCACAATTATCTTGACAAATTGAATTATGATATAAAACAAGTCAGTAAACTCGGCAACCTAACAAAGGAGCAAAAAAGCAAGCTTTTAGAATTGATACGCAAGAAAAAAGCACAGATGAAGAGAGAGATGAAGAAGTTGAGGAAGTGATAAAAAATGGGCTGGGTAGTGAAAATAGGCACGGAGAACATATTTGGTAGGATGTGAAAAATGGAAGCAAAATTTCCGAAATTTCGTTTGGGCAAAAATAAAGAGGGAGAATACGTTATTGAAGAAACAACAGGGAGAACAATTCTATCAAGAAAGAAACGTTCCAATGTTTGGCGTTCACATACATATCGGTATGAGGACAGTGAATCGGGAATAACTCCAGCAATTTTAGATAAGTTAATTCGAGAAGCACGAAAATTTGTAGCACAAAAGAAAAAAGAAGGGGTGATAGTAGTACCAAGACGTAGATACGGTAAAAAGAAAAAACTGGAGCTGATGAGGATTCAGCATAGGAAATATAGAAAAAATAAGCCCGGCTATCCACATACAAATTGGAGGAGGAGATAAAAAGTTAGGAAGCGACACAAAATGGGTTGGATAGTGAAATTAGGCATGGAGAACATATTTGGTAGCGATGTATTTCCGAGCGAAGCGAGTGCTCGCTATGCGCTTGTGCACGCGATAAAGGCTACAAAGAACACACGTGAGGATATACGAGCCGCTATGAGATACACAAAAGCAAAGATAGTAAGAACTGACCATCAACCTAATGTTACAACTTCATTACTTGTTAAAAAACTATTAAAAATTAATTAGGGTAATAGGAGGTGATAAAAAATGGTAAGCAAACCAAGAGTATATAAAAAATGTCCAAAAACTCATAGGCTTTGGGACCCGTGCAGAGATTTAGTTCAAGCAAGAAGTTTGCTTAAGAGCTATCCTAAAGAAGCACAACCAATAATAGTTAAAACAGGCGAGAGTAGGGGAAGAAATAAAGCAGCTTTCCCTTATCATATAGCAGTATTGAGGAGCTGGGCTTAAAAGCATACTACAGCATATAGTGGATATTATGATATTTGGATAAGAAAAAATAAATAAGATAATAGGAGGTGATAAAACATGGCATGGAAAAAAATAAAATCAGGACGGGGGAAGATGTGGAATTGGACATTGTATCAGCAGACTGATAAAAAGGCAAAAATGAAGTGGAAAATTGAGTGGGAACCAACTGCTGCTTGCAAAAAAGCATGGAAAAAGCATGGACAAGCTGCTAAAAAGCACGTCACATATTCCAAAGTAAAACCTGCAGTTATTATTTCTCGTTTCCCTCGTGTTCTAGGACATAGACTAATCTAAAAAGTATAGAAGAAGAAAACATATAGGAGGTGATAAAACATGGTATACAAACCATCCGAATACCCGCGAGTAGGACCCGGCAGGTATTACTACATCATGTACGAGAACTTGGAACGCACGCGAGCAGGCAACAAGGTCTGGAAACCACGAGTTAAGCGTGTATACATAAGTGGCAAGCTATTGAGATGGCAAAAAGGACGTGTGCGTAAGCGAACGGGTGAAACAGTAAACGGTATAAAGTTAGTGTATGAGAATACCCGTAAGGGGTTCAAAGCGCAACGAGGCAACACGCGTTATAGTGTGAGCCGAGCGGAGATGGAAGTGGCGAAAGTGGTGGAGCTGCCAAAGGGTGCGAGGAATATAAGATTGACAACGAGCAAACGCGAAGCGCAGCCTACTATTATGGAAGTGAGATAATTATATAAAAACGAAAATATGGAATGTATATGATATAAGTATATGCAGAGCTTTAATGCTAAAAATAAACGAAAAAATAAACTCAAATACTAAAAGGTGTTAGTCTAATGGAAGAAATTATAAAACCGTTTCCAATTGAGGCATTTCCTGATTTTCTTTTGTATAGTGTAATAGTGATATTTATTATAGCTTTTATAGCTTTTATTTTGTCATTCTTTTTGCGAAAGCACTAAAATTTGTATAAGATTTTTGTAAATATAGAAAATGAAATTCCTATCACAGCTAATTTGTAATGCACAATGTATAGTACCAAATTCAGGCAACATATCAGGCAGATGCATATTCTGTGGCGTGTATACAGAAAATGGCTATCCAGCGAAGTTAAAAACCAATTTTACCGGTTATTCATATTTACAGGCAGGTGAAGTTATATGTCCGTATTGTTATGAGCTATACAACAACGAACAGTACCGTAAGAACATGTGGTTCGTTACCGAGCACGAATTTAAGTTCTTCAAACGTGCAGAAGCGAAACGAATTTTACTAAATAATTTAGAAGTGCCGTTTGCTATTTACTTAACAAAGACATGGAAGAAACAGGGCTGGATAAGACTGATGGATAAGCTCAATTATAGCTCAGATACCTTTTTTGTAGGTTTTGATTATGATATTGTGTTAGTCGAACGCAAAAAACTCAATGAATATTTTAGTTTGTTATCTGAGCTCTTAGCTAAGAAAATACCGAAGAGTGAATTGGCAACAGGCGAGTTGAAGCCTAAGAGCTTAGAGAAGATAGATATGGATACGGATTTATTAGCACGTATAAGATTCCTTTCAGGTGATAAGCTATGGAGTTTATGTCTTTATATATCATGAATGATGTTTTAGAAAAATGAACGAACTATATGACAAAGTAGCGCATATTTTAGCGTTAGCGTATATGCGAGTGAACTGGCGAAGAATGGGCAAACGTTCCAGCTACGATATATTTCAGCACAGACTAAAAACGAGCAGTAGCCAGCAAACCATACCCAAATTCATAGACAAGCTATGTAAAGGGCTTTCGTTACAGAGTATCTCAGCCAACCCCGAAGATATAGAGTATCTTGAATCGCATCGCGAAGAAGTCTTGAGGATGATACGAGAAGAGAGCGTGTATCTAACATTGCTCGCAGCAAAAAAGGCAAAAGAATTAAAGAAAAAGAAGAAAGAAAAAAAGGAGGAAGATGAAAATGAGAGTTGATAGAATAGAAGGTTATATAATAGCTCTATCGCCAATCCATTCATCAGGCGACGAAAAAACAGGTAGTGAAACACTCTTACGACGTTTGAACTATATAGTTGACGGCAAACGTGTTGAGATACCAGTATTAAGCGGTAACGCTATCAGAGGCGTTCTGAGACGCGAGCTAATGGCAGATATGCTGATGCAGTTAGATTATAAGCTAACCAACACCAAAATATACCACATGCTTTTCTCAGGTGGTATGCTTGAGACCGTGGATGAGAAGAGTACAGGCGTAATAGATATCGAATTGAAACGCAAGATACGGCGTACAATACCGCCAATTGCGGTTTTAGGTTCTTCACTTGGCAACCAGATATTTGAAGGCAAGCTCAAGGTGAATATGGCATTACCGATATGCAAAGAGCTTAAAGATTTCCTGCCAGAAGATATACAAATCAAGCCACAAACAAGCGTTTATGAGTTCCTTGATTGGACATTCACAACACGACGTGATGAGCTGCATGAAGAACGTAAAGAAGACGAACAAGCGACGCAGATGATGGTGAATTTTGAAGTCTTTGCACCAGGAACGCCGTTCTATCACGAGTTCATTTTGAATGATGCAACCGAAGTAGAGCGTGCAGTACTGGTAAGGATGCTGAATTTATGGCAACATAAACCATATATCGGTGGTAAAAGCGCAATAGGGTTAGGTAAATTGAAGCTGAACTATGATTACAATAGAGAAGACGAAAAACCATATATGGACTTTCTCAACAAAAACAAAGACAAGATGACGGCATTATTGAAAGAGTTAGAGGAGAAGTTTAAGTGAAATGCAGCAAATATTCAATAAGCTTAAACAATACGAGCCACCACAAGATTTTGAACCGTTGAAAGTCGTATTTAGGATGACCTCACCAATCATGTTAGGTCATCCTTTTATTCATTTCGATAGCTTAATTCTGCATCTCCTCTATCGTGATTTGCTCAGTGATGACTATTATTGCCTACCATCAAAAGACCCGATAGACTTCTCGCAATATGTCAAAGCGCCAATAAAACAAACCGAAGATGTCTATCATACCTCAGTTTCGTTTTTCGATACAGATACGAAATTCGCAACAACCATATATAAACGGTTCTGTACAGAATACCTTGAGTTATTACAAACCAAGAAACGAAAGATAAGACGCGGTAGTGGCTTTTTCCGTGATTACATGATGCGTATGATTTACATACCAGCAAAAACAGTCTATTTCTTTGTGAATGGTAATAAACCAGAGATTTCTCGTTTATTGAAGTCAGTGGTCTATCTTGGTAAGAAGACAGCTTATGGATATGGCAGAGTGAAGTCTATTCATATAGAGAGTACAGATGGAGATTATAGCATAATAAAAGATAGCAAAGCGATGCGTCCTATTCCGATACGGATGCTTGAAGATGCAGAAGTAAAGGCAATGTTGGCATATAAGCCACCATACTGGGACAAGCATAGTGTTGAGTTATGTACATTTCCATTCTCGCAAATAAAATCTGTAAGGATGTGAAGGAGATGGAAGAAGGAGATGTGTTGGTATTGGAAAGAAAAGATATGTTTCAAGTTCTAATTTGTGGCGATATTGAACAAGACGATACCTATCAGGAATTTTTGTCAGTTTTGCCAGAAAAAGTAGATATTGTGTATAGCGATCCACCTTGGAATCCAGGAAATGCAACATATTGGAGAACTCAAGCAGGAAAGCAACCGTGTAAAAGTTATACATTATTCCTTGATAGATTTTGTAGTTATGTTTCGGCATGTATAGATCGAGGAGCGATGGATATTTTTACTGAGCAGTCTTATAATGATAAACACAGAAACATGTTTATAAGGGCTGTAAAACGAGCAAATTGGGGTTTACCATTAATAGAAGAATGGAGTGTGTATTATGGTAGTCCGGGATCGCGTTCGGTTCAGCATCCTAATACTTTGTTACATTTCGGAACAGACAAACTCTCAACAAACCCAGAAGGTCTTATAGGAGAAGTTATGACTATAAGGGTATGCGCAGGCTTGAGAGACCGATATAGAAATGGCTCGTGTATTGTCGATCCATGTATCGGTAAAGGCATGACGAGCCGTATGGCTGTTTACTTCCAATGGAATTGTATAGGAATAGAAATCAATCCCAAACGACTCGAAAAAACTGCTGAATGGCTGATAAGAAGAGGAAGATTTGAGATAACAAGGAGATGGAACTACAAAAAATAATAGAATATATAGAGAAATGCAGTCATCTTCCAGAAAAGCAACGAATAGAAATTTATAATTCAATTTCTATCGCAATAAAGAAATTAGTTAGTGATATAAGTGATGATCCAGTTTTAGGTGTGCAATTAGTTCCAATAGAGATGATTGAAGCTAACGATTACAATCCAAACCGAGTAGCAACTCCGGAGATGGAACTTCTTAGGGATTCAATAGAGCAAGACGGTATAACAATGCCAATAGTGGTGTATCATGACAGAGAAGATAACAAATATGTAATTGTAGATGGTTTCCATCGAAGTATTGTAATAAAAGACCTTAAACGGCGATATGTACCAGTTTCAGTTATTGAAAAAGATATATGTAATCGAATTGCATCAACAATAAGGCATAACAGAGCAAGAGGCAAGCATCAAACAGAGATGATGGCGTCAATAGTGAAAATGTTGCTCAAATTAGGTTGGAACGATGACAAAATATCGAAACATATAGGAATGAGCAAAGAGGAGTTGCTCAGAATGAAACAGGTAGTAAAAGTTAGTGAAATTCTTGCAGCACCTGAGTATTCTTGTTCATGGGGTGTAAAGGATGGGCAAGATATTCCTGATTGAGAATCCTAAGCGTGTTAAAGTGAACGGTAAAGATACAATAGTTGTTGTGCATAGCAAATATCCAGCACCTATTGTTGAAGGCGGAACTACTGTCTCTTTTAGTAAATTCAAAGATTATTATAGAGAATATCTAAAAACAGCATCACGGCTTGTTTTAGTGGGTCTAACACAAATGATAACCCCATCCAATAGAACAGACTATTTATGGGAAACGATATATAACAACACTTCAAATCTTGAGAAAATAGTTGTTGATATGTTACCATTTAGGGTAGACCCGTGGCGAATATGGTTCATGTTTGGAGCGGTAGGTGAAAAGTATCTTGATTATACATACAGCTATATAGCAGAGACACACTACAAAACATATATTGAAGAACAAAGAAGTATCAACCCCTTTTCACTTGAAACTATAATAAAACAAGGCAGAAATTTAATTATTAGTGACTACAAAAAATATTTCAAGTCAGTAATTGTTGCTGAAGTACCTATGAGTAAAGAAGTACACGAAGATTATAAACAAAAAAAAGAGGAATGTTTTGATAAAGGAACATCAATCAGTTCAATAATAAAATGTCTCTCAAATTATGTTCAAAATAAATATCCCAAACGGAAAATACCATCAAAAGCCAGTATTTTCAATAACAGGAATATCAGAATAGTTAAAACAGACCTTAAAGTAGATGACTTTTTAGTATCAGAATTGCTTGATAGGATAAACCTAACTAATAACATACTGGAGGCTTTTTATGTTGGTAGAATACAAGAAATATAATGTACTTGAAGCAACAAAAAAGCGAATAGCCTATGTATTTGATGAATTTGATAACGTAGTTGTAAGCGTTAGTGGCGGCAAAGATTCGACTACTTTGTGGCATCTTTCATTAATAGAAGCTAAAAAAAGAGACAAAAAAATTAGGTTATTCTTTCTCGATCAGGAGGCAGAATATAAGTCCACAATTGAGCAAATTGAATACATGATGCAGCATGAGAGTATTGAGCCAATGTGGTACCAAGTTCCAATACTTCTTACTAATGCAACAAGCTATAACCAGATATTTCTTGATGCATGGTACGAAGGAAAGGAATGGATACATGAAAAGCATGAATTAGCGATACATAGTATAGATAAAGATTATCCCAAACGGTTCTATCCATTTTTTGATTGGATAGAGCGTCAGTATAAAGAAAAAACTGCCTTTTTAGTAGGTTTGAGATCAAAAGAGAGTCTTAACAGGTTCAGAACCATATCTAATAAACCGGGTTACAAAAATATTTTTTGGAGTACTAAGACAAAAAACAATAATGTGTTTAGGTTCTATCCTCTTTATGACTGGACATTTGGCGATGTATGGAAATATATCCATGATAATAAGCTCCGGTATAACAAAATCTATGATAAAATGTTCCTCAAATACGGCATAAACATGTCCTCTATGCGAGTTTCCAATCTCATCCATGAAAAGGCATATAAGTCACTTTCTGATATACAGGAGTTCGAGCCTGATACGTTTGAACGTTTATTGAAAAGGCTTGATGGTGTGCATTGTGCTGCTATATATGCCAAAGAAGACCTGATATATTCATCAAACAAGCTTCCTCAGAGCTTCTCGTCATGGAGGGAATATCGTGATTATTTATTAAAAACAAGTGCCTTACCAGATGATAAAAAGCAAAGGCTGATAAAGAGATTCTCTAACCAACCACAAAACGAATATGTCTATCGTCAGCAATGCAAACAAATCCTTATAGGTGACTGGGAGAATAATGTGCCATGTGAGCTCAGAGCAAAAGACAAATTACGAAAGATATGGTGGGACAAGCTATGAAAGAAAAACATAGTGAGTGCTTTCTTCTATGGTCAGAGACATCCGAGTTCAAAACCAAGGTTTTAGAAACTAAAAGACTAATAGATGAAGTATTAAAAAGATATTCAAAACCATATTTAGCATATAGCGGTGGAAAGGACTCAATAACAATGATTCATCTTGTGCTTAGCAAGAATAGAAATATAGCACTTGTGCATTGGGACTATGGTCGTTATTATATTCCAAGAGAAATAGAGAGAGAAATTTTATCAATAGCAGAATACTGTGGTGCAACAAATATCCAAATATTAACTTCTTCGTTATATAATGAGCTCAAACGTACCGCTAAAGGAGTTATTGGTAAATATTTTATAGGTATTGAAGTCCCGAAACTAATAAAAAAAGGATATAATGCTTGTTTTTTAGGATTAAGAGCTGAAGAGAGTAACAAAAGACGGAAAAGATTGAAGTGGTTTTATGAATATGATAAACGCGGCATCACTAATATCTTTCCTTTAAAAAACTGGGCATGGAAAGATGTTTGGGCGTACATAGTATCAAATAACCTACCATATCCATCAATCTATGACCGTTATGCAGAAGTTTTAGGCTACGATAAGGTACGATTAGTAACCTTTTTCGATATGGAATTTGAGAGATTAGGCTCAGTATATGTAGATGGTGTTTTAATGCCCGAATTTCGTAATATATAAGCTAAAAATGAAGACAATAGAAGATATAAGGAAAGAAATAATGGAAATGACAGTAGGCAAGACAAGAGATAGGCAAATAGTCATAGCAGTAACAATATTACAGCGTGAGTTTTGGAGTACAAGCGAATGTATAAGATTTTTGAAGTCAATGCAAACAGATATGGAGAAGTTACGGGACGATATAAGTGCAGAATGGCGAATGTGGATAAAAAAAGGAAAGGAGGTATGTAGTGATGAATATAAACCCCCAAAAAGTCAGAGATGAAGGCTGGGTGGAGTTCACAGAAAATACAGAAATCCAGCAGGTGGGTATAGACCTCACAATAGCAGAAACTGTCCGTCTCAAGCATGGCGAATACAAAGCCGTTAAGCTGAACGAAATAGTTTCAGTACCGCCAGATGCATTTGCGCTGATGTTCAGTCGCAGCACATTCAATCGCCAAGGCATATTGATAACATCCACGGTATTTGAACCCGGTTGGCGTGGCATACCAACAGTTTCGATTTATAATCTTTCAGGCGCTCAGTGCTACATAACAAAAGATACGAGAATAATACAGATAATTTTCTTTAGAGCGAATGCAGCGTCTACATATAACGGGCAATATCAAAATCAGTTTTTAGGAGAGGTGAGTGAAAAATGAGGAAAGAAGAGGATTTGGAACAGCTTTTAGCATTTCTTGAGAAATGTGTAGAGTCATTTTTTTGGAGGTGATAAGAATGGAGTATCTCCTAAAGTTTAGGAGCACGAAAAAGGGGATAACCCCCTATAATATTACAAACGGGATGGAAAAAGTATACGGTATAAAACTAACGGTAACACCCGCGATCGGTGAGATTAAGGCTCCTGACATTGATACAATAGTGACAGGATTTTCGGTTAGGGATAATAATACAAGTAATGTTGCACTTTTCCTCGTACTATACCGTTATTGTGAAAATGCAGCGTTTGAGCATGAATATCGCATATACGGTACTCTCACTCCATACTGCCCCTTGTGCGGGCGTTCATTTAGTTTTCGTGATGCCGGAAGATTCTGCAAACATTGTGGAACAAAGCTTGAGTATAGAGTTTAATTTTTTGGGGGTAAAAATGTAAAAAACCTTAAGATGTGGAAGAAGAAGCAAAACGAATCTGTGGCTGGGTTGAAGAGATAAAAATAGATAAATAATAAAAATGAAGAAAAAGACATTTCAAAGACATACTTGGCATAGAGATAGATGAACAATTTAGGTGGTAAAAATGCCGAGAATAAACACCATAGGAATTTTCTTATTTTGGAAGAATAGGCAAACAGATGTAGAAATTTCAGTCTCTGAAGTCAAAAAAGGATGCTCTCCACATGCGCAATGGATTTGGCGAGTATGGAAAAATAATCAGACACTAAAAGAGTTCAAAACTAAAAAAGAAGCACTCAAGTTTGCTATAAATTGGATGCGTGAGCATCCAAATCCGGCAACGAATATAAATCTCTCAAATGCTCCGCAGTTTTGTTCAAAGATGGAAAATAAGTGGTAAACATCCTCAATTTTTAAAAAATGAGCAAATATAAGGGATGGACAGACAAGTCGCTTGTTATCACTTTTATCTTCAATCTTTGTGATAGTGTCAGAGAACAAGAAGAGTTGGAGAATGAGCTAATACAGAGAGGATTGAGTGAATGGGCAGAACAAACGCTCTTAGAGCTTTTTAATGTTTTTGATAGAAAATGGAAAGAAAGAGAAAAATATATAGAAGATAAAAATGGAATGCAAAATAGAAAAGGAGGTTTGGAAGAGCATAAATGCGGACAGAACGAAATAATTAATCCATAATTATTTAGGAGATGATGATATTTTATGAAAGATGAAATTTTCATAAAAATGTTAGGTAAAAGTCAGCATATCAAGCTATTACTTTTCATATACCGAAACAGCGACTTCCTTGGTAGCATGACAAAACTTGCTGAAGACTTGGGGATAAGTCATCCCACACTACGGAAGATAGTGAAAGACCTCGTTGATATAGGGGTGTTAAAGAAGATAGACATAGGTAAAGCGATAATAGTTAGAGCTAACAAGTCCTGTCCATACACAAAGATATTATTTGATTTTATCAGTAATATCGAGAGTGTGGAACTAATGGATGAATCACAAAAGAAGAATTTGTAGATATAAAGAAAAATGAGTAGGAAAGCGGAGCATCAAAAAATTATTGGTGGATTTTGGAAAGCTGGGCAATCAATATTAGTATCTACTTTCAGCGATGGTGTAGAGATTGTAACACGAGAAGCTGAAGAAGATGAAGAAGACGAAGTTACAGGGCGCGTCTTTCTCTATTGGGAAGAGTGGTTTAAGGTAGTAAATTTTATTAAGGAGGTGAAACAAAATGAGTAGAGATAAGCACATTTGGCGAAAAGTAAGGAAGAAGCCTATCGTTGTAGAGTTCCGAGAAGTTGATGGTAAAGAGCAGATAGAAACACGAGAGGGTGTTCTTACAGCGAAACAAGAGGAAGATTATATCATCCGTGGTGTTGATGGTGAGATTTATCCAATCAAAAAATCAATTTTCTATCGCACTTACGATGTTATTGAAGAAGACATGGATAAGCACAAACCAAAACCTTTGAATTTAGGAGATATTCCTGAATGGTTAGAGAAGCAATTAGAAAAGAGAAGTGATTTAATAAAATATGAGAAGATAGATGCATCTAATCCTCCTTTACTAAAAGAAACAGTCTTTATAACGAGAATAAGAGATGTTTTAATAAACGAAATCAAACAGCGTGTCAGAACGGCATGTGAATTTTATTTGAAGTATAAAGACAAACCAGCTTTATTTTCTGAAGAACAATTCTCAATTATTTGGAGATACGATAGACTAACAGGGACATATATTGTGGATTTAGGAAACAGATATACTGAATATAACTATTGGCTATTAAAGGAAGTTTTTAAGAATGTTTTAGGTGAAGAAAGAGAGAATGAATAAAGAAGAAATTAAAAAAATTAGTAAAAATGAAACTGAAGAAATAAACTTTGAAGAACTAAAAGCTAAACGAGGACTTAAACCGAAATGGGTAAGCGAATTGTTGGCTGATTACGGTAACCCAGCTCTCGAATGGGACAGTGATAAGGAGAAAGTTACTCTGAGTATTTGGGATTTTATGTCTCTACTAAATGTTATAAAGAGGTTAGAGGCTATAATCGAGGAGAAAAGTGAAGATAAACAAAATGAGTGAAAAAGAAGGTTGTTTTACTCGAAAAAGAAAGGAATTAGGGAATCGAAGCATTGTAGAGTATTACGATGAAGGTAAGTTTGTGAGCTTGGGATCACTAAGTCATAGAAACTGGCAGCATCGCGAAATAGATAGAGTTACAGAGACTACATTACAATTGTTATATGAATTACCAGGAATGTATTCTGGTGGGTATTGGATAGATGAATTAGCAGCAACTTGTGATTTTATAGGCGATAGTTACAAAGCTTTAGCAAAGTTGATTAAAGGAAGGAAAAAGATAAAGTGAAATAATAATGGAGGAAAGAAAAGAAAAATGAAATTGGTAAAAACTGCAAAAATTGAGGTAGTGACATTATCGCAACTAAGAGAAGGTGATGAAATCCTCTGGTCGAGTCTTAGATGCAAGATTCTGAAAATAGACAGATACAGACGTAAGGTGACCTTTGTTCCTTCATCAGAGCCTTATCCAGCCGATCCTTTTGAAGGCTCGTACCGACATTATTATAGGATTGTTGAGTGTAAAGAGATAAATACCTGCATAATATGCGGAAAGGGAATAGATAGTGGGGATATATGTAAAGAATGCGAGGAGGAGAATCTGAGGTAACAAAATGAAATTAGTAAAAAAAGCAAAAATTGAAGTAGTAACGATAGGCAATCTACGGGAGGGTGATGAAATCCTCTGGTCGAACATCAGATGCAAAGTTCTGGAGATAGACAGATTCAAGCGCAAAGTAACTTTCGTTCCTTCTTCGTTGCCATTGTCATATCATTCTAACCCATTAGAAGGCTCATACCTGCACTATTACAGAATTCTTGAATGCGAAGAGATAAGTATCTGTACGATATGCGGAAAGAGAATAGAGAGTGGCGATTTTTGTGATGAATGCAAAAAACAAAAATAATACCAGCTATTTAATAAACACAGAGCAAATCAAGAAGTTTTTACGAAAAGGCGATACATTAGTTTCTTTTTTTTATATTCACGAGCAAATCCATCAAGGTTCTCTTTTACATACAGAGCTTGATAA
>Ga0180301_10002644_pt1 | contig 14109 bp, 10 predicted proteins | sample GuaBasSediGuay16_FD_121797 | JGI IMG/M metagenome (GOLD analysis project Ga0180301, IMG submission 121797) | Subseafloor sediment microbial communities from Guaymas Basin, Gulf of California, Mexico - Guay16, Core 4569-2, 12-15 cm | ecosystem: Environmental > Aquatic > Marine > Hydrothermal...
ACATCCATTTTTCACATCAATAGATCCAAGGATAAATAACATTGAAGATTAAAACCACACGATTTGGAACTATCACTATAGAAGAAGAAAAGATTATTACTATGCCCTTTGGTATGCTGGGATTTCCGGATGTAAAGCGGTATGTTATACTTCAACATAAAGAGAATTCGCCCTTTTTCTGGTACCAGTCCGTCGATGATCCAGCGCTTGCCTTTGTTATTATGAGCCCATTTCTTTTTAAGCCAGACTATGACGTAGATGTAGAGAACGTTTTAAAGGAAATGTCCTGGAATGAAGAAGAGAAACAAGATAATTTAGAATTATATGTTGTTGTTAATATTCCAAAGGGAGCGCCAGATAAAATGACCGCAAATTTTATTGGCCCTATTCTCATAAATAATAAGATCCACCAGGCTGTGCAGATGGTTATCTCTGACAGCCCCTATACCCATAAATTTCCTCTTTTAAAAGAGAATTAGGGTTAAACAACGCTCAATAAACTAATTTTGATAAGAAATATAAAGCATTTGGGGTAATTCTTTGAGATCCTTGCTATTTTAATGATGCGCCTGGAGGGATTCGGACCCCCGGCCTGCGGATTAGAAGTCCGCTGCTCTATCCAGCTGAGCTACAGGCGCAACACTTCTTGTGAAGCTAAGATTTTTGTAAGCACTACATTCTATGCCTCTTTTGCATCACTCTTCTCTGTGAACTTTATATCGCCTTCCCATGGTGAAAGGTTAGGATTTGCCTGGATTTCAATGTTAACACCATATCGTTTTTCAAGCTCGGCTAACTCTGCCCGTTTTTTATTCAACAGATAGTTGGCCACATTATTTGGCAGCATACACGTTACTGTCTCAACATTGCCTTTTGATACGCCAAGCCATATCTGACGCATGAAAGACACTGCGGTAGCCTCAACAGATTTCACGATTCCTCTACCCTGACAGTATTCACAGATCTGGTAACTCTTTGATTCTATTGATGGCCTCAATCTTTGCCTGGAGAGTTCCATTAATCCAAATTTAGAGATATTGGAGAAACGTATCTTTGCCCTGTCCCTCCTGGTTTCTTCTTTTACCTGTCTTATCAGTTCCCGCACATGCTTTGGGTCTTTCATATCAATAAAGTCTATGACTACCAAACCACCTATATCCCTCAGTCTCAAGTGCCTGGCGATTTCCCTGGCTGCTTCCAGATTGGTTTTATATGCTGTGTCCTCTAATCCCCTCGACCCCCTAGATCTGCCGCTATTCACATCGATTGAAATCAGGGCCTCAGTGGAGTCGATCACAATCGAGCCCCCACTTTTTAAAGGAACACTATTACTATAAATCTGTTCGATCTGCCTTTCAATTCCATATTCAGAGAATATGGGGGCCTTTTCCTTGTAGAGCCTGACCCTTTTTTGATGTCTGGGAGATATAACCTTCATGAAGTCCCTCATCTCTAACCATGTTTCCTTGTCGTCAACAAGGACCTCATCTACCTCTGCGCTAAAGTAATCCCTCAGGGTTCTCAGACCAAGATCTTCTTCCTTAAAGAGAATGGATTGGGCGGGTTTCGTTTTAGCCCTTTTTTTGATATCCTGCCACATTCTCAAGAGATTTTTTAGATCTCGCTCTATTGTGCGTTTTTTTTGACCCGAGGCGGCGGTTCTTACGATATATCCTATCTCTTCCGGCAGCTCAAGCTGACTCATCAAGGATTTTAGTCTTTGACGTTCCCTTTCATCCTCTATTTTCTGAGAAATGCCGCTATTCGGTCTCCCTGGGGTTAATACAAGATAGCGGCCTGCCAGAGAGATATAGGTGGTGAGATATGCCCCTTTTTTTCCTTCCCTCTCTTTAGTGATCTGTACCAGAATCTCACTTCCTTTTTTTAGCGCTTTTTCTATTTGAGGAACTGATGGTTTACCATTTGAAACAAATCCCTGCGATTCATAATACTCAGGGTGGATTTCTCCCATTGACAAGAAACCATTTTTGTCAGCTCCATAATTTATAAAGGCGGCCTGAAGAGATGGTTCAATCCTGGCAACCGTGCCTTTATAGATATTTCCTTTGGTTTCTTCTCTTGTAGAGGTGGCGATGTAGAACTCATCCAGCTCGCCATCCTTTAATATGGCGATCCGGTATTCTTCCGGATCTACAGCATTTATAAGCATTTTATACATTTAAGGTCTACCGTGTATCTTAAAGTGTTGATTGGCTTGATACATAAATGTTCGTAAGGCTGCCTCCCTGCCTGGTTGAAATGAGCCATCGTAGTCAACATCAATATAGGGAACATTAAGCTTGCCCATTAAAGGCTTGGTGATGGAGGCGGTCAGATTGCTTGGCAGACAGGTAAAGGGAAATATGTTTACAATTCCATTGTATCCTCGGTGTGAAAGCTCTAAGGCGGAGGAAATGCTAAGGCAGGCCTCTGTTCCAACCTCAAATGAAAAGGTATTTTTCGTTTTTAATACCTTTTCGAGATGGCCTATCTTGTGATCCTCCGCAATATCAATATATTTCCGCACCATCTGGTACACCTTCCTCTGCTGCATATACTGGTAAAAGAGTGTGATATTATATTTTAGATACTGCAGGAGATATTTTTTTATCTCTTTTAGCTTAAATCTTTTAAGATTCAACCCGATGGCAATCCTGGCTAACCTTACCTGGTCATAGGTAGTATAGTTTATCCATTCCCCTATGGAGGCGTTTACGACCTCAGCGCCATATTTCTCGAGTGTTCTAATGGTATCCTGATTAGATTTCACGTGAGACCTTAAATAGATCTCCCCAACTGCGCCTATGAGTGGTTTTCTTGGAACATGGGGATCGATTATATTTTTTCCTTCTTTTACGACTTCTATTAGATCATCAGTGATAGGGGAGAGATCTTTTTCAGATGAGTGCCTGGCAAAAGACTCGGCCATCCGCTCCATAGCCTCATTTATAAAGGTATCTGCCATTCCTTCAACCTTCTCATAAGGCCTAATCCTCCAAACAAGCCTATCAAGGATATCTCCCACCACAATAGAGAGATACCCTGCCTTCCTGAAGGCTATCAAGTTTTCCTTTGGTATCAATCCCTTGAGATCGTATGCATCATCGGAGTTGAGTTCACTAATCTTCACCTTGTCTAAACCAGGTATGGAATCAAGGATTATTCGGTGAAATTTGTTATACATGCCAAACCTGCACGGGCCATCTGCATCGGGCATAAAGTAAATATAGTTCTCGGGATTAAAACTTTCCCCAAGTCTCTCCCTTTCCTTTTTCATGAAAAGAAGAATATCCCCAAGTGTTACTATGCAGGGGAAGCACTCCTTGCCCGAGGTGTATTTTTTCCCTAAATCCAGGCCCTCATATGTCTCCATAGCCTTGGCATTGACTCCAAAGCTTTTGAAGACCCCTGCCAGAAGTTGACTGTTAAATTGGTTCATCTGAGGGATCAGGAGTCTCTTTCCCTGAACATTAAATCGTCCAACGCCCTTGGATACGGAACGAAAGGTATCTAATTGCGTAACCTTTTCCATTTTTAAGACCTCATTGCGGTAATTTTTGTAAGTTTAGATTCCATAGATTCCATTTTTTGCACAGACTGCACTACGTTTTTAAATGCCTCAAGCCTTGTCATTACTCCTGCCACCGCGCTGTGCTCATCCAATTCCAGTATAAGGTAGGGCTTTTCTCCCATGATATATTTATAGAAATGCTCGATAAAAGAATCAGGGCCGCAACTGAAGTTGGTAAGATGAAGGCCAAAAAAGTTCGGCTTTAGCTTTATGAGCTTGGCAGATTTTAATATCTGGTAGCCATAGGCCCAATACATGTTCGGAAAATCAGACAGATCCATGTCACTGACATCAAAAAAATCCAGGGGAACCGCTGTCACGCCTATCTTGGATATATTCTGCCCAAGCATCAGATTCAGTTTTTCATCGTAGAGATTGTAGGGCCTGCCAGTAACCAGCACGAGAGGCTCATTTTCTCCTAAAGAGGATATGATTTCAGCGCCACGACTGTATAACTCATTTTCAAAGTCCTGTTGCCTTCCAAATGCAACATCGAGCGCCTTCCTGATTTTCCTTGAGGATACCCCCAATGTGTTGCCCAGATGTTTATGCAATTCTATGCTCAATAGATCAGGATTATACTTCAGGTGAACAGTTGGATTTAATATATCGTCTTCTTTCAGTCTCAGGGCTGCCTTGAGCATGTACTGATTTCCCTCAACCATGGGGCAAAAGACATTATCCTTGTTATCCTGAGATGGAAGATCAATGATATTGGGCAAAAAGAGGTACCGTGTCTTACCGAGGAGATCTCTGACGTGCCCATGTGAGACCTTTACCGGAAAGCATGTCTCGGTGGTCATTGATTCTATTCCTAATTTTGAGATCCGGTCATTGGTCTTTGATGTTAAGACGGCCCGAAACCCAAGCGTATCAAAAAAGCTTGCCCAGAAAAGGGCAAGTTGATGATTGTATAGCGCCCTCTGCATCCCCACAGTTGGCCTTCCATCAATCTCAAAGACGGCTCCGCTGTCTTTTTCACTAGCCCCTTTCAAATCCCCCAGCTCATGATAGAGGCCCTTGAGATGTTTTTCCCAGATGGTATCCCTCAGCTTAAAGTAATCCTCTTTTTTCTCGCCATAGTCAGCTCTTATTTCATACCTGCCGCACTCTCCTCCCCAAACACTCTTTCTTCCGCCGAAATTGTAAATCTTAAGCTTGCATTCATTATGGCAGTTGGGGTCCGCATGGCATATAGCTTCCTTAAATTTTAGCGTGTCATTAATTGCCTCATCTATGCCCCTGAATGAGGATTCTTTCACCTGTTCCTTTGCTATCTTTTCCTGCACACTTATAGCAGCTCCAAATCCTCCTAACACTTCACGGTGCTTAGGTATCAAGAGCCCCTTGCCAAGCACTTTTTCGAAGGCTGCCACGATAGCCTTATTAAGGGATGGGCCGCCTAAAAACATGATCCTCTCGCCTATCTTTTTATTTCCAACCACCCTGTGTAAGTAGTTGTACACAATCGCGTAGCAGAGACCGGCGATAAGATCATTTTTTTGCCCGCCTTTTTGCGCATAGGATACAAGGTCAGACTCCATAAACACGGTGCACCGTTCAGTCAGCTTGATCGGCCTCTCCGAGGAGAGGGCTATTTGCTGGAATTCATCAACAATGTTTATGCCATTCTTGTTTGCAAGCTCATGGAGAAAACTCCCTGTTCCGGCTGCGCATACCTTGTTCATGTCAAAGTCAAGGGGATAGGTATTAGAGATAGAGATGTACTTGCTATCCTGGCCGCCTATCTCAAAAATGGTATCTATCAAGGGGTCAATTTCAACAGCGCCTCGCGCATGGGCGGTGATCTCATCGATAATCAAGTCCGCATTGAGGAAATCACCGGCCACCATTCTGCCTGAGCCAGTAGTTGCCACCCCCTTTATATCAATTGCGTCTCCAAGCCTGTCTTTAAGTATTCTCAGCAGGGTTTGTGTCATCTCAATTGGCTTACCACTTGTTTGGCGATATTCCTTGTCAATAATCTCTCTGTTTTCATTGATGAGGGCATATTTGATAGTTGTTGAGCCTATATCAATCCCTAAGAATACTGGTGTCTTTTTTATGCGCTTTCGTAATGCCTTTATTTCATTGTCTTCCGGAAAATCAGTTCTAAGAAGCTCCAATTTAGGGGCTGTTGGAAAGGAAAAAGACCCTTTTTCGGTTATAGATTTAAGCTTATCTAAGCCGGGCTTATTAACGATATCCTGTTCCTTTGCCTGGAGGGCCACTCCCAATGCACCAATAGAGGTAGAGTGCTCGGGGACAATCAATTTGGCAAAATGCCGCCTGAATCCCCTCACTTGAAGTTCGTTCAAGGTGAGTCCGCCGATAAACATTATTGGCTCTGGCAGCACCCGATTGGAGACAATAGTGCTGAGGTAATTAGATGTATTTCCAATGTGCAGGCCGGCAATGATATCTTCAAGTTTCTCACCCTTGTTCTGAAGGTGTATCATATCCGTCTTGGTAAATACCGTGCATCTGCAGGCCACCCTTACTGGACTTTTGCTCTTGAGACCCAGGGAGATAAAATCTTCCATGATTTTGGTAATGTGAGTCTCTGATTTATCGAGCTCCTTACCGTACATAGATGATGCCAGTCTTTCCGCCTGTTGATCAATAAAGGAACCTGTGCCTGAGGCGCAGGGGGTATTTGTGTTGAAGTCATCGAGCTGCCATGTGTTCCCATGATGGCTGAGGATATACAGGGCTGTATCCTGCCCACCCATGCTTATGATGGATCTTACATCAGGCTGCAAATGTACCGCTCCAAGGATCTGGGCAATGGATTCGAACTCATAAAATCCGTCAAGCTTCTCGCTTATGATCCTCCCGTGATTTCCCGTGAAGGCAATTGCCTTGATGTTTTCAATGCCGAGGCGATTATAGAGTTCGCTGGCGACCTCAAATACGCTTGTCTCCACTCCGCCAAAATGTCTTTTGTAAGGGTACTCATAGATTAATTCTCCCTTGTTGTTAATTGCAACAGCATTTACACTTACAGAGCCAGCATCGATTCCAATATAGTAGTTTTCCATTTTAAGTCCCTTAAGTTGTCCGTTCACCGTTGTTTGTTGTCCGTTGCTGGCGCAAAATACATGATATGGGATGTGCTCAGATTGCTATATCCAGTATCAAACTTAATGCGCCTCTTCCCAGTTCTTTCCCCAGTTTATATCTACTCGAAGGGGAATTTTCAAGGGATAAACACCCTCCATTTCATCTTTTACCAAATTAGTTGCAATATCAAGCTCTTTTTGAGGAACCTCAAAAACCAACTCATCATGGACCTGCAGGAGCATCTTTGTCTTCAGGTGTTCTTTGTGTAATCTTTCGGAAATTTTTATCATAGCCATCTTGATAAGGTCGGCAGCGGTCCCCTGAATTGGTGTATTAATTGCTGCTCTTTCTGCCTCACTTTTGAGGTGTCCATTATCACTGTTTATATGAGGCAGGTATCGTCTTCTTTTGAAAAGAGTGCTAACGTACTGGTTTACCCGTGCCTGCAATAGTATCTTTTCTTTAAAATTTTTCACCCCTTTATACCGCTCGTAATAATTAGCGAGATAGGCCTGCGCCACCTTCTTGCTTATCCCGAGTTCCCTGGCTAATTTAATAGGACCCATACCATAAATGATTCCAAAATTAATGGTTTTTGCCATTCGGCGCATGTCTTCTGTGATCAGTCTTGGGTCCAGACCAAATACATCCGCCGCTGTCCTGGAATGTATGTCTTCTCCCTTCTCAAAGGCTTTAAGAAGAACCGGGTCATCGGAATAATGGGCAAATACCCGTAACTCAATCTGTGAGTAATCAGCAGATAGCAGAAGATGATTATCCTCTGCTATAAATCCCTTTCTTATCTGTCTTCCTTCTTCAGTTCTGATGGGTATGTTTTGAAGATTTGGATTGCTGCTGCTTAACCTTCCTGTTGCAGTAACTGTCTGGTTGTAGGAGGTGTGCACCCTTTTTGTGCTGGGATTTACCAGGCTCACCAGGGCATCCAGATAGGTAGATTTGAGCTTGCTGATGGTCCGAAAACGCAAAAGAAGAGAAGGTATTTCATGTTGGCGTGCGAGCTCTGTAAGAACCTCAACATCTGTAGAATACCCGGTCTTTTTCTTTGTCTTCTTTTTGCCTGGCAGGTTCAACTTTTCAAAGAGAATGTAGCCTATCTGTTGAGGTGAGTTGATATTGAACTCTTCCCCGGTGAGACTAAAGATCCTCTGTTCAATGGATGCAAGCTCATCTGCAAATCTTTCTGACATTTCTGTAAAAAAAGGCACATCTATCTTTATTCCAGCCCTTTCCATATCTATTAATACAGGCACCAGATTCATCTCGAGGTCTTGAAAAAGTGTATAGTTATCATCAGATTTAAGTCTTTCTTCCAAAATGGATTTTAATCGCACAGTGATCTCCGCATCCTCACAGGAATACTCCTTGGCCTTCATAATATCCACGGAGGCAAAACTCTTGTGCTTATCATGGCCGGTTACCTCATCGTAGCTCACCATTTTGTAGCTCAAATAGTGTTGAGCAAGATAGTCCAGATTATGCTGACGTAGTGTTGGGTCAATAACATATGAGGCTATCATGGTATCAAAAAATAATCCCCTCACAGTGACATTGTATCTAGCCAGGACCTCAGCGTCATATTTTATATTCTGTCCTATCTTTTTTATTTGCTCATCGCAGAAGGTGTCTTTTAGGAGATCGAGGGCCTCGTTTAGGCTTATCTGTGGACCAATACCTATATAGGAATGGCCTAAAGGTAAATAGTGGGCAATTCCTGGTTCAATACAGAACGATATGCCTATCAGTTCTGCCTCAAGATGGTTTGTGCTGGTAGTCTCTGTATCAAAGCAGAACATTCCTTTCTTTCTTATATTTTCAATGAGAGATACCAGTTCTTCTTTGGTGAGGATAAGTCTATAATCCTTTTTACTGAGTTCTGCATGCTCGGAGAATTTATTTATAAGTGATTTAAATTCCAGTTCCCGGAATATTTCTAAAAGCTTCTCTTTTTTAGGCCTGCCGAGCCTGAGATCATCAAGGGTTACGTCAACGGGCACAGAATTTGTAATGGTGACCAGTTTTTTGCTTAAGAAGGCTTGCTCCTTGAATTCCTCAAGCTTTTTCTTAAGCGATGCGTTAGTGATTTTATCGGTATTTTGAAAAAGGTTTTCTATTGAATGAAATTGTTGGATAAGGCTGAGGCCGGTTTTTTCACCAACACCGGGAATGCCTGGGATATTATCTGCTGAATCTCCTGACAGGGCCATTACTTCAATTATCTGTTCAGGTTCAATCCCATAATCCCGCTTTATCGCAGCGTAATCTGTCAGTTTTTCACTCATTGAGTCCCACATAACTGTATTCCCTGACACAGTTTGCCTGAAATCCTTATCGCCGCTCACAATGACAACATTGAACCCATCATTGCTGGCTAGTAAGGCAACGGTTCCAATGATGTCATCTGCCTCGTATCCTTCCTTTTCCAAGATTTTAACACTGAGGCAAGCGACCACCTCTTTAATGTATGGGATCTGTACAGCCAGGTCTTCTGGCATAGGTGGTCTGTTAGCCTTATAATCTTGAAATATTTTATGCCTGAAGGTTGGCCCTTTCACATCAAATGCGACGGCAACATAATCAGGCGATTTATCATCAAGCAGTTTCATAAGCATCTTTGTAAAGCCTAATATGGCGTTGGTGGGCAGACCTTTAGAATTAGAGAGGTGTCTAATTGCATGATAGGCTCTATGGATATATGAACTTCCATCTACAATGTAGAGTGTTTTATTAGGGCTTTTCATATTTGGATTTTAGAGAAAGAGCATAATTGCTCAGAATGCAAAACATAACTGGTTAATATAAAGCAAGCGGTATCACAAAATCAACATGTATTTGATTATTTCCTTAAGCTTTCCCTGATTCACATAAAACAAGTCTCGCCTCTTGGGCGATATATTTTTCTTTACTTTCATCTTGATAGAGATAATATAATCTACAAATTTTCAGATGCATCTTATTTATGGGGATTAGTATAATTCAATGCGGGTGACGCAGCCTTGAGCATAAACTCACTATGAAAGGAGGAAAATCGTGTTACAAACTACTTACTATAAGGCTCTAAATGGGGTCAAGGCAACAAGGAGGTGGGTAGTCCCTTACCTTAATTCACGTATTCATCCAAATCAGTTCAGGCCAGTGTTATGTTATCTTTTTACCGAGTGGCGATGTAATATAGATTGCCACTATTGCTTCCAGTATAACAATGACCTGCCAGGGATGGACATTGAAACTGCAAAGAGTTCAATAGACTGGCTTAAGTCTATCGGTTGCAGGGTTATTCCAATAATGGGCGGAGAGCCACTAATGAGAAAAGACTTTATCTTAGAGGTTATTAGATATGGGGCAGAAAATGGCTTCTTTATGTATCTACCTACAAATGGCTATCTTATGGATAAGGCATTTATAGATGAGGTTGGCAGGGCAGGGGTAGCGGCAATAAACCTGGCTGTGGACTGTGTAGCCCCCCGTAAAGGGCTGCCCAAGGCTCTGCTTAATATAGAACCACAATTCAGATATCTTGTTGAACGGCAGAAAAAGTGGGGCTATCTTCCTTTTTTTAACATAAATATCTGCAGAAATAATATCAAAGATGTTAAGCTTCTCACTGAGATTGCGCATCAAAACAAGATAGGCTCTGATTATCACCTAAATGAACCACCCCAGAGCTTTGTAGATATAAACCACTATAAACATCATGATGATATGCTTACCATAACACCTGATCAACATGATGAAGTTAGCGAACTATTAGACTGGCTTATTGATAAACACCGCCGTGGCTGGCCAATGGTCAACTCGATAGAGCATCTACAGGTATTTAAAGAAAGGATGAAGGGCGAAATGAGGCCATGGGATTGCAGGGCAGGCCATAATGGCGCCCTTATAAGGCCTGATGGAAGCCTTTCACCGTGTTTTGATCTGATCAGCTATGATCATGATTGGGGCAGGATCTGGGCGCCCAAATTTGATGAAGGTGAACTCCAGGCTGTTAAGAAGAGGTGTATACCATTTTGCTCCTCTACTTGTTTCTATACCATGGCCTATTATTATAAACTTCGATCTGTCCCTCAGTGGGTCAGAAAACACATCAGGGTAGGTTGAATTTTGTGAGCAATTGCTAAATAACCGCTAATTTATTTTTGGAGGAAGAATAATGACTCAAAGAAAAAGGAAACTTGGAAGAGGTGTCGCTATGGTTGGCGCTGGGATGTCCGCCTTTGGTATCCGGCCCGATGTGACGAACCGCGAATTATTTGCAGAGGCCTTCCTTGACATGGTGAGCTCTGTGGATAGAGGTTTTGATCCTCAGGATATCGAGGCCTTATATGTTGGAAATTGTGGAGCTGAGATGTGGGAGTCACAATCAGTGATGGGGGCCTTGTGTGCTGATGTAACTGGTCTGACCCCTCGCCCGGCGCTCAAGGTTGAGGATGCATGTGCAAGCAGTTCGGTTGCAGTAAGAGAGGGGATTATGGGGATAGCGTCAGGCATGTATGACATGGTTTTGGTTGGCGGCACAGAAAAGATGAGCATCTTGCCAACCAATTGGACTACCATGGCCCTTGCCTGTGGTTCGGATACAACCTACGAAAGCGCAGCCGGATTTACCTTCCCCGGCCTTTATGCCTCTATGGCAACCGCGCATATGGAAAGATATGGAACCACCCATGACGACTTATTGCGGGTAGCGATAAAGAATCATAACAATGGGGCGCTGAATCCAAAGGCACATTTTCCCAAGACTATTAAAGATGTTATGGATATGCGTAAGGCTCAAGCTAAAGAAAAGGGGAAACCCATTCCAAACTGGGCTGATGAAATGGAATTTCTTCATGATCCACGATATAATCCAGTCATTGCATGGCCTAATACATTGTTTGATTGTTGCCCGGTTACAGATGGAGCGGCCTGTATCCTTTTGGTGGCCGATGAGATAGCGAAAAACTTTACGGACAAACCTCTTTATATCATCGGCTCAGGTCAGGCCAGCGGACATAATCTACATGACAGGGAAACCCTTACCTCTATACCGGCGGCAAAGCTCGCAGCACAGCAGGCTTATGAAATGGCTGGTGTTCGCCCTCAGGATATAAACATAGCTGAGGTTCACGATTGCTTTACTATTGCCGAAATAATGGCGATTGCTGACCTTGGTTTTTTCAAGGAAGGCAAAGAGGCAGCGACCGCAGCAGGGGAGGGTAAGACTGCCAGAGATGGCATAAAACCCGTTAATGTTTCCGGTGGACTAAAGTGCAAGGGACATCCTGTGGGCGCTACCGGCGCTGCACAGGTGGTAGAGATATTTCAGCAGATGAGAGGCGAAGCAGGCGCTCGACAGGTCACAAATATGGATATTAATCTCGCTCTGAATCATAATATTGGGGCCCACGGAACTACCGCAGTTGTCCAAATCTATGAAAGGAGATAGCACAGATGAAACAGATACCATTTACCATTGCCTCATATGACAAATTTATTGAAGACAAGAAACTGATGGCATCCAAATGTGTGAAGTGCAGGGCAATATGGTTGCCTCCCCGACCGATATGCCTTACATGCAAAAGTGATGCATTAGAATGGGTAGAGCTTAATGGAAAAGGGAAACTTGTTGCATTCACGGTTATCGGTGTGGGACCTATGCCAATGATAAACGCAGGGTATAACAGAGATAAACCTTATTGCTCCGGTATTGTTGAGCTGGACGAAGGGCCAAGAATTAGCGCTCAGATCCTTGGTGTTGATGTTGCCCATCCGGAAAATATTAAAATCGGGATTCCTCTCACAGCAACATTTGTAGAAAGGGGAAGCTGGCATTTTGTGGAAGAGCTGGCCAGGGTGAAAAAGACATATCTCGCGTTTCAGGCCTAAAAATCGGAATGACGAGCTCCTTCTGCTTACATCTCATCATGATTTGATCGTGAAAGTTGAAAGCTTTTTTTGATGCGTGTCCTGGTTAAAGGCGTACCGTATTATACCTTATGACATAATGAACAAAACGCCTTATTTATTGAAGCACAATACTTTATATCAAGCTTCTAACTATTTCATTTTCTTATTGATTATGAGAATATTGGATTGCAGAGTCGAAAAATAATACGACTTTTAGAACTTATAATACCTATGTTTGCCTTAAAACATCAAATGATGTCTTGACATCATTTCAAAAGATGTTAGGGTGGCAATATGAGAACGACACTATCAATAGATGATGATGTGATGGACCGGGCACGGGCCCTTGCGGCCAAATTGAGCACACCATTTAAGACGATTGTCAACGAAGCTCTTCGTGCCGGTCTGGACCAGGTGGAACAACCAGCGAAGCAGCGTCCCTACAAAACGAAACCTCACAAAATGGGCCTCCGACACGGCCGCAATCTAGATAATATCCAGGGACTGCTCGCCCAGATTGAAGGCGAGGATTCCCGTTGATTCTCGTCGATGCCAATATTCTATTGTACGCAGAAGACTCTCTTCAGTTCCATCATCAGCAAGCGCGTGCATGGTGGGATGGCCAGCTATCCGGAAGCGGAGTTGTCTGTCTGTGCTGGACGGTTCTGTCCGCATTTATTCGTATAGGGACTAATCCGAGGGTCTTTGAGCGCCCACTCTCTCTTGAACAAGCGCTTACTCGCGTACAGAGTTGGTTGGATCAGCCCTGTACGAGAGTCGTTCGGCCGACCGAGCGACACTGGACTGTTTTCAAGCAGGTGCTCACTGGTGGTCAGGCTGTCGCCAATCTGGTGACAGACGCACATTTGGCAGCTCTTGCTATTGAACATGGCTGCGAGTTGGCATCTACCGATTCTGATTTCGCTCGTTTCCCCAAACTGAAATGGAGGAACCCCCTCGCCTGACCCATCGAAGCAAACAGGCAGATTGCGTGCGACCAGTAATCCCAATGGGCTTACTGGAGGCTCATGCTTACCCTTTAGCTGAAATAATATTTTGAACCAAGAAATTCAAAAATGATTCAAAAGACCGTAACAATAAAGGATTTAAAGAAAAATGATTCGATTGAAGATGATCTAAGATTTTGGCTGAGTAAATCTCCTGAAGAGCGAATTTATGCTGTCGAATATTTAAGAAGGCAAAGTCATGGAAGTACAGCAAGACTTCAAAGAGTTGCTAAAGTTTTTCAACGCTCATAAAGTCGAATATGTGATTGTGGGTGGTTACGCACTCGCCTTTCATGGCGCGCCGCGATACACGGGCGATATAGACATTCTCATCAAACCTGACAAAGTGAATGCACAGCGAATACTGAATGCCCTGGAAGAATTCGGATTTGGTTCCGTAGGTTTGAAAAGAACTGATTTTATGTATCAGAATAAGGTTGTGCAACTTGGTGTCCTCCCAGTACGTGTTGACATTATTACATCCATTTCAGGGGTTTCATGGGATGAGGCCTTCGAAGGAAGAGCCGCAGGCAAGTATGGAAATATCCCGGTTTATTATAT
>Ga0180301_10002645_pt1 | contig 14108 bp, 8 predicted proteins | sample GuaBasSediGuay16_FD_121797 | JGI IMG/M metagenome (GOLD analysis project Ga0180301, IMG submission 121797) | Subseafloor sediment microbial communities from Guaymas Basin, Gulf of California, Mexico - Guay16, Core 4569-2, 12-15 cm | ecosystem: Environmental > Aquatic > Marine > Hydrothermal...
GCAATAAATCGGTCACAGTTAACTCCATTTCGCCAAAGACATGGCCCAATACCGGGTCATGAACGGTAGCTGCAATAGCCGAGTTATAGAACTGTCGCGTAGCCGACTTGACTCGTTCATCCAGTTTGATAATTGTTTCAACCGTTTCCATATTCATCTTATTGGTTCTCCTTTCTGACACTTTGTTGTTGCTCTTTCCACGATGCGTTCCTTCCGTAAACATCTGTCATAACTAGTCGACGGTCGCCTTGCTGGACAAAAGTCCAGTCGGCAGTTGCGCCCCGTTGAGAATTACGGATCGCCTCGCCCCGGATTGTCGCTCTAGTCCCGGTTGGTGGTAAAGTCCGAGCCTTATCAATCATTTCTTCAGTCACCAAAGGTGTAAGTACCTCCTTTGTATCAATCTGGTATGCTACCTCTGCGGTCAATCTGTGGTAATCCAAACACTGTTTGCACATTTTATTGCAAGCGATCCAAACTTCTTCAAAGTCTTCCCAGGAAATGCCGTGCTTTGCAAGATACCCCTCAAGCGTTCCCAAAGCGCTGTGGCGAATTGCTTCTCGTTGCCGGACAGTTTTAGTCAAACGTACTGGATCAGAAATCCACCCTTCGTTCATGAATCGGCGAATTGCCGCCAAGACATACGGCCACTTTGAATATTGCCTCCAGTCAAGCTTGTTTTTTTGAAGCTGGTTGGTAAAAAGTAACAACTTTGCGATCCAGTCAAGGCGGCCTTCTGAAAACGAATCCCGGCGAAGATTATCTATCACCTCTTTCCAGAGCGTGAGCATCTGCTTCATCCATTCAGGGCTTTCTACTTGTTCTAGAAACTCGCGAATGACGCGAATGTAATGTTGGTGAATCTCTAAGGCTGTTGTGGCGCCGCCGTGTTTAAGACTTAGCTTTGCGCTGAGTGACAGATCACAGCTGACGGTATGCAACGCACGGATCGGATCAGCTAACGTCACTGGCCCGGCAATGTCTTTTCCAGATTCAATCGCTTTGAGAGCCATAGCGATAATCGAAGGGATCAGCGCAATCTGGTATGGATTTTTGGGGGTGTCAAAACAAATCAGATGAACCCGAATCCCATTGTCACAAAGTGCTTCATCTTTGGCCGTAATCATTGCCCGGCTGTCGGTGGTTTGCTTTCCAGTTACCATAGCCATATATTGTGCGCGCTGGGATATCTCGAAACCTGGGGAGCCAGTGACAAAGGAGACCTTGCCAGTTCCTGAAACGATCGGCATAGCCGCCAGCAATGAAGCAAGTTGAGCTGCCACCTGGTCACACACTTGGTCAAGAGTGAAGCCTCTTGCCAAAATATTTAAGTGGTATCCGTAGCTCTGCGCTCCCCTGAAGGCGTAATCGACATTGTTAGCAATCAGTCGAATTGGAAGACCATACACATTAGCTATCCTCTCTGTCGATTTTGCCAGCATCTGACGCAGCGCCAGTGTTTGCGAGACAAGGTCGATTGGATTGGAGCATTCTGCACTTGCAATTTCCGGGTGACCACCAATGTCCGCATACACGCAGGCGCCGTTTGCGAGGAATAATCGGTGCTGAGTTGGCGGTGAAGTAGCAGAGGTAGCGTGTGCGTAACGATTGGCAACATCCTCAATGATGGCAGAAGCCAGCTCACGCGGCGCCGGTCTGACCACCCCTTTCGACTCAACTACCAGAGCAAGTTCCGTTTCCGTGCCGAAGATGCAAGAGGTCACCATTATTCACCACCTTCTTGCTCAGCCAACCTCAGTCTCTGTTCTACCTCTTCCGGCGAGCCAACTGCTTCATCTGTAGGCATAGGAACATTGAATTGTTTGGCTGCCTCGATGGCTCTTTCCTGCCATTCATCTGTTAGTTGCTCCTGTTTAACATTTGTCTTGATGTGTTTTGTTTTTCTAGTCATGGTTATTTCCTTTCATTTATTTACTGGTTACAATTTGTCCTTCCGGCTGTCCGGAAGTTTCATTAGCTTGCACGTGCAATTCCTTTATGCAATAAAGCTCAACTCGACTTAGGTTCAGCAAACCCGCCGCCTCTTTCAACGTCTTGGCACCACGTATGGCCTCTGCAGAACCTGTCTTTGGCTCGTCTGGTAATAAATACGCGCATTTATCTTCAAAACTGACAACATAATGCCAATTTGCGATTGAAATTCTGTTTCCGAACATTCGGAGAAGTTCAGCCCGAATAGCAGCACGTGAGTCTTTGGGAGCATGAGCGCGAGCACCGTTTGGCAAAAACTCATGACCCCCACATGGTACGTCTGCATGAGGGCAGGTTTTGATTTGAGCGTCGTCTTTGCTGCCATAAAGTTGTCCCAGCTTTGCCAGAACCATACAAGCTGCTTTCGTTCGAAGATTTTCATCGACGGCATTCTCGAAGAAAACGTTCAATTCGGACTCAACTCCAACCAGGTTGTGTATCGCTGTTTGGTCTTGCATAATCTTGTCTCCAATTATCAATTAGTTATCCAACTCGAGTCTTTGCCTGTAACGAAGTTAATAGCATGCTGTTTTACTCACGCTAAGTTCAGACTGTCATTTAACAAATTTTTCAAGATACACCGGGAAGGACTCGAACCCCCATCTCGCCCTTATAAGGGGCGGGCTCTATCCAATTGAGCTACCGGTGCTAACGAATTACATATATTGATATCACCACTAACATTAGGCTACTTTTAAGCCAGCATTTACATATCACAATCAGCAATCCAAAGTAGAGTCATTACTCAGCACATTGCGTCCACTGATCCGCCAAAATGCTGTAGTCAATTAGGTTCACACCACAATCACCGCTTAGATCAGCAATTGGACACAGCTCAAACACATATACAGAGCCAGCGTTACTTCCGTTGTCATCATCACCATCTTTCCCCACGAAGGCATAGTTATCACCTATGGAGACAGAACGGCCAAACCAATCGCCTGCAGCACCATCAGAAGCAGTCAGTTTGTCCTGCTCGACCCAGCTTGTACCATTATGCTTAAATATATATGCCGAGCCTGAGTTATCCCCACCATCATCATCACAATAGGCACCAACAATGGCACAATCTTTGCTGATTGCCACAGAGCGGCCAAAGTAATCCTCGAACGCACCATCCGAAGCGGTTAGTTTGGCCTGCTGGACCCAGGTTATACCATCGCGCTCGAAAATATATGCAGAACCGGAACTGCTCCCATTATCGTCATCATCATACGCACCAATGACGGCATAGTTTTCATTGATAGACACCGAATAGCCAAAACGATCACTTGATGCACCATCAGAAGCAGTCAGCTTAGCCTGCTGAGTCCAGCTTGTACCATCGCTCTTGAAAATATATGCAGAGCCGGAACTGCTTCCGTTATCATCATCGGAATCTGCACCCACAATGGCATAGTCTCCCTCAATTGCCACACAGCGGCCAAACGTATCAACAGCTGCGCCATCCGAAGCAGTCAGCTTAGCCTGTTCGGCCCAGCTTGTACCATCATGCTTGAATATATATGAGGAACCAGAACTAGTGCCATTGTCATCGTCCCCATATGCACCTACTATAACATAGTCTCCACTGATCGAGACAGAATAGCCAAATACATCACCAAACGCCCCATCTGAAGCAAGCAGCTTGGCCTGCTCTATCCAGCTGGCACCGTCACGCTTGAATACATATGCTGAGCCGGATAAGCTTCCGTTATCATCGTCGCCGCTCGCCCCGACGACCGCGTAATCTCCATTTATTGATACGGAGCAGCCCAAATAGTCGCTCGCAGCACCATCGGATGCAATCAATTTGCCCTGCTGGGTCCAGCTTGTGCCGTCATATTCAAATATATACGCCGAGCCGGAGCTACTTCCATTGTCATCGTCGTCATCGGCACCCACGATGGCATAGTTTTCGTGAACTGATACAGAGTTTCCAAAATGATCATCGACGGCACCATCTGAAGCAGTTAACTTATCCAACTCGGCGCTGCCGTCCTGCAGCCATTGGTCGGTAAGAATGTGCAGATCTTCAAAGTTCACACAGCAGTCACCACTCAGGTCAGCATCAGGGCATATAATCTCATCCTCGACCGGAAATTCTATGTCGTCGATCCAGGCTGTATCGTAACCGCTCGACAAGGAACCGTCTTTTGAATAGGTCCACTTAAAGGTTCTGCTGCCTGCTGATACAGGATAGGACACCTGGCTCCAATCCACAGAGCCAGACCATGAGCCTTTTAAAACCCCATCTATATAAAACTCCAGATAGTCATAATTTGATTCTGAAGAAACTTTGTGATAAAACCTGATGTCTTGTGATATACAATCAAGTGTCACTTCCAGGGATGTGTTTTGATTGTGGCTGATTGTTCCTGCTTTAGCGCCATAAATGCCAGAATTCTGCTCGTTTGAGGTAATAATCCAGTCCGCATTCCCAGAATGGTACCATGGGAAGCTGCTGAAATCGCCGGTTTCAAAATCTTCTGTATAGTCATCAGATATTACAATTGAGAAAGCATCATCTCCACTGGAATCATTGTTGCTAGTGTCATAGTCGGGTATGTCCAGAATCACTCCGATCCAATGGCTTCCAATTGAAAACTCTTGCGGTATCGTCGGGGGTGTAGAAACATTGACTGTATATGATGATTTAGGATTAAACGTGTGTGTAAAGCTGTGCGTTTGGATAAGAGTATCATATGATGAAATGGTATCGTTTGTGGAAAGATAAACATCTGCGTAGACAGTACCGCTCCAGGACACAGAGGAATAATTATGCACTTGATAGGTCATCGAGGATAGTTGTTCTCCCGGGGCGATTACAACAGGTAAGGCTTGCACATCCATAGGCATCAAGTCAAAGGTTGTTGGAGTATTGCTGTTAATATAGTCACTAATATCGAAATATTTATTTGATGTAATACGCGTGCGGTCTGTATAGTAAGGAGACGATTGGGTTCCATGTGATAATACCGCATATACTGTTCTGTCTCCTGTGCTGACGTGATGTATGCCACTGCCGCTTTGGCCATGGTACGATTGACTGTTAAATCGAAGTTCGTAGGTATAACAAGAATCAAAACTACCGTAACGATAGTACATATACTCCCCATCGTATGGCAAATCAGCAGGATAGCCGATATCATAAAAATTGTTACCCGTAAAAAATGAGCACAGGCTGTTATATCCGAAACCATACCAACCGGTGAGAGCTCCGATAGATCTGTCAAGTTCTATAATGCCCATGTCGTGATTGAGGTTTTCATCTATTATCCATCCGCTCCAGGAATAGAGATTCGTTGCCCACGCTGATGCATATCCATATGGTTCATTACCATCCTCATAGCCTGGCATCACTGTTATTTCCGTTGCCCACGCATCGCCATATATTGGATCATGCTCATAAATGTTATGCCCCACAGTAAGCACATGCAGTGGGTCAATAAGAACCCCGGATCCCGTATAGTAACCACTTGGAAAGGAAATATATAATTTGACATTGACGCACCATGGATATTCCTCAGGATTAGTTACACGCGTTCGGCTGCCGAAATTAAAAAGTTGTATTTCCTCATTTTCTGTTTGTGTGTCTGCCTGTCCCTTAATACTTGCCCTACCAGAAGAGTGACCAGCGGCAGGAATATTTACACTTGGCTGGTCGGACTCATAGTATTTCTCCACGCCGGTGATGAGGTTGTAGGAGACCGTACGATTCTCTGGCTGAGTAACTTTCATGTCTTTTTTCGGTTTTGGAAAAGGCATCGGTAGATACTGCTTACAAGGTATAGGAAGATGAAGATGCTTCTTTCCATTTTCCTCATGTGCATTTGGGTCTGCAGGATATACCTCTTCGCTCGTTACAACTGCGGTTATCCAACCGATCTTGTCTTCTTTATAATTCTCGTCTGCTCTTACATTAGCGGCAAAAGCAGCAAAAAAGGCAGCTGTGAACACAATTGCTGTCAGTATGCTAATATTTGGTCTTTTACTCATTTCCTTTGGCCTCCTTTCAATTTTTAAGCCTGCCGTAAATTAAGCTTTGTCCGCGGTCAAGTTGCGGTCAGGGCCACTTTAATCTGTGATATTTCAGTTATTTCCTGCTGGAGGTTGTACTCAGCTTCCCACGGGGTGCAGTATCTGCAGTGTTGGCACGGGAATCTGCTTTTAATACCACTTACAATCTCACTAAGCGGTTGAGATTTTAAATCCCCCAGTTTAGCCCACGAAGGTCTATAGCCGGGTTGGGCCTGCAGACAGCAGCACCATACCATACCAAAAGGGTCAACTATTATCTTCTCGAATGGAGCAAAACATCTTGAGGCAAAATGAGGTTTTTTATAAGCATAGGAACCTACGTTTATGCTCATAGGACAGAAGTAGCCTGAATAAACCAGATTTTGAAAATTTCTAATCTCTTTCAGGATTTCTGGTTTCCCACTTAATTTTCCTGTAGCATCAAACCGCAGGTCAAAGAAATCAACACCCATATCATGCCAGAATTCAGCAGCATCGATTAATTCAGTCAAATTGTCTTCGTTAATAACAAATCCGATTCCGATCAGCGGCCCACCTTCGCCTTTCCCTCCCAACAATGATAGAATGTTTTCCCTAACCAGTGTAAAAGTCATTTTTGCATTGTTAATCCTAGTGATTTCTGAATATGTGTTTACGCTTCGTGCATGAACAGAAAAACGGATTTGTGCTGTTGTGCAAACAAGTAATTCCTGTACCCAGCCTTTCTGTAAGGCTGGCTCTGTTCCATTTGTGTAAACACGAGTCTTCAATCCAGCGTTATGTGCCAAAAGTAAGGCATGGCAGACAGTTTCATAAACAGAAAATGGCTCCAGTCCGCCCGAAATATATAATTCTTGACCATCGAGGGCAGCAAATTCGTATATCAATTTTTTAAGGCAATCATTGGAAATAAGTTCATAACTTGAATTGTAAGTTTTTTCGTTTCTGTAACAAAAACTACAATTCAGTCTGCACGAAATACCGGGATGTAACTCTAATATTGTTGGGTACTTCTGTTTTGCAGATTCCGTCATGCCTAACATGGTTTGTTCTCCGATTATTTATCCCTTCGTATTAATGACTGAACCGGGGATAATCCGCGGATGAGGCACTACGGAACATGACCGGTTTATCACATAAGTATAGTATTAGCAATAAGATAAGGAGTTTTGCAGCTTTTATGGTGAGATGGGATTCAGTTGAACATGCCGGAGACCCGGCAGATTCTTTCTGCTTACAATTGCTTCGATTCTTTTACAGCTTATATCACAGCATCAAAAAGTAGGCACCTGCCCAAAAGGAATTGGATAATCGATAAAAAATTCAGTATAATGCACTTGAGTCGCTTTGATTCTGGACGGATGAATTATTTAGATAGAGTCCAGATATATACTCCATGGAACTAAAATGATGATTAAGCCTTTGCAAAAAGTATCGAATTGTATATATCAAGCTTTTCCCGGATGTCGTTTTGGGCTGCTAAACTCGCTACTGTTTCTCATCTCTCTTGTAATATGTCCAACGGCTTTTGCCAGACCACTTTCAATTATGTTAATACCGATTGAAAGTTCGGAAACAACAGCTCAGAAGCCGTTCAGCAAAAACAGCCACCCTTTCACCAACTTGCGGTTCGATAAAGAAACAGAGTTTGCCAGCCTTGAAATCGGCTACCAATATTGGCTGTGTGAACAACTACAGACATTTGCCAAAGAGCAAGACATCGAAATAACGGTGCGTTTCATTTCATGGGACCAGGCACATAATGAAATAGATTCGATTTGGAAAGAGTTTGATCTGATCCAAGTGCCAAGCACATGGACGGCTCACCTGATAGACAAAGGCATCTTAGCAAAATGGGATGGAGACGTTAACTTACAGTATTATCCCGCGAAGCTGCTGGACACTTGTCGTATAGAAGGAAAAAAAGATATCTACGCAGTGCCATGGCATATCGACCTGCGTGTATTGTTCTGCAGAAAAGAACTCACAGATGATCCCAACAAAATCCACCTTTTTGATGACTTCCGTAAATGCCTAATAGAGCGAAAAAAACAAATGGAGGCACACACAGGCTCGGTATGGAAACCATTTTGTATTGCCAAGGACCGTGATTGGGATATTTTGCACAACACCCTGAGATATTTCTGGGCTGGGAAAATTATTGAAAAATATATGCCTTTTTGGTGGAAGCCGGTTTTTGGTAACAAAGAGGGAATTGAGGGTATTGAGAAACTCCGCAAAATGGCTAAGAGCGGCTTGGTCTACTTTGGTAATTTTCAGAAGCCGAATGGTAAACCAGCATGGCGTGGCCAAGCGCAGGGCCTCTTGGAAGAAAAATACGATGCTGTATTCGGCGGGTTTCATATGAGGACGGTTTTTAATAAAAGAGCCGATGTGGAAATACTTGCGGCACCACTGCCACAGTTAGTGCGCGGTGAGCACAATACATTCCTCGGCGGCTCTCACTTGGCGGTTACAACAGCATCTCCCAAACCATACGCCAGAATCGCAAAGAAACTGATTGAACGGTTAACGAACAAAGAATCTGGTATATCCATGTTCAAGTACACCAATGCTATGCCTGCGCACAAAGATGCTTTAAAAGAGTTCTTTGAAACGGATCCGATATGTAAAGACCTCAATCTGGATGCGCTGCTGGAGTCTGCTAAAGCTTATCCCTCCATACCGCAATGGGCAGAGCTTGAGACTGATGTTGTACTTGATAATTTCCACTCCGTCTTACTCAACATCGCAAGTGGGAAGTCACGAGAAACTACTATTGAATTTCACATACAGAACGCAGCCAGGGATGTACGGCATATTTTGCTTTTATATCTACTAACGAAGAGTTTTCCCGCACTGATTGTTTTTTTGGCAGTTTCTCTTGTGACAATTATCTGGCTGTTATGGGACAAGATATACGTTAAGTACTTAAAAGCCAAAGCCGAAAAAAGAGCTGGCGAGTTATCTTCAGGATTTCAAAAGGCAAAAGAAGAGATCTTAGGACAACTGAGAAAAAGCGAGCACGCTTTGCAAGCTGAGTTATCGAATAAACTTGATGAAGCCAATAACAATCTAAAGGAAGTGTGCCAAACCGTTAATGTGTTTGTTCATGCATCTTTATCCGCTGATGAACACCATCAGCAATGTCAAGAGATCTCCAATAGCCTTGAAACACTGAATCGTCAATTTGATTCCATCCAGAGTCAAATGCCGGATAGCAGTTCACTTGAACAGATTGCGCAGCTTGTGGAAGAACTACGAATTATTATCATCGGGATAGTGAAGACATCTGAAGCAAAGATTTCTGAATCTACAGCTCTTGCTGGTATCGAAATTGATATTAAAGTAACTTCTGAACCTCCGAAGATCGAGCTTTGCTTTTCCAATTCCGGAGGACAATTCACCACACAAGAAATAAGTGGACTTACTGCTGGTGCGATGATTTTTGGAATGCGTAACGAATATGTATATATCCCAGAGGCACTTTTATTCTTCAGGACTGACACTGGAAAGATACCAACGAGAGAGCACGCGCGCAGAGAGTTGAAAACAGAAAGCACAGAGGAACTGATTGCTAAAATCCGAGATGCTTTAAAAGTTTTAGGCCAACAATTTAATATTTCAGAACATGATAAAGACCCGTTTCTCTTTGAATGGAAGAACTCCAGGTATGTTTGTCAACTAAATAGGAAATCTTACATCAAATCATCAATAATTAAAGCTCAGAAGTGGTGGGAGTCCCAAAAAAATAGTTTAACTCTATCTGAAACAGTTAAATTAATTAATAAGGACCCTGGCAGAATAGCTGCCTGGTCTAAATTGACAAAGTTCCTGGAGGATTCTGCTGATCCAGGTAGGGATTGGGGTAATGTCAAAAGTGCGTTGAAAGAAGAAATCGAAACTCTGGAGAAAATATTACTCCGTTATCTAGGAACGCTATACGAACTGACCGCTTATCTTAAAGGATACTCAGGATCAGAAGTGGACAAAGAGTGGACGAAGAAAAAGCGTGAACAACAGATTGAAGACCGGGTCATAGAGCCGACTAAGAAATTATATAAAGTATTCACACACCTCAAAAAAAACATAAAAATACCAGACGAACTCGACGAGTGGGCCGCAGGAAGTATAGACAAATGTGCAATCAGAGACATTATCTCCGGAGATGACCAGTATTTGCGGGGCATATGTATCTTTGCGATAGCCCTTAAGGTTTTAGATAAATATGACTTGGTTGATTCATATGCACCGATATTCAAAGATTCAAATTGGTTTAAGAGTTTAGTTGGATTTTTGAAAGACGATTTGAGAAAGAAACTGAGAGAGAAGCAAAGGCAAATCGTGGTAGAGATATTACATAAAAACCGGGAGCAATTCAACACAGCTGAAGAACAAGAAGAATATATAGAACGAGAACTTGATGGTTTTGTGAACCTTTTTGATTCCATCACGGAAGATGAGTGGCTGAACTATCTTTGGAAATGTCTCAAAGGGATTTTGTGTAATGGGGAACTCTATGATATACAGGGAAATACTATTATCCTTGATAATAAATTGTCTGATCACGCAATATCCACAGCATTTAATGAAGAGGGAATTGTTTATGGCTTAATTGATTCACAAATTCTCGAAGAAATGATGGAGGATCACAAATTTACTAACACTGACGAGGACACAGAAGAGTACGAAGACGCAGAAAAGAACGAAGATATAGAAGACGACGAAGATACAAAAGAGGACAAACGGTATTAGACTGAAAAAGGCGTTTCTCTCCGAATTAAAAATCTATTAATTCCAGTCTGGAACACAATCATGCACTGTGATACAAAAGCAACACGTCAAGATGTATATCGTTTGCAAACACAAATCTCCTTAATCTGCAACCTTCTGCTTGTCCTAATTTTTTGTTCAGGGTTTGCCGTATCTTGCTCGGCTAAGAACACTTCGGATATAACCCCCTCGACGGTGTTGATAGCCAGCAAGTGGTTCAGAAATCAACAGGGTATAAAAACTGGACTATTGCGCAGTTATAATATGCCTGGCGATAAAGCTGCCTGGACATACGATCAAGCGGTGGGCATAATCGCTTTGCTGGCGGTTGGTGACGTGGAGGCTGCAACCAGATGTGCTGATGCTATGCTTCGGCTCCGTGATGCTAAGTATCGAGCCTGGGCTGATGGTTATGATTCTGCCAGCTTAGAGGTGAAGGCAAAGCCGATAGCTGTTGGGCCCAACGCATGGATGGGGCTGGCACTGCTTAAACTGTTCCAGACCACAAAAGACCAGAGGTACTTATCTGCTGCCGCAGAAGTAGGCGAATTCATTCTCAAGCAGCAGGTCAGGTTAACTGATCCACGTAACGGCTCGATTCCCGGTGGCTATGACCAGAGTGGCCATCCTTTCAAGTGGACCAGCACAGAACACAATGCTGACTCTGTTGCATTCTTGGCTACGCTGGCGGAGGCTACTGGCCAAGAACGTTACTGCAACGCAGCTATCAAGACAGCTGAGTGGTTACATCGAGAAATGTGGGATGCTGAGGCTGGTTGCTATCATCCCGGATATAGTAACAACGAGAAGCCAATCATCAGTGAATTTCCGGAACGTCTTGACAGCCAAACATGGACTATACTTGCTTTACATGCTGCGTCTCAGACAAAATGCGGCAAAGAGATTCCTAACTTGATGTACAATGGCCTGTCGTGGATCGACCAATATCTGTGCACAGTCAGTTATGAAGGTAGGAAACTTGTCGGATTTAGCAAGATAACACTTGGGAGCCGTACTACGCTGAGCTTCTGGGCAGAAGGTACCGCAGGATATACACTGGCAGCAAGACTAATCGGGCATAACAGAGAAAACGTGAAACCCACTTTGGATTCTCTCAGAAGACTCCAGCGTCCTAATGGTTCAGTTCCATATTCGGTTGGCGTTTCTTTCCCGGAAGTAACTAAGCAATTCAGTCCCACAGATCTTCTGGTTGCTCATTTCGAAGCACATCCCAATTGTCTTTTCGGCCAAATAGGTGTTTATGGTGATGGTGAGCCGAATTGGGACGCTATAACAAAAGTTAAGTTCACGAAACCATATAGTTGGTACTATGAGCCTGGAAAACCGGGTTATAATGGAGACAATGTCCATAGCGGACTTCAGTCGTTTCGCTTAGTCAACGCTGGCCCAATGTGTTCCTCAAAAACCAGAAAATGGGCCAGCTTAGGTATAGATCTTGGCCCAATAATGAATAACAAAACCAAACCGCTGGACGTTAGTGATTACCAATACCTCACCTTTTGGGCAAAAACCGACAATAAAGATGGTGCTATAGTAAAAGTCCTTTTCAGGGATGCTGAGGCTAAGGGTTATATGCCACAAGCCACCGTTTCTACGGTTCCTCCAAAGCTTAATAATAGCTGGGGGCGATATACCGTGAATTTAAAAGAGGTTCGCAGGCAAGTCAATCTAACTAAACTTGTCCACATAGGTTTTGGATTTGGTAAAGATGCAGGCAACCCACCCGGAACGGTTGTCTATGTCGATGATGTTGCTTTTGCCGGCTTTAAGGGAGAAAACAAAAAGGCAAGTTATGTTCCGATGCCATCGGTATTTCCTCAACACTGGCCTTATGGTAGTGTTGCTGCAACAGGATGGTTAATTTTCGTTGAACTGAATTTGAATCCATTTGCTCTGAATTGAATGGCATTGGTTCGCCTAACACCCCTAAATCTACTTATACCACCATTCGCCCACAACCAGATTAATTCCAAAACGAAAGTCGTGATCGGGAAGCGAAGAGGGCTCTGAACTTCTGTAATATGCCAAAGGAACAAGATACTCGGCATATATTACAAGACGGTCCAGCCATTGAAATTCTTTCGGCAGATCATGCCTCGGTAAGCTGAAACGGATTCCACCACCCGACAGAAGTCTGTTTTCCCAAAAATATTTGCCATTTTCACTTAGCGAACTTTCAAAAATCGCATATGGAGACAGTGTGGACAAGAACCCTGCATCAGGCTTTCGAAGGCCTAAACGGAGTGAATTAGCAAAAGTAAGCGTGTCGTAATCTTTATCAAATCCGTTTGTAGATTGCCAAATCAAACCACTCCAAATTTCTCCCCACCAAGGTTTACGTAAATCGTGCACGTTGATTTCTTTCCAATAATCGACACCGGCACGCACCTGTTCATCCGGCCTCCAGGAATGCTCTTTGCCCTTGTAATACACACTATCGTGCTCAACAAATAGGTGTAATGGCTGCAACCATCGCGTTAGTGCATCATCTTTCTCTCTCAGTTCACGGGAGCTAAATGGATAAACTTGAAACCCAAAGCCGGGTCGGGCTCCCCAGTTATTTTCCCACTCATACTCCCGGTTGCTTTCTACCCCGGAAAATCGAACGTAAGGTCCCCAGGAAAAATCGTCGCGACCTGGCGGAAGCCACAAGTCCATTCGAGTATCCCATTGGAAAAGGGCCGTGTTATGACCTGCCTGATAGAATTGAGTTTTTCGATAACTCATGTCCAGGTTAGCAGAAAATGACAACCAGTCTCCTATGCCGATCCTGCTAGGCTTTGAAGAGTTTCCGCCGTACAATGATATATGTGGGATTGTTCCAACCTCCTCAGGTCTTGTTTTATTTCCAACATAAGATTGAGAAAATAACGGATTTGGCTCAGAACTGATAGCGGTAGCTGGTAGAAATACGCCAATAAAGACTGCTACAAGTAATACGTTTTGGTTCCGTGTAAGGTATTTAATGTAATTTCTCATGCCATCACATCCCAATATGCGACTCTACACTGCTAAAAACTCCTGTTACCACAACTAATCCGGAAAAACAAGTTTTGACAAGATAGAATCTTAATATTCCTTAGTCTCATAAATTATACACTAAAGACACCGCAATTTCAAACAGATCCTACTCAAACTTCGGGGTTTTTTCGTAAGCTTCTCCGCAGCAAATCCTTGTGAAGCCAAAAACAGGTATTTATTGCTTCGGTGAGCCCTGCTAACAAACGGTATAAAAGGAAGTCAGGCTTATCCGATAACGGTTGACTTAGGTAAACTAAGCGGTCGCAAATGCTCGGATGTTCTTCAACAAGCCAGCCCAAATA
>Ga0180301_10002647_pt1 | contig 14099 bp, 13 predicted proteins | sample GuaBasSediGuay16_FD_121797 | JGI IMG/M metagenome (GOLD analysis project Ga0180301, IMG submission 121797) | Subseafloor sediment microbial communities from Guaymas Basin, Gulf of California, Mexico - Guay16, Core 4569-2, 12-15 cm | ecosystem: Environmental > Aquatic > Marine > Hydrothermal...
AGAAATAGCAGACATAATCGTCGAAGAACTAGGTCTAAAAAATGTAGAATACCACTTCACAGGAGGAGTAGACGGAGGAAGAGGATGGCCAGGAGACGTAAAAATAATGCTACTAGACATAACCAAAGCAAAAAGTAAAGGATGGAAACCATCACTAAACAGCAGAGAAGCAGTAAAACAAGCAACAAAAGAACTACTAAAAGTAACTGAGCAAAGCGAATAACCATTCCTTTCTCAAGGAGGGTTAAAATTATAAGCAATATTTATGGGTGTTACTGGATTTTTGAAAGCGACGAAGATATCCGCACATATTTTAACGCTGAGAAAACGACACAACGTTGCCTGAACTCACCTATTCTCATGCTTCTTGGAGAAAATATTGCCTATCTAATAGCTGGAGAGACGCTATAGCGTCGAGACCTATGCTCGGCCATAAAAGACCATTCATAGTAGCTGCTATTCCTGCCTATAATGAGGAGAAGAGTATAGCTAAGGTTATTCTACTTACGAGAAAATACGTTGACGTAGTTATCGTTGGTGATGATGGCTCTACCGATATGACCGGCGAGATAGCTAGGGCTCTAAACGCCATAGTTATCAGAAACGAAAAGAATAAGGGTAAAGGTTATACTTTAAAAAAGCTATTCCAAGAAGCGCTCAAAATAGGTGCTGATACTGTTGTTACCCTAGATGCCGATGGGCAGCACGATCCAAACTACATACCCAAACTCATAGAGCCCATAACTAAGGGACAAGCCGACATAGTAATAGGATCAAGATACCAGGGCACACCTCCAGACAAAATATCTCTATACAGAAGAATCGGTCTGAGAATCATAGGACTAATTCATAAACCATTCATAAAAGGGGTAAAAGACACCCAGAGCGGCTACAGAGCATATACCAGAAAAGTAGTGGAAACCCTAGCACGAGAATTACAAACAACAGGTTATGGAACAGAAACAGAACAAGTATACCTAGCGAAAAAATACAATTGGCGAATAGTAGAGATACCAGTAACAATAACCTATGAAACAGAGAAGCCAAGCAAAAAACACCCGGTAAGACACGCAACGGAAATACTAGCAAGCCTCCTAAAACTAGTAACACACGAGAAACCACTACTCCTACTAGGACTACCAGGAACACTGCTAACACTAATAGGCTTTGCATCAGCAACATACGTAGTATGGATGTTCAACCAAACAAGATACTTCTCAATACCAGCAACACTAATAGCAATAGCATTCACCTTCACCGGAATACTCTTGATAATAGCATCGTTAATACTATACACAATAGCAAACCTCAGAAAACACCTTGCAAAAGCTCAAGAAACAACTAAGTAAATGAAGATACCACTACCTCTTCGCAGGAATCAAGTACTACGTAAAAGGATTAATAGCGATAATACTGACAATAGCAGGATTTCATTCACTATTGCTAGCAATACTGTCGCTATAACTCAAGAGATTCGAAATAAGGCTACAAAGAATGGTAAAAAATAGAGAAACTCATGAAGGATGATCATCTCTTTAAGCTAACCCAAACGATTATATCCAGTAGCAAGCGGGAAAGGTTAAAAGTGGCGCCAGTAGTGATGTCAAGTAAGATCGCTAAGAGGAAACCTAAAATAGCATTAATTGGTTCACGAGGTATTCCAGGAAAATACGGTGGTGCTGAAACTTTTGTCTATGAGCTATCTAGGAGACTGAAAAAGATCTTTGACGTGTTTGTCACCTGCGAGACAGGGCGGTTCTATGTCGATGAGTTTGAAGGAATACGAAGGGTCCACATATGGGCTTTTCATACACCGACGATTACCATCCCTTCGATCTACGATGTTATAGCAACGATATACCTCTTAACGAAGTTCAGGGATATAGACGTATACTACTACGTTACGCCAGACGGTGCGCTAGCGGCTCTGCTAGCCAAGCTTGCCAGACGAAGAGTGGTCATAAACTCTGACGGCACCGAGTGGATACGCCTATTCAGAAGAATGAGGTATGCTCCATTACATCTAAAACCTCTATACATACTGACAGCACTATATATGCTCTTAATGGAAGCCCTAGCCTCCGAAGTGCCCGATGTCACCATCGCTGATGCTATCGGTATAAAATTACACTTAGAGAGGCTGTGGAAGCCCAAGAAAGTAACCTACATAGCGTACGGCGTTTGCAGGCTTCCGAAGGTCGATAATGACAAGGAGATGGAAATATTGAGGAAATATGGACTAGAGCTCTATGGCTACTACCTAACAATCGGCAGAATAGTAGCCGAAAACGGTATCCATATAGAGATCGAAGCCTTCAAAAAAGCGAACTCGAGGAAAAAGCTAGTGATAGTAGGACCCATAGACTTGAGAGACCCCTACGTCAAGCACCTAATCAAGCTAAGAGGGAGAGATACAAGAATCATATTCACAGGAGGCATCTACGAACCAGAAGCACTCTATGTATTAAGAAAGAACTGTTTCGCATATATCCATGCATATGAAGTTGGCGGAACAAATCCGTCTCTCCTCGAACAACTACAGTTCAACAGACCCATAATAGCTAGAGACGTGTCATTCCATAGAGAGATACTTCTAGACAAAGGTATCTACTTTAAGAACTCAGATGATCTAGCTAAAATAATGGGAGAACTTGAGCATCTTGAAATAAGCGGCAAAGAAGTATCCCAATCGTTCTCAATACCCAAGAGGTATACATGGGAATACATCTCGCTAATGTATGCACAGATATTTCTAAATATTTTGTTGAGGAATAAGAAATAAAACCAAACACTAGGATGAGGATCCTTATAGTAAACTACCTAGAGACTCTTGAGTCAGGCGGAATAAATAAAGCAGTTAGAGAGATAGCCTATAACATCTCCTTAAAGGGGCACGAGGTCATAGTATTCAATCCCGCTAGAAGCAAGAAAGATGAGATGATGGTTACTAACATCAACGACAATTTCAGAATAGTCAGAGGATACCGAGGATATATCTATGGATTGAATCTTAGAAACATAGGTTTAGTAGCTAGGATTATCGAGGAGTTCAAACCACAGATAATCCATGTACATGGATATCACTCACTCTTCTCAACTACTATAATGATGTTGAAGAGAGTGTACAGAGTAAGGATACCCATAGTTTTTTCCCCGCACTTCGATATCGAAAGAAGCACATTAGCTGGACGCTACCTATGGGGTATTTACAACAAAATTATTGGAAAAGAAATTTTCCAACTTGCAGACCACATAATTGTACATTCAAGATACGAATTCGCAGCAATAAAGCACTTCTTTAATGTCGATCAGAGTAAGATAACTATAATACCGCATGGCGTAGACATTATAGATCCTCGAAAAAATAGAAAACCTAAGGACACCATAAACCTGCTATACGTAGGCTACTTAATAAAAAGGAAAGGAGTTGACCACGTAATAAGAGCACTACATAGCCTAATCTATGAATACAATGTGAAAAACGTCCATTTAAAAATAATCGGGAAAGGGCCTGAAAAAAACAAACTAGTAAAATTAGCTACAAAACTAGGTGTAAACGGCAAGATAACTTGGATAGACCCCCTCCCATATAAAGATCTAATCAACGAACTGAAAAACGCTGATGTACTCCTGCTCCTATCATCCTCAGAAGCATACGGCATAATCGTTGCAGAGGCCCTAGCCCTAGGAACCCCCGTAGTAGTAACAAGAAGAACAGCCCTAATAGAATTCCTAGGAGAAAATAGCTGTTTTGGCGTAGAATACCCGCCAAACCCAAGCACTGTTGCAAAAACAATTCTCGATATAATAGAGAACTATGACAACCTAAAGGTGTACCCCGTAAGGATAAGGGGCTGGAGAGAAATTGCTGAGAAGTATCTAAGAGTGTATTTTAGGATAATTATGCATAATACTGACTACTAGTATGATCATGTAATCAATGAGGCTTGGAGAACCTCTTTGACGGCCATTCAATTGCTAAGCAAAAGACCTTGAGAGAAAGTATCGGGGGCTTTAATAGCCTTACTAGCTTTCATTATCAGCATTTTAATTTATTCGTATTTCTATGTGTACCTCGAGTATAGTGACGTCCCAACATCCGATATTCAGTTATTTACACTTTTCTTGTTTGCTCGCTGTGAACCTCTTCGTATTCTCAGCTATTCCGGAGGTTATTAGCTAGTCGGGTGTGAATATGAGTACGTATACAGTTATATATTACTTATCGAAGTTTTGGTCAACACTTAGCTTATCAGAATATGTCGCTCTATGGCTCTACTTCTTGATAGCACCTTCTATACTCCTTGGTTTATTCGGTAATAATGTAAACCAGTACTTGCGTTTATACTTTGTGATCTCTGTTTTCATACTAGTTGCAACTGTTGTACGAATGATAAAAAACAGGGAAATACATTATACTTACCGCAGTACTTCCAGCCCACGAATTGCACATATCTTATTACTCTTTGTACTCGTTCTGATGCTTTCTCTCTTTGCACTATATTGTCCTCTACTCTATAACTGGGATGCAACAAGCGTCTATATACCAATAGCGGAAACAATTGTGAAGACCGGATTATTGATAGGGCCTAACATCTACTACCAAACAAGCCAAACAATGTATGCACCGCCACTAACCCCCATCCTAATGGCATTCTTTATGAGCGTTATTGGTGATTGGGGCTTCCGTCTAGTTCCAATAACGTTCAGCATCATGATGTTCTTAGTGATCTACGATATTCATAAACTATTTGCAAAGAACCCGATGACATTAGTGCTCGCTAGTTTCTTTACCATAGTCACGAACCCATTTTATCTACTTTACTATATAAAGTCGCCTAATAGTCTTGACCTAGGCTTTATAGTACTAGTACTTTTTGCCCTTTATGAAACCATCAAAATGCTGACCTCGCATACATTAGATATAAAACAATTATTGTTATGGGCTGTAGCCTCTGCACTACTAATCGCTAGTAAGGAGTATGGTATATATGTATTTACAGCCTTATTTGCAATCTTTATAGCCTTGACTACGCGTATTAAGCATAGCACAATTTCCAAAGTTCTTTCAATATCTTCATTCCTAGCCCTATTTATTTTCATATATTTATGGGACATATACAAACTGGGCATGACATTAGGAGTTCTAAGCGAGATTCTTGGAAGTGGCTTGTTGCTAAGCATAGCTTTTTGGTTCTATAGGAGTATATTTAACTACTTCTCTTCGACAGGGCATGAATGGAATGCCAACATTGCAAGGAATATAATAATCCTCTCAAGTACAATATTACCTGTTGTTCTCTATTATGTAATATTTGCTATAGAGTATGGTGTGATAGGTCCCTTAAATCTGATATGGATACAGCAAAAGTTCGTTCCCGAGGGTATTCTATCATTAATCGCCCCACTATATGCGGAAGCAAAGCCCCAATACGACATTAAATACATGAACTTTTTCGCATATGATAGAGTTCTTAGGAGCGTAGGAGGTTTCGTAGCAATAGGTTCGTTTCTGATATTGGTACCACTTATCTATGCTAAACGATATTATCAAGAATCAACAAATAATTCATTGGATTATACAAACAATAAGATGAAATTGAAGCTCTTGATGTTTCTCGCCTTAATGATAATATTCTACTACTTCGGGGTAGTCGATATTTCTCAAACTCTTGTTATAGTTGGAACTGAATATCGTAGAGTGCTACCATTGATTGCTATCCTTAACGTTGTTATATCAATTGTTATATTTGCTCGATGTAAAGGTGAAAATATTGAAAAAATGATAAGTATATGGATCTTAGCTAGCATAATTCTTCATATAGGAACCGTCGATGTCTTAGCAATTCCACGCTCTTACTTAGGACTCTTGAATCCAAAGAAAACTCTTGTTTCTTCAGACACTATCGCGATTTTCTTTGGTTTGCTGTTTGCTTTTACCTGGTTTACATTAATATTAGGCAACAGAAAAACTTCAGAACTGCATAAAAACACGGTTAGACATACAGTAAAGTTAGAATTATTGACTCTCTTAGCTGTGATCATCTTCACCAGCGTGATCATCACCGGCTTTTTGACAAATCACGTATCGAAGTATAGTTTCGATCCAAGGTGGTACGATACTATTTTTTCAAGCATAACATATAATCCTGGCTGGGGTTTACAATGGGTGAAGGTATATGAAGTATTGAAAGACAAACAGAACGCCACGATCCTCGTTGAAGGAGCATATCCCCTTAGTTACTTCCTTAACAGATCAGTCATAGTTTATGGAAATCCATCTTCAATTTGGTATACAACGCATGCGCTACTTGCCCAATTAATAAATGTTGCTAGTATCAACGATCTCTATATCGTTAGGAATAAAGATTTAGAGAGACCCCTTTCTAAAAACGTGTTTAACATTGTGAAGAATATTCTTGAAGTAGATAACGTTACGGAAATAAGAACCTTAACTACAGTTTTAAGTTTTCATAATCTTGAAGTTTTGGAATTGAAGACTTTAAAGCTGGTATACCAGGTTGACTATAATAGCGTATCGCTTACTGAGGGTAAAAAGGCGACAAAGTACAGAATTCTCGCAAACGACCTTGTTGAGTGGAACATAACAGCAGAAAAAACTGATTGGTACATTCTTGGAATAATTCTACCTCGGCCACTTAAGCTATCGGATCAGTGTGTACTAAGAATAGAGCTTACGGGAGATGGCAGCAGTAATCGATATAATATAGAACTTGGAGACAATAATGGAAATACGAGATACCTCTATACAGAATTAATGGATTGGAATACTACTAAAGTGCTTACTCTATCCTTGAACGATACTGTGGCTAATGACTATCCAGGACGCTTTAACTTAGCTAGCGTAACCAAGATCAAAATAGCTTACAGATTAGAAAATAAAATAGGGTTGAATCGAGTTCTGGTGGGAAGTATAAGGTTCTATTGCCCAGAATATGGAAAGTGATGCAGAACTGACACTCATGCGTCAAGGTTTATTAAACAAAATAATACAAAGACTTATGAATAAAGCTGTCATCATAGTCAAGGAAGATGATATCGAAGAACTCTTCAATGTATTACTTTCTTTGAATCCAGACCTGGCCTTACAAGTTATTTGTGTGTTTCCTGTGTAAGGTGTTTCGTTGTCAAGACGGTCACATGGATTATCATGGCATTAGAGAGGGGCACAGAATCGCTCTCCAAAACAGTTGTATCAAGTCACGATATTTTTATGTCTTAACCGAATAAGATCGACTTTGCCGAACTAAAGTTGAGCTGTTTAAAGATCACTTTCACTTTTGAATTAGACAATTAAATATGTCAATACAATACGTGGGTAAACTTGGAGAGGGAGCTAGCTCTAATCATTGTTAATTACAACGGTGTTTCCGTACTCAAAGAACTACTCTTCGAAACACTTGATTCAATACTTTATGCAATACGTGATATTCCGAAAGTTGACATTTGGTTTGTTGATAATGGTTCTACTGATAATAGCGTTATGATTGTTCGGGAGAAGTATGGCAACGTAATGAAAATATTGAAGCTGGGTAGAAACGTAGGCTATGGTAATGCATGCAATTTAGCTTATATATACATTAATAGAACTGGTCTACGGTATCGATTTTATGCATGTGTAAACAATGACATAGTAATAGATTCTAGAGGCTTTCGTGACCTTCTAGCTTGGCTAAATATCTTAGACAAAATGTTCCCCGAAGGCTTCGTAGCGGCTCCTATACTGATCAACGGGTATATTGGGGGGCTAGACTTCGGAGGATATTTCGTCGACAACAGTGGAGGTGCGTGGCCCTTACGCTTTGTCGCTCGCTCTGCAGAAGGACTTGCTAACACACTACAATTACCATTACCAATAAGTTATGCCGATGGGGCATTTATGATCTTTCATAGAGCTGTAATCGAGAAGATTGGCTTCTTCGAACAGCGGTTCTTCCTTTATAGTGAAGATGTTGAGGTATGTTTACGTGCATGGCAAAGTGGTGTTCCATCACTTCTCATACCAGTTATTGTGGGAAAACATTATCGTAGTACGACTACAAATAAAATGAAACATATTCAAGTGTATATGCAGGTAAGGAATAGAGTTTATAATGCGTTAAGGTATTTCGGATTACATGGACTTGTAAGAACTCTTATTTGGTATGTATTCTACCCCGTACGTCTAGTGGATTCTAGGCATATTATGGTCGAGAAGCTCCTGGAAGAGTTAGGGCTTAATCTTCTTGGTACGATACAGGATTTAGGTGGTAGCATCTCTACAGCAAAGCTTATAATAAGAGCTCTTATTGATGGTGTATGTTGGGCCTGGAAAAATAAGAAAGGTAGAGGCAGTACGCTGAGAGGGTGTATTGTACCAGTACTGAAATTTCCAATCTCATCCCTTGTATCAACTAAAGCGCTTCTAAACAATGTCCAAGTTGCTCTTCTAAATATGCTTTGCAAACATCTAGAGTATCGTAAGCGGTCTAGAACAAGCTCTGAACATTAACAAGGACATCTGCTTAGCACCAAAAACTAAGATGTTTATAGTTAGTAATTTGTTAGGTGTATTGTGATAAGTCTGATAAATGTTAAAGTTCTTGATATATGATAAATTAACTTAAAACATTGATGTACGTTGATTCAAGAGTTGATAATTGTTTGAAGTCTAGATTAGTATTTAATTTATCGCGATAAGAACGGCATTGCTATAGCTAATTAAGGTAAATAGATAAGGAATTCAAGATAATGGGTAGGTGAGTTCATTGATAATAAGAATCTTTCATGAATATGGTGCTCCCAGGCATTTTCTCCCATTATTTTATATGCATAGCAAGATGCCTAGCTACATCCATAGGATTGAACAGATAGTTTTTGATCCCTTAGCCTTATTATGGAGGAGCGTTAGGAAACTCAATGCCAGGTACTTGAAGAAAAATATAACATCGTTACGTGAAGCATTGCTATCAGTAGATGAAGAAATGGTTAATATAGTCGGTATGGCACCATTGCATTATTTTGTCCTCTATTTTAACAAGTTGGTACAGAAAGGAGCATGTATAATATATTTTACATCCTGGCCTTACTGGGATTTTAATGATAAGCACAATAGATGGGTTCATTGTTATCCTATTGATCTAAGGTATGTATGGAAGAACTTCTTGTCGAGTGTATCTGGTATAGTATGTGTGAACAAGTTGGGATGCAGATTTCTCCAGAGATATGCTGATAAGGTTTTCTGGATACCACATTCTGTGGATACAAATATATTTAAGCCATCGACGAATAGAAGAAATAAACCCTACATAGTGGTGTTATTTGTTGGTAGATTGGTAGAGAGTAAGGGTATTCTGGAATTGTTAGAAGTCATTAAAAGAATAAAGCGAGATAATATAAATAATTTAGTGTTCTGGTTTGTAGGTGATGGCCCATATCGACGCATCATAAAGAGATATAAACGCGAACTTCCAGTAAAATATTTGGGGTACATTAACAATAGTAACATATTAGCTAGAATCTATGCTAATGCTGATATATTGGTTCTACCATCAAAACATAGGAGAGCTTGGGAAGAATTATTTGGTATAGTTCTAATTGAAGCTATGAGTGCCGGACTTCCAGTAATAGCATCAAATCATGTTGGCCCTAGAGACATAGTTAATGATGGCTACGACGGTTTTCTCATTAAAGCAGAGCCCCTTAAGGAACGTGAACTCTTCATAAATGAAATGTATGATAAGATCATCACTTTAGTAGAGAATGAGAAATTACGTATAAAGATGGGTGAAAGAGGAAGAAAGAAAGCTCAACAATTATACGACGTTAGGGTAAATATGAAGAAGTGGGTTGAAGTACTAAGAAGATTAGAGTGATAAAAGCGGAGATACTAAAGTTTAAGAAATCTTAGATACTCATTTATAAATTCCCAAATCTTTATGTGTTTCTCAATATCTAATACAGTACTTATCTTAAGTTTCTTGCTTCCAATCCACAGTCCTCCTTCGCCTTTTCGATAATCGTTAAAAAGTATTTGTTCTTGATAAAGCTTAAATGGTTCATGATAATATTCCCTATTTGCGTCATGTAGTACCACGACCCCATAGTCATTTAGAACTTCATATGCTTTAATCAGACAGTACCTTCTCGCACGCCCATCTATTAATATGAAATCAAATTTTCCAAGCTTACCTGGAAACTCTATGTAATCTCTTAAATCCTCATATCCACCATCACCATAGGGGTCTGACCAGGGATAATTATTTGGTGGAACAAAGTATATTCTGACTCTAGGATCTCTATTTATCAAATCCTTCAACTTCTTAAACCATTCTTCGTCATGTTCTATTGCTATCCACTCACAATCTGTAAATCTAGGAAAATACAACGTACTATATCCTGCACCCCATTCAAGGCACTTCCTAGGCTTAAGATTTATTAGAATCTCCTTGATTATTTCTATTTCTTTATACTTCATCCAAGGTCTTATTCTCTTTAGACCAAGTCTTCTTAACACAAAATCTCTATACTCTTGTAACCCTATCTCAATAATCTCAAGGAACATGTCTACATCTACCAATTAGAACCCTTACCTTGCCCTAGTATTCTAATTAAGCATGACTGCTTTGTTGATTTTTAAGTGTTATGATCATATGGGTTTTGAAGCTTCAAGAAATACTATATTATTAGACACAATTAGACACAAAAAAGAGCATACTACCCTTGGTGATAAAAGATGGTATGTAAGAAACATGTAGATGTTTCTATAATGGCGGCTATTGTTCCTGCAGCTGGTTTAGGTTCACGTTTACTTCCCTTTTCTAAGGAAGTTCCTAAGGAGATGTTACCATTAATTGTAAGGACTGATTATCATATAATTGTCGAACCTGGCATCTTTGACTCATTATATAAAGCTGGTTTTAGGAAGTTTTACTTTATAGTAGGCCGTGGAAAAAGGGTTATCGAGGACTACTTTACTCCCGACTGGAATTATGTGGATTTCTTATTAAAGAAAGGAAAAATTCAGTTTAGCAAAAATGTTTGAGGAATTCTATAAGAGGGTAGAGGAATGTGATATAATTATGGTTAATCAGCCGAGCCCGCAAGAATTCGGTGATGCAGTATTAAGGACTAGACTTTTTATGACTGATAAGGTATTCTTAGTTCATGCAGGAGATGCTGTGATATCTTCTAATCGTGCCAACAATGTGATTAAAATTATTATACAATTATCTAAAACATACACCTAGGGTAGCATTTCCCCAGAAGAACTATGGTGTTATAATAGGTAATGAGAGAAATGGGTTCATAGAAATAGAAGATGTGCTAAAGAAGCCCTCTAAGCCACCATCTAATGGGGTAATTGCATCAATCTACATATTTAGTGCTGATATCTACGATACCTCAAAGAAGACAAACCCAAACAAGGAGAATACCACTTAAATGATGCTATAAGGTATCTTATAAGGATGGGAGAAAGTACCCGCCATTCGGGTTCATAGTAAAAGACTGGATTTAAGGATGCCGGAATATTATTTAGAGGTTCTTAAACCATGGTTGAAGAAGTGGTGAACAGATAGTGTGTATGAAGGGTAGGTGTTGTTGGACTAGGATTTGTTGGGTTAATTTTAACATCAGTTCTTGCCTCGAAAGGACTTTTTCGTAGTAGGTATAGATGTTGATAAAGATAAGATTGCGCCTATTATAAGGGACAAATCATTATTCTACGTGAAAGAATTAGGTACCATATTACGTAGGGTTATAGACGAGAAACTCGTTGTTTCAACAGATTATGGATTACTTGATAATGCTGACCTAGTATTCATTACTTTAGGTACTCCTACCAAGCCTAATGGTAAGCAGGATCAAACACTAATTGTAGATGCTGTAAAGAAACTTACACATCCGTGGAAAGGTGGTAGTAGATATAAAGTAAAGTAATGGTCATTAAGAGTATTGTAGTTCCAAGTACAACGTATAGGTTAGCTGGGGGTTTAGAGAAACGCGACAGGAGAATTCCAGATGAACTTGGTATCACCGTTAATCCAGAATTTCTACTTGAGGGGTAACGCTGTATATGATCTGCTTTATTCTAGTCGTACAGTGGTCGGTAGCATCAACGAGAAAAGTAGTAGTGCTGTAGTAGAACTATGGAATAGAGTTCTATAAACGTGTAAGTAGGACTTCCCTATATTAATTATGAGTTTAGAGGAAGCTGAGGCTGTCAAGTATGTCAATAATATTTTTCTTGTTATGAAGGTAAGCTTTGCAAATACTATTGTAAATGCGTGTGAGAGAACGCATAATTGCAATGTACTAAAGGTTCTTGAAGGTGTAGGTCTTGATCCACGCATTGGTAAAGAATACCTGCATCCCAGACTAATATGAGGCGGTTTATGCTTATCTGATGGCATTAAAGCGCTAATCCATTACTCTAAGAGCATAAATTATGAACCAATACTATTAGAAGCAGTTGACAAAGTTATCAAATTTCAATAGTATAGAGCAATAAAATATATTGTGGAAAGAATATTGAAACCTAAAAGATACGATTATAGACATGTTGGGATTAGCATTCAAGCGTAGAACAGACGACATACCTGATGCTATATCATTAAGAATGTAAGAATTTTAAGCCTTAAATCCATAAATAATTGGTTAGGGTACAAAAATGAAGGGCGTTTTGCTTCATGGTGGTTTTGGCACTAGGCTTCGTCCTTTGACTCATACTGGTCCTAAGCAGTTGATTAGGGTTGCTGGTAAGCCTATTAGTCAGTGGTGTTTTGAGGATTTGCGCGATAGCGGTGTTAAGGAGGTTGCTGTTATTCTTGGTGAGCTTGCTCCTGAACGCGTTGTCGAGTTTTATGGCGATGGTAGTTGGCTTGATATGAAGTTAACCTACATTTATCAGGGTTATCCATATGGCTTGGCTCATGCTGTTTATTTGGCTAAGGATTTCGTTGGCGATGAGCCTTTTGTAGTTTATTTGGGTGACAACATTTTGATTGAAAGTATTGGTAGTTATGTTAAGCGTTTTCTTGATGGTGATGCTGATGCTATGATCTTGCTTACTGAGGTTTCTGAGCCTCAGCGTTTTGGTGTAGCTGAGTTTGATGAGTCTGGTAGGCTTAAGAGACTTGTAGAGAAGCCTAAAGTTCCGCCCAGTAATTACGCTTTGGTTGGTGTTTACTTCTTCAGGCCTCCTCACATTTTTAGAGTTATTGAGGGCTTGAAGCCTAGTTGGCGCGGTGAACTTGAGATTACTGACGCTATTCAAGGATTAATAGATGAGGGATTGAAGGTGGAATATGCTATTGTTGAGGGTTGGTGGAAGGATACTGGAACTCCTGAGGATATACTTGAGGCTAATCGGCTTTTGCTTGATTATAAGTATCGTGAAGTGGTCATTAAGGGTGAGGTTGAGAATGGCGCTTCTATTGAAGGTAGGGTTTACGTTGATGATGGCGCCGTAATTAAAGCTGGCAGCGTTGTTCGCGGCCCAACTTATATTGGCAGGAATACTGTTATTGGACCTAACACGTACGTTGGTCCCTACACTAGTGTTGGCGATAACTGCAAGCTCGTTAATGTAGAAATTGAGAACAGCGTTATAATGGACGATGTTCTCTTAAAGGATGTTGGTGAGAGGATCATTGACTCTCTTATCGGCTCTGGTGCTAGAATTATTCATGGTGAGGGAAAACCTAGAGGTGTTAGGTTTATTGTTGGTGAGCAGACTTTTGTGAAGCTTTAGGTGATGTTATGCGTTTTCTAGTTGCTGGTGGAGCAGGCTTCATGGGAAGCAACTTTGTTAGATACTTAATTAAGCAGAATGAGGACTTTGAGGTTTTAGTTTATGATAAGCTGACTTATGCAGGCAGGCTCGAAAATCTCCATGACGTAATAGACAGTAAAAACTTCAGATTTGTTAAAGGGGATATTTGTGATGAAAATCTTCTCTCTAAGGCAGTTAAGAGTTTCGAGCCAGATGTTATTGTGAACTTTGCAGCTGAAAGTGTTGCTGAAGATGAACTTGTCTTCGTTCACTATAATGGTAGAATAAGACTGATGAGTTTTGGGGAGCTCTTTGATAGATTTAG
>Ga0180301_10002649_pt1 | contig 14097 bp, 13 predicted proteins | sample GuaBasSediGuay16_FD_121797 | JGI IMG/M metagenome (GOLD analysis project Ga0180301, IMG submission 121797) | Subseafloor sediment microbial communities from Guaymas Basin, Gulf of California, Mexico - Guay16, Core 4569-2, 12-15 cm | ecosystem: Environmental > Aquatic > Marine > Hydrothermal...
CCGTAAACCTTCTTGATACTAGGAGGTTTAGATCAACATAAATACCATTCTCCTTAAGTTTAGCAATAAAGTAATCAAGCCTATCAAGAGCCTCAGGATCAAGGTGGCGTGTATCCTTATATCCACGTGCTAATATCCCATTAGGAAAGCGACTATGATCCATGTGGTGGAATCTTACTATGTTTATTCCAAATTTTGCCATTCTTGCAGCAATCTTCTCAGCATCCTCCTTCCTTGGAAAACATGCTCCAAAGCATAGGTTGACTCCTAAAAATCTTATTCTCTTATTACCAACGTACAAATGACCATCAGGACCAACGTAAACATGACCATACTTACCAGTAGGCTTCTCAATCCAAACACTAATATTGGTAGGAGAAGGACTAAAATCATCCCAAGGCAAATAAAACGCAAACATAGAAGAGGATTCACGCTTAAATATTCCAAACGCTAGAAGGGATAATACCATTAGTACTAATAATATTGAGAGCATTATCTCACGTCTCAAAGGGCAGACCTCAGTTATTACATATGAAGGAAATGCGTTATAAGAGTTAACGTGTTACTGCGCCCATCTTGTATGCTAAGGCATGTTGCCTAAGTCGTAAAGTTGATATTTAGAGTTAATCATTGAGTGAGTTAATTAATTGAGTATAATTCCTTTCTCCTAGCCTCTAACAAGAGAGGCTCCTTACCTAAGAACTCAGCTGCAGAGATTATCGATATCTTTCTAGGCATGATGCTTTGCATCTCTTTTACATACTTCTTATATTCCAAATCTCTCATAAAATGATGATCTATTATTATTGTCTCAACTTGTGTTTTACTAACAATCTCCTTAAGATTGTTTAATGTATTTTGGAGTGCACTCATGGGATAGCGATAGCCAAGCATATACGTCATAGGACCATCAAGAAGGATTAGAGAAGGATTCTCACGAAGTATTATCCTAGTTTGTTCATCTAATGAAGGACCTTCCACGTCAGATGTAAAGAGGAATGTCTCATTTTCGTATTTAATACTCACCATAATCACATATCCTAACCTATCGTTGATACCATGAGGTACTGGCGTTGAGAATCTAATTATGGTATCTCCAATTTTTATAGAGCGGTCATCAGCATACTCTATACCCTTTGGCTTTGCCTTACTTTCTATCAATTTCAGAAAGCGAGCAGCCCTAATTCTCTGACTTACGTTTATGTGATCTCGAGGATGCTTAAGGAAGACTATCTTCCCATTTACTAACTCCGGAAAGTTCGGATTATGATGATCGTAATGGTAATGGGTTATTACTATGATTTCAGCATTCTCAGCAACTGAGGCTATTCTATTAAGTGCGTTTTCAAGTTCTTCTATTTCTATTTGGTGAGGAGGTAAGCCGTACCTTCTAGGACACAAGGCTGCACTGGGATCTATGAATACTGTGGTATCAGCGGTTTCAACAAAGGTTGCCATAGAGCGAACTCCTAAGGAGTCAAACGCGATGGGGATCACTTTTATTTTTGACACCATTATTCCCTCTTTAAGGGTAATAATGTAAGTTATTTGGTAATACTACTAAGAAAACGTAATCGTAATAGGTTAGCTTATCTTTCCTCTTATCAGCTCTTCTTTTATTTTCTCGTACTCCTCCTTGCTTATTCCCTTTACGACCTGCTGTCCAAAGGATGTAAGGCGTATGTCATAGCCACTGATCTGCACTATCCAGTATTCTGTTAATTTCTTTATTGAGGAAACTATTGCAGAGAATAGTTGTTGATAATGTCCAGGCCTTCTTCCAGAGAATATGTCATCTAGTATGAAACGCGCTAGGAACTCTTCAGGGCTTTGACTACCCCTACTGAAGTACGTTGATCCTCCATATTCGTACCATAGGTATGCAAGTATGAACTTATCTACTTTTGAGAGGTACTCCATGATTTCACCAAATTAAATTTCCATAGTTTAATCTATTTAATTTTATTTTGTATTATTAACCAGTGGCTACTCTGATTATCCCTAATAACGCTAAGGATATCAGAATTAGTAATAGTGATGCGAACATTGCTGCAGGTATGGCTAGTGCCTCTACCATGTTAACAATAAGCGTTGAAACAGTTATGTCGCTTCCCATGACGATAAATGTAGCACCAGTCTCTCCTAGAGAGTGAGTGAAAGCTAAGAGCGTACCCGCTAATATGCCTCTCTTCGTCATAGGCAATGTTATTGTCTCGTATACATCGTATAGCGTGGCACCAAGACTTCTGGCGGTATCCTCGTACGTAGAAACAGACGATTCATAATATGAGGCTATCGTTGTTTCAATTATTACAGGAACTGAGAAGACTATGTGAGTAAACACGATTAGCCATATCCCTGGATTTATTAATTTAAATCCCTTAGGCCCCCACAAGAGGATCATCGAGAGACCAAGAGCGCTTGTAGGTATCACTAACGGAATTTTAAGTATCGTCCTTATTAGATGTCCTATTCTAGATCGTGTTATAATAGGTAATGATATTATTGCTATGTACATGGAGATTAGAGTAGCTAGTGTTGATGCTATGAAAGATGTCTTGATTGAATGAAGTATTATATCCCAATATCTCGAGGGGCCGAATAACTGATATTTCACTCCATTCTCTACTCTTCCGGTGTACGGGTCGTGATTCCAGTAAAGTACGACATTCAAAGATAGGGTTGCTATTGGGGCAAGTATGACTAATGTAAGAGCTAGCAGCGCGAATATATCGCGTAGGTATCTAAATTTAGAGGGAATTCTTCGTTCAAGCTTCGTCATTCGTAGCTCTAAGCTTAGGGGAACCAAGCTTCTTAGCTTAGTAGATCTACTAGCTAAATACTCTACGGGTAAGATTATGATGAGGGACATGCCTACTAAAAGAGCGCCTAGGAAAGCAGCGGGCGCTAACTTATTCTCAAATTCCCATTTAACTATTGCTATGGGCGCAGTTGTGCTAACACCTGCTATAATCATGGTAGCGCCCGTCTCTCCTAATGATCTTGCAAATGCTAGTACTGAGCCTGATAGTATACTCGGCATTATCATTGGTAATGTTACTCTCCTAAATGTGGTAACGCTTGAGGCACCTAAACTCCTTGATATTATCTCATATGACGATTCTACATCTCTAAGCGCACCGCTTATAGTCCTAACAACGTATGGGAACGTTAAAGATACATGAACTAGTAGCATGAGTGCTGGTATCTTTATTCCAGGTATTATAACATCAACGCCGATACGCCTTCCTATTATAGCTGATAGGCCGTAGCTCGCAGTCCATGTAAGCATTGTTGCAAACCCAAAACCAGACGTTGGTATTACTAAAGGCAACGTAGTTAAATCCTCTATTAAGCTCTTTCCAGGTATATCGCTTTTTACAATCATGTATGCAAGTGGTATGCCTATTACCAGGTCTATGAGAACAGTCGTTAGTGCTAGCCTTAGAGATAAAGATAACGCTCTGAGTATCTCATGCCAGAACTTATTCCCTATGAGGGGGTGTGCGAATACCTCAAGGTATACCTCATCCCATTTAGCTATCATAAAGCCTAATAGGTAAAATGAAGGCAAGAAGACGAATATTACTAGGAATGCCATACCAGTGCTCTTCAGTAATATTTCGTGGTCTATCCTCCTCATGACTATACACCTGGGTTCTTCACCTTCTCCCAAAGGCTTAGAATTGCCTCGAGAACTTCGCCACTTGGGGGTTTTAATACCCTAATACGAAGCTCTTTTTCCACTCCATTTTCAGGATTAAATATATCCTCATCTATGGGTACTGATGGATTAGCAGGTCTGAATCCATGCTTTTGAGCCTTCATTTGAGCATCTTCTCCAAGGAGGAAGTAGAGATACTGTAGTGCTGCAAATCTTTGCCATTCATTAACCCAATCGGCATCAAGTATGACAAATGGATGATCGCTATATAACGTACCAAACTTAGGATATATTGCTATTATCGACGTACCCCACTTTTTCTTTGCATCTAATGAGTGTTCGATTACAATGTTCTCATATACACCGAATAGCGTAATTGCATCAGGACCACTTTCAACAGCCCAAGATCCAAAGAAGCCCGTGCTCTTTCCATACATTACTGCAGCGCTTTCTATGGTCCTTACTATGTGTAAGACCGTTTCATTCGTTATATCATCTATGGTTAGGTCCTCTGGTTTCTTACCAGCCGCTTCTGCAAATTCTAGGATCGTTATCATCGTACCACCATTGCTAAGCCTTGGATCAGGATGACCCCATTTGAATATCACACCATTTTTTATCAAGTTATACATGTCTAGGAAGCCTGTTATATTATATTTTTCAACAAAGTCTTTCCATCCAGCGATAACTATAGGAGAATAGACTAAAGGAACCCATTCCCTTGCTATAGCTTTACCACCATATTCCTCCTGCCATTTCTTATTTAAGTAAGGTATCCATATGCTTGAGGCTGGACTCCATATTGTTGGCTTAAACCCTCTAAGTATCATATCGACGCTCTCATGGCTACCTGCAGGTATTAGCTTTACGTGCACTGTGATTCCAAATCTAGTTGCAAATTCCTTCTCGAACTCAGGAGTCACTTCTTCAAGCCATCCCTGTTTCTCGCTTGAATATAGGAATATTATCTCTATAGAATCAGGTTTTCCGAATATTGTAGCAGAGCCAGTCCTTCTTAGATATATTGAAGAGATTATAGATGCAACTACCACGCCTATAACAAAGCCCGTTAAGAACGCTAAATAGCCTCTTCTAATCCTCATGGACATCACCTCATGTGTTTACTCATACGCTATGGCTCTTTCAAGACCTTCTTCAGGATAGTTGAAGACATACGCTTTATTTATGTTAAGTAAAACAGGGGTATTCTCCCTTAATACAATTGCATTGCGAGGTGCCTTTACTATAATCTCGCCCTCATCAGTATCCACTACATATCTTATGTAACTCCCTAAGAAGTTTACTTCAATAATCCTTCCCTTGAGGACGTTTTCAGAGCTAAGATCTGAGTACATCTCCTCTTTATCCTCAGTAATAGATATGTGTTCAGGTCTTATTGCAACGACTACTTTGCCATTAATACCTCTTAACTCTTCTGCGACTATCTTGGTTCCGTTTTTCAACTTAATAGTAGCAAGTGTTCCATTCCTTTCAGTAATAGTTCCCTCAAAGAAGTTAGCTTCTCCCCCTATGAAACGGCAAACGAAGGGTGTCTTCGGTGAGGCGTATAACTCAATTGGTGTTCCAACCTGTTCTACCTTTCCTCGCCGCATTATAACTATCCTATCAGCTATGCTCATAGCCTCTTCTTGATTATGTGTGACGTGAATTGCTGTAAGGCCTAAACTTTTTACAATTCGCCTAAGTTCATATCTAAGAACTCTTGCTGTTCTAGCATCTATTGAGCCAAGTGGTTCATCTAATAGAAGGAGTTTAGCGTCAGCTGCTAATGCCCTAGCTAATGCAACTTTCTGTTGAGCACCTCTACTTAGCTCGTTGGGTAATGAGTTTAAATTTGCATCTATTTCGAGAAGGCTAAGAGCCGTGAGTCCTTTCTCCCTAACTATATTGTATTGTAGACCTTTTACCACAGGACTATAGATTACATTATCCCATATGTTCATATGAGGGAAGAGCATTATATCTTGCATTACTATTCCAAGTCTTCTCTCCTCGATTGGTATCTCGCTTACAGGAATACCATCTATGTATACTTGACCTTCATCAGGTTCTAATATGCCAGCGATTACCTTGAGAAGGGTGCTTTTACCGCTTCCACTCGGTCCTATGATGCATACGTATTCTCTATCCTTTATCTCCAGATTTACGCCATCTAAGGCTACTATCTCACCGTACCTTTTCTTTACGTTAACTACGACAACGTTTGGCATAGAATCACCTCACAGCTAGAACCTCGAGAATCGATTTCTCACTCTCTTCGTAGACAAGGATCTTGTCGGGAGGAATGTAGACGTTCACCTGCATACCAAGCTTTAAGGGAGGAGGCTCGCAGAATATGAGATCAACGAATATTACGTGAGTGCCTATATTGAGAGTAAGTCTGGTCTTTATTCCCTCAAATTCTATATCGCTTAAAACTCCTCTAAAGGTATTAATTCTATATTGCCTTTTTAGATCAAGCTTTATATCTTCAGGTCTAATAAGTAGGGATACTTTCTTACTTGATGGAGGATTACCCCTTACAAGTAGATATCCCAATCCCTTAACCTTAACTGAGAAGTGATTAGCGTTTCTGCTAACTACTATTCCTTTAAAAATCGCCACATCGCTTAAGAAGCTTGCCACAAAGATATTTCTCGGATTTAGATAAATCTCCTCAGGTCTTCCTATTTGCTCAATCTTACCTTTATTTAATATTAGCAATCTATCAGCTATGCTCATTGCTTCTTCAGCGTTATGAGTTACGTGAATTACTGTGAGACCTAATCGCTTAGCGTACCTCCTCAATTCATACCTAAGCTGTATGTTAAGGAGTAGATCTAATGCGCTTAAAGGTTCGTCGAGCAATAATATTCTAGAGCCAGAAGCAAGAGCTCTTGCTAATGCAACTCTTTGCTGCTGACCTCCTGATAGTTCATGAGGGTAAGAATCCTTTCTATGATATAGTCCTACCGCTTTAAGTGCTTCCTCAGCTCTTTTTGTCGGTAATCCTCGAGTAAGAGCACTATATGCTACATTTTCCCATACGGTAAGGTGAGGGAAAAGGGCATAACCTTGAGGCATATATACTATTCCCCTTTCCTCAGGGGGCATATCAGTTATATCGTTACCTTCTAGGTATATCCTCCCTTCATCTGGCTTAAGGAGACCTGCTATAACCTTTAATAACGTCGTCTTTCCAGCGCCAGTTGGGCCTAATATACAGAGATATTCACCTCTCTTGACACTGAATGATACATTCCTCAATGCTACTATTGTTCCATAACACTTTGTAATGTTTCGTATCTCTAGATAATTCATTCATACACCATAGACCAAAATATTTAACATTGCTTTTATTTTTAATCCCTTAATTATATTTACTATGCATTTTTTATATAGCATCTATATAGATGGGCTGACTTATACCTCTATCACCTTAGCAAATGAGCTAAGAACTTCACGGCCACTCTTAGTAACTAGAACATCATCTTCTATTCTTATACCATATCTCCTCCATATATACACACCTGGTTCTACAGTAATTACCATTCCCTCCTTAAGTATTGTAGTATCGCTAACGTTTAAAGTAGGACTCTCGTGAACCTCGATCCCTATACCATGACCAGTACTATGAATATAGTGTTTATCAAGGCCATACTTAGTTAAGATCTTCCTAGCTTTTTCATCAACATCACATGCCCTTATTCCTGGCTCTATGCAGTCTATGGCTTCCTCTTGAGCTTCTATTACAGCTTCGAGTACCTTTTTAATATCATTAGGAATGTTTCCTACGAATAGAGTTCTGGTGAGATCGCTGCAATAATTCTTAAACAATGCACCTAGGTCTACTATAATCGGCTCATTCCTCTTTATCCTCCTCCTTGTAGGCGTTGCATGAGGATAAGCAGCGTTGGGTCCTGATGCCACTATTGTGGGAAACGCATACCCTTCTGCTCCTGCCTCTCTCATTCCGTATTCTGCTATGCGCACTAGATCTATTTCGCTCATACCCTCTCTTAATGATTCAACACACTTCTTTAATCCTTTCTCAGCTATTCTCACAGCGTTCCGAATGAATTCTATCTCCTCAACGCTCTTTATCATCCTTGCGCTTTCTATTTCAGTGGATATATCGATAATGGAGGCATTAATATGTTCCCTTATGTAATTAACTAGATCATGTTTAGCGCTCTTTAAATCAACTCCTACCTTCTTCATATTAAACTCATTTATTAGGCTGGTTAGAACTTCACGAAACCTGCCTTTTCTTATGGTACCGTAGGTTGAGGGAGGAAATGAATATTCCGTGTAGGCTATTATCTCAATCTCTCCCTTAACGATATCGCTTGCACGATATGCTTCAAGAAGTGGGACAAGAAGGAGTGGGCGATCGTTCTTTGGTACGATTAATGCACCAGGCCCTCTATATCCAGTTAGGTATGCGATATTTTCTTCAGTAGTTACGACCAAGCAGTCAATATTTTTCTTTTCCATAATGTTAGATACTACATCACATCTCATGTCTTTCACGTACCGGAATATGTGATTATTTAAGTGGGAATTTAAGCTTTACTAATTTATTCACAGCTATTGTCTCTATCATAACCTAATATTGACTTATATGGACCATATACCGCTAAGCTCAGCAACTCATGGATTTCATCTCCCAATACTATCTCACCTACCTTCAGTACGTTATCAAGAGTAGGATTCCGCCTCACTCTTCGTATGAGAGCCTTATAATAAGGATGTTCGTATACGAGCATTCTTGCGAGCTCCTCAAATATTTTACGTCCTTCAGAGTTTAGTACATCATTTGAGAAATAGAGCCTATATCCTAAGATCAGTTTCTTCATCAGGCTTTTAACATCAGAACCTATCTTCAATATAATCCTCTCCCTTTTAACATAATGGAATTTTAGATAAAAATTAATCGTCGAAGAAAGAGATGAAACTATTTAAAAATATAAGCTCTAATAAGATAGCTCTAGTGAATGTCTATGAGGAGGAGAGTAGCAGTTTTAGTTAAGAAGGGGCTTATAAAGATAGAAGAGGAGGAGGTACCATCGCTTGATGAGAGAGACGTATTGATTAAGGTTAAAGCGTGTGGTATATGTAGTGGGGATCTATACGCATTTTTAGGGCTTCCTGTATGGTTCTCACTGCCTTCTCCAATAGGGCATGAGCCATCCGGAGTAGTAGTTGAGGTGGGAGATAAAGTCACGAAGGTTAATGTAGGAGATCATGTCACAGCTTTAGGAGGACCCGGATTTTCGGATTACATTGTCGTCCCTGAGGATAGAGTTGAACCAATACCGAAGGAAATACCCTTTGAATACGCCTTAGGAGAACCTCTTGCCTGTGCAGTAAATGGCGTTAGACTAGCAAATCCTAGATTTGGTGATAACGTCGCAGTCGTTGGTACAGGCTTCATGGGCCTTTTATTGATACAAGCACTAAGTAGAATGGGATTAGAGAATCTAATAGGAGTAGATATAAGGGATGAGAGACTTAGACTCGCTAAGGAATATGGTGCAGATGTTATTCTTAACCCTATGGAAGTTAATGTTGAAAAAGAAGTTATGCACATAACGAATAACGTCGGATGCGATGTTGTTATCGAGGCAACCGGAAATCCAAAGGGGATTAATTTAGCAACGAAATTGGTAAGGAGGAAAGGAAGATTATGCATATTTAGTTACCATCCTAAGCCCGTAGAGATAAATGTTAGAGAATGGGATGCAAAAGGATTAGAAATTATAATGACGTGCCCAGCTAGAGCGGAGGATATGAGGCGGAATCTGAGAATAGCAACAAGAATGCTATTCAAGGGAGTATTCCATATGGAGAAACTCGTAACACATAAGTGGAAGCTTGATGAGATACAGGAAGCGTTTGAATACGCATCGAAGAAGCCTAAGGATTACATAAAGGGAGTGATAATGCCTTAAGCCTGACTAAAATTTATAACCTAACTTAAGGTTATCATTATTTGAGTGGATGAGGCAAGGAGGGTCTCCTGATAAGTGATGAGACCCGGCAATCGCCGACATTATTAACCTTCGTGGGAATATGAACTATGTAGTTGAAGTGTATGCAGGTGAGCACGACAGAAGATTATGTCCCATAACGCTCGCCATCCCACATAAGAAAGGAGTAAAGTGTAAAGGAGCGAGGATAATTGATGAAGAAGGCAGGGAAGAAAGCCCAGCTCAACTTGAAATAGCACATGAAAAAGTTTATGTGACATTTATGCTTAATGAATTAAGACGTGGTGAGCATAAGAGATTTACTATTGAACTACTGGAGGAAACTGAAGACGTACCTCACTTTGAGCTTATTGAAAGAGATGGTATATTAGACATAGCTTATGATGGAAAAATCATTGCATCCTACAATTATAGCGAGGAATACAGCAAGCCGTTCATATATCCGGTTATAGGGCCTACGGGATCATGCATTACAGAGAATGGACCTAAAGATCATGTACATCATAGATCAATATGGGTAGCACATGGGGATGTTAACGGAGAGGATATATGGAGTGAGAAAGAGGGAAGTGGAAGAATAGTACATAACGAGTTCCTGAAAGTAGTAAGTGGGCCTATATACTCGGAGATAGTTGTCAGGAACACTTGGGTAAGTAGCAATAATGAGAAGATACTTGAAGAGATAAGGAGGATGCGTTTTTGGAAGCCGACGTCAGTAGGTTGGTACCTTGATCATAGCGTAATGTTAAGGGCAAAATTCAGGGATGTATTACTTGGGGATACAAAGGAAGCAGGAATGATCGCCATCAGGGTAGCTAAGGAAATAACAGTCGAGAGAGGAGGCAGAATAGTTAACTCATATGGAGGTATAAATGAGACAGAGACATGGGGAAAGAGAGCTCATTGGTGTGACTATTACGGTATGTTAAATGGAGAGGTAGTAGGAATAGCCATATTTGATCATATAGAAAACCCAAGGCATCCTACATATTGGCATGTAAGGAATTATGGTTTAATGGCAGCAAATGTATTCGGCCTAACATATTTCCATAAAGACAGAAAGAGGCGAGGCGATCTTAAATTAGCAAAAGGTAATATCATAGAGTTCACATATAGGATTTTCGTACATAGAGGCTCTACTTATGAGGCGGATGTAAGAGGGAGATATCTGGACTTCGTATATCCACCTCAAATCAAGATTGAAGGCTAAGTAACTTGAAGATTTACGTGTAAACGTAAGTAAACATGTAGTACTATTAGGTGTTATTGCTATTATAAAAGTGTGTCTAGAAGTTATAAGGTGCTAAAGGCACCATCTACCATTCCGGGATGAGATAACTTATTTATATTAAGAGTTTGAATAGCTCATTGTCTCAGACGAGAATATGCATACCAGAAAGGGAGGAATGATAATTTGGAACAATAGGAGAAGGACTAAGAGTACTAAAGGAAAGCTTGCTTGTATTTATATTAGATCTAGGTGGAATACTTCCAGGAATAGTGATGTCCCTGTTTGCTAATGATGTTACGTCATTTCCTTGGGGGCTTTTAGCATATCCAGGTATATTGAGTCTACGAGGAATACTAAATGGTATGTTTTGCGGAAGGCTTAGCACAGCCCTTCACTTGGGCTTGGTAAGACCCAGATTAAGAGGAAACACTAGATACTTTAGTGAGTTAATTCTCCTTCAGGTATCATTAAGCGCTTTCATGTCTTTAATAATGAGTCTACTTATATGCGGAACAATGCTCATCCTCGGAATGAGTAGATATAGCAGTTTGATTAGTGCGTTTATAGTGATATTAACTACTATTAACCTAGCTACGACCTTTACTATCCCTCTTACCGCATTTACAGGATTCTTAGCTTTTAACAAGGGTATGGATCCAGATATCGTTCTTTATCCAATAATGTCCACAGTAGCTGATGTAATTGTTACATCTTGGTATGTAATCATAATCCAGCTTATCGTAAAGAGCATCATGATGGGAATGATAACTATGCTGGTAACTATATTATCAGTATTGTTTATTGTATTAGGTTTATTACGGAGGTCGTCTACAATATCGTTCAGTAGTACCCTTAGGGAAATCAAGACTCTTATGCCACTATTCATATTCCTTGACATATTACAGTTAATCACGGGAATTTTCTTAAGTAATGCTGAAAGTAAGGCGTCGAATGTAGTCGTGCCATTGTTATCTATATACCCCGTACTTATAGATTCGATAGGAGATCTAGGATCCATAATAGGATCTAGACTTACAACAGCAATAGCGCTTGGCTATGTTAGTGATATTAGTGATATGCTTTTACTTAGTATAATGAATTTCGTACAGGCCCTAAGCGCCTTATTCTTAGCGCATACTATGATAAGCCCTTTACCAATGATTATTATGGGGGGTTCATTATCCATAGGCACTATTATAGCTACCATACTATTGATGGATACGATATCTTCACTCATAATATTTATCACGGCATTTATGATAACGGTAATCGCGTCTAGAAGCGGATATGATCCGGATAACTTCGTAAACCCTATTATCTCTACTATTGCAGATATGGTTACAACTGCCTCTCTCCTCTTAGTTATTGTCCTTTAACCATGAGCTTCTCTAACACTTGTTTTCTCGACTCCTCATAACATCTTATCAACAAAACATCATCCCCTTGAACTACCTCATCATTGCTTGGATTTATTATCCACTCATTATTCCGCTTTATAGCGAGAATGAACGCACTATAATTGCTTAATTTAAGGTCGCCTATTTTAAGACCGTCTAGCGATTTAGGAGCTTTGATTATCAAGATTCGTTCAAGACCTTCCTGTAATACATCGCTTAATATTGGATGAGGTTCTAATCCCCTTATTATGATTTCAGCCATTTCTGCAGCAGCATCCGCTATCATTTCGGTTGCCGTTGCGATTCTGAGTAATGATACTAGGTCTTCAGAGGAAATATCCGATGAACTTCTTATCGATTCAACCATATACTTGACGTATAAATTATCTACGTAATCTTCAAGACTGAGTACGTGCTTTGCTATTTCAATGCTCTTCGTCATGATCGACATATAAGCGAGATATACCATTAATTCTGACACTTCCTTAAGCTTCAAGAGGCCTGTTATAATAGCCTTAGGGGGTTTTTCTAGTTCTCTAGGATATTCTTCATAATCTTTAGCGACCTCCTTCAGAGCTTTTATTGATTCCAGAGTACCGCGTACAATTAATACATCATTGAGGTTAAGCGTATAATCAGCTTTAGGCTCTAAAATCCATCGCATATCTCTTCTAACTGCAATTACGTCAAAGGCTACATCAAGTATTTTATGCACGTCCTTTAATGATCTGCCAATTATGTTTGAGCCTTGCCTAATCTTTACTCTAGCTATCACGTCCTTTGAAGCAAGTAGAGCACTACCTACGAGTTGTGAGCCTCCTTTAACAAGTGCTACGGAGGCGATATCTGCTGCTGCATTAGAGATCTTATCGACAGCGGAGGCGAGGCGAAATATGCTAATTATGCGCTTTGCATCGTTGGCACTTCTTGTTGCTAAAGAGGCCTGCATGATTAGCTGCAGGTTAAGGAAGTCTACGAGTTCTTCTAGATTATGGACCTCCTTAGCCAACTTCCTATCTCCGTATAGTACGGAGTAATAGGCTAGACCAACCATTAGGCTTGCTAAGTTCTTCATCTTAATTAATATGTTCCTAACTGAAATAGGAGCATACTCGATTTTATAGAAAATCCTATGACTATCCTTAAACATATCCTCTAAATTTTCCATATGATATCTAGATGAAAATTAGATTTAAAGTAAATAAAAACGTAACGGGACTATGCATTAGACGATTCTTTCCTCTTATACTCCTCTATAGCCTTTGTTATCATCTCTTTAGCCTTATTAGCGCTATGGAAATCTCTTACCTTAGTCCATTTTCCAGGCTCGAGTTCCTTGTAATGCTCAAAGAAGTGTCTTATTTGGTTTAATATGGCTTCAGGCAGATCCTTTACATCCTTTATATTTGAAAACCTTGGATCTACCTTATCGATGGGAACCGCTATTATTTTATGATCTATGCCCTCCTCATCCTCCATCTCGAGAACACCAATGGGCCTTACCCTTACAATAGTGCCTGGAGCGAAAGGTTCGTTGCTTATTACTAAGACATCTACCGGATCGCCATCTGGCATTAGCGTCTGAGGTACTATACCATAGTTAAATGGATAGAACATCGCAGTATACAGTACTCGATCGACGAATATTGCTCCTGTTTCTTCATCGAGTTCGTACTTTACGTTTGAACCCTTGGGTATTTCTATTATTACGTATATGTCGTCAGGCGGATTCTTACCAGGAGGTAACTTCTTCAGCATAAGGGTCACAGGAAATATAATGATAGGGTTAGAACATAAAGATTAACCCTTTAA
>Ga0180301_10002652_pt1 | contig 14092 bp, 14 predicted proteins | sample GuaBasSediGuay16_FD_121797 | JGI IMG/M metagenome (GOLD analysis project Ga0180301, IMG submission 121797) | Subseafloor sediment microbial communities from Guaymas Basin, Gulf of California, Mexico - Guay16, Core 4569-2, 12-15 cm | ecosystem: Environmental > Aquatic > Marine > Hydrothermal...
CTCCTCATTTTCCACAAAGAAAAACTTGGATTCTGAATTATTTATCACGTACTCCACCTGTTGCCACGCGTTGGTGGCATAAATGCCAACTGCTGTTCCACCCGCCGATTGAATCCCAATGTCGATGATGACCCACTCGGGAGAATTGTCACCTATGATAGAAGCACAGTCTCCTTTCTCAAGACCCATCGAAATAAGGGCAGCGGCCACGTAAGTGACTGTCCTGAAATACTCATCCCATGAAATATCGTGCCAGAGGCCGTATTCCTTTTTTCTCATGGCCACGCGGCTTCCGTATTTTTGGGCGGTTTCCCTGAAAAGCATGGGTGAGGTCTCTTTCACTGGCCTTTATCTCCACCTCTTTTTTCTTTTCCAGCGCTGGTAGCCCTTGGCGGATTCCTCGGAACGGATACCCATGTAAAACTCCCTCACGTCCTTATCTTGCATAAGATCCCTGGCAGTGCCTTTCATCACGAACCGGCCGTTTTCAAGGATAAGGCCGAAGTCAGAAATAGCAAGAGCCATTCGGGCGTTCTGCTCCACGAGAAGAATAGTGACCCCCTGGCTGTTGATGTTTTTGATGATTTTGAAAATTTCGTTGACAAGAATGGGGGACAGTCCGAGAGAGGGCTCATCCAGGAACAGTAGTGTGGGCCTGTTCATCAATGCTCTCCCTATGCTGAGCATTTGCTGTTCCCCGCCTGAAAGAGTTCCTGCCCACTGGTTTTCTCTTGCTTTCAGAGGAGGAAAATGCTCGTATATCTGCTCAAAATCTTTCCTGATTTCAGCACGGTCATTCCTCAGGTAAGCACCCATAAGAAGGTTTTCTTTGACAGTGAGCTCCTCAAACACTTCCCTCCCTTCAGGGACATAGGAAATGCCCATGCGGACAATATCCTCTGTTTCTTTCCCATCTATACGCTTTCCCATGAACTCAATTGTTCCTTTATCAGGCTGGTCCTCTATGAGGCCCATAACGGTTTTGAGGATTGTAGATTTCCCGGCTCCGTTGGCGCCCAGTATGGCAGTTATCGTTCCTGACTGCACGGACAGGGACACCCCCCGCAAGGCATATATCAGGCCGTAAAAGGTTTCTATGTTTTTTATTTCAAGCAATGTTTTCAAGGTTGTCCTGCTCTCCAAGGTATGCCCTCAAGACTTCAGGGTGCTTTTGTACTTCCTCGGGCGATCCCTCGGTGACGATTTTACCAAAATTAATAACCAGAATACGGTTGGAAATATCCATAACCATTTTCATATCGTGCTCTATGAGGAGAATAGTTATGCCAAGGGCATCCTGAATATCTTTTATCCAGAATATCATGTCTTGTTTTTCTTCCGAGTTCATACCGGAGCAAGGCTCATCCAGAAGCAAAAGCTCTGGTTCCATTGCTAGGGCCCTGCCTAGTTCCACCTGTTTCTGGGTGCCATAGGGCAGGGAGCCCACGAATTTGTTCCGAACTGACTGAAGATCCAGAAAATCAATTATCTCCTCAACCTTGCGTCGGTGGGCCACTTCTTCCCGGCCGGCAAAAGAGCGCTTTGCCCACATGATGGCACCACGCAAAAGCCCGGCTTTGATATACCTGTGCCGGCCGAGCATAAGGTTTTCCATGGTGCTCATATGAGTGAAAAGCTCTATATTTTGAAATGTTCTTCCTATGCCCAGCCTGGCAACATAGTCAGGTCTCTTGCCCTGGATTTTCTGCCCTTTAAAAATGATATGCCCGCCATCAGGCTTGTAGATACCATTGATGCAGTTAAAAAGGGTGGTTTTCCCTGCTCCGTTGGGCCCAATGATTGAGAAGATTTCTCCCTTGTGGACTTCAAAGCTGATATCGTTGAGAGCATCAAGCCCGCCAAAAGAGATCGAAAGGTTGCAGACCTCAAAAAAAATCGTTCGGTTTTTTGTTTCCAAATCTGCCCTCTCCCCCGCCGACCAGACCAACAAATCAGGCTGGGGGCATCTGATAGCCCCCAGCCTTGCTTCATTTTTTCCTTGCTTCCTAATCAGGCTCCATCCAGCCTGTCAAGCTCTTTGCCTTTCCGCCCTTTTCGCACTGAATCAAAAAGAGCTCCTTTTGTCCCTGCCTGCAGTAAGGATCGTTGGGATCAAATGGAGCGTAATCTATACGCCCAAAAATGCCTTTGAAATTTCTGATCCCCTCCATTTCCTTTACAAAGCGTTCCCTTGTTAGATTCCTTCCGCACCTTTTGAGCCCTTCCACCATTGGCTCCACAAAACCAATGCCCGCGTAGAAAAACACACCCCATCTCTCACCCTTGGCGGCGTACTTTTCAAAAGCTTTCTTGTACTTCAGCATTAGCGGAGAGGTGGAGTCAGGCAATTGCGCAAAAGAGCCTGTTATAACGCCTCTCCACAGCCCCTTGCTGATGGCCATCATGAGAGGAAAATCAGAGCACGTGCTGGTGCTCATCCACTGAGGCGTAAATCTCATGGCACGGCCTGTACCGATGATCCGAACGGCGTGGCCTGGAGCAACCCATAGAAGCACAAGGTCGGCCCTGGCTTTTCTAAGCTGCATGATATGTGGTTTCATATCTGTATCAGTCAACTCAACGGGAACTTTCGCAACAAGTTTCATGCCGTGCTTTGCAAGTTCGACCTCAGCTCCTGAGACTCCGTTTTTGCCGTAATCATCATTCTGGTAAGCGATTGCTATCCTTTTTTTGCCGAGTTTCTCTATTGCATATTTACAAAGGATTTTTGCCTCTGAATAGTACAGAGGATAAACCGCGAAAAGGTACTTCTGCGGCGGAGAAATCCAGTGAAGGGATCCGGCCGCAGGCCCCACCCACGGAATTTTTCGCTGCATCAGGTAGTCTTTGACCGCGAGTCCTGGTGCTGTACCCACGCCTGAAGCCCAGCCGAATATTCCGATACCCTCCTGCAATTCTTTTACGCCTGCCTTGGTTTTTGCAGGATTATAGGCATCATCAAACATATGGTATTCGATCTTTCGGCCATGAATACCCCCTTCCTCGTTTATCATCTGAAACAGGACGCCCGTACCGCGGGCTACGGCACCCCATGGCGCGGCAGGCCCTGTCTGCGGTCCCCATTGCCCGATACGGATGGTGGTATCAGTGACACCCTCTTCAGCAGTACATATAGATGCCAAACCGAGAAAAACTACCAGTACCGCCAGCAACAAAAAAGTTGTCTTTTTCATGATGCTCTCTCCTTTCTTGGCTAAGTGGTTAGAAGTAGGCTAGTTGAATTACCCCAAAACTAAACCTTCTTCACATAGTGGCGAGCGAAGAGGCCGCTCGGTTTAATACAGAGCACAAGAACTATGATAAAAAAGGCGACTGCCGACTTAAACTCAATTGAAACATAGCCCCCAAAGAGGTTTTCCACCACTCCGATTATGTACGCGCCAAATACTGAACCTGGCAGCGATGTCATGCCTCCCAGCACCGCTGCAGCAAAACCCTTAAGCATGGGGTCCCACATCATGTAGGGTTGCATTATGGTTGGGGCTATCAGAAGCCCGGCAGTGCAACCCACAAGGGACGAGATTCCCCAGGTGATCATCAAGATACGGTTTGTGCGGATTCCCATGAGTCGCGCTGCCATTTTGTTTTGCTGTGTGGCCTTCATGGCGATGCCGAGCTTTGAGTATCGCAGGAAAAGGAAAAGAACGGCCATGAGTGTTAATGCTACCACAAAGGTAAGGGCTTCCAGGCTGCTAACAAATATTTCTCCCAGGCTTAAGCTGTCATAGGGAGATAGTGGAAAACGCATTGTTTTCGGTTCGGCTCCAAACTTCCAGGATACAAAGCCCATCAGGATCATCTCTAGACCAATGGTGATAATAATCATTCCGAGCACATTCGGTTCCTTGGCCCTCCTCAGGACGGCGAATTCAAGGAAAAACCCCAGCAAGAGAGCGAAAGCCAAGGCAGAGGGAAAGGCAACATAGAAAGGGAAGTGGTAATATTCTAGAACCATGTACGTGAGAAACACTGAAAGAAGAGCCATCTCACCCTGGGCAAAGTTGATTACCTCAGAGGTTTTATAAATGATCACCATGGCAAGTCCCATGAGAGCATAGGAACTGCCCACGGCAATACCGCTCACCAGCGTCTGCACTAACTCGCCCACTGTTTTCTGTTTCTCCTTTTGTTACCGTATCCTTCTTTACGCCCCACCCACATGTTGCGCAAAAAGGCCGGGGCCTCCAAAAGCTAAAAGGGCCACGTCTTCCAATATAGCTTGGTACGGATCCAGATGCCGTAGATACCTAAAGGTTCGAACAGCATGATGGAGACCATGATTGATCCATAGATAATAAGCTGGATATTTGATACACCGGTAATCGAAAAATAGCTTTTTGACAAAGCTTCAAGCCACCCTCCCAGGTATGGGATGCTCAAAATATTGCGGAGTTCGAGATCCAGCCATGAAAGCAGGCACGCGCCTGCAATGGAGCCAAACAGAGACCCTAGGCCCCCCACCACAACCATTGCAAGGAAAATGATCGACATCAAGAGGCTGAAGATTTGTGGTTCTATGAACCGAAGCACGAACGCATACAGTCCTCCGGCCAGCCCAGTGTAAAAAGCACTCACAGCAAAAGCGAGCGTTTTGTAAAGCATAATGTTAACGCCCAGGGTTTCTGCAGCAATGTCTGCGTCACGAATTGCGATAAAGGCACGCCCCACCTTTGTCTTGACAAGATTACGAGCCACAAGTGTGAGTATAACGGTGATCGTGATAAGAAGGTAGTAAAAATCGCGGTCTGAATCGAGATGCCAGGAAAAAATAGTCAACTCTGGAGCATGGAGACCCTGGCGGCCCCCAAAAAATCCGATTCTACCGATTACCTGGGTAATCGTGAGACCAAATCCGAGCGTTGCAATGGAAAGGTAAGGTCCCTCAAGCCGTAAGGCTGGGAGACCCAGGAGAAATCCTAACAAAGCCGCCCCAATAGCAGCCAAAACCAGGGCAACCAGAAAGGGCAAATGCGCTGATGTCATGAGGGTAATGGTTCCATAGGCGCCTATAGCAAAAAAGCCTGCATGCCCAAGTGAGATCTGCCCGGTGTAGCCAACCAAAAGGTTGAGCCCGATGGCCACCAGCACGTTTATTGCCATATAGTTGGCAAGATAAACGTAGTAGTTTCTGAAAAGGAAGGGGAAAAAGCCGAGGAACGCGATCAATACCAGAAACCAGAAAAGAACCACCTTGCTGCCAAAGAGCCTGACATCCTCGTAGTAGTCTCTTTTCATGTCCATAAGATGAGACCTTTGCAAAATGCCGTCTTTTGCCCAATCTCTTCATCAGACTCAAATTTCAGTCCTCGAAATACTTCAAGTATTCCTGTGGCTGAAATCTTCGTCTTCCTTGACCTTGAACAAAACCGAATATTTTGCAAAGGTCTCAAGACGGCATCTCCGGGCAGCTTTTTCTTAGGCAGTATTCCTTTATTTTTTTGCAACTTTCTCAACGAGCTTCCTATAGTAGATCTGTTTTTCTTCCAACAGGGGAGATTTTTTCCCCATCATGTTTAATTTCATTATCTTGTAGTTGATCTTTTTAATCAGACGATATCTTTCTTTTTCATCGGGAATGTTTGACAGCATATCTTCCATCTGCCTGATCTCTTTTTTTTCTGCAAGCTCCGGGGGGAGACAGTCAGAATTCTTGAGTATCTTATAGGCTAGACGGAGATCCTCGGGGATGCGCGCGTCGTCCTGGAGAGCAAGAGGTTTTCCTTTGCCGGGGAGATTATCAAACTCGCCGTTTTTTAAGGCCTCTTTGATTTTTCGTTCTACCATTTTAAGGTAACCAATCATAAGTTCCCTTCAGCAAAGCCTCGCTTCCATGGCGTTTAACCAGGTGAAGAAACGGATTAACTTTTTCAAGCACCGGCTCCTGCCTACATAGTTCCTAACATACAGGATTCCTTTGAAAGTTTCAAGCTCCATTGCCGGGCTTTGTCCTTGACATGAACGATGCTATTGGGTATGCGGAGCATAAATTCCAGAAAGACCAAGAAAATATAAGCCGCTGCGCCATGATTGATGATCTGGACAAAATGGTCATACAGCTTATCCAGGGGGATTTACCTCTGGTTATGAGGCCTTTTGCTTCGCTGGCCAAAAGACTAGGAATCAGCGAGGAGGATTTTCTTGGAAGAATCAGGGCCTTAAAAAAAAGAGGAATTATCAGGAGATTTGGCGCAACCTTGCGGCACCAGGAAGCAGGATTCAGCGCGAATGCCATGGTAGCGTGGAAAGTGAAGGAGGATAAGATAGAAACCGTTGGAAGGGCCATGGCCAAATTTCGGGGGGTGACTCACTGCTACCAGAGGCAGACGCAGAAAGATTGGGAATATAATCTTTACACCATGATCCACGGGGAAGACGAGGAGGAGTGCTATAGAATAGCTGAAAAGATATCCAAGAAGGTGGGGATTAAAGAATACGTGCTGCTGTTTAGCGAAAGGGAGTTTAAGAAAACGAGCATGCAGTATTTTAAGAAGTGACAAGTCACGAGATACGAGAGACAACTCAGGAGTGACAAGGAGAGAGGTTGGAGGCATGAGGTTAGAAGCAAGAACTGTGGAGTTTGCTCGGTGGAATGATTGGCTACCGCCTAAAACCACTACCACTCACCAAGAACTAATGACTAATAGCAGGTGAGAAGTGATTAATAAGCACTGACAAAACACTTTGATGGAGTATGAGCATGGGAGAAAAGTCAAGAGAGCTTTTTCAAAAGGCGAAAGAGCTTATACCTGGTGGCGTGAACAGTCCTGTGAGGGCCGGAAAGGCTGTAGGGGTAAATCCGCCTTTCATCGACAGGGCAGAGGGTTGTTTTCTATGGGATGTGGACGGGAATCGCTACATCGACTATGTGTGCTCCTGGGGCCCTATGATCCTGGGGCATGCATTCCCGGAAGTGATTGATGCTGTCAGGCAGGTGGCATTAAAAGGTACAAGTTACGGGGCTCCGACAGGTCTTGAGGTTGAGATGGCTCAGGCTATCATTGAGATGGTACCGTCTGTGGAGATGGTGAGAATGGTAAACTCAGGGACCGAAGCGACCATGAGTGCCATTCGGCTCGCACGGGGCTTCACGGGAAGGGAAAAAATCATTAAATTTGAAGGCTGCTACCACGGTCATGCGGACAGCCTGCTGGTATCAGCAGGCTCAGGGGTTGCCACATTTGCAATCCCGGGCTGCCCTGGAGTGCCCGCTGCTCTTGCAGAGCACACAATATCTCTTGGTTTTAACAACCTGGCAGAAGTCAGGAAGGCAATGGAAAAGTGGGGCTCTGATGTGGCAGCAATTATAGTGGAGCCGGTTCCCGGCAATATGGGGGTAGTGGTCCCTGAGGGGGGATTCTTGGAGGGCCTCAGGGAGATAACACTTAAATATGACTCGTTGCTGATCTTTGATGAAGTGATCAGCGGTTTTAGAGTGAGCCGTGGAGGGGCACAAGAGCTATACGGGATATCGCCTGACCTCACATGCCTGGGGAAAATCATAGGCGGCGGCCTGCCAGTGGGGGCCTATGGTGGGAAGAAGGAAATTATGCTGAGCATGGCCCCGGAAGGTGATGTTTACCAGGCAGGAACGCTTTCAGGGAATCCCATTGCCATGGCAGGTGGGCTGGCAACAATGAGGCAAATTCAAAAAAACACTAATATTTACAAACAATTGGAGGAAAAAAGCCAACTGCTTTTTTCAGGGCTTGAGCGAGCAGCGCACAAGGCGGGCCTGAGTGTAGTGATAAATCGCGTGGGCTCCATGGGCTCCATTTTTTTTACGGAAGAGGAGGTGAAAGATTTTGCATCAGCAAAGCAAAGCGACTGTGAAAAGTTTAAGAAATTTTACTCCGGCATGCTTGAACAGGGCGTATATCTGGCTCCCTCGCCTTTTGAAGCTTGGTTTGTATCAGCAGCCCATGATAGCGAAGTGATTAAGATGACCATCGAATGCGCTGAGAGAAGCTTTGCGTCCCTTGGGAGCTGAGCGCAGGGAAAAATTGATTGACTTTCACTGAAAACCTGTGGTAGACACATGCCGCAAACCGTTTCGCTAGGGCGTATCAGTGCGAATATTTTGATGAATTCTGGATGGATGAAGAAACCAAGAAGCTTTTCAAGACCTTAGGATATCTGAGTACGGTCGGCCTTGCTATGGCCTTCTCCATCGGAATAGGGGCTGTACTGGGGTATTATCTTGACAAGAAGTTTGGAACCAGGCCTTGGCTGTTTTTCATCTTTCTAGGTTTTGGGATAGCAGCAGCCTTCAGGAATCTTCACATTATGTATAAGAAAGCGCAGAAAATGTAAGCTGTGGTGTTCAAATGGAATGGAAGATTTTCTATAAAAGACTTCAAACGTCCTATTGGTTGATTCTGATAATCTTGTCCTGTGCGAGTTACTTGTTGATGAGCCCGCCTCGAGCTTTTGGAGTGATGATCGGAGGGATCATCATCATAGCCAATTTCAACGCTTCCAAGCGATCCATTTGCAATGCTTTTTCGGGCCACGGTCTGATGATAAGCAGCAAAGCCCCACTCATCGCTAAGTTTTACCTCAGGCTCGGGGCCCTTGCGGTTGTCGTCTATTTATTGATCGCTAAAGGAGTGGTAGATCCTATTGGTTTCGCCGTCGGGCTTTCTACGATTGTGCTTGCTATACTTGCTACCGGCATCTACATGGCTTTAAAAATTAGGGCAGGGGAGGCGATTTAAGGGTATGGAGCATCATTATTACTTTCTGGTGGAAATTCTAAACCGCCTTGGCCTGGGACATTTTGCCCATACACAGGAGCATGTTATCCATTCATGGTTGGTTATGATTATCCTGATTATCGGCTCTTTCTTGTTTGGAAGAAGCCTGAGCCTGATTCCAAGGAAGGGGCAGAATTTCTTGGAAGTAATCGTCCAAACTCTTGAAGATTTCATGGTGGATATAACCGGGCCGGAAGGAAGAGCCTTTTTCCCTTTTATTGCAACGCTGTTTATCTATATTTTCGCGTGCAACTTGCTTGGACTGATACCGGGGTTTGTCTCACCTACAGCAAACATAAACACGACCCTTTCCATGGCAATTTGCACGTTCTTTCTTACCCACTACATAGGTGTGAAGTTTCACGGGGTAAAGTACATCAGGCATTTCCTGGGGCCGGTTTGGCCTCTGGCCCCGCTGATGTTTATAATCGAGTGGATAGGGCACTTTGCAAGAGTTTTGTCACTCAGCGTGCGGCTCTTTGGTAATATCTTGGGGAAGGAGAAAATCCTAGGCATTCTGTTTGCCTTGGCTGGGCTTTACCTGGCACCGCTTCCTGTTTTGTTCCTGGGAATCCTGGTCAGCTTCATTCAGGCCGTGGTCTTTATGTTGCTGTCCATAGTATACTTTGTGGGAGCCATGGAGGAGGCGCACTAGGCTACTAGTATTGAGTAGGGCCTGAGCAAGGGGCAGGTGCGCGAGGGAAGAGTTGCTATATCTTCAGAGTAAAGAAATGAAAAGGGGCTAAATATGTCGAAAAAAGCTGTAATCGGAATCTTGGGAGCATTTCTGGTTTTGGGGGTTTCCTCTGTTGCTTTTGCTGCTGATGAAGCGGCCAAGGCTGCTGGGTTGTGGACTTTTTTTGGAATTGCCGTCGCCTCTGGCTTCGGGATCGGTGTTGCTGCAATGGGAACAGGGCTTGCCATGGGTTACGCCATAAACGGCGCTCTTCAGGGAACAGCGAGAAACCCTGAAGCGGGTGGAAGAATAATGACAACCATGATCATTGGTTTGGCCCTGATCGAATCCCTCTGTATCTACGCTTTGCTGATATGCTTTTTGCTTGTTTTCAAGATCCCTGACCTGGGACCAATGTTTGAAGCAATAGTCAAGAGTTTCGGCGGCTAGAAAACCAAGCAAGAAATTTATTTTGGCAGGGAATGGGCGAGTGCCTGATGCCGGTCCATTCCCTCTATTTTCCACCCAGCACCCCTCTCAAGAACCGGCCAGTATAAGAGTCTTCTAATTTGGCAATTTCTTCAGGCGTACCTGCCCCCACAACGTAGCCGCCTTTTTCTCCTCCTTCAGGACCCAGGTCAATGACGAAATCCGCGGCTTTTATCACATCCATATTGTGCTCGATCACCACAACAGTATTCTTGAGTTCCACGAGATAGTTAAGGACTTCCAAGAGCTTCTTGATATCATCAAAATGCAATCCTGTCGTGGGTTCGTCAAGAAGATAAAGGGTCCTACCCGTGGCTCTTTTGCTCAGCTCCTTGGCCAATTTTACCCGCTGCGCTTCTCCGCCGGAGAGCGTGGTTGCCGGCTGACCGAGCCGAATGTAGCCAAGGCCTACCTCAACAAGTGTTTTTAACTTGCTTCTTATGCGGGGAATGTTTTCAAAAAAAGCGCAAGCCTCGTTAACTGTCATGTTAAGCACGTCGGCAATGTGATGACCTTTGTACTTAACTTCAAGCGTATCACGGTTAAAGCGAAGTCCTCTACAAGCCTCGCAGGTAACATACACGTCAGGAAGAAAGTGCATTTCAATCCTGATGATACCGTCCCCGTTGCATACCTCGCATCTACCTCCCCGCACGTTGAAACTGAATCTTCCAGGCTTGTATCCTCTCAGCCTTGAGTCTGGAAGCATGGAAAAAAGTTCCCGTATATGGGTGAATACTCCCGTGTAAGTGGCAGGGTTTGAGCGGGGGGTCCTGCCAATCGGGTTTTGGTCTATGTTGATCACCTTGTCTATATGGTGTATGCCGTGGACAGATCTCACTTTTCCTACCGTTTGTTTTGATTTATAAAGCTCGTGGGCGAGGGCAGGAAAGAGCGTTTCAGATACAAGGCTGCTCTTGCCAGAACCTGAAACACCTGTTACGCAGGTAAAGGTGCCAAGAGGTATTTTTACCTCGATATCTTTGAGGTTGTTGTGGGAGCCCCCTTCGATTACGAGATACTTGCCGTTCCCTTTTCTTCTTGAAACAGGAATCGGGATGGTTTTTTCCCCCGAGAGATACTGGCCCGTGAGAGAGAAACCGTTTCTGAGCAGTTCGCCGGGCTCGCCATGGAACACAATATGTCCTCCCTCTAGTCCTGCCCCGGGTCCCATGTCTATCACGTAGTCCGATGATAGAATAGTTCTGGCGTCATGCTCCACAACAAGCACAGTGTTTCCAAGGTCCCTCAGACGTCTCAAGTTTTCCAGAAGACGAAGGTTGTCGCGCTGGTGCAAGCCGATGCTTGGTTCATCCAGCACATAGAGTACACCTGCCAGACCTGAGCTGATCTGCGTGGCCAGCCTGATTCTCTGGTCTTCTCCTCCCGAAAGCGTGGATGTCGGCCTATCCAGGGAGAGGTAATTCAATCCCACGCTTATAAGGAATCCAAGCCTGTGTGTTATTTCCTTTACGATCCTTTCTGCGATTGCTCTTTCCCCGGGCATCAACCTCAGGTTACTGAAAAACTCATAGGCTTTTTCAATCGAAAATCCGCTGATAACGTGGATCGGTTTACCACCTACAGTGACTGCCAAGCTCATTGGTTTAAGCCGTGCCCCTCCACACGAAGGGCATGCTCTTATGCTCATAAAGTTTTCAATCTCTTCCCTGACCTGATCAGATTCGGTCCCGTGATAGCGCCTTTCCAGGTTTGGTATTACCCCCTCAAAGGAGTGCTCGGAAAACTGCCGGCGCCTGTCCTTTTCAAAGTAAAATTTGATTCTCTCGTCGCCGGATCCATATAACAATGTATCCCTTACTTTTCTCGGCAAGTCCTTAAACGGGGCATAAATGTCGATGTTATAGTGCTGGCACAGAGAATTGAGCATTTGGGAGAAATATGTTGAGTGGCGGCCTGCCCACGGCTTGATGGCGCCTTCAGCCAGAGAAAGTGAAGGGTCTGGAACGATGAGCTCAGGGTCTAAGTACATTTTAGTTCCAAGACCATTGCATTCCTCACAAGCCCCATGGGGGTTGTTGAAAGAAAACATCTGGGGTGTCAGCTCAGGGATGCTGATACTGCAATTAATACATGCAGCCTTCTGGCTGAAAAACATTTCTTCAACTCCCGGCAGATCCACAATGACCCTTCCGTCCGAAAGACTTAGGGCCAGCTCAACCGAATCTGTAAGACGCCGCTTTATCTGTTTCTTGATAGTTAGGCGGTCGACAATCACGCTGATTGAGTGCTTTTTGTTTCCATCAAGGGCAATATCGTCTTCCAGAAGCCTCACTTTACCATCTACCTTGACCCTGGTGAATCCATCCTTTTGGAGGCGCCGGAGTAGCTTTGCGTGGCCCCCCCTTTTCCCCTCAAGGAGCGGGGCGAGAATCTGTATGCTGGTTCCTTCAGGTAAAGACATGATTTGATCAACAATTTGCTGGGTCGTTTGAGGCCTGATCTCAAGGCCGCACTTCGGACAATGAGGATGACCTACTCTTGCAAACAAAAGTCTCAAGTAGTCGTGTATTTCAGTGACTGTTCCTACAGTGGAGCGAGGGTTTCGATGAGGAGTTCGTTGTTCAATGGCTATTGCAGGAGACAGGCCCTCAATATAGTCAACCTCCGGCTTGTCCATTTGCTCAAGGAATTGGCGCGCGTAGGCAGAAAGCGATTCAACATATCGCCGTTGCCCCTCGGCATAGATTGTATCAAAGGCGAGCGAGGATTTCCCTGAGCCTGATATCCCGGTGATGACCACCAGCTTATTTCGTGGAATATCCAAGGAGATATTTTTGAGGTTATGCTGCCTTGCGCCACGTATCTTAATGAACTCCGTACTCATCTTACACTCGTTACTCGTGACTTGTCACTGGTCACTTGTTTCTTGTCCCTCGTCACTTCCTCGTGGCTCGTCTTTTGGCAACCTCAGCAGCCATTTTGATGGCTGCTTTGAGGCTGGAGGGGTCAGCAACACCTTTTCCTGCAATATCATAAGCGGTGCCATGGTCAACAGAGGTTCTTACAACTGGAAGCCCCAGGGTGATGTTTACTGCATCTGAAAAATGGAGAAGCTTCAGTGGGATCAGGCCTTGGTCATGGTACATAGCAACCACGGCATCGTGTGAGTTGGCGACTGCCCTGTAAAACACGGTGTCGGGAGGAAAAGGCCCTTCTGCAACGAAACCCTCACTGGCAGCTTTTTGGATTGCAGGTTTGATTAGCTTTTCTTCCTCCTTGCCAAAAAGGCCGCCCTCACCTGCATGTGGGTTAAGCCCTGCCACAGCGATGTGCGGATTCTTTATGCCAAAGTCATCACGGAGTGCAGTGAAAGTGATAACAATCGTTTTGTATATCTTTTGCAAGCTCAGCAATGAGGGTACATCTCTTAGCGCACAATGGGTTGTGACAAGAGAAACACGAAGCTTTTTCCCTGCAAGCATCATCACGTAATCAGGGGAGCCCGTAAGAGATGCTATCAGCTCCGTATGCCCGTCGTAGGGGTATCCCGCCTCGTGCATCAACACCTTGCTGATCGGGCATGTTACAAATGCCTCAATTTCACCATCTTTTGCAAGCATAACAGCCCGTAAGATATACTCCACCATAGCCTTTCCCCCCTCGACACTTGGTTTTCCCGGCATGGTGGAATCCTTCTTCAGCCTTGAAACCGGGATGATGTCAATAACCCCGGCCTGGCCCCGCGCTTCAAAGGGTCTTTGGATTTCTCTTGCCGAGATCCCGCTCTCTTGGCCCAGGTTTTTGGCAATTGGTTGCGGGTCTCCAATCACCACCGGCCTGCATATATCAAAAATGCTCGGATCAGAAAGCGCTTTAACGATTATTTCGGGGCCAATCCCTGAAAGATCGCCCATGGTTATTCCGATCAAAGGTAAATCTTTCAATATTGCTCCTTTGGTACCCCGTAATTTCTTTAGGAATTATCTTTGTCGAAAAGACACCTGTCAATAGGCTTGCATCAACGTGGGTGGTTAGAAGCCTGATTAAAGGCGTTTTCAAAGGTGCATTTTTTACCCCGCCCGCAGAAAGCCACGGCTTTAGCCGTGGATGAATGCGGTTAAGGGCGGGCGGGATGTCGTACCACTAAGTCCCGCCGATTGCGAAGCAATTCGGCGAGACTAAGTGGTGC
>Ga0180301_10002653_pt1 | contig 14089 bp, 12 predicted proteins | sample GuaBasSediGuay16_FD_121797 | JGI IMG/M metagenome (GOLD analysis project Ga0180301, IMG submission 121797) | Subseafloor sediment microbial communities from Guaymas Basin, Gulf of California, Mexico - Guay16, Core 4569-2, 12-15 cm | ecosystem: Environmental > Aquatic > Marine > Hydrothermal...
TACTCGAACCTCTGGCCAACTCCATTACCATCACCGTCCATCTGGATGGACTTACTAAACAGAAGTCCTTTAAGTTGCATCAAAGGACGTATTCGACACTGCGGGAAAACCAGCCCCGTGTTCACACAAAACGCCTTAGAGCTTGATTCTAAGGCCTTAGGCAGGTATCATGCGAAATACTAACACCATCGCCCATGCGGACATGATAAACGCTTATTTAAGTGCCAGCCCTTGAGGATTTAGTGTAAGTAGCATCGAGCATATCGAAATGTGGTATAAAGAGCAGAGAGGTCATTAAAAACTAAATCCACCTGTTTATTCAATTAAGCGGAAGCGGGAGGTTGCTCTTCCCGCTTTCTTTTGCCCTCTGAAATAATTCGGGAGAACTAAAGTGTTACAGGAGTGCGGCTTTTTAACTGATTTTTCGTGATGCTCCTTCAGAAAATACTGCGGAAGGACCAACAATATCAGTGCGGGAGCGTACACCTTTTAAGGGAATATTCCCCTCTCCTTGTACACTGCCTCCAATCTCGACAGTGCCACTATATAGGCGGCCGTACGGGAGTCGACTTCGTATTCCCTGGCCTTCTCCTTAATCCTTTTAAAGGCATCCACCATTATCCGCCGAAGTTTGGCATCAACCTCATCCAGTTGCCAGAACTCGCTTCTCTTGTTCTGCAGCCACTCGAAATAACTTACAACCACTCCCCCGGCATTGCACAGAATATCTGGAATAATGTCTATCCCCTTCTCTTCTAGTATCTTCTCCCCTTCCGGATCGGTGGGCCCATTGGCCCCTTCTGCAACAACGTTTACATCGAGAAGCGGTGCGGTTTCTGCATTAACCTGGTTCTCCATTGCCGCCGGAATAAAAATATCCGCCCTTGTGCTGAAAAAAGTCCTGTGATCAACCGCTTCGGCTCCGGGATACCCGGCAATTCCGCCGTTATTCTTTACATAAGTTGCAAGCTCTTCCGGATCTATTCCCCGCTGATTTAGTATTGCACCGGTTACATCCTCTACGGCTATTAAACGTGCCCCGTATTCTCCAAGCAGACGAGCCGACCATGAACCTACATTACCGTATCCCTGTACGGTGAAAGTAGCTTCGTTAAGAGAGATTCCCCGTTCCTTTGCCCACTGTTCGATTGTGATTACTATACCCTGTCCGGTTGCCTTCTTGCGTCCATAACTGCCTCCTGTTTCGATGGGTTTACCCGTTACTACATGAAGGCTGTTCTGCCTTTCGTGAGGAGGCCGTGTACTGATATATGTGTCAAGTATCCAGGCCATTATCTGTTCGTTTGTGTTTACATCCGGCGCAGGAATATCGTACTCCGGCCCGATATTGTTACCAAGTGCAAAGGTAAAACGCCTGGTGATCCTTTCCAACTCCTGTCTGGAAAACTTAGATGGATCAATCTGTATTCCTCCTTTGGCTCCTCCGAAAGGAATGTGAGTTATGGCTGTCTTCCAGGTCATCCATGTGGCAAGAGCTCTTATCTCATCTATATCGACTGATGGATGAAACCGCAATCCTCCTTTGTACGGACCCAATACATTATTGTGTTGAACACGATAGCCGGTGAACACCTCGATTCTCCCGTCATCCATTCTAACCGGAAAATGAACCACAATCTCATTGTTGGTTGTGGAGAGTATTTTTCTTATATTTGGATCGAGCTCCATGAGATCCGCTGCCTTATTAAACTGTTTAATCACATTTTCATAGAGACTGTATTTTTTAGCCTTTTTCTCTACTTCTCTTTCGCCGGTAGCTGTAGTCCATATTTCTTCGTATTTTCTCATGACCTTCCTCCTCGTTATCATTTATACTCTTCACAGTGCCATACGCCGCCCTCTCGCCGGGCATACATACAGTTTTCCCGCTCTTCACAGTCGACACACAGTCCAATTAAACCTTCAGGATTCATATCTTTTCTTTTTACTGCAGAAGTTCTCCACTTTGCAGGAATTCCTCCTCTGCCTGTCTTCTCGCCTACGGTCTCGAACTCCTCACATGCTACGACCGGATGGATCGTATTCGAAGGATATATACAGGTAGAAGCGAATCTGCATGTAGCACATAGACCACCCAACTCTCTTCTCTTTCCTGTGTTGTTTTTTCGATTCGTCCTCTTTCCCTGTGTTTTTATAAGGGTCTTCTCTAAAATCATCTCTTTCCTCCTCACCTTTCCTATAGCAAATTACGTGCCAAACTGATCTTTCTTCGGGTACATGCTTTATTTGGTTCGGGGAGATTCCGTAGGGTATAAGTATTTATGTATTAAATATTTATTTTACAGGTACAACAAAAATAAATTTGCCTAAAAGGTTACTTTTTCTTGATCTTTCTCAAGTATTGCCAAGAGAAGTGGAGATTTTTGTACCGGTGGGGAATATCTCCTCACCTGTTTCTGATGGATTCCATTTTATTCAGTTTTAATCGAAGAGTCTTACGGTCAATTCCGAGGATTTTTGAGGCTTCCGTTTTATTCCCTCCCACGCTTTGTAGCACATTAATAATATGTTCTGCTTCAACCTCTTCGAGTGTACGGAGCACTCCAGTATTTTTTCCTATAGAAAAACGCATCCAGCGCGGTAAATCGGGTACATCGATTGTTTCCGCATCACTCATAACAATAATTTGCTGAATCAGGTTTTCTAGCTCCCGTACATTACCAGGCCAGTCATAATTCTGAAATATTTGCAATACTCTGTCTGAGAAATGGGGAACCGGCTTTCCCATCTCCCCTGCGAACTTCTCCTTGAAACGGTTGGCAAGGATAAAGACATCGTTACCCCTTTCCCGAAGAGGTGGCATTTCAATGGAGATAACATTGAGCCTGTAAAAAAGATCCTCCCTGAAACTTCCCTTCTTGATCGCATTCTGCAAATTCTTGTTTGTTGACGCTACTATGCGCACATCCACCTTGCGCGGTTTTCTTGATCCAAGCATAAAAACCTCTTTCTCCTGGATAATCCTTAAGAGTTTCACCTGCATGGCCAATCCAGTCTCGCTGATTTCGTCTAAAAAGATTGTCCCCCTATCTGCAGTCTGGAAAAAGCCCGCCCTTGACTGGTCTGCTCCTGTAAAGGCTCCCTTAACATATCCGAAGAGCTCACTTTCCAGTAATCCTTCGGGAATCGCACTGCAGTTTACAGCGATAAAGGGATAGGATGCCCGGTCACTCGTATAATGAATAGCCCTTGCTGCAAGCTCTTTTCCCGTTCCACTTTCTCCGGTTATGAGCACGGTGGCAGATGTAACTGCAGCCTTTCGAATATTGTTAAAGACTTCCTGCATCGCTCTCGACTCACCGATAAGTCCTTCGAAACAGGAGCTTTCATCTTTAATCTCCATACTCTCGGTTCTACGCAACTGCAATTTTTTAAGAGAACGTTCTACTGCATCGAAGAGCTCCTTGTCTGTAAAGGGTTTTGTAAGATACTCCTCTGCTCCGGTTTTTACAGCCTCTACCGCTCCCTCCAGGCTTGGATAACCTGTTATTAACATGATTTCTTTATCCCTGTAATTATCCCTTACATGCCTAATTAAATCGAGCCCACTGACCCTTGGCATCTTTAAATCGGTTATAACAAGATCTATCCGGTATGATTCCAGAATCCGCAGCGCATCTGTTACATTTGTGGTGGTGATGACAGAGAAACCTTTCAAGGAGAGGTTTCTGCGTATAAGCTCGAGTGTATCCGGTGCATCATCAACTACCAGGATACATTCCTTCTCTTTTTTCTTTTTATCAGATTTCATACACTTTCCTCTACGAATAATTGACTCTCCATTCCTGCAAGACAGAAAGAGTTGGTTCTACTACCGGTGCGGTTATCCATTCCCCCATGTAAACGTAACTCTACAATCCTGCACGAGGCAACCTTATTTCAAAAGTTGCTCCTTTACCCTCCTCCGATTCGACTTTTATATCACCTCCATGTGAAGAAACAATGCCGTGCACAACGGCCAAACCAAGTCCCGTGCCGTGACCCACTTCTTTTGTCGTAAAAAAGGGTAGAAAAATTTGCCTCTTTATATCTTCGCTCATTCCGGGTCCCGTATCACTTACGATAAGAGCTACGTAAGTAGAAGATGCACGTGTTACCACATCGAGCCTGCCGCCATGTTTCATAGACTGAACGGCGTTTACCACCAGATTTACAAGTACCTGTTGAATCTGGGAGGGATCGGCCTCTATTTCCGGAAGGTTCTCCGAGAGATCGGTTTTGAGCTTAATCCCCTCTTTAGCACAACGAGATTCCAGAAAGTAGAGCCCCTCTTTTACCACATCGTTCAGGTTCAGACGAGTTTTCCTTGTAGGCATCTGCCTGGCAAAGAGTAGAAGCTTCTTCACCACTTCCCGTGCATGAAGAGAGGCCCCCTCGATCTTTTCCAGATCTTTTATTGTTTGCTCCGATAAGCCGGAGTCCTTTTTTATCAACTGGGCGAATCCCAGGATATTTCCCAGCGGCTCGTTTAACTCGTGGGCTACTCCTGCTGAAAGCTCCCCGATTGTAGCCAGTCGATCGGCATGACGAAGTTGGCCTTCCAGTTTCCTCCTCTCTTCTTCCGCTTTCTTGCCCTCTATAATGAGAGAAATCTGCTTTGCCACTCCGTCTATGAGATGCTGCTCTTCCTGAAGGAAGGGATTTTCCTCGAATTCAAACCTCTCTGCCAGATAAACAACCTCCACCATGCCCCTTCTCGATCCGTTAACTACTATCTCGGAATACAGTGCAAGAGGTGTCTCTTTGAAATTGGCCGTTCTGTACTCATGTTCATCCATTCTGATCCTGGCTGCCGTTTGCTCTGGAAACTGAAAGGCCGGAGGCAATATCTCCACGATCTGAGAAAGGATATCTTCGATCGATATACCGGGCCGCTGTATTATTTTCGCTATTCCATAGAGGCAGGATAACTCCTTTACCCGCTCTCTCAAGGCTGCCTGAGCCTTCTGGTCGGAGAAGGCTTCGCTTAAGGTCTGTGCCACCCCTTCGTAAAACTCTATCTCATACTTCCTGAAGAAATTGACTTTCTCACTTTTGAGTTCCAGAAATCCCCTGCCTCCCTCTTCAAGGGTAAGAGGAATGAAGAGAAGCGATCTGTACCCCTCCAAGCCGAGACTGTACTCTTTTTGCTTTCCATCCCTTTCGGAAATAAAGACTACCGGCACCTTACCATCGCCGGTCCAGAAACTCCCCAATTCCGTAAAATTGGGAGCATTTGGATCGAAATGACCCTGAAGAAGCTGATGGGAAAACTGCCCCGGCAGAATCTCGGTTAGATATTTCTTGAACTTAAGCTCTCCCTTTTTCTGCCTTGAAGCCTCCCAGCAAACCCAGTACGATCCGTTTTCTATCTTGATTTCAACGGAATCGCATCCTGAAAACTCAATAATCATTCTTAAAACTTCACGAAGAAACTCCTGGTGGGATATGCCTTTGTTTGCAAAACGAAGAATCTTTACCGACAGATTACAAAAATCCTTAAGCAATCTCCCGGAAGGTACTACTTTTCTCAATTTTTCTCATCCTCCCTATAAAAAATAGAGAAATCCATGCTTTAATGTTACCTGAAATTATAGTGTTTTCTCACAGGCTCTTTTATATCCCAAACACATGAAAGTCCTCTGGGAAATATTACAAAATCTCCCTCCTTTACTTCCACATTCCCCTCGTCGGTCTCAACTACAACTCTTCCTTCAAGGAGAAGACACTCTTCCGTATTGTCGTAGTACCAATCGAACCTGGATACCTCTTTCTCCCAGATCGGCCATGACTCGATTCCCTTCTTCTTAATATCGTCTTTTGATAGTTTCTCTACTTTTATCTCCATCTTTTAACCTCCCTGTAAGTAATTTTCGTCAAATCGGCGGTTGTCTCCGGTTATTCCAGCTATATTATTTTGTATTTTCCTTTAAGCCAGTTACTGACATCGTTTTTATACAAGCCGGAAAATCTCCTGTCTGTAGGACCTCCGGGAAGATTCGTATGCAATTCCGTTGTAGACATATCGGTTATAAAGCGATAGGAGACTCCTGCAGCAGTAATCTTACTCTTGCCACTGCTGATTTGAGCTTGAGGCACGGTGGCTCTGCTTCCCGGAAGGGGGAAAGGCCCAAGGTCAAACCCCAGCCAGGATGGCAGTTTACCCCCGAATAAAAGGTGTCTCATTATTAGTCTTCTGGTACTTCCATAAGGAACAGCATCCACCCTAAGCCCCTCCTCTATAGCTCTGCTTAACCATTCCTCCCTGCTGGTACCATTGTACCATGCCGATTCGGTCTTAAAAAGAACCGAATCGAAGGTGTAGAAAAAACCGATAAACAGAGAAGTTTCATTTATAAGAAAATCTATTATCTCTCTTCCCAGGCCATTCTCTCCGAATACAAGCTTTATCAATGCCATATATACGGCTTCAAACAGTGTAGCTCCCATGGAGTCAAGATCGTATCTGCAATCCCACTCTTTAAGTATTTTCCCTTTTTCGGTGTCGGGAAGGAGGGGCCTGATCATCTCCATGAACCTCTCCGCCTCTTTGGAATAAAGGTCGTATTGTATGGATTTCATGTACTCTATATCAAACTTCTCTTCCCGGCCGATTTTCTCCTCGATTCTCTCCTTTATCCTTTCTGCGCGGTATGGGGCCATGGGCAGGGTGATGGGATTTGCAATACCTAAGTGATTCAGATTATCATTGGCTGTAACGATAAATCCCTCCTCCGGGTTGTACGATGAGGGGAGGTCATCTTTGGAGACAAAGCCGTTATTTTGTGATTGTTCATCCCAGGCCGGAATGGGAATAAGACCGCTTACCCCCTCCGCCCTCTTAAAAACCCTCCCGCTCATCTGATAACCGATGTTCCCATCTCTGTCTGCGATGACCCAGTTAAATGTTGCCGCATCGAGAAGCTTGAGCTTCTCCATAGCCTCTTCTACGGTCTTTGCTTCCGAAATATCGATCATGCAGTTGAACTCACCAGCTCCGCAATCTCTTCCACCCGCCCAGGAGAGAACAAGATAGTAACCTTCTTCAAAGGGGTTTCCTTCGAGATAACCATATTCGTTTTCATAAATTGTAAGATTTAAGGGTTCGGCTTTCTTAACCTTTATGGTTTCCTCCCTTACTCCGAAGGGTATCCACTCCTTCCCTCTCTGGTATTTGCCGTCTTTACAATGCTCGATTCTATAATCAACCGTATCCGCCACAGAATAGGTTGGACTCCAGGATATGTAACTGTTTCTTCCGGTAATTAATCCCGGAAGACCCGGGATAGTTACCCCTTTGAGGGTGTTTTCGGGCAGTTCCATTACAATTTCCTGCCATATTGCGGGAATCCTGGCTACTTCGAGATGGGGGTCGCCGCATAAAATGGGCTTACCCGACTCTGTCCACCTCCCTGAGACTGCCCAGTTGTTGCTTGCATTAATAACAGGAAGCCTTAACATCCATTTAACAGTATCCGGGATAATAGGCTCTTCTATCTTTATTTTATTCAACAGAGCATAATCAATCGGCTCTGTTATACCAGGAAAAAGTTCTCTGATTCGCTCCTCGCTTACACCCTTTTGAATCATCTGGAGAATTAACTTCTCCATTTTTGCCTGTAATTCCACAAGCCCTGCAAACCCGAAGACTTTTCCTATACGAAGACTATCCGTTATATCCCAGGGTTGAGGCTTATACCCAATCAACCTGAACTCAAATGGAGGTTTGTGTTCTGCCAAATAGGCGTTTACTCCTTTGGCGTAGGCTTCAAGCTGTTCCTTTACAGAGGGATTAAGCTTTGCTATTTGATATTCCATGTCGGGGAAGAAGTTCGCCTTCCTTATATATTTATCTGCCTCTATAAGTTCTTTACTACCCGATAGTTTCTCCGCAGCTTCTCCCTTCAAAACCACTTTCATAAGCTGAGACTGGATCTGTCTATCCGATGCATGAACCCAGCCGAGGGCAAAGGCAATATCACGGGAGGAGTTCCCCCTGATCATAGGTATGCCCCACCGATTTCTCTTAACTCTTACTCCTCCATCAGATGTATCTAAAGTTATTTCTTTACGTTTGAGCTTTTTCATGATAGTATTCCCTTAATTTTATACCATAAAAGAAGATGGGAATCAATATACATGGAAGACATACTTCTCTCGATCGACTGCGGAACACAGAGTACAAGGGCTATACTTTTCGATGCCAGGGGCAACTTGCTTGACAAAGTTAAAATCGAATACCAGCCTTACTTCAGCAAACAACCAGGGTGGGCGGAGCAGGATGCAGAGATACTCTGGAGAAGTTTGTGTAAAGGGTGCAAGGTTCTTAAGAGCAGGGCTCCTTCTTTGTTCGAAAACATAGCCGGGGTTGGAGTAACAGCTCAAAGGGATAGTATGATAGTTGTGGATGCCAGGGGGAATCCACTGCGCCCGATAATCACATGGCTCGACCGGAGAAAGGCGAAACCCTTCTATTATCCCCGTGGAATAATGAAACTGGCCTATTTTCTTACAGGCATGAATGAAGCCATCTATAAAGCCCAGACCGACGGGAAATGCAACTGGATAAGGCAGAATGAACCCGAAATATGGGAAAAAACAGCCTGGTATTTACAGGTCTCCGGTTTTCTAAATCACAGACTAACCGGAGAGTTCTCAGACTCAATTGCCTCCCAGATCGGTCATATCCCCTTTGACTATAAAAGGCAGAAGTGGGCCGAGAGGGGACATCTCAACTCTCTCGTATTTCCTGTAGAAGAAGATAAGTTGCCAAAACTTGTACCCCCCGGCAGTATTCTCGGTGAGATTACGAAAAACGCATCTTCTGAAACAGGCCTCAGAGAGGGTATACCGGTTGTAGCCTGCGGTTCCGATAAAGGATGCGAAACTCTCGGTATGGGCGTGCTTAATCCTGAAAAGGCCTCCCTAAGTTTCGGTACAACTGCAACCGTACAGACTACTACCGAAAGGTACTGTGAACCACTGCGTTTTATGCCCGCCTACCCGGCTCCTGTACCCGGTCATTTTAACCCGGAAGTGGAAATATACAGGGGTTACTGGATGATTAACTGGTTTAAAAACCAGTTTGCCTACAGGGAAGTGATGGAAGCCGAAAGAAGAGGTGTAGCACCTGAAATCCTCCTCAACGAATTACTCGGAGAGACACCTCCCGGGGCGATGGGGCTTGTCCTCCAGCCTTACTGGAGTCCGGGTCTCAAAAATCCCTGGGCAAAGGGAGCAATAATCGGTTTCGGAGAAGTCCATACACGTGCTTACGTTTATCGTGCAGTTATAGAGGGGCTTGCATTCGCACTGTTGGAAGGTTTAAAAAAGATAGAGAGGGTTACACGCACCGTTATTAAAGAGGTCACCCTGTCGGGAGGTGCCTCACAGAGCGATCAAATCTGTCAGATTTCCGCCGATATCTTCAATCTGCCCCATGTAAGGGGCAAAACATTCGAAACTGCCGGATTGGGTGCAGCAATAATTACAGCAGTCGGATTGGGACTGCACAAAGATTTTGAGAGTGCTGTAAAAGAGATGGTTCAATACCAGAGAGTTTTTACACCGGAACACTCAAATAGAGATATCTACAGGGAGATCTACTCTTCAGTATACACCCGGATGTACCGGGCACTCTCTCCTCTGTATAAAAAAATCAGAAAAATAGCAGGTTATCCCTAGCTCTTCTCAGGGAAAAGGAGTTTTTCCTCGATGCTAAGTTCTAAGGCTATTGAACGGGCAATGTGCTGACTTAACCAATTTGGTTGATGGGCATCAGAGCTCAATATAAAATCAAATCTCCCCTTATATTCAGCAAGCTCTCTGTATCTGGATGTTCGCCAAATATAACGGTTATTTATCTCGATTATGCTCCCAGAAGGTACCTTTTTTAGATTCGTACCCATAATAAAAGGATGGGCTACTATGACCGGCTTACCCGTTTCGATTAGTAATTCCAATCCCCTGTAATCATCCGAGTTGTCTTTGCAGTGAAAAATATAATAATCTACCGGCAGCTCTACAGCTATACTAACCCATTTCCCCCCACCTATCTCTATTCCCAGGTAAAAACCCTTTGAGCAAACTGCTTCTTTGTATACATCGAACCTATTATCCAGCACATACTCAAGATGATCGCTTATACCTATTATACGAGCATGGGGATAGCGGGCGATAAGATCTACTGTTTGTTCAGGAACAATCGAACTATCACCAGTGGAAAAAGTTGTATGTATGTGGAGATCCTGCTCTAACATTTCTCTTTGTTGTGTGATTATTTGTTTTTTAAGAAGAAATTATTATAATAATAAAGAGAAGCATTGTAAACAGATTCTAGAAGTTCTCCTCATATTGAAATGATTTATTCGATCCCTTAGAATGAAAACACCCAGAGGTAAGAACAGCCTTTCTTAAAGGAACAACAGATATGAAGACAGAGATGGCCAGAATCCTGCGGGCAATACCGGGCTATGAAGAGAGGATTCTCGATTTAAAGGAAACACTGATTGCAAACCTGGTAATGATAAGCGAAATTCCGGCTCCTACGTTCAAAGAACACGAGAGAAGAGACTTTATAATATAAAGATTCAATCAGGGGGGGCTCCAGAATTGTTCAACAGATGAGATAGGAAATGCCCTGGGTATTCTACCGGGAGAGGAAGGTGATAGAAACATCCTCATCGTTGCCCACCTGGATACGGTTTTTAACAATAAAGTAGATCACACGGTTACTGTTCACCCCGATCAGGTAATAGGTCCTGGAGTAGCCGATAATGCCATGGGTGTTTCCGCGCTGGTAACCCTCCCCATTGTCCTTGAACATCTCAATATTCGTCTCAAATCAAATTTAATACTTATGGGTACTGCGCGGAGTCTGGGGAGAGGGGATATTGCCGGCCTGCGATTTTTTCTTTCCAACTCGGATATCCCTATCTCCATGGGGCTCTGTATTGAGGGCGTTAAACTCGGTCGTCTGAGTTATTACTCAATAGGCATGATGAGATGCGAGATTTCCTGTCAGGTGCCGGAACAGTACGATTGGACACGCTTCGGAGCAGTAGGTTCTGTGGTTACGCTTAATAAGGTTATAAACAGAATTCTCGGAATTCCCCTTCCCAGAAGACCACGAACAAATATAGTATTAGGGATGATCGAAGGAGGCACCTCCTTCGATACAGTCGCCACTCGTGCAGATCTCAAGTTCGAGATCCGAAGCGAATCGGCAAAACTGGTACGCCAGGTAGGACAACAGATCGAAAGCATAGCCGAGGAGGTTGCGGCTCTTACGGAAGCAGAAGTAAACTACAAGGTGTTTGCTCAGAGAAAACCCGGAGGGATAAAGTTCTCCCATCCCCTGGCCTCCAATGCAAGGACAATAATAAAACAGCTCGGGATAAAACCGTGGATATCTCCAAGCACATCGGAACTGGCTGCCTTTATAGCCCACAGGATTCCTGCGATCACTCTTGGACTGACAGACGGAGCAAATCTGGGTAAACCGGATGAGACTATAGAGATTGCTCCGATCAGCAAGGGAATAGCTCAGCTTGCAGGTCTTATACTTGCGATAGACAGAGGTTGCTGCGATGAACATAAGTGAATGGCTAAAAAACAATACCTTCCATCACTCAGAGTTCTCAGATCTACACAAACTGGTGGAAGAGAAGCAGAAGCAGGAAGTTACGGTTTCTCTGTGTATTCCCACGTTGAATGAAGAGAAAACAATCGGGAAGGAGATAGTAATCTTTAAATCGGAACTGATGAATCACTACCCCTTACTCGATGAAATAGCGGTTATAGATTCAGGCTCAACCGATAAAACAAGGGAAGTGGCGGAATCCTTCGGTGCAGATGTTTATCTGGCAAGGGATATTCTTCCACATCTTGGAGAGAAGAGGGGAAAGGGAGAAAATCTATGGAAGGCAATATACCAGTTGAAAGGGGATATAATCATCTATATCGATGCCGATATAAAGAACATTCATCCCCGGTTTGCCTACGGACTTCTGGCACCATTGATTTTTCGTCCCGAGGTAAAGTATGCTAAAGCGTTCTACGACAGACCCCTTGCCTTTTCTACAGAGGTGCGCCCTTCCGGTGGCGGGAGGGTAACAGAGATTCTTGTTCGTCCCCTGTTCTCACTCTTCTTTCCAGAGCTTACAGCAATAATACAACCCCTCTCGGGTGAGTATGCAGTCCGCAGGGAAGTTCTGGAAAGCATATCCTTTCCTATAGGATACGGCGTGGAAACATCACACCTTCTGGATGTATATCACAAATGGGGTCTCTCCTCCTTTGCCCAGGTAGACCTGGATAAGAGGGTTCACAGAAATCAAGCTACCATGGATCTGGGCAAAATGGCATTCGGTATCATTCAGACCTTTCTGGCAAGAATGAAATCTCTGGGATTGATGAAAGAACTACCCAAAATGAGTCGCGTTTTAAGACAGTATCAGGCTCAGGACAATCAGTTTGAACCAATCGAATATGAGATAATGGAAGAGGAGCGTCCTCCCATGCTCGAAATACCCGAATATCTTGAAAAAATAAAAAAACCAGTTTCAAGCAAACTATCGTAATATGTCGAAGGAATCATGAACCCGGCTATTAAAATGGAAAACCTCTGCTTCAAATACCCCGAAGGGAAATCTCCCCTTTTTACCGATCTGAATATTTCCGTTCCTCCTGGTGTTGTTTCTCTTATCGGACAGAATGGAACAGGGAAGTCCACCTTTCTTCTTCTTGCCGGAGCGAGGTTGTATCCCGACAGAGGGACGGTAAAGCTTCTGGGGAAGGATACAAGAGAAATTAAAAGTGAGGAAGAGAAAAACAAATACGCTTCTTTCATTTACCAGAACTTGGAGTTTGAAACTGAAGAACCGGTGGAAGTGCTTCTCCATTATGTGTATGAAAAGGGCTATCACCGGCAGAAAGACCGGAGATTTTTAGAGAGATTGATAGATACACTGGAACTTTCCAATGTCCTGAACAAAAAGACACAAAATATTAGCAAGGGCGAACTTCAAAGAACTATTATAGCATTCAGCATGCTTTATGGCTCAAAAATAATCATGATGGATGAGCCGATGTTTGCAATGGAGGACTATCAGAAGGAGATAGCGATGAAGTTTCTCCTGAATTATGCAAGGGAAACCGGCACAGGCATCTACTATTCCGTGCATGAGCTCGAGCTGTCGAAACGATTTTCCGATTATCTGATAGTTTTTTTTAAAGATGGAAGGATTAAAGTCGGAAAAACGAAGGAAATCTTTGACAGGGAGGTACTAGAAGAAGCCTATCAGGTTCCCTATGGGATGCTCTATCAGAAAGAGCGACTGTACAGAAAACACCTTAATGAGATAAGCGGAAAGGTTAGTACTGCTTGAAAAAACCTGGCATCTGCTGAGGGCACGGCCCCCATGCGTCAGTGCTGAAGCTTGCCCAAAAACGTTGACACTACTTTAAGGTTATGATAATTTATATTTTGTTATCGGGCTGTAGCGCAGTGGTCTAGCGTACATGACTGGGGGTCATGGGGTCGGCGGTTCAAATCCGCCCAGCCCGATATTCTTTAAATCCCTGTGTTATAAGCGTTTACGAACTCTCCTTAAAAAAACATAAATGTTACGAATTTCGTAATGGCTTTTTGTGTGTCAATAGTTTATGCGAGTCGTACCTAATTACTTGTGTTTCATATATTTATCAAGGAGGGTTACTGCGTCAAAGAGCTTGGAATCCCAAAATTTCAGAGTGGGTAGATATAGCGTTTATCCCCGTAGCTGTGGTAAAAAAACCGTATGGTATTACAGTTATTATGATGAAACAGGAAAACGTATACGGGAAAGTACAAGAAAGACAAATGCCATTGCTGCAGAAGAATATGTTACAAACCTGCTACTGAAGGAATATGAGGAGAAAAAAAGGAGACGGGAATGCTCTAGAGCACTCACTTTTGGGGAGTTCACCAAGGACTTTTTTTGCTGGGGAGAAAGTGAGTGGGTAAGGCGTCAACATGCCAGGGGAAAGAAATTAAAAAAAGTAAGTGTTAAGTTGCGTCAGGCCCACATAGACAATTACCTGCTTCCCA
>Ga0180301_10002654_pt1 | contig 14085 bp, 5 predicted proteins | sample GuaBasSediGuay16_FD_121797 | JGI IMG/M metagenome (GOLD analysis project Ga0180301, IMG submission 121797) | Subseafloor sediment microbial communities from Guaymas Basin, Gulf of California, Mexico - Guay16, Core 4569-2, 12-15 cm | ecosystem: Environmental > Aquatic > Marine > Hydrothermal...
CATTTAGAAATTTCTCTATCCTCGAAAGTACTTTAGATTCAGTATGTCCAAATAGTTTATTTAAAAGAGTAAAAGATTGAGGATATCTAACTAATGAGTTTCTTAAAGGAATTATAACTTTTTTCAAAGCGTTTTTATAATTTATTCGAGAAAGTGTAATATTTATGTAATTTGTAAGTCCTTGTCGCGCTCTCTGGGCAAGCATAGCTGAAATACCATGTTGTAACTTTAAGTGTAAACTATTTTTGCTAATTTTTAAGCCAGGATGCTCTTCTAAGGAGAGTAATTTTTCTCTCAGATCTTTATTATAGAGATAAAGAGAAGCTATTGGAGACTGCTGAAGAACAATAAAGCCTAAAGAAATATACATGCATTTTTTACTTCTGCCAGCACGCCCTACACGCTGAATCAAGCTTTCAGGATCCCGGGGCAGCTTATGCTGAATAATAATAGCTGCATCACTAATATCAACGCCCAGCTCGAGAGTAGAAGTAGCAATAAGCATGCGAAGATCCCCTCTCATAAAAGCCTCCTCGATCTTAGCACGCTCATCACGATCCAATAATCCATAATGCATACCTATAGACCCTCTATATTCACTAGTAAGCCATGAACTAACGTCAGACAGATACTTGGGAGGAACAAGACTCCTCCACGAGTAATCATCACTTACATCAATATTCCAGCTAACAATATGATCAAGTACTTCACGACCCCGCCTACTTCCAAGTATTGTCGAAATAATATAATCATATAAAGTATTAACTTCAGCCACACTATCAGTAAAAGCTATCCCAATATACCCATGCCTCCAGCACCAAAGACCCGCCATAAGAATAGCGTCTTCAGTAATAGTTTCAACACTATAATTCGGGTTAGGCAGCAAAAACACCAATATAGTAAGCTTACAAGGCCTTCTCTTACCCTCGTAATATTTCTCACTGATATCCCTGTAATCAAGAACCTTGATCCACTTATCATCAACACCCAAAAGCTCACGCAAAAACTCCCTCGGCCTAGGAATAGTAGCAGACGAAACAATAATCTTAGTACCAGCCCTCTTTAACAAAAGCTCGGTCAAGACTCTAAGCACATAATAGACATGACCACCCAAATAATAAACATACACATGAGCCTCATCTAAAACTAAATACTTTAAACCACTAAACAAATTTAAAGTGGGTGTATCAAGAATTCTCCTATAAAGAGTCCATATATTAGACACATAAATATCAGGCCTCTCCCTCCAAATAGTCTCCTTATCAGCAAAAATCCACTCATAAACCTTACCACAATTCTTACACCTAACAACAGTCCTTGAACCTTTAGCAAAAGTAAGCAAAGAACCTCTACACCTCCTATCAGGACACTTAAGCCCCAAATAAGGCTTCCCTACTTCAGCCCTCCTATCAACATCGCCATAATCGGCACCAATACACAAATACCTACCCAACACACCACAATAACACTCATTCACATAATACAGCAAATCAATAAACCTCTGAAGCTGATTACGCGAAAGAGCCCTACGAGGATACAAAACAACAGCCCTCACACCCCTCCCACCGAACCCAGAAACCAAAGAAAACAAAATAGACAAAACAAACACCAAAGTCTTACCAGCAGCAGTCGGAGCAACAACACCATAAACCCTGAAATCCTCACAACAAATACTCTTAACAGCCTCATACTGATAAAACGAAACACCCTTAATACCCATGAATTCAGTAAACGCGTAGAAAAGAGGAGCAACATCCTTTTCACTTAAACCAGACATCTCGCTTAAAACCCTAGGAGACAACCCATAATCATTGAAATCTGGAATAAACCCCTCGTCACGAACCTCAATACAATAGTCACATACACGGTAAGCAGAACTAGGGAAAGCCCTAGTATTAACAACACGATAAATCAAATCACCATGAACAGTCCTAAACCTACCACCACCCAAATCAACCAACAATCCCCTATCAACAAATACGCTATAATCAACACCAAACCTCTCGCAAGCCTTCCTCACATCATCTAAACTAAGACAAGAATCCAAACCCGGATCACTATTCAACCTATGGCACTCAACCTTAACAAGCTCCTGATAAGCCGAAACAAACCCGTCCTCAGACATCTCTCCTCTTTATACATATATCACCAAAATATATAAAATTACAACACATACCAACCATATAACCAAGAACAATACAAAACACAACCATCTGTATAAGAAATAGGCAGTAGCCTGAATATTTTAAACAACAGTAAACCATAAATCCATTACATTAAAAGTAACTCGCTCTTCAATAGACTTCCTATACCTTCCATCGATCTATGACTTAATCTCAACGATCTTTCAATTTACTGTTTCATAGAAATATTAAACTTAACATTACTTCACATATTTCTCAAATAACTCTTTAATTATTCTAGGTACCGTAGTATGTATTGGTATTATCTTTTTTGATTTTATTATATGGATAAATTCTTTAAATTCGTATGGATGATAGTGTCCGCTGACGTGTATTCTGTAGCTTGTGATTCCTAGTATTTTGAGCCAATTGCTCATTATTTTTTCTTCAATTATCCATTCTTCACTAGCTGGTTCTCCCAGAACCGTTATATGTATTAAGCCTTTGCTTTCTTTATCAAGCAACTTGACAATACTTTTAATCTCCCTTATACCTGTAGCAGAAATAAAGAAAGCTGTTTTTCTATCTCGTAAAGAGCTTATAGAAAACTCATATTCGAAGTTATCGAGATGCCTAATTTTTGTTGATGAAGCAGCGAATATTAGTTCGTTTTCTACTTCGTATCCAACTATATTGATCATTGCGTCTAAAACATGAGCATAGTATATGTTTGTAAATACTGGCGTATATTTATTCTCCCATAACATCTCGAGAATCGATAACATTGATTCTAAGTCAAGAGGATGAGCTGTAACAAATAGTATATCTCTATCATATTTCTCAATAAGTTCCTTAAATATTTGCTTAAATTGAATAGGTGTCAAATAATTCATTCTCCTACCGAAATTAGTGCCCTCCATAATAGCGACATCAACACCGTCTTCAGAGAGTTTCTCTAAATTTTCTTTCGGGTCACCTACTACTTTATGAACAGAAGTCAACCTCAAGTCTCCCGTGTAGAGTATAGAAACATCTTCCGTATCAATTCTAAGAGCAAATGAAGGAAACGCGCTATGAGATATTCTTTCATATTTTATTCTCTTGCTTTCTTCAATATTTTTGAAACCCGTAAAGGAGAGAGTTTGAGGAAATAAGTGTTGCTTCCACCCGAACCACCATGATCTAGAGAGAACTTCAGCAACCTCCTTAGAAGGCAAGTAAACAGAAATACCTCCCGGTATATTTAAACTACCTAAGTGATCTAAATGTAGATGAGACACATATATTTCTTCAACACCCTCATAGGCCTCTCTCGGAGGCAGCACCTTCATTTCTCTTAACTCTTCTACACTTTCAGGCTTAATCGAAAAGCCATAAAACTTCTTTAACTGAGTAAAGTTCACTCCTTGATCCAACATTATCTTCAGAGAAGGACTCTCAATAACTATACAGTTGCCACCAATTGTATTAAAACCTCCAAAAACCTTTACCTTAGTTTTACTAAAACTAAAAACCTTCATAAATAACCCCCTACTGACCAAGGCTAAAGTAGTATTCTTCTCTCTTTTCAATAGCCACTTTTCTTCGGAACGGCAAACGCTCAAGAGGATTCCTTATAGCCAATATTACAGGTTTCTCTGTCTTAACACCATAAACTAAATAAAGCCAATACTTATCACCCTTCTCCTTCGCTACCTTAGTCTCCTCTTCAGTAAGCCTTATAGTCAAGCTCTTACCCATCTTAGTCTTAACCTCAATAAACCTCTCTTCAATAATCCTACCCTCAGAATCCCTCTTCACACTCTTTATATCATAGTGCTCAAAGCCCGAAACTCTTATAGCCTCCCGCCCATTCAGGCCTTCATAATTGAATATAACTGGCAAAGCCTCGTCTTCAGCCCAACTCCACACTTCCTCACTAACTACTTCACTCACTTCAGGCAAAAAAGCAGAACTAAAAAACACAAACCTGAACTCTTCAATTTCCACTTGAGGCTCATTAGTCTCAAAAAACTCTATACCCCTAAGCTTTTTCTTAAAATTCTCATATTCTTTTACTGCTTCAATTATTCTAATGGCTCCCTCTCTTGCTTCATTCTCATAAAATGTGTTATATGAAGCATTAATAATGCTGGGTATAGATGAAAGCATATTCGATAATCCATGAACTTCGTCTATAGGAATAGACTTCATTAAAAGCTCGAATATTTCTTTTACAAGAGTTTTTCCTCTAAGAATATTTATACTCTTTGTACAAAAATCAGCTACAATGCCTATAGGCTCTTTATATCTGACTTCACCACCTACCAAAAACTTGGCTTCAGTCAACAACAATACCTTTTTCTCATTGCCCCGAAAAACAAAGTATTTTACGTAGTCACTACAACTAAAGTATCTTAATAATCCCTCTAGAATTTTCTCTGGACTACTACTCAATAAATCTATTATTCTACCATTCTCTAGCTTCAATAGTATTCTCGAGTCTTGTTCATCAATTTCGGCATCCAATATCTCTGCTACTAAACGTAAAAGCATTCTCGCAGACTCATCAGCCTCCTTAGTATCACTAAACCCAGTTAAATATCTAAGGTCCTTTCTTACCTTCTCTGCTTCCACCGAATGCGGATAAACTCTCTTAAACTTTATTTCTCTTATCAGTTTTTTTAAAGCCTTTATGAATGCTACTACAAATGCTTTAGCGTCTTTTGCAACCAAATCAATAATTCTCATTTCTGATAACGAAAGCTTCCTGCCCTTAAACTCTATTTCCACAGGTACAAGACCTCCTACAGCTTTCTCCTCCTCGATAGCATGCTCTAAAAGCTCTCTCCTAATAGTTGATAAGAAAACTTTCTCACCTATAATAGGCTCAAGCTTCCCGAGAGAAATAGTAATACCATAAAGTTTAGCAAAAACAATCTCCGCTACCTCTTTCTCCAAAGCATCAGCTAAAAATAAGTTAAACACATAGGTAACTCTACTTTGACCATATCTCCACACTCTACCTATTCTCTGCTCAAGCCTCACAGGAGACCAAGCTATCTCATAATTCACCAGCACATTAGCACACTGAAGATTAAGACCCTCACCAGCAACATCCGTCGTAACAAGAACCCTTTTACCTTCTTCAGCAAGCCACCTCTTAATTTCCTCAATCTCACCTCGATTATCTGAAGTAAATATCCTAACGATATCCCTATTCCCGAACTCTTCTTCAGCCCACTTCCTCAGCCTATCATAAAGATAATAGGCAGTATCTTTAAACTCCGTGAAAACTATAGCCTTCCCACTAGCCAAATCCCTAAAATCCTCAGGCAGCTCATCAGGAGAGGCCTGAAGAACAAGCCTTAAGATCTTCTTTAAAGTCTCTAACTTAGAATCCTTGACATCACCTAATAAAATCCTCTTAGCATACTCTACGGCAGTCTTTAACTCCTCCCTAAACTCCTCATCAAGAAACCTGTCAAAATATGGCGTCAGCTTATCAAATTCCTCGTCCAGCTCCTCTTCATGCTCCCCAATATCACCCGTCAACAACTCATCCAGCTTCCTACCATATCGTTCAAGCTCCTCAGCAATCTTCTCCTGAGCCTCCTCAGGACTATAGCCCTCCTCAATAAGCTCTAAGAACCTCCCCCTCTTCTCCACAAGCTTACTAAAAGTCTTAACCAGCGCCTGCGGACTAGACAAACCCCTCTTCACAAGAAGAGTCCTTAACAAAGCAATTACACCCTGAACCCTGCCAGTCTTCCAGCCAAAAGTCTCCATCACATACCCATAATACTTACTCAAATACGATACAGCCAGCTCCGTAACCGTCCTCAAAAGAAGTCTCTCATCCTCATTAGGCTCTATCAGCACCGCCAACATATTACAGGGCTTAAAGACCTCTATACACTCATACACCTTATTCACATCCTCCTTACTCCTCCTAAAAACTATGATATTATGAGTCCGCTGATAATAATCCGGCTTATCAAAAACTCTCTCTAAAGCACCTATATTCGTCACCTCTAGAAGCGTAGGATCAATAAGCGCCAAGCGTGCCAAATAATCATTCGCTTTACCTCTATGTGGAGTCGCCGACAACAAAAGCACTATCGCATCCCTATTCTCCCTAATAAGCCCCCCAAGACTCTGCCACCGAAGATTGGGCTCCCTACCCAAAACGCCAAGCTTATGAGCCTCATCAACTACAATAGCATCCCACTTACTTCTCTTAAGTATAATCATATACTCCGGCCGCTTAAGAGTATCTATAGAGCCAATATACCACCCCGCTGGCAACACTGAATGCTTAGCCAGAAAATCCAGATTCCTCCTTTCAATAACCTGAGGACTTATCCCCATACTCCTCATTTCATCGATCCACTGATCAACAAGTACACTTGGCACCGCTACCAAAACTCTATTAAGCCTCCTATAGCTACTTAAAGTCTTAAGTATTCTAAGCGCTGTAACAGTCTTACCTAATCCTATAACATCTGCTATAAGCATTCTAGTAGGCTTCAAGAAAAGCGACTTAGCAACAACCTCCGTTTGATGAAGCAAAGGATTTCTACCCCCATAAATGAAAAACGGATTATACTTCAAGTAGTTTTCAGCCAACCACAGCACAGGAGCTAGGTAAACCCGCACTCTATCACCTTAATCCAACTTATACAACACTTTCACAGCCCTCCCCACACGCATCATATACCAGTGCCACACAGGATCAGACCTGCTTCTAAGCTCAGAATATCTCTCTAAGGCTATAGTAGTAAGGATATTCAAGAAGTTAGCATTCAAATTCAATATAAGGCTCCTCAACATATTGAGTTTTTCAGGCTTCCTATAAGTTGATGCAACAAGAGAAAAAAGCAAATGTCTTCGAAAAGCAATCTCGCTAGGGAGCACTACAACAGGCTTTTCATAAAAAGCACTAGCCCTCGGCGGCCTAACCTTACGCACCTCAATAATCTTTCCACCTAACTCTTCAGCAAAACTCACTAAAGCCTCCGTAAACCTCGCCGGAAAAACTATCCTAGGTTCACTACCATTAACAAGCAATTGAACAGGATTCTGCCCACTCAACAAACTATAGTACTCTATGTAAAATCTATGCGTCTTAAGTATTCCCTCATACCTAGGACTAGGCTTACTTCTCTTCCTTACTCTAAAAGTGAAAAAATACTCGACTCCTTTCTCAGCCATATCTATCATCCTCCAGAAGCCCTTTCCTTAACCCTGAATCGAAGAAGCTTAGGATAACTAAGAAACCTCACCGCGTCTCTTAACTCCGGCTCCTCTCTAAAAATCAACCTAATATCAACACTCGACGTACCTCTCTTCAGGATCCTCGTTAAAGTATTTATGGGACTCCATAGAGTCTCTAAAACCCTTGGATCACTAGTTTCAATATCTAATATTATTCTGCCTTCCTCAGTCTCAACTGATATCTTACCACGGATCTCTCCTCCATAGCTCTTAGCCAGCCTAATAACATCAGGTATACCTAAGATCTCTCTTGTTTCAACACATAGAACCTTAACGCCCTCCTCAGCGGGCTTAAATTCTTCACTAATAATTATCTCTCGTTCTTTCCACTCACCCTTAACAGGTATACTTAGAATTCTCTTCTCTAAAAGCTCTCCCTTACCATAAATCTCAATGAATATCCTGTAGTCACCTGCTCTTTCAGCCATTAACTTCAATTCACAAGTTAAAGGAGCTCTGCCCTTAAATTCACTAGGCTCTACTTCAAGACCACTATCTGGGTAAAGCTTTACTTCAATTTCCTCATCGAAATTCTCTACAATAACCTTAACACTCCCCCTATACTCTCTTTTCTCCCATATTTCCTCAGGAAGATTAGGCTCTACTTCAACAACATACTTCTTCACTTCATAGAACAGTTTTCCGGCCTTAATAACACTCCTCGGATCAAAGCCGCTAAGAACATCCCTAATATCCAAAACATTACCTCTTCTATCAAGCACTTTAAGCAATTTATCTTTCGGAGTAATCTCAATAACTCTCTTTATCCACTTATCAAAAACATTCTCCCAGTACATAAGCTCAACATCATTCCACGACATTCTAGTCTTATCAAGATATTCGCGAACCATATTGAGAAACACTTCACTTTCGCTCTTTTCTTCAGCTTCCACCCTATTATCAAACACAGGCTTCCATAGAACAATCTCTCTTATCTTAACAGCATAATCCAAAGTCCTCACAAGATCTTTAACGGCTTCAATAAACATCTTATAGCTAATCAAGGGAACATTTGCTCTATCAGTAGTACGTATAAAGCTCCACAAATGTCCAACACTAATAACATCTCTCTTAGGATCTAAGCCTAAGTAGTCTCTAACTATAGATATGATGTTATCCCTTCTGAACTCAGAAGGTATTAAGCCCTTATCCTTTAAGAAACCTTCGACCAAAGGCGCTATAGGCTTATCACTCTCAATAGTAAGACCATCTTCGTAGCGCAGCTCACCTAGCCTATAGTAGTAAACCCTATGATAACTCTTATTTATTAAGTTCCATGTATGCTTGTAGAAATAATCCTTCTTGCCTGCAACTTTCTCTTTAAGCAATTTCATTAAGTCCTCTGCTAAGAGCTCATGTTCCTCTCCGCCTCCAGCTATTCTCTCTCCAACAAAGGACTTTAAGTGAGCTTCAGTAATGCCTTCAGTCGCAACATAATAACGCAGTAACTCGAGAAGCCCCTCCCAAACACTCCTACCCTTAAATCCTATCAGCTCCCTAATACCCTTAATATCCTCTGGAGAAAGCTCGTCGCTTTCCTCAATCCCCTCTACACAGGGAGCCAATACAACAACATTATTCCTCCCCTTAAGCAACTCCACAAGCTCCTCTTTAGACACCTTATCAGCAAAAATTATCAACGCTGGATTCACTGACTCCACAACTTCCCTAGGCACATCTCTAGAATCCCTAACCACAGCAACATTATCTCTAAAAATAGATGTTGTTCTCCTACCCCTCAACCCTTCTTCCAAAAGCCTAGCTAACTTATCTTTAGCCATCTCATCAGTAACATTCTTCTTTAGAATCTCTACAAGCTCCTCTATGGAAGGTATCCTAGCAAAAAACCATCGAGCAGCATCACTCTCAGGATCACCGTGAACAATAAGCTGCGGTAAAACACCCCTAAGAACACTTAATACTCCCTTCACATCCAGTTCAGTTGGTGAAATCGAGTAAACAAGATCAGCTGTCGTCGGAAAATCACCCATATTCATTGGAATACCTAAGCCCACAAGACTATGAAGCCATATCACTGAAGCAAGCTTAACACCAAGCTTTCTATCTTCCTCACTAAGATTCCTCAAAGCTCTCGCAACCACTCTCTCATAGAAATCCTCCTTCCTCTCGAGCTTCTTTAGCTCACTAAAAGTCACAGGCTCAACAACATTACTCCTCAATATAAGCTGAAACACCTTATACTCTTTAGGAGCATTCCTTAACACAGTCTCCTCAAGAACCTCTCCTACAAACAGCGGAATATGGTAAGGCATCACTAAATTTATCTCGTCTTCAAGCCAATCAAATAATCCCTCCTTAATCGCCAAAACAGTTCGAACAGCTATCTTAATAGCATCCCTAGTCCTCTGAAGATAAGGCAACCTATACGCTAACATCTCTAGAACCTCAAGAAACCTAGGATGAAACGGATACGTTTTCCTCACTTCCCCCCAGAAACCCTTATCATCAAGAACCTTACTCACCTGCCTTGGATACTCTTTACTAAGCTCAGCAGTTATAAACTCTCCAGCAAACCTATCAAACTCTTCTCTACTATGAGCAAAAATCCTTTTCCGAAGTATCTCAGCCAAGTCCCGTCTCTCGACAGGCTTAATTATCTCAACATTAGGCCTGCTCAAAACCTTGTTTATAGCGTTAATAAGTTCAGGACGGTGAATATACTCCATACCAGCCTTAGCTTCAGCTTTCTCGTGTACAACCTCGTAAGGTACTGAAATCACTACAGCAACTTTAGAAACAGTATATCCGCTTACGGCTTCAGCCAAGTTCATCAAAAACGCAGAAATCGTCGTAGTCGAGAGCCCGCTCAAATCATAATACCTACCGATTTCATCAATAAGAACAACAGCCCTACTCTCATTAAGTACATTAAGTAGCATATCAACATAAGGCGCAGTCTCCCTCTCATCAGCCTCTTTCACAAACTCGTATCTACCCAGCTCGTAGCCCAAGTAGCCCCACAAAGTCTTAATCTCTCTCCCAGCAATACTAATAGGCTTCACAGGACTAGGAGCCAAGTCACTGTACTTACAGTCAATAACAGTCACTTTAGGCGAAACCTCTTTAATCTTAGTCCAGTTCTTCGAAATAAATTCAGCCAAATCCTCGTCCAGTACTCTAATCTTATTGACAACCTCGCTAAGATCACGTGCCTCGCCAATCAACTTGAATATATGGTACAATAAAATCAATGTATGAGTTTTACCTCCTCCAAGATCTGAAGGAAGCAAAATCAAATTACTGCTAACCTCATATCTCCTATTCCCGACAACAGTGCTTTTAAGTCCCAGTAAATTCATGAAAACCTTAATGATTAGCTCCTTCATACTTTCAGTAAGATACGTTCTCTCAAAGAATAGCGCTGGATTTAGAATAAATTCTGGAGCTACACCCTTAACAACATTCCCTAAATCCACAGCAGGCTCGTACTGTAAGTCCTTAACCTCCTCTCTAATCTTAAGACTCCTAACATCCATCCCCATCACCTACCCTCAACATACTTAACACAAAGCTCAGCCAAAGCACTTTCCGGATCATTCACAAACTTCGCTATAGTTCTAGCAGCTTCAATAGCCTCCCTGACTAATCCAGGATACTTACTATACAATATTCGGTAAACTGAGTCAAACTCCCCCCTACCCTGCTTCGCATAGTACTCTAAAAGATGAAGAACATCAATAACATTCAGCTTCCTCCTCAAAGCCTCCAATTTAATAGGATTAACGCCTCTCTTACCAAGAACATCTTTAACTTCCTTTAGCGAAGAAGTAAGCGGCTCTAAAAGCACAAATGCTTTCTGCTGAGCCACCTTAGCACCCTTAACTTCCCCCAAACCTCTAATAACACAAGCCTCCTCAAACATTTTCACACCCCTCTCTTTACCCTTCGAGTCACTCTCTTTCAGAAAACCATAGGAAAGAATAATCACATCCTTACTCGACAAAACAATAGGTTCTGCAGACACACCATCAAGAGTCAGCTGCCCTCTCGCCTTAGCATAAACCCTGTAAATAGCTTTAGCAGCTAAATAAAACAGCGCTTCAGGAGACTTAACTAAGTCACTAGCACCAGCAATAACCCTCGTAGCAATAGCGTAAGCTTCTCTAACAATATCCCTCGAAGAAAGCTCACTACCAAACCTCAATACCTTATCATAAGAAGTAAAAACAGACAGCGCTCCAATCATAGTAGCCAAGAAAAGATCACTACTCCCAAGACCAGATCTCCAAGCCTCCTCCTTAGCCTTAGCAGCATGCTCAACAGCCTCCCTATAAACCTCCCCATACTCACCAACTTTTCCGTCACCAAGCCTCTTCCTCCAAACAACAACAATACTAGACTCGAGAGCAGTCTTCCCTCTAGCGGTGACTCTCTGGAGAGACTCAGTAGCAAGAGACCAAGCCTTAGTAACTCTTAGACCAGCCCTCCTCCAGCCAGCCTCAACAAGTTCAATCCAAGCCTCGGGACTAGAGTGAGCAAAGTAAGTAACTATTAAACCGTTATCCTTCAGCAACTCAGCCATCTTACTAAAAGCCATTCCCATAAGTTTTTCATAGTAGTCTTCAGCCTCCTTAACGCCAAAGTAATCAAGCCTACCTTTGTTATAGCTTATCTCGTTTAGAGCAAAGGACTCCCATTGAGTATTATGAATTAATGCGTCAGCATGAAATCTGGGAGCTAGATTATCGTCGCTTAATGCTCTCTTAAGCCAGACATAGTAGAAGTCGCTAAGCTCCGCGTAAGGAACATCATCACGGTAAGGCGGGTCAGTGACAATAACATCAAACCTCCCATTACCAAGTTTGGTGAGCACAGTAGCATCGTCAAGCAAAACCCTAACCTTGCTAAGACTACCAGAAACAGCAGAAACAAGATAAGACAATCCATCAATGATATTTTCTAAAGCATTATTCCATGAACCCGTACCCTTAGAAAGTGGATTAACATCTCCGTAATTCCATTGCATAGATATACCACGCATAGCGAACGCTCTTTTTACTGGCTGCCATGCTGTTGCTTGCCATTGCGATGAAACACAGTTGAAGTCTGCTATGTTAGCAAGTGCTATTGCTAAGTATGTTATTACAGCCTCTGCATACTCATGAGCTTCTTCCCTATGCCATCCCTCCTTTATCTTCTCCTCTTCAACCTTCTTGCCAGCCTCACGTATCAGCTTGACCAGCTTGACAAGTATTAGGAGCTGACGTGGATTGAAGAGCTTGTAGAACTTATCGAAACCCCATATCCAAATACTGATTGCTCCACCACCACTTGCTGTGTATTTCCATAGTTCCTCTGTTGGTATGTCTGGGTCTCCCCGTATCTGCTTTAGCTTCTCTAAAGCCCTCCATAGCTTCTCGTTGTCTTCTTCATTACATGGCTCGAACTTCAAGTCCCTATTCACTATCTTTACTTTGACTAGGAGTCTTGGTCTTGCTTTAGCACTCTTCAGCTCTTCTAGACTTATCCTCCCCTCAAGGTACTCCTCTAGCTTCTGGTTCCAGTCGTTTATGGCATGCTTCGGATAGAATTCTAGCCTCTTTTTAATGAGTTCATTTCTTACCTCACTCTTGGATCTGTAGATTCTGCCTGTCGTGGGGTCTATGTAGGTTATCCTGCTGCCGCATAGGAGGCATTCTGCTAGCTCGGGTCTTCCTCTGACGTTAGGTGATGGTGCTCCCTCAGTCTTTCCCTCAACTACCTCTATGTTAACTTTGTCGCCTTCGGCTTTCGGCTTCATGTAAGCGTACTTCTTGCCTTTGACTCTGGCTAGCCACCAGTTGCCGACTAGTGGTGTCCTCTTGCCGCAGATGGGGCACTCGGCTTCCCATGTGCCGATGTAGACTGCTGTATCTTCATCATATAATTCTTTAATATCTGGATCTTCCTTGAGCTCTCCGACTATCCAGTTGCCCCATTTCGCGACATCGTAGATTAGTCTCGGTATCTCGTAGTTTTCTCCATCAGCTATCTTCTTCGGGCCCGAGAGCTTCTTAACAGCGCTCTCTAGCCCCAGTTCTTTCACTTCCTTACCGCTAACCCGTATTTTGTCGCCAGCGTAGGCTTTTGGGTATTCGAGCACGGCTTTCAAGAATATGTACGCTGTCGGCAGGAATTCGACTGCGACGACTTCGCCTATGCCAAGTCTTATAGCTTCTAGTGGTATTGAGCCGAAGCCTGCAAAAGGATCCAGCAACTTTATTTTCTTAAATTCTTTCTTAATGTTCTCCGGTAGTACTGGGTTTAGTCTATGAGAAGGTCTATCTGGATCTAATCTTAGCCAATTCATGAAATTAGCTTTATTCGTGTCTGCGGATAACAGTGCTCCAGCTACTACTGCTCTTGCCCCCGCCAAAGGCTTCCGCGTCCACCAGAAAACCATTTCCCAGTAAGGTGGTCTTCCTCCTCCACCTTTCTCCCTGCTAGATGCTTTATTGACCGTTTCTATAGGAAAGTCTAATGTTTCTATGAATTGTTCTTCCATGACTTCACCTCAAATCTCAGTATACTAATATCCGTGAAATATATTAACATTAATATCTTTCATACTGAAAATTTTAGAGAATAATCGAGAATTTCTTCTAGGCAAAAGCTAATAAGTTTACTAGAATTAAGAAAACAATTGAATAGATAATTATATCTATTTAAATTAGTTCTATCTAATTATACTATAAAATTACTTTAA
>Ga0180301_10002655_pt1 | contig 14084 bp, 13 predicted proteins | sample GuaBasSediGuay16_FD_121797 | JGI IMG/M metagenome (GOLD analysis project Ga0180301, IMG submission 121797) | Subseafloor sediment microbial communities from Guaymas Basin, Gulf of California, Mexico - Guay16, Core 4569-2, 12-15 cm | ecosystem: Environmental > Aquatic > Marine > Hydrothermal...
GATCTCTTCGAGTTATATTTCGATCTGGATCTAAATAGGAAGATCTTTGAACGCATCTCAAGGGAGTGCTATCTGCCCGCAAATGAAGTCTTATTAAATCTGATCGAAGAATTTAGGGACAGGGATAGAAAGTTTAAGGTTTCCTTTAGTCTTTCCGGGATTTTTCTTGAGCAATGTAAGATGTGGCGTCCCGAGATCTTAGAATCTTTTAAGGAGATCGTCAAGTCGGGATGCTGCGAGCTCCTTTGTCAAACATATTATCATTCTCTTTCGAGTTTCATCTCGAATGCGGAGTTTATTGAGCAAATAAGGATGCATCGGAAGGCCACTAGGGACATCTTTAATTTTGAGCCACGCGTCTTCGAGAATACAGAGTGCATCTATAATAATAGGATAGCGAAAACGGCTGAGCAGTTGGGCTTCGAGGCAGTGGTTACTGAAGGATCTGAGAGGATTTTGGGATGGAGGAAGCCGAATTACATTTATAGGGCGAAGGATTCAAGGATCCGCTTGCTTCTCAGAAATTATAGGCTCTCAGATGATATAGGCTTTCGTTTCTCATCTCGAGAATGGGATGAATGGCCTCTCACAGCGGATAAGTATGCATGCTGGCTTGCATCAACACCGGGAGATGTAATAGTCATATTCATAGATTACGAGACTTTCGGGGAGCATTATCGACGTGAAAGCGGAATATTCGATTTTCTAGAGTGGCTTCCAAGGGAGATTCTAAGGTGGAGTAATCTATCCTTTTCTACGCCCAGTGAGGTAATCAGGCGGCATTACCCAGTAGATGTCATAGATGTATCTGAAGATGAGACTGTATCATGGGCTGATCTAGAGCGAGATTTAAGCGCATGGCTCGGAAATACGATGCAGAATGCCTCATTCAACCTTCTAAAGGAAATGGAGCCAATCATAAAAGCGATCGGAGATGACGATTTCATTAGGATCTGGCGTTACCTACAGACGAGTGATCATTTCTATTATATGTGCACTAAGGGGGGAGGTTCAGGCGATGTTCACAGCGCATTTAATCCATACTTCAGTCCAGTAGAAGCATTTGTGGTTTTTATTAGGATACTATCAGACTTCCAGTCTAGGCTACATCTCAAGTCTGAAAGGCCCGAGTTTCGCCATAAGCTCATACTCAGGAGGGTCTCACCTGAGAAGGGCTTCACCTTCTATATCGACTTTTCAAAGCCTACGGGGCTAACCGCATATAGCCTCCATGATTTCTACTCGATATTAAGGACTATAAGCGAGGAATCGATCAGGTTTCACATGGCTAGAGGAGATTTTGAACGGTGGATTCTTCAGGTCATAGGTTACCGCGAGCTGGCAGATGATATCTCCAAGATCAATGATATTGAGGATGGGAATATACTGCGTCGCAGACTATTAGATATAATCGGTAGGAGGATAAATGAGTTGGAGAAGAACGCGAAGGGATAATAGATATCTCGCGTTATCCTCCACAAGCTTCCTCATATACTCTAAGCGTCCTTTCGGCAATGACATCCCAACTATACACCTCCTGAACTTTTCTCCTAGCATTCTGCACAAGCCAATTTGAGTATTCACGGTCAGATAAGACTCTGTTTACTCCCCAAGCTATGGATTCTGGAATTCCAGGATAAACGAGAACTCCTGTGCGGTCATGCTCAATGATCTCCGCTAGCCCTCCAACGTTCGTTGCGACTACGGGAACTCCAGCGGCCATTCCCTCAAGAGCTACTATGCCGAAAGGCTCATAGATCGATGGAATGACTAGGACATCAGCGCTCGCCATGAGTTTTGCAAGTTCAGAGTCTGGAATGAAACCCAAAAATTTTATGTATTCTCTAAGGCCTATTGATCTTGCAAGTTCCTCTAGGTAGCCCTTTGACCATCCGTCTCCGCTTATCAATATCCTTACGTTCCTGTGTTGCCTAATTATGTGCGGGACGGCCCTAATCAGCGTGTCTACTCCCTTCTGAGGGACGAGTCTTCCAACGAATAGGATAATCCTCTCATCCGGTCTAATTCCATATCGCCTCTTAACATCTTCACGATTAACATTTAAGTCGAAATCGAATATGTCAACGCCATTCGGAATAACCGTTATCTTCTCCGGCGGGAGATGGAAGTGACTCTCGAGTTCCGATTTGACGGAGTTACTGCATACGATAACCTGCTTTGCCTCGTATGTCATCCACCATTCGATCCCGTCGATGAGGAATGAGTCGGGATTGTGAAGTCCCTGGGAACGGCCGATCTCCGTGCTGTGAACAGTCGCGATTAAAGGTTTATTTAAGAAATGTTTGGATGCTATGCCCGCCGGAGCCGTCAGCCAATCGTGTATATGTATAACGTCAAAATTCACCTCTCTGCCTAAAGCGGCAACTTTCTTCTCCATGAAGTGGTTGAAGATTAAAGTCCATGTTATGAAGTTTGGATGGCCAAGCTCTATTAGTACGCGGTGAACCTTAACTCCTTCTACATCCTCGAATAGCGGAGCTCCCGGAAACTCTAGTGTTACCACATGCACATTGTGGCCTCGTCTGGACAGAGCCTTTGATAATCCTAAACAGTGCCTAGCGATCCCTCCGACAATTCTAGGAGGAAACTCCCAAGTTAAAATGCAGATCTTCATGCTAATCCTAGCCGAGAATTAGCCTCCAAGCCACTAATTGGATCTTGCTCCTCATTTTCTTATAAAGTTTATTAACCATCAAACTCATCTGTATGTTCCCATAATTCTTCGGGAAGGATCCTTATCTGGTATGGACTTTATTTCCTTCCCATTTTGAAGCGCCACTACTTCGATCATCTCCTCAATGCCGGAAGAGGAGATCTTTCTCTCCAAAACTCTCTCCACTTGGAAGATGCCGGCTGGATTATCCATGTTCACGACGATCCTTACGGGGCGATCATCACCTTCTAATATCTCAACCTTCCTGATTGAAAGCGCTGATAATGAATGTATATTCACGCCGCCCATCTTATATGGGATCCTGGCTCTTCCCTCGGCCATGTCTGTTCCATCGGCCACTTTTACGCAGCCAGCCTCCATGCTGAGACATTCGACATTCTCATCATGAGAGAAGATGCAGTGTAGGATCTCAGATTTCAATCTTAGGGCTAGTTCTTGATCTACTTGGTAAGCCTCGCTGAATAGTCTATTTAGGATAGAATTTGCGATGATGCAGCCATGTATATGATGGGCCGTGCGGTGAATTGCATTTCCAATATCATGCAGGTAGGCTCCACATAAAACTATGACCTTAGCATCTTCTAGGCTGCATATATTATCCCTCACGGTTGTAGGGGCGAATCTTCTCGTTAAGATATCAAATATCTCTAGGGCGCTTCCAGAAGTTATCCTTGAGTGCACTGGGCCGTGATCATTATATTTTAGTCTCTCAACGGCCATGACATTAGCCATTTGTAGATAAGATTGAACTTCAAGATCTTCTTCTAGGAAGTGGAAGATCCTTCGTAGAGACGGCTCTTTAAGGTGTCTGTGAATTAGTCGGGGAGAAACGATGACCATGCATATCTCACCGAGGCATAATCCTCACTAATAAGGTTCCAATAACTTTATGTTTCTGGAATTAAATAAAAGGATCAGTCAGTCATATATATGCTGTTATCATCTTGATATCTTGGGAGGGAATAATGTTGGCGCCTAATACAGCTCAGATTTTCCCTAAGATAGTCATTCAGAACGTTGTTGCCTCGGCGAGGGTCAAACAGGAGATCGATCTGCACTCTATTGTTAGGGCTTTTCCCGATGTTGAGTATAGGCCTGAAGTGTTTCCGGGCTTGGCTTTTAGGCTGAAGAAACCTAAGAGCTGCGTTCTCATCTTTAATAATGGAAAGATGGTCTGCACGGGGGCTAAGAGTGAGGAGGAATCATTTAGGGTCGTCGAGAGGGTCATTAATCAATTGAGAGATGCGAAAATAATAAGCACGGAGGAGTTTGAGTTTGAAATCCAAAATATCGTTGCATCCATAGATCTCGGTGACGTATCCATAGATATAGAAAGACTCGTTTATGAGATCGGGAGGGGAATAATGTATGAGCCTGAACAGTTTCCAGGGGCAATATACAGGATGGATGATCCAAAGGTCGTCTTTCTCATATTCTCATCTGGGAAGCTCGTCTGCGCTGGCGCAAAGAAGGAGGAGGAGATATACAGGGCCGTGGATAAGCTAGTCTTGACCCTAAAGGAGATAGGTGTTCTTTAAAGTCCGCCTCATCTAGGAGCATCCCAGAATAACCGTCTTATTCATGTCTGAGGGCCTCAACGGGATCTAAACGTGAAGCTCTCCAAGACGGATAGAAACCTGAGATCATACTTAGCACTATAGAGAGAAGCCACATTGAGATTATATTTCCAAGGTCAAAGGTAGGAACTATCTGGATCGATAGGGTCTCCCCGCCGTAAGAGCTCGGTTTGATATCTATATTTAAGCCCCTTACAAGAATCCAGCTCATACCATAAGAGAGAACTATTCCCAGTAGTGATCCTAATCCTCCACCGATGATCCCGATGATAGTCGCCTCGCACAGGAATACTCCTAGAACAAGTCTATTTGTGAATCCCAAGGCCTTTAGCAATCCGATCTCCTTGATCCTCTCTAAAACGGAGGTGTGAAGGGTTGTGATTATTCCAACGGATGCCACAAGAAGGGAAACCATGGCGATTATTCTGATGAATAAGGATACGCCGCCAGTTATTTGAAGAATAACATTTGAGATCACCTGTGGTGATATTATGATGAGATCGGATCCATACATCTCCCTTATCTCATTCATTACAGAATCATTAAAACTGGGGCTTTCAGTTATTATGTATAGTCCATCATAGCTTTTCTGGTTAAAGAAGTTCTTAGCGGCGGATGTTGATATGAAGGCCATCTGATCCACTGGGATGATCCCGCTTCCCACATATTTGAGTATGCCCCGAACTACGAATGCACGCTGGAATATAATGGGTTGTTGATTCACATATTTTTGATAGATGATTCTTACTGTTTGTCCAAGAGTTGCGAATTGTTCTTCTCTGCCGGGTGCCCTTGTCAGCTCATTCCCTAAAATTATCCCTACGTTATCGGTTTCTGAAACGTAGGTTCCCGATTTAAAGCTGATAGTTGGAAAGAGCAGTGATAGTTTACTCTGATCCATCCCAATGATCATTGAGGCTTGAGTCTCCCCTTTCGAGCTTATAAATGCCCGCTTTTGATAGAATGGAACAACCTCTCTAACGCCCTCAAGCTTAGAAACTTCTCTTATCAGAGTTTCGTCTATCTCGATGCTTCCTCGCCCGCTTACGATGAGAACGTTCGCGCCGAGATTGCTGAATTGCTCATTAACGAAGTTTGTGAATCCATTTCCAGTTCCATGTAGTGCAACCAATAAAGCTACGCCTATAACTACCATTAGAGTCGTTAATGTAGCCCTAACCTTCCTTTCAAGCAGAGCCTCAAACGAGAACCTAAAGATCTCTATAATATTCACCTTCCTTCCTCCGTCAGCCTGTTCTTCTCACGTTGAGTGATGCGTCTCCGATATAGGAGCGTTATGATTATGGATGCCGCTAAGACTATTATTGGCGTCAGTATGTCCTCAAGATATGAGATGAAGACTGGCTTCTTCACGTTACTTGTGCGTGCTGATTTAACAGATATGACCTCCAGTGGAAATGTGACATTAAATTCGCGGTCTACATGCTGATCGTCTCTATAACTGATCTTTACTGTGATGGGATATGTTCCATTACTTACGTCTTCTCTTACGCGTGCTTCTACCGTGAATGGAGATTGAGAGTTCTCCTCGATTTCGCCGATGTACGTTTTGCTCTCAGATGTCAGATATAGAATCGAGCTTGGCAATATCGATACATTAACGTACATCGCCGAGACTGTTCCCTTATTCAGGAGAGTGGCTGAAAACTTGAATTTTGAGCTGTTACTTACAGGTTGAGGCTTTATACTTTCGTCATAAAGGATCAATTCCACTCTGCCGACGACTATTAGCCCTAACGTAAATCTCTTAAAGTGTCTCTCGCCGTAGATATCGCGGTAATTCACCTCGAATTTTCCAGTGTACGTTGAGCCAATTGACGAGTCAGGTGCGAATATGACGAATTTGATTGAAGAGTTGTCCCCTGCATTTAAGCATTCTATCCTCCAGCTCTCCCTCCCGTGAACTACGAGCGGGTAGGGCAGGTATAGTGAAGCGTCTACGGCTGAGATGGGAATCTTACCGTCATTGATTATAGTTACTGTAAATTCATTGTCTGATCCTCCAAATATCCTGTTGCTTGAAGTTGTTATGCTAATTGAGGCTATAGGCCTAACCTCAAATGAGACTGAATTCCAGCTTCCTTTATACCTGACATTTCCAGGCCAGCTTGCATTTAAATTCCATGTGCCATTAACGTCTGGCTTGAATGAATCTGAGAATGTCCCGTCAATATTGACTTTTACATTTCTATTTACTGCTCGTTTAGGCCCTATATAGGTTAACGTGACAGTTGCGTTTTTGGGCGCTGGATTTATCGAGCCAGCTACTCTTACGTATTCCCCCTCCACTATGACTTGAGGCGATACATTAACTCTTATGTTAGACTCTATCTTCGAAATGACTATCTTAACGCTTAGATTTTGAGGGATCCCCTCCACATACTCATTTTTAGACTTAACCCAGTAATTTATGGTCATGGGTTGAATGTATGTTCCGGGAACGGCGTCATCATCGATGTTCAACGTAAACGTTAAGGTGAAGAAGCTCTTCGGTTGTATTTCATCCGCTGGTCTTATAGCCCCACCGACTTCTAGCTTTCCTGTGGCTGTAGCCTCAAGGTTTCCATAGATATCCGTGAATGGGCTATTCTGGAGTTTAAGGACAGCTGAGACTCCCTTGATCGTCCTGTTCGGTGAGAGATTCTGAACTTCAACTGTTAGAGGAACCTTTTTGTCTCCGGGATGGGCTTCGATTGGATTGTTTATGTTATTGCCCCATGCAACTCTATTCACCTTCATTTCCACAGAGATGCATTTTGCTGGCTCAATCTCTACTTGAAATGACGCTAAAAATAATAGAAGAATAAATGTTAGGGTCAAAACTTTTACTCGGCTTTTCATGATCATTATTCCATCCTCTCCTCCTTAAAGATCCTTCCGTCTCGAATGTAGATTATCCTGTCAGTCATATGTGCAATTTCAGGGTCATGCGTAACGATCAGCATTGTTGTCCCTCTCTCCCTGTTGAGTTTCCTAAAGAAATTCATTATTGTCCTTCCAGTTTTGGAATCAACATTTCCAGTAGGCTCATCCGCCAAGACTATCTCAGGATTATTAATTAGGGCCCTAGCTATGGCAACGCGCTGTTGCTCCCCACCGCTTAAAGTCTTCGGTTTCCTATCCATCTTCCCGCTAAGACCCACTGCATCAAGTAGTTCCCTAATCCTTTTTAGTCGCTCCTTCTTGGATAGGCCGCTGACCAATGCTGGCAACTCCATGTTCCTTTTTACCGTAGACCTGGCTATCAAATTGTAGGATTGAAAGACGAATCCGATCTTTCTGTTACGAAGTCTCGCTAGCTCCTTATCATCCAGCTTGGATATGTCCACCCCATCTATGAGAACCCTGCCAGATGTAGGTCTATCTAGGGCTCCTATGAGGTTCAGAAGAGTTGATTTACCGCTACCTGAAGGACCCATTATAGACACGAATTCTCCCTTCTTCACCTTCAGACTTATCCCATTTACTGCCGTGATCACGTTCGACCCGACAATATACTTCTTGATTACATTCTCGGTCTCTATGGCGTATTCTTCAGATGAGGGATCCTTAGCATCCAATTTCTCCAATTGTTGTCCTGTCCAGTAATCCAATCTAATCTTGAAAATCGAGATCATAACTAATGCTCCGAGGATGAAGAGTGAGACCGAAGATGCAAGCATTGGATAATTCTTGAATATTTCTTTGAAGGACAATTTGATCGTGTATTGGCAATTTGCGGAAACTCCGAGGATTACGGATATTAGGGCGAAGTATCCTCCAATCTTATTTCTTTTAGATAGTCCATAAGCCCCTAAGAGACCTAAAACTATGGCTAATATGCCCATTGATGAGGCCAAGTAGGAGTTAAGGAGGGTCTTCAATAGGGAATAGGCCTCGATTATGATGAAGGCGACTAGAAATATGATTGAGGCCTCCATCGCGAGTAAGACTCCTCTATCATTGTTAAAGCATCCGTTTTTTATGATAAAGGGGCAAACAAAAATATATAAGTTTCCTATATATGTTTGATTCCTTGATATTTGGAGAGATAAATTATGACGGCAGCTCCAAGAGAGATAGTTAATCAGTGGAAGGAGCAGATGGTGAAGGGCTATTTAAAGATGGCAGTATTGTTCGTTTTAATGCGAAAGCCCATGCATGGCTATGAGATAATAAAAAGCATTAATGAGTGGACTTTTGGCATAATGACGCCAACTGCTGGAAGCATCTATCCGACATTAAGGGATCTCGAGGAGAGAGAATTGATTGAGGGCTGGTGGATACCTGAGAAAAGGAGGAAGATTTATAGAATAACGGAGAGGGGTAGAAGGGTCTTTAAGGAGGCAATTGAGAAGCACTTTGAGTTTGCCTCTACTCTTAGAAGATGGCTTCTCAAAGAGATGGCTCGACTAGGGATAATTGAAGATGTTGATATCCCCTCCATGATGGGATCAGCATTAAAATTGCTGTTACTACGGGGAGATGCGTCAGTGGAAGCGCGTATCGAGGCATTAAAAAGGCTAAGGCTGAATATTCAAAATGCGATAGAAGTCTTATCTAGGATCGTTAAGCAGATAAAGATCCGAGAGGAGAAGTTAAAACAAGAGATGAGATTAAAGGAATCCTCCAATAGAGGCATGGAGGATACAAGCCGTTAAAATATAAGAGAGATTGTTTCACGTCTTTCCCTAAAACTTAAAAATAAATCAAAAGATTAATAGAGAATACTAAGATGTCTAAGAAAGTAAGCGTTTTTATTCCCGTTTATAGAGAATCCCCTTTTCTCGAATCTCTACTTGATAGTCTTGTTAATGACCCCTACGAAGATAAGGAGATACATGTGGTCATAGATGAGCCGACAGATAAGAGCATAGAGACTTCAAGAAGATTTTCAGAGTATGTGCATTTCATATTTAATGGAAAAAGGAAGGGGAAGGCTAACGTCTTAAATGAGCTGGCGAAGCATGCTACTGGAGACATCTTCCTTTTCCTAGACTCGGATATAATCATAAAGAATGGTGATAAAAGTTTTCTTGAGACAGTAGTTGAAGAGATGAGAGATGCGGATATAATCGAGATAAAGAAAGACGTCATAAGGGACTCCCTTGTGGCTAAGATTACAAGCTATGATTATCTTAGCTTCAGCCTCTCAAACTGGTATATATCTAAGAAGATCGGGAAGTGCCTGGGTATAAATGGAGCTGCCTTTGCGATTAGAAGGGAAACCTTTGAATCGCTAGGTGGATTCCGAAGGGTTATATGTGAAGACTTGGATATCGCAACCAGATCCTTCATTAGAGGTGCACGTTTTAAGTTTGTGGATAAGATTGCGGTTAGCACTAAGGCTCCCTCCACATTTAGGGAATGGTTCAATCAGAGGAAGCGCTGGGGCATAGGAACGGCCTTCTGGTTTAAGGAATACTTTAATCTGCTTAAGAGCGTTGTACGTGAATATCCGAGTATTGTATTGCCAGTTATATTATTCCTCTTTCCAGCCTTGCCGCCATTACTGATGAACATATTCATACCGGATGAGCCATTCATAAAGATGTTCTTCATATCGCTGATCCTATTATCGGCAAGGACGAGCATCTTTCTGCCGCCGGCAGCCTTTACATCAACAACCCTGTCTACTCTAAGAAACTTTCTGGTCATGATTGGAAGCCTATCCGTATATTCCGCTCTCTTCTATCTAATAGCTAGAAAATTCCAGTTCTATTTCAATCCATTAGAGTTTACAGCTTTCTATTTCGTTTTGGCTCCGCTGTGGCTTCTGATAATAATTGCAGGCATAATTAAAGTTTATGTTAAGCCGGAAAGTGCGAATATAGACTGGAAAGTCTAGCCTGCCCTTAAAAGGGGTCATCGAAGTCTCTTATTTCTGCTGTCTGTAACTCGTGGAGATCGAGGTTATGGGTGAAAGAAATGAAATGATTAGTAGGTTAGGTATCTTGGAGGAGAAGATTGCGGAGATTAATCGCCGGATAGAAGAGATTGGAATGCAGATCGAAGCTATTAATAAGGCTCTAATATGCCTGTATAGATACGGAGATTTCAGTAGGTGCTCCGTAATTATACGATGCGCAGATTAAGATGGCCGGGTTGCTTCTTCATTTCGTTCCTCAAGTTTAACTCTAAGACCTGCTCTGGATCTTCCTCATGTAATATGTATGCCCATCATACTCGAGTCTTACAATCTTCCTCTCATTCAGCATCTTATCAATTATGCCCCAATCAGCATTCGCCTTCCTTAAGGCTTCGCTTACTCCATCTTCACGCATCGGATGAACTGACATTATGCTCAGAAGATCCTCTTCTATATCTCCGGTAAGAGCGAATGAGCTTCCCTCATATCCTATGAGGTACTCGACTGCATCTTCGCCGAGGCTCTTAGAGAAAATATTAAACGCCCTGTTTATTGCTTCTTCGCTGGCTGGTTTAACCCAGCTCTCCGCTGGTGGACGGGTGGGAATCGCTATATAAGCCTTGCATGGTCTTATCTTCGACAGAAAATCGGCAATATCCTCCAAGTTGTCCATATAGCCGTCTATGAGCATGGTCTCGGTGAGCAATCTTCCCTTAAACTCATCGGAGAATCTAATGATTCCATCTAAAATCTCATTTATCCTCAGAGATCTATGAGGCCTATTTATGATTCTCCAGATATCCTCATTGACCGCGTCGACCTTTAGGGAGACTAGATCAGCCTTTAAAAGGTCATCTATAACATCGTCACGCCAGAGGAGCGATGCATTTGTCAATACGGCTGTCGGGATTCCGATCTTTTTAAGCATCTCCATCTCTATACCCAAGTTCTCATCTAAGGTTGGCTCGCCATCCGGCACGAAAGTTAAATAATCGACCTTCTCACCCCGGCTTTTGGCTTCCTCAACCTTACTCTTAACGATCCTGAAGAGCTTCTTCGGAGCATAAAAAGGTCTTCTCTCTATGCTTATCCTCGTTGTCCTTCCAAGTTGACAGTAGACGCAAGAATATGAGCATATCTTCGCGGGAATATTATTTATTCCTAGACTTCTACCTAATCTCCTAGAAGGAACGGGGCCAAAAGCACTCATCCATCTCACTAAAGGCTAAGCATTACTCCTTTAATTCCTTAAGTCTCTTCTTTATATTCTCCAGTTGCTCCTGCAACATTTTCATCTGATCCTTTAACATTTGAATTTCCTGTTCTTTCGTCATTTGAGGCGCTGGCGGCATTGCTGCCGGATAGGCTGTCTGCTGATACATGCCCATTCCATATCTCATGCCCATCCCCATGCCTCGGCCTCTCCCTCTACCATATCCTCCTCCTATTCCGTAATGCATGGGAACCGTGGGGCTCGTCGTGCCGCCTATCTCTCCCCGCTTGAATTTCATGACGACTTCACGAACAGTTCCGTAGACTCCGCATATGATCTGAATTCCAGCCGCTGAGAGGGCTTGAAAAGCGTTTGGTCCTACATTCCCGGTTAAGACCGCCTTCACTCCTTTACTTGCTACTATCTGAGCCGCTTGGATTCCAGCTCCTCCACCTGCATATTGAGCTGGATTCTGAATGGCCTCATACTGCATTGTATCCGTATCAACAATTATGAAGTATGCGCATCTTCCAAAGCGTGGATCAACTTGTGAATCCAAAGACGGGGCGGATGCAGAAACTGCAACCTTCAAATATCTTCACTTCCATCTCTAGATTTGACGGTTGTGTGATTAAGCACGAAATTATATAAACCTTTTGTAGAGATTGCTGCGGAAGGTTTATATTGTTTTTGTGCATAATCACATAATTGATAATATGTATAATTGCAAAAAGAGGTGAGAGATATGGGTTATAGGTATAGGTGGATGTTCTATCTGACGGGGCTTCCAGGATGGCTTAGATTCGGCTTCTCACCAGGATGGATAGGCAGAAGCCCAACAGGACTACCTCCAACTGCTCAGTGGATATTGCAGAGCGGATTACTACCTCAGTATATGCAGTGGATTCAGACGGTTTCGCCAGCGGCTCCGTATCCGATTGTTCCCCAGATGAGCAAGGAGCAGGAGAGGCAGATCCTAGAGCAGCAAGCGAAGGCTCTTGAGTCGCAGTTAGAGGCATTGAGGAAGAGGCTTGAAGAGCTGAGCAAGTAAAAAAGGCGATTCTTCAGAAATCCCCCATTTTTTGTTTGTCGGATTAAGATTGCTCTTTAATCTTAGACATTAATGATTCGACCTTATCCTTCATACTTACTCTCTTATCTCTTCTATCATCAATTCGTATCGAAGTTATTACTCGCTTAATTCCAGTCTTAAATACGGCTTCATGCGCCGCTCCTACAGCCTCAAGGGCCTCATTGATGCTTTCAGCCTCAAAAATGGTGCTCATAGCCGTGACCTCGTACCTTATCCCCCTCCTCTCCAACTCCTTTAATGCTGGAACAAGAAATTCTGAGACGCTTTCTCCCCCACCTATAGGTATCACGCTAAACTCGACTATCACATTTCTCACCTAGATGAATGTGGCTCATCGCGGCTAATATGACTTTTCGTAGCGAAAATCCCAATTATGGCTCTTCCCATGTTTTCATATGGATATTCTAGATTTCCTTTCGGGTGAGAGGCTTGCTCGAGATTTCTAGGGCTATTTGATGGCGAAGCGGTGTCTACTGCCCAGATGCGGCTAAGTTAGAGGAAGGACCATTGGAGAACAGAATTAACGGCCAGAAAATCAAGAGAGTTAGTGAAGGCCTAGGAATGGCCTGAAAGCTGTGGAAGCAGTCAAGGCGATCTCGAAGGATTCTCTTCAGCCCGAAAGAACAATCCGAAAAAGAAGCTATAAAAATTTTTAGAGTGCACCGCTTATATGCTCTCTAAGAATATTGCAAACTAGGTGAATATCGTTGCCGCTAGCCATCATGAAGAAAATGTATGATGTTGTGGTGATTGGTGGAGGTTTATCTGGCTTATGTGCTGCAGTAGCGGCAGCGAGGCATGGGTGTAAGGTAGCATTAGTAGAAGCCCGTCCTGTACTGGGAGGAAATTCAAGTAGCTTGATTAGAGTAAATCCGTCAGGCGCGTGCACTTTTAATTCATGGGCAAGAGAAACAGGAATCATAGAGGAAATAATAACTAAATACATTAGAAGGTCTCACCTTCCCATCCGAAATGGACTGATAACCTCATTATGGGATTTAATACTTTACGAAACAGTTAGGGCTGAAGACAATATCGAATTGTACCTTGATACCGTAGCATTTGATGTTGAAATGAGCTCCTCTACGAAGATATCTGCAATACAGTGCTTACAAATAGGCAGTGAATTGATGTATAAGCTGCATGCTGACTACTTCATAGATTGCACAGGTGATGGGACAGTAGGCGCCTTAGCCGGCGCAGAATATAGGCTGGGCAGAGAGGCCAGAAGTGAGTTTAATGAAACGCCAGTAATAGCTCCTGAAAAACCTGATAATCAGACGCAGGGTAGCACTCTCATGTTTAAAAAGCGTATCTACAAATAGAAAGATTTTATTCCAACCGCCTCCATGGGCTGAGAAATACCCGGGTGAAGAGTCGCTATATATACGGCCGCACAATCCCCTCACAATGCCTAATGGCAGTAAGACATACTCCGGCTATTGGTGGATAGAAATAGGCGCCCCATATAATACTATATACCAGAACAGCCTGACAAGAGATGAATTATTAAGACATTTACTGGGAGTATGGGATCACATAAAGAATTACGGAAATCATGGCGCCGAGAACCTAGCGTTAGAGTGGATAGGTTTTATACCGGGTAAAAGAGAGAGCAGGTGCTTAATGGGCGACTA
>Ga0180301_10002657_pt1 | contig 14077 bp, 14 predicted proteins | sample GuaBasSediGuay16_FD_121797 | JGI IMG/M metagenome (GOLD analysis project Ga0180301, IMG submission 121797) | Subseafloor sediment microbial communities from Guaymas Basin, Gulf of California, Mexico - Guay16, Core 4569-2, 12-15 cm | ecosystem: Environmental > Aquatic > Marine > Hydrothermal...
GGATATTTAGAATTCTGTTTAATACAAGATGGAGATGGCCATGGGGAAAGAAGAAAAAGCAAAGTAACGGAAAACAGCTCTTCCTCTTCCCCTTACTGACTTAAAAATTTTGGGGAAACTCCAGGATAATTTAGGATTGATTTTTAATCACCATAGATATATACTAAAGAAAAAGCATAATCTTTGAGGTTCGCGTTGTCTATGAAAATCAATGTTCAGAATTGATAAGAAATTTAGGCGGTATTGGAAAAACTATGTGTTTCAAAGTCTCCTTGCTGCTGGTGCTATATTTGTAATTCTTATTTTCTTTAATATACACAAGAGGCCGATAATAATTGCTTCTATGGGGTCAAGTGCTTTCATGATGTTTGTTCTGCCTAAGAATTTAACAGCCAAGCCAAGAAGGGTTGTGGGGGCCATCTTATAGGGCTTCTTTGCGGTTCCTTGTCAACACTAATACCGTATCATTCGCTTTTTTCTTCTATGTTTATGTATTCTTTTGCTGTAGGCGTCTTGTATATTTTTAATGGTTATTACCGACACAGAACATCCTTCAGCATCAGGGACGGCTTTAGGAATTGCTGTGGCAGGGGTGTCTTTCTATATAATAGTTGCCGTAATAGCAAGTGTAGTTACTCTTTCATTGTTGCATCATTTTTTGAGTCCGTATATAAAGGATTTAAGGTGACTATTATCTTCTTACTGCGGATTACAGATATTTGATTGATATATGAGAGGAAATCTGTGGATTGGTATAATATATTTGGTATTTAGAATACTTGTATTTGCGGCAATTATCTATTATTGTGTGTATGAAATAAGAAAGGCACGTAAGAAGAATGGATAAAATAGAAGATATATTAAAACTGGATAGTGACCTCTCTAAGAAAATAGAGGAAGCAAAGGAACAGGCAAAACAGATTATTGCTTCTGCTCAGAAAGAAGCAGATAAAATAATTGAGTCTGCTAATGAGGAAATTGCTGCCTATCAAAACCAAAAAGAGAAAGAGCTATCTGTGAAGATGGAGAAGCTCAAAGAGGAATATACTCATGCATTTGAGAAGAAAAAAGATGAACTCATAAAAATATTTACCTCCTGTAAGGGAGAATTAAAAGAGTATATTATTAAAAAAATATTAGGGTATGATATATAAATATTCTGCTGCTTGTGGACTTTTAGGGGGGTTAAGGAGAAACTCTTTTAAAGGTAAAGAGGTGATTGATATAGAGAGACAGACTCCTGAGGCTGTACGTATATTGTTAAAGAAATATCTTAAATCTGACTATCCTTCCGAAGAAAAGATTCATTACATTGAAAGAGCCCTTAATATTTCTTTTCTCAAAAAGGCGGCTAAACTCATAAAATTCTTAGATACTGAGGCAAAAGAAGTTGTTAAAACACTGGTTTCTGAGTTTGATATGTTTAATTTAAAATTGTTAATTAGAAGAATACATCTTAATACAAATGAGGGTGATGATATGTTTTACTGGGGATTTGCTCCTCTTGTTTTTAAGGATAAAAACCCTTGTGATTTTAGAGACATTGAAGAGCTCAGGTTGTATTTAAGAAGAAAACCTATTCTATACTGCGCTTTCAACAGAGCTTTTGAGAACTTTAGATTCCATAGAGATATTTTCTATTTTGATTTTTGTCTTGATGAGGAGTATTTAGCCTTATTAAAATATACATCCTCCAGTTTGGACTATAATTCTCGTCGGCTTCTAGAAAATTTTATTAGTATTCGGGTGTTAACTTTTGCCTTAAGATTGAAATTTTTTCAGGGCAGAGATTATGAGGAGGTAAGAACGCTTTTAGGCCGGCATAGGCTTCTTAATAGAGGTGTTCTATCCCAGATTATGAATGTTTCTTCTCTGGAGGAGGCTATTGCTATTATTGAGAAGAATCCTTTGTTTTCTAAGCTCAGGTTGAGGTTCTCTCTTAATTTTGAAGAGGATTTAGATAATGTTTTTTATAAACAGTTTTTGAAAAAAAGGGGCGTTAATTTTTTCAGTATGTATCCTTATTTGGTGTTTTATTTAAGTCAAAGGTATCTTATTGAGAAATTGGTATTTATTGTAAACGACAGGTTTAAGTAAAATTATGTTTTTCCCCAAAAAAATGTATATGGTTAGGATATTTGTGATTGACGAATTTCTGGATAAGCTTTGTGAGATATTATATGAATTTGGATTTATTGAAATCAACCGCGCTAGCCGTTTTATTTCCTATAAAGATGGTGTACATCTTCTTGACAATAGCAATTTGATTAGAGAATGCGAAGAGTTGAAGGCGGATGTTAAAGAAGCGATGAGCTTATTGGGTGTGCCGCCACTTAGAAAAGATGATTCTTTGGTAAAAATATCAACAGGCGCAATGGAGGAGTTGAAGGAAGAGTATACTGAGGTAATATCTCAAATTAAAAATTTAACTCAATGCATAAAAGATAATGATAAGAAGATAAAAACGCTTACGATGCGTGCTACTATTTTGAATGTTATTGGAGAACGAGGAGTTAATCTTGATAGTTTTCGAAAGAGCGAAAATATTATTGTTAAAGCAGGGGTAATCCCTAAAGAACACTTAAAAGACATAAAGTCTATCCATGAGGAAGGAATAGTTATAGAAGTCACCGAAGAATTTATGGGAAATGTGTTTTTGTTGTGCGTTGCTTTAAAGGAGAAAGAGAAAAGGTTCATAGAGATTTTAAAGAGTGTTAAATTTAAAGATATATCTTTGGATTCAGATATTACTGATATAGATAGAAGCATTAGTTCACTGGAGCTTGAGATATGGAGGCTAAGAGAAGAGTCAGCCAACTATCGACGGCAGTTGAATAGTATAAGACAGAAGTATTCGGTGAAGTTAGCGCAGGCATTATGGATGATTGAAGAAAACGAGAAGATTTACCGTGTAATGGGTAAGTTTATTGCTTCTGCTCGTGGTCATGTTATAATCGGTTGGGTTCCTGAAACTAAAATAACGTTCCTGGAGAATAAACTAAAGGGTCTTAAGGGAGCATTTTATATAGATAAGAGTCCTGCTGAATATTTTATGAGTAGAGGACTCCATATTAAAGATATTCCTTCTTATCTTGGACATAAGTTTCTTGGGCCATTTGAAAGGATGCTTAAGTTTTATGGTATCCCTGCTTACCGCCACATTGACCCTACATTTCTTATGGCTGTTAGTTTTGTTGTTATGTTTGGGATGATGTTTGGTGATGTAGGGCATGGATTGGGTCTTTTAGCTTTTGGGGGGGTTCTAAATTTCTTTAAAACCTTACGTGATGCTGGACGTATTTTAATTTTATGTGGTTTCTCAGGGATGGTTTTTGGTATTCTCTTTGGTTCTTTTTTTGGCAAAGAGGATATAATTTTTCCTTTATGGTTCAATCCCTCTTTTAATCCGAAGAAGTTTCTTGTTGTTGGTATTGGTTTTGGCGTAGCTATGATTAGCTTGGGGATAGTATTAAACATTATTCAAAATATAAGGAATAGACATGTAAAAGAAGCCATTTTTTCTCAGTGGGGGATTATAAGCATAGTTTTTTACTGGCTTATTTTATATGTAGCAGTAGCGTCTGTGCGTTATCATCTTAATATTCCTGGGGTATGGATTATGATTTTCTTTCTTCTTCCCCTCTTTGTAATTGTTTTTGGCAATTTACTCTGGAAGTGTAAGAATGACCTTGCAGATGTAATATTTACTCCTGTAGAGATTGTAATGAGTCTACTTACCAATACTATTTCTTTTATAAGGGTTGCAGCTTTTGGTTTAGCTCATGCTGCATTGGGAGCGTGTGTATATCTTGTTGCCTATAGTATAGGTAATATTGCAGGATTAAAGATGAGCCTTATTGTAGAAGGCAATATTGGTATAATACTTTTTGAGGGGTTAATAGTATTCATTCAGGCATTAAGATTAGAATTTTATGAATTTTTTTCAAAGTTTTTTATACTACAGGGAAGAGAATTTAAACCATTGAAAGAAAGGAGGTAAGAAATGAGGTTGTTAAAGATATTTCAAAAATCCAATATGGTTTTAGGATGGTATGCTTTGGGATTGCTTGTAGTGGGAGTAATTGTCCTTTTTTCTGTAAATGCATTCGCCCAGGATTCTTCTGCTAAAACACCAAGAGTACATGCAGGATGGGGATTTATATCTGCGGCATTAGCAGTGGGTTTCTCTTCTATTGGTGCTGGTATTGCGGTATCTGCCGTAGGAAGCGCTGCAATGGGAGCAGTAAGCGAACGGCCAGAACTTATGGGCAGGTCTCTAATCTATGTGGGGCTTGCTGAGGGAATTGCTATCTATGGGCTGATTGTCTCTATTATGATTTTAGGAAGGATTTAGCGGTAAACACTTAAAAAGATGAAGATACTTGCCCTGGGAGAAAAAGAGTTTTGTGAAGTGTTCTCTTTTATGGGTGTAGATACCATTATAATTAACGATAAGGAGGAAGTAATTTCCTTAATTGATGAATATTTAGATAAAGATTATCTTATTCTTGTTTCCTATACTTTTTATAGAGAAGCAAAAGAAAAGATTGAAGAAGCAAAGCTTAAATCTCCACGGGCAGTAATCTTAGAGTTACCTTCTTTTTCCTATAGATCAGAAGAAGAGTTTGATGTTAAGAAAATGCTTCAGGTGTTATCGGGAGTAAAGATATGAAACATATAGAGGAAGAGATAAAAGAGCGTGCCCAATCAACAATAGAAAAGGTTATTTCACGGGCAAAGAAAATAAAAGAAAGAGAAATTATTCTTGCTAGAAAAAAGCAAGAAGAGATTGTGTCAAAGGGAAAAAGAAGGATAGACGAAGCAATAGAAAGGAAAAGTAACTCTTTAAAGGCGCAATTAAAACTGGAATATCGAATTAAGGAAGATAGATTCAAAGAGGAACTTTCTTTTCTTCTCTTAGATGAAGTAAAGAAGGAGATTAATAATCTTAGTGATAATGTTCTTTTGGAAGCGCATAAGAATCTTATTAGGGAGGCTGTGGTAGTTCTTGGGCTTAAGAAAATATATGTTAAGGCTAATAAAAAAATTTCCCTTCTGATTAAAGAACAATATGAGGAGGTAATAAGCTTTATAAGAAAGCGGTCTCCTGAATTCGAGTCTTTAGATATAGATGATTCACTCAATTCTTATGGAGTAATCGTAGGTTCTCTTGATAAAAAGGCATTTTTTAACAATACTTTTGAAAGAAGGTTTAAAAGGTTTGATGAGAGTTTTAAGGAAAGAATACTAAATACGCTTAAGAAATATGAAAAATAATAAAATTCCTCACATTATAGAGGTAAACGGTCCGGTAATAAAGGCTTCACCTATGGGTAGTTCGTTTATAGGGGAAATAGTTTATGTTGGAGAGGCCAAACTTTTGGGAGAAATTATAAGGTTAAGAGGAGATATTGCTACCATTCAGGTATATGAGGATACCGAAGGGCTTAAGGTGGAGGAAAATGTAGACCCTCAAGGCACACCTCTTTCTGTAGAGCTTGGCCCAGGTTTGATTGGAGAAGTATTTGATGGTTTGGGACGTCCACTTAAGAAGTTACAGGAAACCTCTCTTTTTATCGAGAGAGGCAAAAGGGTGCGTACGCTTGACGGAGAAAGAAAATGGTCGTTTGTACCCTTTATGAAAGTCGGTGATAAAGTTAGGGCATTGGATATTTTAGGTAAAGTACAGGAGACAATGCCTATTGAACACAAAATCCTATGCCCACACGGAGTAGAAGGCGAAGTAACATTTATTGCATCAAGTGGTAACTACAGTATAGATGAGGTTATATGTCGTTTAAGAAACGGTGGGGAGGAGATAGAGATTAAAATGTCCCAAGTCTGGCCAGTAAGAAAGAAGCGTCCTCCTTTTTCTTATCTTAAACCTACGGACCCTCTTATAACAGGACAGCGTGTACTTGATTTCTTTTTTCCTTTAGCAAAAGGAGGTTCAGCAATAATCCCTGGGGGGTTTGGTGCGGGCAAAACTGTTCTTCAGCACCAGTTAGCAAAATGGTCAGATGCTGATGTAATAATTTACATTGGATGTGGAGAAAGAGGTAATGAGATGACTCAGGTGTTAAAAGAATTTCCTCAGCTTCTTGACCCTCGCAGTGGACATCCTTTAATGGAAAGGACAGTTTTGATTGCAAATACTTCCAATATGCCCGTTACGGCACGGGAAGCTTCTATATATACGGGGATTACAATTGCAGAGTACTTCCGGGATATGGGGTATAATGTAGCTTTAATGGCAGATTCTACTTCTCGTTGGGCAGAAGCCTTAAGGGAGATATCAGGGCGCTTAGAGGAATTACCAGCAGAAGAAGGATTTCCTGCATATCTTTCTTCTATGCTTGCAGGGTTTTATGAACGTGCTGGAAGATGCAAAATTACAAAAGAACGAGAAGGTTCTATCTCTATCGTTGGAGCGGTTTCTCCTCCAGGAGGGGATTTCTCTGAGCCTGTTACTGTTCATTCTAAACGATTTGTTAGTGTATTTTGGGCTTTGGATAAGGAATTGTCTTCAAAGCGACATTTTCCTGCAATAAACTGGATTCAGAGTTACTCAGAGTTTTTGGACGATATTAGTAAATGGTGGGATTCTCAAGGCGAAAAGATAAAATGGAGTGTTTTAAGAAAAGAGGCAATGCTTATTTTGCATGAGGACGAAAATCTTCAGAAGATAGTCCGTCTTATAGGCGAAGACCCTCTTCCTGATACCCAGAAACTTACTATTTTCTGTGCTCGTCTTATAAAAGAAGGGTTCCTGCAGCAGTTTGCCTTTGACAAAAATGATTCTTTTTGCATAGCTAGAAAGCAACTTCTTTTAATGGATGTTATTCTTTACTTTTACAAGAAAGCCAAAGAATTAATTTCTAAGAAGATTCCTGTGGCAAAGATTACAGAGCTTTCTGTAGCTCAGGATATTTTGCGGGCAAAGTTTGAGATAGCCAATGATAAATTAGAAGAGTTCGAAGAATTAAAAACAAGTATAGATAAGCAGTTTGATTATGTGAGGAGAGAATATGAGTGAAAGAGAAGTTTTAGGCGTTCATAGTGTAGATGGGCCTATTGTAGTTACAGAGATTTCTGAAGGTATAGGTTTAGGTGAAATGGTTGAAGTGCTTGTTCCTGAAGGAATAAGGTTGGGACGAGTATTAAGATTAACTCATCATCTTTGTTTTGTTCAAGTTTTCGGCGGGACGCGGGGACTTTCTTGTGAAAAAACAGGATTAAGATTCTTAGGAAAGCCGTTTTTATTTACTGTTTCTGAAGATATGCTTGGTAGGATTTTCGATGGCCAGGGTAACCCCATTGATACAGGTCCTCGTATATACACCGGAAAACGCCTTAATGTAAATGGGGCAGCTATAAATCCTTTGGCAAGAGAATACCCTCAGGAGTTTATTCAGACAGGGATAAGTGCAATAGATGGTCTCAATTCCATTATTAGAGGGCAGAAAATAGCCATATTTTCTGGAGCAGGACTTCCTCATAATAAAATTGCTGCACAAATATTAAGACAGTCAAAGATTCTCGAGACGGAAGAGCCTTTTGCTGTTATTCTTGCTGGTTTAGGCCTTAAAAAAGAAGAAGCGCACTTTTTTATGGACAGTTTTCGTTCTTCCGGACAGGTGTTGAGAAGCGCGATGTTTATAAATTTAGCAGAGGACCCTCCAGAAGAAAGAATCCTTACTCCTCGTCTTGCCTTAACCCTTGCAGAATATCTTGCTTTTGATAAGGAAATGCATGTTTTGGTTATCTTAACGGATATGACTAATTACTGTCAGGCATTAAGGGAAATCTCCAGTTTTCGCCAGGAGTTGCCTTCTCGAAAAGGCTACCCTGGTTATATGTACACAGATTTAGCTTCTATATATGAACGGACAGGAAGAATAGCTGGGAAAAAAGGCTCGATTACTCAGATACCAGTATTGACTATGCCTAATATGGATATTACGCATCCTATTCCTGATTTAACAGGGTATATTACAGAAGGACAGATTGTTTTATCTTTAGCTTTGCACCAGAAAAGTATTTATCCTCCGGTAAATATTTTACCTTCTCTTTCGCGTCTTATGAAAGACGGGGTTGGTGAGGGCAAGACAAGGCGTGACCATGTTAACTTGTCTTCCCAGTTGTACTCTGCTTATGCCAGATCCAAAGAAACAGAAAGTCTTGTTTCTATTATTGGAGAAGAAGAGCTTTCACATACTGATAAAAGTTTTCTTGATTTCGGACGTATCTTTGAAGAAAAGTTTATAAATCAAGATTTTAATCAAACACGCTCCATAGAGGAAACATTGGATTTGGGGTGGCATACGCTTAAGGTTTTACCACAAAAGGAACTTAACCGGCTAACAAGAGAAGAAATTGAAGAGTTTTACCCTGAAGAATGAGTGCTTTTGGTTTTCTTCCCACAAAAGCAAATTTGTTGAAGCTTAAACAAGAATTTGAGGTTATAAAGGATGGATATAACCTTCTTGATCACAAGCGTGAAGTTTTAATAAGGGAACTTTTAAGAATGGGGTTTGAGATAAAAGATTTAAAAGATAAGCTCGATGAAGCCCTGAGAAATACTTACGATAAGTTTTTGCAGAGCAAAAAGAAAATGGGCGAGGAAAAGTTAAGATTTCTTTCTATACTGAAACCGCAATTTCCCTCGGTGAAATCCATAGAAAAAAGTGTTATGGGGGTTCATATTCCGATTTTAAGGTTAGAAGAAGAGTTTAGGGTCAATTTTCAAGCCCCTTCTTTATCTTGTAAGGAATTTGATGAATTTTTAGTTTCTCTTGGAGAATTAGTGCCTTTACTTTTAAGATATGTAGAGGTGAGCTTTTCTCTTTTCAGAATAGGGCAAGAGTTGGTGAAAACCCAAAAACGACTTAAAGCCTTAGAAAACTTTCATATTCCGCAATACAACCGTGTAATTTCGGATATTGAGGCTGTATTGGAAGAGACAGAGCGAGAGGAGCTTTTCAGAAACAAGAAAATAAAATCAAAAATCGGAGGAGGATATGGATAAAAAAATACTATTTCTTGTCTTTAGCATAAAGGCAAAAGATGATTTGATAAAGCGCGTTCTAGATATAGCCCAAATGCTGAAAGCAAAGATTATTGCCCTAAATGTTATTGATTTTGAAGTGATGAGACACCTTGCTTTGAAATTGGGAAAACGTCAGGCAGAAATAAGCGTAGATTTAGAAGAAGAAGGTTGGATGTATCTTTATTACCTTGAAGAAAAAGCTAAGGACAGAGGAGTAAAGATAAATATCATCCAGGAAGAAGGTGTTTTAGAGCGCGAGCTTATAAAGGCGGCAGAAAGATTTTCTGTTGATATGGTTGTGATAAGCAGAGAAGAGCATAAAGGTATAGCAAATTTTAGTAAGTTTGTTGAATCTTTGCTTGCAAGAGTAGGTTGTTCGCTTCTTATACTTTAGCTTCGCAAGCAATTTTTCGCAGGTAAAAGGGAGTACAAGATATGAAGATATCACAGTATTTAAAAAAGGAATTTTGCGTAATGAATTTAAGACCTAGAACAAAAGAGGAAGCAATTCGGGAGATTGTTTCGGTATTAGATGGGCCAGGAAAGATTAGAAATAAGGATAAATTTATTGAGGATATTTTAGAGAGAGAGCAGTTGGGTTCAACAGGTATAGGCCATAATGTTGCTATTCCCCATGCTCGTACTGATGTGGTAGAAGGGTTTGTTATTGGAATGGGGCGGTCAGAGAAAGGAATAAATTTTAAGTCTATTGATGGAGAGAAGGTGCATATTATTTTTCTTATGGGTGCCAGTACTAAAGAATTGAATCTATATCTACGGCTTTTGGCTGAACTATCTAAGCTTTTAATGAATTCTTCATTCAGGGAACAGCTTATGTCTGCGCGTAGTAGTGAGGAAGTGCTTGAGGTATTTGAGAAGTTTGAAAAATAACAATATTTTTGTTTAAAGAGAATTTATTAGAGGGGATTTGTAAGTTCTGCTATACGATTCAATACTCTTTTTATTGTATGGTCAGGAGTAGAAGCACCAGCAGTAACACCTATCCTTTTAGCGCCTCTAAACCACACTTTTCTTAAACTTTTTTCGGTTTCTACCCAGTAGCTCCTTCTATTTAATGACTTTGATATTTCATATAGTCGTTTTGTATTGCCGCTAGCTCTGGAGCCGATAATAATCATTACGTTATTCTCTAAAGGCATAGTTCTGATTTCTTTTTGTTTCTTTTGGGTAATTCCGCAAATGGTATTAGAAACTTTAAGGTCTTTTATATTTTTTTTTAAGTTGTCGATAATTTCTTTTGTTTTTTTGACATTTTGAGTTGATTGAACTACAACCCCAGCTTTTTTTATACTACGTATTCTTTTTGTACAAATATCTTTTTTATCTGCTATTATTAAAGGGAGTTTTCTAAGATTACCCGCAATTCCTTTTACTTCAATATGATTCTTGTCTCCAATTATAATGATTGTTCTTCCTTCTTTATCCATTGAGGAGGCAATCTTATGTATTTCATATACCATAGGACAGGTGGCATCCATTATTCTGTATCCTAACCTTTTCGCTTTCTTGATTATATCTTTAGGCATGCCATGTGCCTGGATAAGAAGCGCTTTATTATTTCCTTTCTTTAAATGGTTTACTTTCTTTATTCCCAATTTCTTTATATCTTTTATGACCTCTTCATTATGGACAATATCATGAAGCATTTCAATCTGGTACTTGGACTTTGCAACTTTTTCTGCGATATCTAATGCTCTCCTAACCCCAAAGCAAAAGCCCGCAGATTTTGCTAAGGTAATAATTGTTTTTTTCTTTGTGGACATTTTATATCTTTTAAGTATAGTTGGCTAATTTTAGAAATTGTAGTCATCTGGTTAGTATTTTCTTTATATAATATAAGAGTTCATTCTTATATTTTTTCTTCATTTTTGATTTTGTCAGTACTGTTATGGAACGGTTATAGAGGATTTTCATTTCATTTATAGCGTAATCTAAACTGCCAGTTCGTTTAATAATATTTTGGGCAATTATAAGGTCTTTTTGGGTAAGTTTACCTTTGTTGGCTATCTTATCCAGTATTGCCCTTTCTTTATGTGTTGCTTTACGATAAGCGTACCATAGAAGAATAGTTTTCTTATTTTCTTCCAGGTCTGTAAGGGAAGATTTACCTGTGATTTTCTCATCACCAAATACCCCTAGTATATCATCTTTTATCTGGAATGCTCTGCCAGTATTTATGCCAAATTCACGTAATTTTCTGATTTCTCCTCTAGGTGCACCAGCAAGTGTTGCCCCTGCGGCTAAAGGAGCAACAAAAGTATAATAAGCGGTTTTATAATCATAAACTTTATATATTTCACTTTTTTTTATTTTTTTTAACTCCTTACAGCTTAATAGCAATTCTATATATTCTCCACATCCTGTATAGCAAGCAGATTCAATAAATTTAATAAGTGCTTTTTCCTTAAGGAGGGTATCTGTTTTTATAGAAAGAAATGACTCTATAGCAATAGCATATATTATATCACCGACTACAATTGCTAAATCCTTGCCTGTAAATTTTGTTTTTTTCTTTGTTTGAATTTCCTTTTCTAGCATTACATGCAAAGCGGGCTTACCGCGCCTCATTGTAGATTTATCTACTATATCATCGTGTATAAGGAGAAAATCATGTAGAATTTCCATGGAAAGAGCACAGCGGAAGAGGTTTTGGGGATTTTTATGGGAGAAGCCTTTATAGCCAAATATAAAAAGAATCGGTCGAATCTTTTTCCCCTCTCGTAGAACGAACTCTTTTATATTATGGAAAAGAGAAGGAGAAATTTGTAGGAAATGATATCTTTTATTTATATAATTTATATATTTTATAAGCTCTATCTCTAATCTATTTTTTAATGTATTAAACATGTATTTATAATATCATAGCTCAGATAGTTATTCAAAAGATAAATGTATAATAAATATACGAGGCCTGAAGGCCGAAAATTAAGTGTTTTTTTACAATCCTCGCTATGTTTTTATAGGTAGTTTTTAAATTGAGTTAGTTTTTAAAATATTTTAATGAGTTTTGATTGCTCTCAGATATAATTCAGATATAATATAGTTTGAAGGGATAGAGAAGTTGTAGGAAAATTATTAAAAGGGTCAGCATCTAATATTGTAGAGATTTTTCGTTATTTCTTTTGGAAAAATAAATAATTTTATTAGATAATTAAAGAGTATCTTTATGTCAGATTCCTTTCCCAGACGTAAATTAAGGATTGTAATCCCTTCTTATCCCTCGTTTAATATTTATTCTTCTGTTGCAAATAGAACTACAGCTTTGGGCCCTGTTTGTGTGGGAAGTGTAGTAAGTAAAATGGGAGGGTGGGATGTTGAAATTATTGACGAGAATAACTTTTCTCGATATGGTCTCAGAAACAAATTGGGTGAGGTTGATCATGAATTTTTACACATGATAAGACCTGTAGATGTAGTGGGACTATATGGTGGTCTTACCAGCACAATCCCTCGACTCTATCAAATAGCACGTTTTTATAGAGAAAAAGGGGTAATAACTATTGCAGGAGGGCAACATTTTGTTGAAGAAAATATTTTTGAAGGATTAAATTCGGACATTGATTATATTGTAATTGGCGAAGCCGAAGATACTATAAAAGAACTTCTTTGGGCTCTAGAGGGGAAGATGGATTTAGGAGAAGTTAAAGGGATCGCTTATTTAGAAAAAGGCGAAGTTTATTTGACTCCACCCCGACACCCCCCTACGGATTTTGATAAATATCCTTTACCTGATTTTTCTTTAGTTCGCTATGCAAATATTAATTTGTATCCTGTAGGAAGGATAAGAGGGTGTGGTATGGATTGTGAATTTTGTACAGTTAAAGGAAAACCACGACGAGCTTCGCCCTATCGTCTGCTTGAAAGTATAAGTATGCTCTTAGAGACTTTCGATGCACGACACTTTTTTGTTGTTGATGATCTTTTTGGTCAGTATAGAGAAGAGACTATTCAGTTTTGTAATATGTTAAGAAAATATCAAATGAGAGTAAAAAGGAGACTTGATTTGACTGTACAGATAAGATTAGATAAAGCTAAAGATACACAGTTACTTCTAGCAATGCGAAGAGCGGGAATTAATACAGTGGCAATTGGATTTGAGTCGCCTCTTGAGGAAGAATTAGAGGCAATGAAAAAAATGGTTAATCCTTATGAGATGATAAAGTTGGCAAGAATATATCATAAGTTTGGTTTTTTAGTGCATGGTATGTTTATTTTTGGTTATCCTCTAAAAGAAGTGAGGATAAATCTTTCAGCAAGAGAAAGAATTAAACGTTTTAGAAAGTTTATTAAAGAAGCTAAAATAGATACCATTCAGGTTCTTTTACCTGTACCTTTGCCAGGAACAGAATTAAGACGAAGGTTGCTAAGGGAAGGAAGAATTTATTCCCTTAAGGATATAGGTTGGGAGTATTATGATGGAAATTTTCCTCTTTTTGAACCCGATTCTCCTTTAACAGCGCAAGATTTACAGAATTCCATTAGAAAGATTATGGGCAAATTCTATCAGCTTAAATATATTCTTATGTTAGGATACCATATATTTTCTTTCCCTTCGCTTATCTTCTTTTTTTATAACATTAAGGTAGGGTGGAGAAAGTGGTATCGTCAGTGGCGCAATGCTTTTGTGCGCTTTGGCGGATGGTTAATTATGAAAGGTTGGGTTAAAGAATTTAGAAAGAGTCCATTTTTAGAAAAATTGGAGAAAGCACAAAGACACTTAGAGAATAATGGTTTAAAAAGCCATTGAGAGTATTCCTTAATACAAGGTAAGCGTGTAGATATTCCTTTTTGAAAAAGGAGAAAGATTATATTTTTGTAATTATTTAATGTAAAATTCAATTAAACTATTTTTTAATATTTTAATTTACAGTAGTAATAGAAAAGGCACTGTAAAATATTGTGTGTAAATTCTTGACAGGATAAATAAAGAGGCTATACCCTCCTAAGATAAGGAAGGAGGTGTATAGCCTATGAAAGAAATAAACTTTGAATCTGGTAAGAATTTAC
>Ga0180301_10002658_pt1 | contig 14076 bp, 13 predicted proteins | sample GuaBasSediGuay16_FD_121797 | JGI IMG/M metagenome (GOLD analysis project Ga0180301, IMG submission 121797) | Subseafloor sediment microbial communities from Guaymas Basin, Gulf of California, Mexico - Guay16, Core 4569-2, 12-15 cm | ecosystem: Environmental > Aquatic > Marine > Hydrothermal...
GTACATGAGCTTCGGATGGTAAAGATCGGTGATTATGCTGAGACGTTTTGTATGGGAACCCATGTGAGAAGCACTGGCGATATTGGTAAGCTCAAGAGTCTAAGCTTAGAATCCAAGAAAAAGAGAAGAAAAATTGTCTACTTTGAGCTTGAAAACTAGGTATCGCCTTTCAGCATCTTGTTTAACCCAATTGAAAGCGCTGCAAAGGGGTTCTCGGGTAACCCAGCGAAACAGTGGACACTTCCTAACAAAGCTGCCAAAATCACAGAGAGGTTATGAAAGTACTGTCAAGGATGGCTGTTGTTTTGACGGTAATGTGTTGTATTATCTGAACCATTTCGGTTATCTTGATGATCAACGCACCCAGAAACTACTGGATTTCATATACGACTACTATGACGCCCAGAACGCTGGGTGGAAATGCAGAGCCTATCCCATCAACCCAGATAGAGTCCTCCCAGTAAACTGCTACATGGGTGCAATGAAGATACTCAAAGCCTCCAGTATGATACCAGAAGAGAAACGCAGCCCCCAAATGGAGAAGATCATCAAAAAAGAAACCGAGAAAATACTTGAAAACAGGATACACTGGTACCTTAGAAACCCTGATGGAACCAGAAAAGAGAAAGCAGGCTGGAAACGCTTCGGGTATCCTCTCTTCTACCAGTCAGACATACTAGAGATAATGACGATGCTGACACGACTAGGAGTAAAAGATGATCGTATGAATGAGGCAGTTGAGTTGATCCGAGATACGCAGCAAAAAGATGGAAAATGGCTCATGAAAGACACGTTCAATGGTAAAATGTGAGTAGACATCGAGGAAAAGAACAAGCCTAGCAAATGGGTGACCCTCAGAGCCCTGTATGTACTGGAAAACTTGTAGAGATTCTGATCAAATTCTGAATATCGTTTATAACCATAGGTTCAATCATTGGTATTAGGTGAAACAAAACAAATGATATGGACACTAATAGGCGCCGTCGTAGTAATCGGTGGAGCCCTAGTCTTACTCTATGTCAATTACTATAACAGGATCAGAACCCTCGAAAACAGAATCGAGGAAGCCTGGGCACAGATAGACGTACAGCTACAGAAGAGATACGACCTAGTACCAAACCTAGTCAACACCGTCAAAGGCTACGCAAGCCACGAGAAGGAAATCTTCGACAACATTGCTAAAGCAAGAGCAGGCATGGTCGAGGGCAGCCGACAGGCAAGGGTAGAAGCAGATGCAATGCTAACACAGGCACTAGGCAGATTATTCGCTGTCGCTGAGGCATACCCAGACCTCAAAGCATCTCAGAACTTTACGCTACTACAGGAGCAGCTAGAGGGCATCGAGAACAAGATTGCCTACGCGAGACAGTTCTACAACGAGTCCGTTCTAGACTTCAACAACCTGATCACAACCATACCCGGCGTATGGTTTGCAGGTGGAAGAGGTAAACACGAGTTCCTAGAGATCCCAGACGAGGCAAGGACCGCCCCGAAGGTAGAGTTCTAGAATGGAGAGACGTAGCTTTCACGATGAGCAGTCCCGCAACAAGCGGGACAGCGTTCTTTTAGCGATAGTGGTTAGCGCCGTTCTTTTCGCTTTGATCGTGTCAATTAGCTACATCTGGGACCCGGCAAGCGTCTACTTCATGGTACCAGTGGGAGTGGTTATCACCCTCATCTATACATGGAGCAGCTACCAGTACGGTGACAGAGTCGTACTAATGTCTACAAACGCGCAGCCAGCTACAGGATCAAGATACATCTTCCTCAACGACACCGTTGAAGGGTTAGCCATCGGTGCGGGCATACCCAAGCCTGATGTCTACGTTATGCCAAGCAGAGAACTCAACGCATACGCGACAGGAAAAGACCCTGAACATGCTAGTATAGCTGTCACTCAGGGTTTGCTTGATACTCTGGACCGTCAGGAGCTTGAAGGTGTTCTCGCCCACGAGATCAGCCACATCAAAAACAGAGATGTACAGTTCATGACTCTAGTCGCTGTACTTGTCGGTCTCGCCGGTATTTTGAGTAACATGATTCTCAGAAGTTACTGGTGGGGTGGACGTAGAAGTAAACGTGATAGAGATAGTGGACAGATAGGGTTGATCATCATAGTAGTGGGCTTCCTCTTAGCCATCTTCGCCCCTATAGCGTCAAGACTAGTCCAGTTAGCGGTTAGTAGGCGTAGGGAGTTCCTAGCTGATGCATCGGCTGCGGAGCTAACCCGTTATCCTGATGGTTTGGCGGATGCTTTGGAGAAGATCGGGAAGCTAAACAGTGGTCACATGAAGGTGAGCGAGTCAGTAAGCCATCTCTTCATCAGTGACCCTAATAGATCAGCGCTTGACGCTATCTATAGTACTCATCCTCCAATCGAGGAACGTGTCAAACGGCTACGTGAGATGTAGCCTAAACATCTTTTATTGAAACAACCGGAACACCTAGCTCTCGGCTTATTTTTCTCATCATGTTATCCTCAGTCACCAGACTGCATTGATTTTCTTTTGCCAGACTAATATAGGCTGAGTCATAGAGGCTGATACCGTTTGTTACAGCAGTCTCCATTGCGTGTTGCTCCATGCCTTTGATGGATAGCTGGATCATCTCGGAAAGGAGATGAACAGAGGATAGAAGTAAGGCGTCAAAGGCTTCACGGTTAAAGGTATGCAGAAGCGTGTAGTGTTTCCATATTACATTCAATAACTCGTACCGCGTAAAGTCGAGGGTGTATTGATCGATCATTGGCTCGGGTCTGCGTTCAACTAGCGAGTTGAATATAGAGGAAGCGTCAAAGAGTAGTTTCATCGCTTGTCACGTTCTTCTCTGATGAGTTTCGCGGTCTCGTCTGGGTTTATTTTTGCGAGTTCAGTACTGACGGTTTCAAGTTTTTGTTTGATTTCTTGGGCTTTTCTGCGTTTTATCTCGTTGTCTATGGCTTCTCGGATGATTTCCGTGGGTTGGAGGTCGTATTTTTCCATCTCTTTCTTTTTCTCTTCTAGGATTCGAGCGGAGATTGTCACATATTTAGCCATTGTAATACAATACTGTAATACATAATTGTATTATATATGGTTCTCGATACTTTTTTCCACCCATACCCACAACAATAACCAGTGATTCTATGGTTAAAGCTGTAAACGGGTTGGTAAACATACTTGAAGCCGAGGGCATCAAACGGGTCTGCACATTCCCCACAAGCCACATCAATAACGCTGTGGGCGAGGAAGGCGCCCCTGAGCTATTCATGGTAAGGGATGAACGGTACGCGGTTTCGGTAGCGGATGCTATTGGGCGTGTGAGTAACGGTAAACAGATCGGTGTCTGTACCGTGATGGGCGGAGTGAACGCCGCAGGTACCCAGATGGCGTATGGGGCAATGGCTGAGGCGTATGAGGACTCTGTTCCATTGCTGTGTCTAACGGATGGAGTTCCACCACAAGTGCTTGGACGTGAAAGATACAATATTCAGGAGGGTTTCAGAAGCGTCACCAAGTGGATTGGATACATCAACAAGGCTGAAAGAGTCCCAGAGTACATGCGCAGAGCCTTCACAGAACTCAGAACAGGACGCCCCAGCCCAGTGCTCCTAGAGGTACCACGAGAACTCAAGGAATACGACCCATCAGAGTACCCATACGTGCCTGTAAAGGGCTGGCGAAGCATGGGTGACCCCATGGACGTTGAAAAAGCAGTCAAGGCGTTGAAGAAAGCCGAAAAGCCTCTCCTATGGGTTGGTCAAGGAGTCTTCAGCGCTGATGCCGTTGATGAATTGAAGCGTTTCGCGGAGTTAGCTTATCTCCCAGTGCTTACTACATTGAAGGGAAAGAGCGTTTTTCCTGAGAACCATGATTTGTCTCTTGGTGTACGTGGTGAGCCCGCTGAACGTTTCCTGAGACGCCCTGATCTGGTGCTGACCATTGGTGTGGGTTATACTGCGAGTGGGTTCATGCACACGATCCCAGACGCCATGCATAAGAAAATCATACAGGTGACAAATGACCCCCATGACCTGAACAGGGACTATGCGGTTGATCACGCGATTCTAGGTGATGCCAAACTTGTGCTGGCTCAGATGATCTCTGAGCTTGAGAAACAGGGAGCATCCAAGCCTGATGACGGTCTCGTCAAGGAGATAGAGGACGCGAAACGGGTGAAAATGGAGAAATATGGTCCATTGATGACAACAAGTGAGAAACCCGTTAACCCCTACAGGGTCTACGCGGAGATCATGAACGTAGTCAATATGGAGAAGAGCCTCGTAACCCATGAATCAGGAAATACAAGAGACCAACTCAGCACTGTCTACGAGTCAAGGATACCCCATGGTTTCCTCGGCTGGGGAAACGTTACTACGCTTGGTTATGGTCTCGCTGGAGCCATGGGGGCAAAACTGGTTTATCCTGATTGGGAAGTGGTCAGCGTCACTGGTGATGCTGGTGTGGGTTACCAGATGGGTAACTGGGAAGCCATGATAAGAAACAAGCTAGGAATAACCACGGTCCACATCAACAACGATGGCTTTGGGGGCTATGGACCCGGCTTCTGGGGTAAAGGACACAGCCCATACACCTACGAGTTGACCCCGAGCACAGTCCAGAGTACTGCAAAGGTTGCTGAGGCACTTGGCTTTGACGCAGAGCGTGTTGAAGACCCTGATGAGGTGGCAGCTGCCTTGAAACGCGGATTAGACAAGAACAAGTCTGGTAAACCGTATCTCGTGGAGGTCATCTGCAGCAAGTACCCAGTTTATCCCGGCTGGGTACGAGGCTAACTACCACGTATTTTTTCAACTATGGGTGCACTGATTCCTGATCACGTTGAGCACAGGGATAGATGAAGCAAGATTAGTCAAACTCCTCAAGGACCTAGTGAAGATAGACTCAGTAAACCCATCACTGGTCCCCGGAGCAGCCGGAGAAGCAGAGATAGCTGAATACCTCAGAGAATGGATGAACGCCCGAGGAATGAAAGCCACAGTCACGGAGATTGAGCCGGGCAGAGTGAACGCAGTAGGTGTTCTGAAGGGTTCAGGAGGAGGCAAGTCACTGATGCTAAACGGACACACGGACACCGTGGGCGTTGATTACATGACCATCGATCCCTTTGACCCCAAGGTAGAAGGAAACAAACTCTACGGCAGGGGCAGCGCGGACATGAAAGGGGGTCTCGTTGCTTCCATGGCAGCTGTTGACGCCATTATTGAGCAGGGTATCGAGTTACGTGGGGATATTGTAATTGCTGGTGTCTGTGATGAAGAATTCGCGAGCATCGGCACTGAGCATTTGATGAAGGATATGCGTGTTGATGCTGCTATCGTGGGAGAACCCACCGATTCCAATATTCAGGTTGCCCACAAGGGCTTCGCATGGATCGATGTAGTGACCCATGGATTTGCTGCTCACGGAAGCGCTTACAAGATAGGGATAGACGCTATCGCGAAAATGGGACACGTGTTAATCGGTTTAGAGGCGCTTCAAAGCATACTGGAGGAAGACCAACATCAGCTTGTTGGACCCGGAAGCGTCCACGCTAGCATCATCAGTGGTGGACAGGAGCTAAGCACCTATCCTGATAAGTGTAAACTTGAGGTAGAACGGCGGCTAATTCCGGGTGAGAACCGAGAGGATATAGAGATAGAGATGCAGAACCTACTCAAGAGCCTCAGCGAAGACGACCCCAAGTTCAAGGCAGATTACGAGATCACATTCTATCGTGGACCCATGGAGATCAGCCCAGAAGAGGAAATCTGCAGACTATTACAGGAAGAATCAGTAAAGAATGGCGTTGAACCAAGGTTTGTAGGTGGCTCAGGTTGGATGGATACACAGATCATCTACGATAAAGGAATCCCGGCTGTGGCTTATGGCCCAAGTGGTAAGGGTTACCATGGTGCAGTAGAGTGGGTTGACCTAGATACGGTCTATCACGCGGCGGCGGTTCAGGCAGAAGTAATCAAACGCTTCTGCGCCTAGAGTTCAGCTATCCACGCGAACCTTTTCTCTGTATCCAAGAACCCGATGCTATTGGTTCCATATAGGTATCCGCATAATTCACCCGGGTTTATCCATAGTTTCCCGTTTTTCTCTTTTATTGACGACTTGTGAAAGTGCCCACTCACGACCACATCATAGTCTCCAGTTTGAGCTTTCTCAACATCCTCTTTACGATGCCCATGGAACAATGCTATCTTCAATCCGTCGGCTTTAACCTCTGTAAAATATCCTCTAATATCGCAGTCTACCTCAGAGTAGACTCTATTGAGGTGCTCGGTCTCGGCGCAGTTGTTCCCAAATACTCCGATCATTGGCACATCTAGCTCCGCGTAGGGCTTTGCCGTAAATGGAGATATATAATCACCAGCGTGGAGAACAAGCTTGACATGTTCTTCTTTGAGTTTCTCTACTGCTTTCTTGATATAGGGCATATTGTCGTGTGTGTCTGAGATTAACCCGATTATCATGATTTAATCAATGCCCGGTAATGGCTATAGGCGTTTTCCCACTCCAAGCCACCTTGAGGCTCATACGTCTTTAGCTCCAAGGTCTCTTTGAGGATACCACGCGCCTCTGCAATATCTCTGAGCAGTCCAATCGACTTGTACTGTACTATCGCGTTCCCCAAGGTTGCTGCCTCAACTGGGCCAGCGATTACCGTGCGTCCTGTGACTTCCGCGGTTAACTGGTTAAGGAAGGTATTCAATGATCCTCCTCCAACTACATGAATCACATCGTAGTGTTTGCCTGTGATGTACTCAAGCTGATCAAGACAGTACCTATAGTTCAGTGCAAGGCTGTCGTAGACGCATCTGATGTGTTCACCCATGCTCTGAGGCTCAGGCTCTCCAAGGTCTCGGCAACACTCTACTATTCTTGGAGTCATATCACCGGGTGGCGTGAAGCGACTGTCGGCTGGGTTGATGATTGATCTAAAGGGTGTAGCTCCGGCTGCCATCTTTGCTACGTCGTTATGAGTTACAGCTGAGCCTTTGCTAGTCCATTCTCGTATTAGTTCTTGTTCAAACCATAGCCCGGGGAGGTTTCTGAGGAGTCTGTTAGTTTTCTCGGCTCCAGCCTCGTTTGTAAAGTTTTCATTGTAGACTCTGTCGTTGATGATTGGTTGCTTTGTCTCGGTTCCCATTAGGCTCCATGTACCACTGCTCAGGTAAACAAAATCATGTTCAGTGCTTGGAATAGCAACTACCGCGCTACCTGTATCATGACATGCTGGTACCGATACGCTGATGTTCTTCATGGCTCCGAGAATAGAGCCCGGATAGATTATCTCGGGGAAAATATCAGGGGAGACGCCTATTGACTCAAGAATATCAGCGTCCCAACTCTGAGTCGTAGGGTTGAAACACTGCGTCGTTGAGGCGTGTGTGTATTCGCCTCGTTTATCGCCTGTCAACCAGTAGTTGAAGAGGTCTGGAAACCCAAGATATGCATCGGCTTTCGCTAAGAACCTCTTGCGACGCCTTGATAGGCTTGCCAACTGGTATAACGTATTTGCTGGTAGAAACTGAATCCCGGTTTTATCGAATATTTCGCGTCTGGGGATACGTTTGAACACCCAGTCCATCATGCCTTCGCTACGTGGATCGCGATAGTGTACAGGGTCTTCAAGGAGGTTCCCCTGAGCATCAAGTAGCCCAAAGTCCACGCCCCATGTGTCGATACCTATACTCTGAGCCCCTTCACTAGCCCAGTCTATTCCTTTGATGGTTTCTCGCCATAGCTGCTGTATATTCCAGTGCAGGTGTTTTCCACGCTGGATGGGGGTGTTCGGGAACCTGTGCACCTCTTCAAGATTAAACTTGTCCTCAAAGGTGCATTTCATCACCCTGCCGTTGCTCGCCCCCAAGTCAACAGCTATAACATGCATGGGTCTAACCTACCTTTACTTCTCCACAGACATTGACACGCATACCCAATGCGTTAAACATGGCTGCCTTAGCCGCCAACGCCTTATCCGCGTCATCTGCTGATGGCGCATAGACTACCTGTATATGGTTTGCCTTGTGCTTCGCCATGAACTGGTCTCGACTCACACCATGAAGCACAGCGCTCATGATTGGCCACTCAGGAGAAGTCGCGTTAAGTCTACGCTGTGTCTCCTCATCGGGTAGATCAACCACGGTGCCCCTTCCTATGTCTGCTTCAAGTCCAGTGGGTGTTACGTAGACTCGACTCCATACTATCTCACCGGGGTGACTGTCTCCCTGTAGAGTTCCTCCGCCCAATGGGAAGTACATTGGTGTTTGTCTCATGCTTTTTGCGCCCTTGTAGCCGCCTTTGAAGTGGCTTGGAGGTGCGCTGCCGCTGATGAGAAAGACCCAAACATATTGATCGTTGTACATTTCACCCCATCTGACGTCATGGAGAGTTGTATCTGGGTTGTACCCCATGGTAGTCCAGATCATATTGGTCATCAACGCATCCACGCCTGCTCCTTCATCAACCTCGTTAAAGTGAGGAAGCGCCTGTCCCGGATAGAGCTCCTTACCTGACTCAGAATAAACTGGTGGGCGATCACTGCAGTTCAGTAAGCCTTCTACTAGGTCGCTGGCGGGTGCCATGTCTTTGAGTCCCTGCTGGTACTGGATGCCGATTAGGTTGCACCCAAACTCGTGTGCGATCCTGACAGCTGCGATGTACATCTTGCACTGTTCATGGATTTGACGTTCGGTTAGCTCTGTTTTCTCGTCAGTTCCTATAATGAACTGCATTCCCTTCTTGTCTAGCCAGTCCTTGACCTTATCGGCTTCCTCATCCGATACTGTTCTCATCCTAGCGACTAACGCGCTTTGGCTCAGTCGTTCCTTATAGATGCCTAAGGCGTTTAGTAGCTCGTCCTCGATGATGCCGTTATACATGCCCATGCAGCCTTCATCAAAGATGCCCATTACGGCTTTCTCGCTTCTGAGCTGTGCTGCCAATGCTTCGCCTAGCTTTTTCTCGGCTTCTGGTAGATTTGAGGGGTCTAATGGTCTCGCGTGGCTAATATCGTGGGTTATTTTGCCGGTCTTCAGCCACTCTCTGATGCCTGTTAGGAAGAACTCGTCATCAAAGTCCTTGCTCCAGATGGTGCTGTAATCTACACCCATCTTTGTGAGACTCGCGTTAAGGTTCAACATACCTACTAGGCCCGGCCACTGTCCGCTCCAGTTAGCGAGAGTTAGTATTGGTCCCCTGTGATCGCGTAGTCCTGCGAGTACATGATGGCTGTACTGCCATACTGATTCAGCTACTATTACTCGCGCATTCTTTGGTATCTCTTTAAAAACGTCCATCCCCATGCGCTGAGTCCAAATGAAGCCATGTTTCAACTCCTCATCATAAGGGTGCCCACGAATTATCTTGTAGCCTTCCTTCTTGAAGACCTCCTTGACTTTTTCCTCCATCTCCTTCTGGGCAGGCCAGCACTCTTGGTTCGCGCTGAGCCTTAGATCACCGCTGGTGACGAGGATTATCTCGTTTTCACCTATTGGCTTAGGCTCAGTGACTTTGGATATATTATAACTCATAGTAGGTTATGGGTGAAATAGGGTGATAAAACTTAGTCTCTGCGCTCCGCTCTGTAGAGAATATCATCTACCTTCAGTATCTCTAAGGTGGTTGTCAACCCCGGAGCAATCAAGGTGCTACCAGATACCACTTCGATAACATCCTTTCTTGAGATATATCCAAGCTCTAACGCTCTTTTGACCCCACGTATGATTAGCTCATCCCTGTCTTCTGTCCAAGGTATCTTGAGAGGTCTAACTCCCCAGTACATGTGGAGTCTTCGATTGATTCTTGGGTCTTTTGTGATAGAGAGTATGGTTGTCTTGGGCTTATGCTTGCTTACCATCAAAGCGCTGAAACCGCTACGGGTAACAACGAATATCGCTGAGGGCTCAACGGATTCTACGGCACGGGAAGCCAAATCACCCATTATGTCCGATAATGGTAGTCCTTTCATGTCGGCTTGATTACGTTTGCTGATCTGTTCCTGGATAACCTGACCGATGCTGTTCATTACCTTCACAGTCTCAACAGGATGATGCCCTATAGCGGTCTCGCCGCTGAGCATCACAGCGTCAGCCCCATCTAGAAGCGCATTAGCCACATCGCTAGCCTCAGCCCTTGTAGGTCTCGGATTCTGCATCATGGACTCCAGCATCTGGGTAGCCACAATAACTGGTTTACCCTTGATGTTGCATGCCTCGATTATCTTTTTCTGAAGTAGTGGAACATCCCATGGAGGAATCTCGATACCAAGATCACCTCGTGCAACCATTATCCCATCGCTAGCATCAATGATCTCAGCTATGTTATTTATCGCGTCACCGTGCTCGATCTTACTTATGATGGGCTGATCACCGCCAGCCGTCTTGATGGCTTTCCTAACAGCCTCAACGTCTTTTGCTGAACGTATGAAGCTAGTGGCAAACCAGTCACAATCCATCTCTACACCAAACTGGATACCAGCCAAGTCCTTGGGCGTAGGTGGGCAGAGGGATAACTCTGCTCCGGGGGCGTTTATCCCCTTGCGGCTTGAGACTTCTCCACCGGATACAACTTTTGCGTTGAATCCCTTCTTATCGGGGTCAATAGTGGTTACCTCCATATCGATTATGCCATCATTGATGAATAGATGCCCTCCAGAGATAATCTCACAAGGCAAAAGATCATAGCATACAGGAAGCTCCTTCTCGTTCCCTATCACGTTATTAGTTGTGAAGTGAAGTTCCTGCCCCTCGGTCAGCGTAAAAGGTTTAGCAAGTTCACCCAGTCTAATCTTTGGACCCGGAAGATCAACCAAGATACTACAACCATCACTCACCCTTAGATGTTCTACCACTGGACGGTGTTCAGCGGGGGAGCCATGACTCATGTTGATGCGAGCTACATCCATTCCAGCTTCTAACATCTTGTCAAGTATTTCTGGGCTGTTACTTGCTGGTCCGATGGTGCAGACGATCTTGCTTCGTATGAAAGTGGGAAGAGCCATTGTGTTCAATATGAGTCTCGTCTAGTCGGTTAAAAAATGCCTCGACTGTAATCTATTGAGAAGCAATATTCAAGACATAGGGTGAGTTATTCTCTTCGAGTTGAAGCCCCAAGTACTCATAATCCATGGACCAATCGGGTCAGGGAAAAGCAAGAGAGCAGAACAGATAGTTGATAGAGCCCGTGCAAAAGGCTACAAAGTCCATGGAGTCATCAGCAGAAGAGTACTACAGGGAAGAGAGACCATCGGATACGATGCATATTTCCCCAACACCGGAGAGACCATTCCAATGGTCTACAAAAACAAGCCAAACGAAGAAGGGTGGGAAACCCTCAGAGGCCCATTCAAGTACAACACACGGACGTTTGAGAAAGCTACAGACGACCTTGTTGATGCTGCACATCTCATGGATGACCGAACTTTGGTGGTTGCAGATGAGTATGGGCATCTTGAGGCACGGGGCTTCGGTTTGTATCCGGGCATATTGAAGGTTGTGGAGGCTTTGCCGGGTGGCGGTAAGTTATTGATTCCTTGTCGTAGTGATAAGGTGGATAACGTGCTCAAGTTATTCGCATCTGATACCAAGGTGCTTATCATGGAGGCGAATCAACCTGATTTTTGGAATTGTCTGGGGGATTCTTTTATTTAGCTAATCAACCCTACCGTATTCAACTATTAATGGATGTTCCACCTTGGAGTATGACAAGATATTAACCGAAATACTGGGCAGGAAAGACTTCCTAGTGGTAGGAAAAAACGTGACAAGAACCGATGCACTGGATAAGGCACTCGGTAAGGCACGTTATACTGCAGACTATGTGCCCAGAGACACGTCCATCCTGAGGATTTTCAGAAGCAGCGAAGCCCACGCACTGATAAAAAGCATCGACACCAGTGAAGCACTGCAGATACCGGGAGTCGAAGCCATCTACACAGGCGCTGATATCACCGGGAACAACCAGATCGGCTACGCTTTACCCGATCAACCGTTCCTAAACGATAAAAAAGTCCACTACATAGGCGACCCCATCGCCTTGGTGGTCGCACGCGACCAGTATGCTGCAGCTGAAGCCATGGAAACAATAAATGTTGACTATGATCCATTGCCAACTTACCTTGACATCGACGCAGCCTTAGCGGAAGGCGCCATGGATATTCATGAGGGAGGCAACATCGCTGTTACAACCAAGATCAGGAAAGGTGATTCGGAGAAGGGCTTCAAGGAGGCTGATGTGGAGGTCGAGGACACTTACTGGAGTCCTTTCCAAGACCACACATACATCGAGACAGAGGCAGCCTACGCTATACCAGATGGAACAGGCAAGGTAACAGTAATCGCCAACGGTCAAAGTCCATTCTTGTGTAGGGAAAAAGTAGCCCACGTACTAGGCTGGGACCTGAACCAAGTTCAGATCATACAGGCGCTAACAGGTGGAGCTTTTGGTGGAAAAGACGACCAAGGACCACTAGTATCAGCATACGCAGCGTTCGCAGCTACTAAGCTAGGTAAGCCCGTTGCTCATGTGTGGAGCCGTGAGGAAAGCATAGCGTATAGCAATAAACGGTTCCCGGCACGCATCAAGTACAGGAGCGGAGCCAATAGGAAGGGAAAAGTAACAGCGATAGAGGTGGACATAACCCTAGAATGTGGCGCCTATGCGAATAGAAGCCCCTTCTGGCTCTGGAGACAGACAGCCCACGCAGGCGGACCCTACGAGATAGACAACTGCAGCGTAGACGGAAGAGCAGTCTACACAACAAAAGTCTATGGAGGCAGCTACAGAGGATTCGGAGACCTCGCACTACATTTCGCTGCCGAGCAACAGATGGATAAACTAGCCCTAGAGCTTGGCATGGACCCCATCGAGTTCAGACTCAAGAACGTATTAACAGAAGGCGCCAAAACCACATGTGATCAGGTGCTCGACAGTAGCGTCGGCATCAAAGAGTGCTTAGAGGCAGTTCGTGATGCCTCCGAGTGGAGCAAACACCGTGAACCCGTCTGGGATGGCTCAAAGGTAAGAGGCTATGGCGTTGGATTAGCATACCACGGTATCAGCACGAGTCGAAGCACCCCCGATTGGAGCGCTGCTAGCTTGCTGATGAACCAAGATGGAAGCATCAATTATCGTACAGGCATCGTTGAGATTGGTCAGGGTAGTCCTTTTGGTCATATCAAGATAGTCTCAGAGATAACAGGGGTTCCAATTGACAAGATAATCATTGAGCTACCTGACACAGACAGTACATTGAACGCAAAACCAACCCACGGTAGCCGAGGACTGATGCTTGGTGGAACAGCTGCAGCAAAGGCGGCTTTGAAGCTCAGGGAGAACATGGTGGCTTGTGCATCGGAGTTATTCGAGATACCTGAAGCTCGTATTGATCTTGTTGACGGAAAAGCATTCGATAGAAAAGACCCAAAAACAAGCATACCAATCAAGGAACTAGCCGAGGAAATGTATCTCAGAGGCTATGATCCCGGCGCTTATGGGTACTTCAAGGCACCCAAACGATTCTTCGACCCAGAAACAGGTTTAGGAGTAAATTATAGCGTCTATACTTTTGCTGCTACCGTAGCCGAGGTGGAGGTTGACACTGAGACAGGTATAGCGAGGGTGACAAGAATCTGGCCTGCCATGGATTGTGGAAAAGCAATCGACCCCATGATCATCGAGGGACAGATAGAGGGAGCCATCAGTCAAGGCATGGGCTTCGCCTTGATGGAGAACATGGAGCTAGACGGACGTGGAAAAGTCCTCAACCCCAACTTTACAGACTATGTTATTCCAAGCAGCCTTGATACACCAGAGATCGAGCCCTGCATCATCGTAGAGAAGCCTTACAAACACGGAGCCTTCGGCGCCAAAGGCGTAGGAGAGCCAGCCATCATCAGCATAGTACCAACCATCGCTAACGCAATCTACCACGCGACAGGCAAACGATTCAGCAGTCTACCCATCAGACCATGGACACTTCACAAAGCACTGAAGGAGGACAGCCAATGAACCCTATTCCCAAGATCCAGTACCATGCTCCAATAACCCTAGCCGGGGCACTACAACTACTGGAGGAACTGGA
>Ga0180301_10002660_pt1 | contig 14071 bp, 11 predicted proteins | sample GuaBasSediGuay16_FD_121797 | JGI IMG/M metagenome (GOLD analysis project Ga0180301, IMG submission 121797) | Subseafloor sediment microbial communities from Guaymas Basin, Gulf of California, Mexico - Guay16, Core 4569-2, 12-15 cm | ecosystem: Environmental > Aquatic > Marine > Hydrothermal...
TCTCCTCACCACAAACTATGCCTTAACTTACTTCACAGTTGAATCGGACATTAAAAGGGCAAATGTAGACTGCTATCTCATCGTGGCCGACACGGAAGGAATCAGCGTTGAGAGCGCCGTAGCTGGGAGATACTTAACAGCCGAAACAATCGCGGAGGTAGTGAAAGAAACGGGGATTGCGCAGAGGATCAATCATAAATACTTGATTATACCCGGTTTGGCAGCTAGACTGAGCGGAGAGACAGAAGAAGAGCTAGGTGGAGAATGGAGGGTTCTAGTCGGCCCGAAAGACTCATCTGGAATAGCTGAGTTTCTAAAGAAGAATTGGCCTCCAAAAGAGGAAGAGGAATAAAATCCCTCAATATTCAATTTATTTTAATTTATCTGCATATTAGGAAAAATAAGAGTGGATATCTTTCTTTAATTTGAACTGTCAATAAAGATGCCTCTATGGTTTGTTTAACCTTTTAAAAACCATTAGTTGGGAAAAATTCTTTGCTTCCCGGGATATATATAGATTCGGAATACGCATCGTTAAACATCGGATCGACGAGGAGATCGACGTAAAACATTCTCTCCGCTATTTCTTCCGCCTCTTTTCTTTTCTCCATCGACATAAGGGCAGCATATGCACCTGCAATTGAGCCATTTCCGATTGGATGAACCTTTGCATTTGGGAACTCCGGGAAGATCCCAAATTTCGTTGCATTCTTAAGATCCGTGTAGGCTCCGAAGGCTCCCGCCAAATAAACGTTCTTGACATCATGTATCGAAATCTTAAGTTTTCTCATCAAAGTTATTATCGCACCGCATACAGCCCCCTTCGAATCTATAAGATATTCCATATCCCGTTGTGTTATCACTATGTCCCTGCCGATAGCCGTTTCCTCAGCTGGAACCAGAACATACTCCAGCCCGTCTCTCCCTTCCCTGACGAGCGGTGTTTTTCCTTTAACAATCTTTCCAGTGAAGTCTAGAAGGCCAACGGAGAACATTTCCGCCGCAGCGTCTATTATGCCCGACCCGCATATTCCTCTTGGACGTGTATTGCCGATAACTGTATACTCAGCCTTGAATGTCTCTGGATTTATCTTTACGTGTTCTATTCCTCCTCTCATTGCCCGCATTCCAAATCTGATTCCCCCACCCTCAAAAGCTGGTCCTGAGGCACATGAGCATGAGATAAGCCACATGTTATTTCCGAATATGATCTCCCCGTTTGTTCCCATATCGACCAAGAGAGAGATCTCTTCGGATTTATGCATACCAGAGGCCAACACATCGCCAACAGCGTCTCCCCCTAAGAATCGGCTTACATTCGGGAGACAATATATATATGCTTCTGGATTTGTATTGATTCCAATTTCCTTTGCTTTTTTGATGATGGGATTTCTAGATACTTTTTTATTTCCATCAACATATGCAAGATATGAAGGTTCTATTCCAGCTAATAGATGATTCATAACAGTGTTTCCGCCTATGCAGATATCGGTGATCTCTTCTTTTTCAATCTTGTTTTCAGATGCAAGTTTTTCTATTAGATCATTTATGCTTTCCACGGCTTTTTCTTGAAGTCTCCTTAAACCATCAGGCGTACTCGCATAGGAGATTCTAGAGACAAGAGCCTCACCATATGTTATTTGACTGTTTAATTCCGACATTTTACCTAGAATTTTTCCATTTGTCAAATCGACAAGAAACGCGACGATAGTTGTGGTTCCAAGGTCAATGGCTAAACCGTAATTCGAGCCCGTTTTATCGCCAATTTCAATATTGATGATCTCGGGATGACCGCCTGTTAAACTTAACGTGGCGGTTACAAGTTTTTCATTTTTTGCTAGAAGGGCTTTCTTGTAAACTTCTCTATTCATCTTAGGGGATGGACCTGCATAACCTCTAAGTCTAATTGAGTTTTTCTCAATATCTTGAGGAAACGGCATTTCCACAATAAATTTTTTTGATGCAGGATTAATCTGCTCAACGGCGGCTTCCACATTAAGAAGGATTTTTGGGCTGAATACTCGGCTTTCGATGGGAATCGTAATTTCACAATCACTTAAAATGCGTGTCTGACAAGCTAGATGGTAACCTTTAGAGACTTCCTCTGGAGAGAGCCACTTTGTATATTTAGTTGAGATGTCTGAGACTTCGCCTTTGTCTAGAATCACTTTGCAAGTACCACATTCACCATGTCCGCCGCATACGCTTCGAATCATTATGCCCGCTTCTCTAACCGCATCCAGCAGGATCTTCCCTTTTTCTACCTCAACAATCTTATTCATTGGATTAAAGATAATCCTCACATGCTTTTTCATTTAGCATCGCCGGTTAACATTTTCTCTTTTCTTATTTTCTCATCAATTTAAGCATTTCTTCGTTATAATGTTATACTCAGCTAGAAGATCAAGGTTATTCTTTTTCTTCTCTTTCAATTTACACGAATTAAACATATTGACTCCCTCAGCGATTTCGGAGAATATTTACCAGACGGTCACAAATTGCTTCAATTTCTTTAATTGCTGAAGAGGAGGGGAAAGAGAGGAAAAGAGAATCCCCAGAAAGATCGGCTTCACGCACGGCAGAATCGTAATGTATCATCCCAAGAATGGAGAAGCAATCCTTTTCTGCAAATTTACGGATTATAGTCTCGTCTTCCTTATTTAAGATCTTGTTTCCAATAAGCAGAATTTTCTTTATCCCCATCTGCACAGCGAGGTTTCGTATACGTCGAGCTGTCTCAAATGCCTTCGCACTAGGCTCCACAATCACCAACCTCGCATCTACATACTTGGCCGTACCACGAGCAAGATGTTCAGTTCCAGCCTCCATATCCGCCACTACAACTTCCTTTCGTCTAAGAAGAAGATGCCGCAGAAGCATTCGAATCAGATAATTCGCTGGACACATGCATCCCCCCGCAGCCTCTCGGACAACCCCCATTACCAGGAGATTAACTCCAGATGGAGTCTTCACGGCGTATCGTTCCACTATATCGTCAACGGTAAAGTTTAATCTGAAGATGGCGCCATAAGAGTCAGGTTTTACGCCGGTTTTTTCCTCAATTAACGTCCAGTTCTCAGATATAGGGATGATTCTATCTGCCTCTTCGATCTTAAGTCCCAATGTAGAGGAAAGATTCGCGTTTGGATCGGCATCTACGGCTAAAACCTTGAATCCTTTCTTGTATAGGAGGCAGGATAATGTGCCGGCAATTGTTGTTTTTCCCACTCCTCCCTTCCCCGTTACGGCGATCTTCACATGTCTTCACCATTTCTGGATCTCTGTAGATTTAGATTAATTTCTAAAAGAAAAACATGCCTATTTATTTTCAGCTTTTCCATTGTTTGCAGCTACTTTTTATTTCTCAAGTAGAAGTTTATTATCTACGGAGAAGGTGAAGGAGACTTTGGCGCTGATTGTTTCGATGGGAAGAGGAGGAACCGGAAAAACAAGCTTTGCAGCTCTTGTGACGAAATATCTTATCGAGATCGGGGAGACCCCGATTTTCCTAATAGACGCTGATCCCGATCAGAATCTCGCTGAAGCGGTGGGCGTAGATCTTGAGGAAGAAGGGATAAAGACCATCTCTGAATTGCTTATCGAGACTTTCTTGGAGTCAGGCGGTACAACCGTAGGGGTACCTCCGTCAGAGAGGATAGAAGCTAAGATTTGGGAGAAAGGACTTTACGAGGGGGAATATTTCGACCTGATTGCGATTGGACCCAAATGGATTGAGGGATGCTATTGTCTTCCTAATGCAGCGTTGAAAAACGCTTCAGAACATTTAACTAAGACTTACAAGCATGTAGTTATCGACTCTCCTGCGGGATTGGAGCATCTCAATCGGAGGATAACATCTCAAGTTGACGATATATTCGACATTATCGACCCATCTAAGAAGTCGTTTGACCACGTGAAAAGAGCCTATAGAATCATAAAAGAGGTTAACATTGTCTTCAAAAACTTTTACGTTGTTGGGGGTTACCGCTTTCCAGAAAAACTAGGACGGGAAGTTAATGAACGAACCGGTCTAGAATATTTAGGGAAAATCGCATTCGACGAAAACGTTGAAGAGTATATACTCGAAGGCAAGTCACTTCTCGATTTGCCGAATGCTTCCCCGGCGTATCAGTCAATAAAAGAGATAATGAGAAAGGCTGGATATTCCTAAAGTTTTTTCATGCTAATGTTTCTAAAGGTCTAAAGAGGCTAAATAGCTCTCCTCATCAAGTTGCTCAATCTTAAATCCTTTCTTGTTGCATAAGTGGATCATTCTCGTATTTTCCGCGAGGATCTCGCCGAATATAGTCTTTAATCCCATGTCTTTCCCTACATTGATTATGTGATCTAGCAGTCTTGTTCCTAATCCGCGATTCTGCCAAGGATCCCCGACGACGATTGCGATTTCTCCTCTTTCTCCATCCGGCTCAACAACCAAACGAGCCATTCCTAAAATCTTCCTAGAACCTTTCGGCGACCTTTCGGCGACTATCGTTATCTCCCTGGAATAGTCAATGTTACAATAGCTTGCCAGCATTTCATGAGTTATGTTCTTTATCACGTGAAAGAATCTGAATCTCATGGTCTCTTCTGAGAAAGTGTTGAAAAGCTCATAGATTAGCGGCTCATCTTCAGGCTTGATGGGTCTAAGCAAGACTTTTCCGCCGTCTTTGAGTATGCATCTCTTTATGTACTTGGTTGGGTAAGGCTTGATGGCTAGATGCTCGTAAGGTTTAATCTCACGTGAGAAGCATTCTTTGTCAATGATTATCCTAGCGTCTAAGACAATAGCGTCCCTGCTATCAACAATAAGGGGATTTATATCGGCCTCTTTAATCTGAGGGAAATCAATTATCATCTGGGAAAATCTGACCAGAATCTCTTCGAGGAGAGTTGTATTTGCAGGCGGCTTATTCCTGTAGCTGGAGACAAGAAGGTTATAAATTTTTGTCTGCTCCATCATTCTTCTGGCGAGAATTTGGTTTAAAGGTGGAAATCCAATGGAGATGTCCTTAAAAATCTCTACTCCTACTCCTCCAGCTCCAAAGATTATTATAGAGCCAAAAAGCGAATCCTTTTTCGCCCCTATTATTAGCTCGTATCCTTCTCTGTTGACCATGGGCTGAATTGATACTCCGCAGATCTGAATTGAGGGGTCACGCTGTCTAACTTGTTCCATCAGCTCCTTAAAGCATCTTTTCACCTCGTCATTGGAGCTAATATTCAACATAACCCCGCCTACATCCGTCTTATGTATTACTTGAGGAGAGACTATCTTCATCACGATTGGATACCCTATGCGCGAAGCAATTAACGCAGCTTCTTCAGGGGATCTCACTACATGCGTCTCAACCGTTGGGATGCCGTAAGCTTTCAGAATCTCCTTCGACTCAGGCTCCGTTAAGAAATCTCGCCCTTCTTTCAAGGCCTTTTCCATCAGTTTAAGAAGGCTCCTTTTATCAATTGTTAGACTCACTGACAGATCTCTGGGAGTCTCATATAGAAGTTCAAGATTCCTTGCATATTGATACATGTACATGAAAGTTGATATGGCTTCTTCAGGCGTCGAATAGGTTGGAATCCCGCTTCTCCGCAGAATTCTCCTCGCCTCCCTAACATCTTCTCCTCCCAGCCAAGACGTAAGAATAGGTCTATCAAGCGTCCTTGCGGCCTCGGCTAATATCTCCGCGGTCTCAACAGGTCTTGAGGCTCCTATAGGAGTATATATTACAAGGAACCCGTCAGCGTTTTTCTCCTTGAAGCAGATGTCGAAGACCTTTTTAAATCTGTCTGCTGTTGCATCTTCACAAATATCAACCGGATTAGATCTACTCCAATATGAAGGTAAAACCTCGTCAAGCAATCTCAGCGTCTCATCACTTAAAGATGCGAGCTTTCCTCCCTTGGATACGAGGAAATCAGTTGCCATCACACCCGGTCCACCGGCATTTGTAATTATCAGCAATCTAGATCCTCTCGGAATCGGCTGCATTGCGAGAATCTCTGCACAGTTGAAAAGATCAGCTATGCCTTCCACGCGGATGACGCCGACTCTCTTAAAAGCAGCATCGTAAACGGCATCCTCGCCAGTAATGGCCCCCGTATGGGATGCAGCGGCCTTCATGCCCTCGGGGGTTCTTCCAGCCTTCATCACGATGATGGGTTTAGTTCCAGCGAATCTCCTAGCAGCACTCATGAACTTCCTAGCGTCCCTTATGGATTCAATAAAGAGTACTATGCTTCTTGTTTCCGGATCCGCTCCAAAATAGTCGATTAAATCAGCGAAGTCCACATCAAGCATGGAGCCTACTGATACGAAATAGCTGAACCCCACGTTAGCTTGAGAGGCCCAGTCTAGAATCGAAGCGCAGAGCGCTCCGCTTTGAGATACGAATGCAATGTTGCCGGGTTTAGCCATCTTATACGCGAACGTCGCGTTCAATTTTACGCTTGGATGCATTATCCCTAGGCAGTTGGGGCCAATGATTCTCATATTATACTCTTCTCTAAGTTTCGTGATCTGCTCTTCAAGCGCCTTCCCATTCAAGCCGGCTTCGCCGAAACCTGAAGAGACGATTATAACTCCATCAACTTTGGCTTCACCGCATTCCTCAACAATTTGCGGGACTACATGCGCAGGTGTCGCGATCACTGCCAAGTCAACATGCCAGGGAATCTTTTTTACGCTTGGATAGGCTGTTAAGCCTTGTATGCTTTGACTGAAGGGATTTACTGGGTACACGAATCCCTTGAACCCTACTCCTATCAAATTATTTAGAAGTTTATAGCCAACGGAGCCTTCTTTGTTGCTGGCTCCTATTACCGCTATTCGTCTCGGATTAAATATTTTTTCTAAACCTTCAATTCCCGTTAGTCGGACTCCCCTTCCTTGTTCACTCTGAGATATTCATTAAGAAAAATAGAATTTTAAGGATATTAATAGCCTTCTATTCTGGGGTGCTCAGACAGGAAAACTAAATGGGAAGCGGATTTTCTAAACATTTCAAGAAGGAATCTTTGATTTCCAAGATAAATCAGCAGCGCCTTCAGGAGACTAATTAATATCGACTTGCTTTACGTTTCTCTTTATACAAGCGTCTTATCAAGCGAGCCATCATCTGGACGTCGATCTCAACTTTCTGGGGGGTTCTCGCCATTTCCGCCTTACCTATTTCTTGGGATTAATCTTTAGATTTTGTTTAGAGATATTAAGCATTAGCGAACGAAGGGTTAGAACCTGGAATTCGGGCATTTTACATTTACATTAAATAGATTTTGCAAGCCTGTATTTTAGAGATTTGGCATGCGGAAAATACGAAATTCGTAAAGGTGAAACGAAAAACATAAATAATCTCCATCTAACCAAAGTAAAGAGACATATTTGAGAGGATATTAATTGTATAAGTTTAGTGGATGCTACACGGCAACAATCACCCCGATGAAGAAGAATCTAGAAGTCGATTACGATGGGCTTAAGCAACTTGTTGAATTTCAGTCTGAACAAGGCGTAAGCGGAGTTTTAGCCGTTGGAACCACAGGTGAAAGCCCAACATTAACCTGGGAGGAACATATAGAAGTAATCAGGAAGGTTCACGAGTTCTCTGAAGGAAGATTTCTCACAATAGGGGGGACAGGAAGCAATAACACAAATGAATCACTTGAAGCAACAAGGGAAGTTTCAGACTTCGGAGTTAAATGCGTCTTGCTGGTAGACCCATACTATAATGGGCCGAGCTCGCTTGAGATCCGGAAGGAATACATTGAACCTATCGCTAAAGAGTTTCCGGATGTCCAGATCATCCCCTATGTGATACCTGGCAGAAGCGGAACCCAGCTCCTACCACAGGATCTCGCGATTCTTCACTCACAATTTGAGAATGTGAGAGCTGTGAAGGAGGCTACGGGTAACTTCGAGAATATGAGGTTGACTCGAAGACTTTGCGGGGAAGACTTTGACATACTCTCCGGCGACGACGATAAAACATACGATATGATGAAGGACCCACAGATAAAAGCAAGCGGCGTTATCTCAGTCGCCTCGAATGTCGCTCCAGGCCCGATCCAAAGGTTCGTTAAAGCAACTTTAGAGGGAAACACTGAGGAGTCGGAGAGGCTCTATAAGGCGCTTAAGCCTCTGTTTTCAATAGTCACGGTGAAGACTGAGGAGGATACCCCTTATGGGCCTGCTCTTTGCAAGGCTAGGAATCCTCTGCCGTATAAAACGCTTATGAATATATTGGGGATGCCTTCAGGCCCATGTAGACGCCCATTGGGAAAAATGACGAAGAAAGGCTTGCAGGTTGTCTTGGAAACTGTGAGAACCGTGTATGAGAAGACTCCCGAAATTTTGGAGCCCGTAGAGAAGTTTTTCGATATCGACTTGAGCAAGAGACTCTACGATGAGAATAGCTGGCGAGGCTTGACTTATGATTAAGATCTGCGTTGCCGGTGCAGCTGGGAGAATGGGCAGCACTCTACTCCGAGAAGCAGCGGCGAGAGGATTCGAAATAGTCGGTGGGGTTGAGGCGTCTGGAAACGTTAACGTTGGTAAGACCCTCAGAGAGGCAGGCATCTGCGACTCTAACGCTAAAATCTATAGCGCCGCTGATCTCGAAGAAGCTGTTAGAGAAGCTGATGTCTACTTGTCTTTCACTACGCCGGAAGCCGAAGTCTCAAATATTCCCCGTGTGGCCAATTTAGGGAAAAAAATAGTTATGGGGACAACAGGATTAACAGACGAGCAGATGAGCATAGTGAAGAATGCGATTATTAACAGGGTTCCAGCCGTGATCTCGCCTAACTACGCCATCGGCGTAAACATCATCTTTAAGATGATGAATACTCTTAGGCTTCTGCCTTCAGACTATGATTTCAGCGTACTCGAGGTTCATCATACAGGTAAGAAGGATGCTCCAAGTGGAACAGCGAAGAAGCTAGGGGAACTAATCTCAGAGGCCCGTGGATACACTTCAATCGTGCATGGAAGAGAAGGCCTAAGCATAAGAAAAGCAGACGAATTGGAGATTCTCTCCGTGAGAGCAGGTGGGGTTCCCGGGGTTCATGATGTAATAATCGCGGGGCCTCATGAGATGATCCGTATTGAACACACGGCTTTTTCACGAAGCGTCTTCGCTCAAGGAGCCCTATACGCTGCGGAATGGGTAAGCAAACAGACGAAGCCCGGTGTTTACAGCATGGATGATGTCCTGAGCTAGCATTCCAGCCAACTTAGCCGGGATGGGAGGCGTCTGGGAGCTTGGGCACTAGAGCTGTCATAAAGTTCGGCGGGGCTGATCTTGCCTCTGGATCTAAGATTAGAGAGGCTGCTAAGAAGGTTCTTGAGTCGAATTATGATGAGGTAGTTGTCGTTGTATCGGCGATGGCGGGGACAACCGACAGGCTGGTTCAGGTTATTTCCGATGTAGGCGTCGCGGATGATCAGGATTATGCGGAGATAGTCTCGATGGGTGAGAGGACAAGTGCCCGTATTTTCTGTTCTGCTTTGAGATCTTTAGGTGCGGATGCCGTGTATATTGAACCCCATGATGAAGAATGGCCGATTATAACTGATTCCGACTTCAGGAATGCCTCGCCAGATATGGAGAAGACTTGTAAACGCGTCAAACAATTCATTGAGCCTCTACTGGGTGATAAAATAGTTGTGATTTGCGGCTTTCTTGGACGAGACGGGAAGGGAAGGGTGACTACTCTTGGAAGGGGAGGAAGCGATACAACGGCGATGATCCTTGCGAATTGCTTAAAGGCGGATGAGGTCGTGCTTGTTAAGGAGACGGAAGGCGTTATGTCAGCAGATCCGAAGGTAATACCCGATGCAAAGCCGCTCAGCAAACTTGACATTCACGAAATGTTCGCTCTTTCATATGGAGGGGCAAAAGTCATAAAGGCGGAGGCTTTGAAGTATAAGCTGCCGAATCAGAAGCTGAGGATCGTGAGTTTTTCTAGCAATAATCTTTCAGGCGGAACGGAAATCACGGGTGTATTCAATTCAAATTCCTTCGAGATCTCTAAGAAAAAAGGACTCTCGGCCGTTAGTATCGTCTGCAGCATTGAACCTGATGTTATAAGCGGAATTATCGCTTCCTTCGGGGATAGATCGTTATATGGCATAAGTACGGGAAGAGTCTCGTTGACGGTCTTCACATCCTCCGAGAATCTAAATGAATTGTTGAGGGATTTGCATAATTTAGGAGTATGCAAAGCTCTGAGCTGTAGGGGGAATATTGGGCTGATAGAGATAACTCATCCTGTCTTTGTGGATTCCCCCGGATGGATCGCTAAGATCTCAGGCGCATTAGCGTCAGAAAAGATAAATATAATCGAGATAACGACGAGTAAGTCTACTATAAACATCTTTATTGATGAATCAAGGATTGAAGATGCGATAAAGGTTGTGAGGGATGCGCTTGAAACGTGAAGTGGCAATATTAGGGGCAACCGGCACGGTGGGACAGAGATTCATCCAATTGCTTCAGGGGCATCCATGGTTCGAGATATCAGTTCTCGCCGCTTCTGAACGCTCAGCTAGAAAGAAATACAGAGAGGCTTGTAAATGGCGATTGGAAACCGCTATGCCCGAGGAAATAGGGGACATGACTGTTGTAAACACTAATCTAAAGGAAGTCCAACAAGCCGGCGATGTAGACTTCGTATTTTCAGCTCTACCTGGAAGTATCGCTGGACCTATTGAGAGGGAGTTTGCCTCGGAGTATCCCATCGTCAGTAAAGCAAGTGCGCATAGGATGGAAGGAGATGTGCCGCTTATAATACCCGAAGTTAACCCGGAGCATCTACAGCTAATATCGATTCAGAAGAAAAGGCGCGGTTGGAACGGGTTTATCTCGACGGATCCGAATTGCAGCACGATTCAGCTCGCCATCACATTGAAGGCTCTCATGAAGTTCGGCGTGAAGAAAGTAATCGTATCCACAATGCAAGCGCTCAGCGGAGCGGGATATCCAGGCGTCCCATCTCTAGATATAATCGACAATGTTGTTCCCTACATTTCAGGCGAAGAGGAAAAGATGGAGAATGAGACTCGAAAGATCTTGGGAACCTTCTATGGAGAGGAGATTCAACCCGCGAATATTACGATAAGCGCCAGCTGCCACAGAGTTAACGTGAAGGATGGGCATCTAGAAGCCGTCTATGTCGAGCTTGAGCAGAAACCAACAGTTGAAGAAGTTAAAGAGACCTTTAGAGAGTTTGTCGGGGAGCCACAGAGGCTTAAGTTGCCAACAGCTCCAGAGAGACCGATCATTGTCAGGGAAGAGACTGATAGGCCTCAGCCACGTTTCGATAGAGACGCGGGGAAGGGCATGAGCGTCGTGGTTGGACGTGTTCGAAGAGATCCTATAATGACTATTAAGTATCTCTGCCTTGGACATAACACTATAAGGGGCGCTGCGGGCGCCGGGATTCTCAGCGCTGAGCTTATGTTCAAGAAGGGTTTGCTCTAAAGCGTTCTTATCAGACTGTGGGGAAGGTTTTTTATGTCTGCAATGTTTTTGAATGGTTGCTTAGAAAACAAGGGCGGCGTGCTTTACATTGACGGTGTCTCGTCTCTTGAGCTAGCGGAAAAATTTGATACTCCGTTATATGTCTTGGCGGAAAGAAGAATCAGGGAAAATTACCGTCGGCTTCGTGATGCCTTAGAGAAACGCTTCAGCAAGATCCGAATCTACTATTCTGCTAAAGCGAATACGAGTCTATCTGTCTTAAAGATTCTTGAAAGCGAGGGAGCTTACCTTGACACCGTCAGCCCAGGAGAAGTTTTCCTAGCGTTAAAGGCTGGCTTCACACCTGAGAGGATATTATTCACGGGGACAAGCGTCAGAGATGATGAGTTAAAGTTTCTCGTCGATTCTGGAGTTACGATAAATATTGATTCTCTTTCGCAGCTTAGGAGGCTCCTTAGGTTTCATGTACCTGAATTGTTGTCGGTAAGGGTTAATCCGGAGATCGGAGCTGGGCATCATGAGCATTGCATTACTGCTGGGAAGAATTCGAAGTTTGGGATATGGGAGGACAGTGTGATCAAGGCTTATAAAAGAGCTAAGGAGGCGGGTGTAAAGAGATTCGGCATACAGATGCATATAGGCTCGGGGATATTAACGGTTGAGCCTTTTCTATTGGCTGCTGAGAGACTATTGGAGATAGCCCGTCACGTCCATGAAGAGGAGAAAATAGACTTTGAGTTCATCGATTTCGGAGGTGGCTTAGGTGTTCCCTACAGGCCTGAAGAGGAATCTTTGAGCTTAGATCTTTACGCTGAGAAGGTTCTGGGTCTTTATGTTGAACGGATAGAAGAGTATGATCTTGGGGCGCCTTGGTTCTTCATTGAGCCTGGGCGGTTCATTGTTTGCGACGCGGGTGTTTTGCTGACACGCGTAAATACAGTGAAGGTTACACCTTTCAAAAAATTTGTTGGTGTAGACGCTGGGTTTAATACTTTGATTAGACCGGCGATGTATGGATCTTATCATCCAATCGTCGTCGCTAATAGGCTTGATTCCGCGGAGGAGGAAGTCTACGATGTAGCGGGGCCAATATGCGAGTCAGGTGACCTCTTAGCCAGAGATAGAAGACTTCCGAGAATTGATGAGGACGACCTCTTGGCTGTTCTGAACGCGGGAGCTTATGGTTTCTCGATGAGCTCCCAGTATAATTCGAGGCCTAGGCCCGCTGAGGTTCTAGTTAAGAACGGTGAATATTCGCTTATTAGGCGGAGGGAAGATTTTGAGTCTCTTCTGGCTGGGCAGAGTCTTCCATCATGGCTGAAGTAGATTTTATATGCTGGATTCCCCTTTTTTGGCATGTGCCTTTTTTCTTTAGATAGCTTAATAAAGTATCGGATTAACCGTATTCGTAGGAGTTATTTTGCTTTGAATAATGGAAGCCCCCTCCCTCGAGTTGCACAGACTCCTTATAAGATGGATGGAGGGATCTTTTGTGTGATTTGCCTGGGTGATGAGGGGAAGAAAATATTGAGTAGAATCTTAGGGGGCGGTATTCTTTTAAAAAGGGAAGGCTGGCTTATAGCGGTATACTTTAAAGATGATGAGAGATTTCCAAGAGTATCCATCAGAAGAGATCTTAAATCGCACATGTGTAGATCAGTTTCCTCAGAGAAGGATCTTTTGGATTTATAAAAATTGCCAGCTTCGTGAGAAACAAGCAACGATCAGCTGAAAATCGCGGTTTTCCGTCTATATGTATGGTTAATCAAATTGGTGGAGATTGGAAGGGAAATCACGTTCACATGAATGTCTGAAATGCTTTGAGGGATCTCCCTAGTTTCCTTAGAAATTTTTCGTATCGTCATTTTATTTTTGTTGAGTTTAATACTTCTTGGAAGATATCGCGGGCTGTATTGTAATCGTTTTCTATCCCAAAATAGAAGAACTGAAACACCCTTGTATCCACGTACGTTATTAAGGTCCAAGTAACATTATTGAAGTAATTTCCCTCATTATCTACGTATCCATAGAGTATCAAAGTGGTAGAGTTCGCCCGACGATTAGATATGTTAACAGTCTCATTCCTTAAAAAAAGCATAGTAGCATTCTCATTCTTTTGCAAGGTCCAATTATACAATCTTTCCGCTTCAAACATAATGGATGAAAAAGCATCGTTAATACCGTTCTTTTTCAAGTAAATTTTCGCCGCTTCCTCATCATATACGAAGATGAGCATACTTGCACGCAAATATAAGGGATTTATTAATATGGAATATTTGGACCCGTTAATCTCTTCTTTTCCCCAAATTAAAAACCATCCTCTAGGATAATCCAGATCGAGATAATCCGTTTCTAATCTAAGACGATTCCCACGAGAATGAGCTACAAAAGACGAATATATGATGGAAAAACTCGCACTTAATAAAACTGCAATCATAAGAATGAAGAGTGCAAGTGGAAGACGTATTCGAAATAAGGTTCGTCTCATTGCTTCTAACCCTCCAGGATTTATTCCAAACTTTTATATCCATTTTTGATTTAAAGGTTAAGTCGAATGGATGCGGTATAAATGAATAAAATAAACAGGATAAACA
>Ga0180301_10002661_pt1 | contig 14063 bp, 10 predicted proteins | sample GuaBasSediGuay16_FD_121797 | JGI IMG/M metagenome (GOLD analysis project Ga0180301, IMG submission 121797) | Subseafloor sediment microbial communities from Guaymas Basin, Gulf of California, Mexico - Guay16, Core 4569-2, 12-15 cm | ecosystem: Environmental > Aquatic > Marine > Hydrothermal...
GACCCCGGCATTTTTCTTTGGAGCGGGTGAGCGGAGTCGAACCGCCGTCTATTCCTTGGGAAGGAATCATAATAGCCGTTATACGACACCCGCAATTACCAAGTGAATGGATTCCACCATTTTATTTCTTGTCTTTCCTCCGATTTTTCTTTTCCTTCGGAAGGAAGAATAGTGACCACCTCCTCGCCGGGTTTTTTCAGGTTAAACCTTTCCCTGGCTTCTTTTTCCAGGTAATCTTTACTGCCGGTCTGGGACGCCTGAGCCTGCAATTGCTTTTTCTTCTCCAAAAGAGCTTGGTAATCCGTTTTCAATTCCTCCAGCCGGGAATTAAGCTCAACCCTCTTATGGCTCATTTTCAGGTTAGATCCCACCAGAAATCCCACCACCAGCAAAAGCAAAACTCCCAGTATAATTGAAAAAACAATGGAAGAGCGGTCCCGGTTTTCATTTTTTCTTGGCTTTGCTACCATAGTGCTAATAATTACGGGGGATCGCGGCGCGACTCGCTACTGCTCGTCTAACGCCGCTCCTTAAAAACCCTCGGTTTTTAATATTTTCCTACACGGGAGAACCGAAAAGTTCTCCCGACCTCTTTCCAATATGGAGTTGTCCGCATAAACTATTTTTTTATATAATTATATAAATATATGAAAATGAAAAGCGTGGCTAAAATTATCTGGATTGTCACGATCAGCCTGGTGGTGATCAGCATGCTGGGCTTTTTGGTGGCCCCGATGTTTTAATTATATCAGCTTTTGAAAACTTCTAAAAACACCTTGGAAGGAATTTTAATCCTTCCTTTTTCTTTTAATTCCTTCTTACCCTTTTTCTGTTTTTCCAAAAGCTTTCTCTTCCGAGAATAGTCGCCCCCATACAAAGGAGCTATGACGTCTTTCCCCCTAGCCCTGAGAGTTTCCCTGGCAATGATTTTCCCTCCCAGCGCCGCCTGCAAAGGAACGGAAAAAAGTTGGGAAGGCAAAGCCTCTTTAAGTCTTTCCAATATTTTTCTTCCCTCTCTCTGGGCTTCTTTTTCGGGAACAATTCTGGAAAGGGCCTCTTCTTTGCGCCCTAGAACCAAAATGTCCAGCTTCACCAACCGGGCCTGGCGCCATTCCGAAATTTGATAGTCCATGGAAGCGAACCCCTGAGAAATTCCTTTCAATTTGTCGTAAAAGTTCTTAGTCACGATTTCCCTCAAGGGAGACTCGTAAATGAGCTCCACTTTTTCAGATCCCAGGTAGCGGGTTTCCAGCTGCCTAGATTCCAATCCTTCCAAAAGCTCCAACACTCTTCCCAGATAACTTGTCGGGGTCAAAACCTTGAGCTTTATCCAAAGCTCTTTTGATTCTTTGATTTCCGAGGGTTGGGGCCAGTCCGCCGAAGTATATATCAATTCCTCTTGGTCTCGCTGATTGATAATTTTGTAAACTACGGAAGGCGCGGAAAGCACCAAATCCAAATTAAATTCTCTTTTCAGCCTTTCTGTGACGATTTCTGCATGCAAAAGACCTAAAAAACCGCATCTGAATCCCCTGCCCAAGGCTTCCTTCAATTCGGGTTGAAACACTAAGGCCGGGTCATTTAATTTTAATCTTTCCAGACTGCTTTTCAAAAGCTCGTAATCTTCTGACTTCACCGGAAACAGACTAATGAAAACTTTGGGCTGGGGCTCTTTGTATCCCGGCAAAGCCAAAACTGAATTTTGAGTTTTGCTATGCGGAAACAGTGGGTTTTTCGAATTTTGAATTTTTGTTATGGTATCTCCCACTCTCACTTTTCCCGATTCCTTAATGCCCGTAGCCAGATATCCTATTTCCCCGGGAGAAAGACTTTCCACGGGCCTCAGCTCGGGGTTGAAAATACCCGTTTCTTTCACCTCTCCCCTGGCTTCTGTCTGAATTAAATATATTTGCTGATCTTTTTTTACTTCTCCTTCGAACACCCTGACAAAAGCCAACACTCCTTTGTAGGGATCGTATTTGGAATCAAATATCAGGGCCCTCAAGGGCTTTTCCTTATTCCCCCGGGGCGGAGGAATTCTTTTGGTTACCGCTTCCAGAACCTCCTCTATGTTGGTCCCTTCCTTGGCTGAAATTTTGATTATCTCAGAAGAATCTATTTCCAGCAGATCAGCAATTTCCTTTTCGGCTTCTGCCACCCTGGCCTGAGGAAGGTCAATCTTGTTTACCACCGGAATGATGGCTAATTCCTGTTGGCGAGCCAGCTCCAAATTCCCCAAGGTTTGAGCCTGAATTCCTTTGGTGGCGTCCACCAGCAGCAAAGCCCCCTCCACGGCTTCCAACGACCGGGAAACTTCGTAAGTGAAGTCCACATGCCCCGGAGTATCAATCAGGTTCAGAGTATAGTCTTTGTATTTCATCCGAACGGGCTGCATTTTGATGGTAATTCCCCTTTCCCTTTCCAGGGGCATCATATCCAGGTATTGAGGCTGCATTTTCCTTTTCTGCACGGTTTCTGTCAATTCCAAAAATCTATCCGCCAAGGTGGATTTCCCCGCATCAATGTGACTGATTACTGCGAAATTACGAATGTTCTCCATATAAAGATAAAACAGAATACGATATTACTAATATTACTATTTACTTATTAATTATTTTTACCAAAAAGAAAAGGGTATTCCGGAAAGGAACGTTCCTTCAAGAGGTTTTGGTAAATTGTTTTAAAATCGAAGACCAGATTGTTTTAATTTCCGGAGATTTTAAAACACAAGCGATTAAAAAATAGGTTGTGGCTCCCACCAGCAAGACGCCAGTTGTCTGCGCCAAAATCCCTTTAAAAGTATTCATATCCACCAGCCCGGCCAAAAGCTGTAAAACCCAGTAAACAACCAAAGCCATTAGGACACTAGCTACAACCACTTTCCAAAAAGACCGCCAGATTTCCCCCAGCCTTATCTCTCCCAATTTTCTGCGCAAAAACACCAAAAGCAAAAAGAACTGGAAAATACCAGAAATGGAAAGAGCCAAGGGAAGCCCTACCACGGAAATTCTTTCAATCGACTGAAGCTTTAAAGCGGCAGTTACGAATTGAGAAAAGGAGTTTTCAAATCCCAGCAGCCAGACAAAGGAAATCGCCAAAACTATGTTTAAAACCACGGAGCCCATCCCTATAGCTACCGGAGTTTTGGTATCCTGGAAAGAATAAAAAACCCTAGCCAGAAAAGGAATGAAACTGAAAGCAAAAATTCCCAAACAGAAAAGCCCAAGGGAGGCGGCAGTTAATCTGGTGGCCAACCAGTCAAACTCCCCCGTTCCCAGAACGAGCCTGACAATTTGGGCCCTCAACAAAAACATCAAAATGGATATGGGAACAACCAAAAAAAGAATCTGCCGGAACACGGAAGAAAAACCCTTTAGGAATTTCTCTTTGTCGCGCTCCGCCCAAGCCCGGGAAAGGGCGGGAAAGGAAGCTATGGCAAAAGAAGAGCCCACTAAGCCGATGGGAAAATACTGAAGGTTATTGGAAAAATTGAAAACGGCAATGGAGCCTGCAGCTAAAGTGGAAGCAATGGCCGTAATAACGATCAAATTAATGTGGTAGGCAGCAGCCCCCACGGTCCTGGGAATCATCAGCTTGAATATTTTCAAAAGCCCCGGGAATTTAAAATTAAAAGTGGGCAGGTATTTGAATCCCGAAGCTTTGGCGGCCGGGATTTGACAGACCCAGTGCAAAAAAGCTCCCAAGACCACCCCCCACGCCAAACCCCATATTCCCAAAACAGGGACCAAAAACAAAATACCGAAAATAATTCCCAGGTTGTACAAAATGGGAGCTAAGGAATAAGCGAAAAAGCGGTTGAAATAATGCAAAACTCCGGAAAAAACGGAAGAAAGACCGAACAGCACGGGGCTCAAAAACATTATCCGGGTCAAAGAAATAGCCAAAGATTTCTGCTCCGAATCAAATCCCGGAGCTATAAATTTTATCAAAACAGGGGCGAGCACGGCCAAAACCGCACAAGCCGAAATGAGCAAAACCAAAAAGCAATTCAGGACGTTGCTGGCCAACTGCCAGCCCTCTTCTTGGCTCTTTTTGAAATATTCGGAAAACACGGGCAGAAAAACGGCGGTAATGCCCCCCATAATCAAAATTCCGTAAACGAAATCGGGAATACGAAAAGCGGCAAAATAAATGTCGAGCTCGGCTCCGGCTCCGAACTTTCCCGCCAGTAGTCTGTCTCTTAATAAACCCAAAAGCCGGCTAATTAAAACAGAGCCCGCCAGCAGGATGGCAGCGAAAGTGACAGTCTTTGTTTGAGAATTGAAAAGCGCCCTCATGGACGCTTTTATTTTAACTTGATTAAATGTCTTTTACAACATCTTCAGTACAGCTATCGGCATTTCAAACCTCCTTTGGTGTTGTCAAAAAACCATCCTTATAATCTTAAGAACGTCAGAGTACTTCAAGAATCCATAAAGAAGAACGGCTTTCCAGAAAAATCCAAGAATTTCCTGCAAGGGAAAAACCTCACGAAATCGTGCGTTTTAATTTGACACGCCCCAAGAAATATGCTAAAACATTATTGTCCCAGCAAGCTGAGTGATTGCCGCCAAGTCTGACTTGGTGGAGGAAAGTCCGAACTCTCACTTCTTTTGAAGTTAAAAGGGTAGCGGGTAACGCCCGTCCGGAGTAATCCGAGAGGTGCGAACAGTGACGATGCCTCCGACGTCACGTCGGAGGAGTGAAACGGCTAAATCCTTGCCTGGGAGCAAGAGCAAACCGGAAGTTCTGGGATTCATCTTGGAGCTTTCGTGAAAAGGTAGCTCGCTTGAGTCCGACGGCAACGTCGAACCCAGATAGATAATCACAATAATCACCTTGATTTTTCCAACACGGGGTGATTATAACAGAATTCGGCTTACAGGCTTGCTGGGACACAAAAAACACGGAGAACTGTTCTCCGTGTTTTTTAGATGTCAACACCAACAAAAAACAGAAATTCCAAGAATTTCTGTCACTACCCGCTACTTAACTAACTACACCATGCTTGCCGGCAGGCAGATGTGTCGGCAAATTCCAATTTTCATTATAGATATTTACCTAAATTAGTGTGAACCTCCGGGAGGTTCACACTTTTAACTTTCCCCAAGATGGACGAGAATAGAAGAAAAAAAGAAGGTTAAAATAAAAAAGAAATTCTTATGAATCTCTAAATCAGCTGGTGCCCCGGGTGAGAGTCGAACTCACAACTTCCGGCTTAAAAGGCCGTTACTCTGCCAATTGAGTTACCGGGGCGTAAATGTATTATAATCCTTCTTCGCGTAATTTTTCAAGGAGTTCCTTTTGCTTTTTGGAAAGTTTCTTAGGGGTCTTTACCTGCAATTCAACGTAAAGGTTGCCTCTTCCCCATCCTGAAAAATGAGGAATGCCTTTGCCGGAAATCCGCAGAACCTTCCCGGATTCGGTGCCCGATGGAACTTTCAGCAATAACTTTTGCCCCCCTAATGTGGGAACTTCAACCTCATCGCCCAGCGCCGCCTGAGAAAAAGAAATGGGCAAAGACAAGAACAAATCGTCTCCTTTTCTCCTAAAAACCGGGTGTTTTTTGACGAAAATGCGAATGTATAAATCTCCAGGCCGACCGCCTCTTTTCCCGGCATCTCCTTTGCCCTCTACTTTTATCACCTGATTGGTGTCCACGCCGGCTGGAATAAATATTTTTATTTTATCTTCTCCTTTTATCCTTCCTTCACCTTTGCAGACGTTGCACGGTTTTTCGGGCCTGCTGCCCTCGCCGCCGCACTCCGGACAAACCGTATACCTGGTGAAAGAGCCGAAGGGAGTTCTCTTTATCTGCTGGACTTGTCCCTCTCCCCGGCAAGAAAAACATTCCTTTATTTTTGTGCCGGGCTCCGCTCCCTTGCCCTGGCAGCGGGAACAAACCATCATTTTATACAAAGATATTTCTTTTTCCTGGTCTTTCAAAACAGCTTCCAAGGGTAACTCCATTTCCACTTCAATATTCTTCCCCTTTTTTAAATCCTTTTGCCTCTTCCCGAACCCGAAACCGAACATTTCTCCGAATATGTCTCCCAAATCAGAGAAATCAAAACCTTCTGCGAATCCTTGCCCGAAGCCGAAATCCCAGCCAGGCTGCCCCTGAGGGCCCGCTCCTTCGAACGCCCTGCCGAACTGATCATACTGGGCGCGCTTTTGGGGATCTGAAAGCACCTGGTAGGCTTCGTTTATCTCCTTGAATTTCTTCTCGTCTCCCCCTTTGTCGGGATGGTATTGGTGCGCCAGTTTTCGGTAGGCTTTTTTAATTTCATCCTGGGAAGCTTCTTTTGCCACTCCCAGAATTTGGTAGTAATCTTTTGCCATATCTAAAAAATTTCAAATATCAAAGCTCAAATGTCAAATGATTAAATGCCAAATTTTGTCATTTGGATTTTTCGTGGTATTCTCCCTCTTCCGGCTTATCTTTGTCTTTGTCTTTATCCTTTTCTTCTTTTGGGGCTTGTTTGTACATTTCAGCGCCTATCTTCTGAATGACTTGAGAAAGCTCAGAGGTAGCCTTTTTGATTTCTTCCAAATTGTCGCCGTCCTTAACCTTTTTCAAAGCTTCTGCCTTTTCTTCAATTTCTTTTTTGATATCGGCCGGAACCTTGTCTCCCGCCTCCCTCAGAGTTTTTTCCGTAGTGTAAACCAAGTTATCTGCAACATTTTTAGCCTCAATCAATTCCTGCTTCTTTTTATCTTCAGCAGCGTGGGCTTCGGCTTCTTTTTTCATTCTTTCCACCTCCTCTTTGGAGAGCCCGGTGGAAGCCTCAATCCTGATTGACTGTGATTTGCCGGTAGCCTTGTCTTTGGCGGTAACGTTTAGAATTCCGTTGGCGTCGATATCAAAGGTAACCTCAATCTGGGGCACTCCCCTGGGAGCAGGAGGAATTCCTTCCAAAATGAATTTGCCCAGAGTTTTGTTGTCATAAGCCATAGGTCTTTCCCCCTGCAGAACGTGAATTTCTACCGAAGTCTGGTTATCGGCAGCGGTTGAAAAAATCTGAGTTTTGGCGGTAGGAATGGTGGTGTTTTTGGGAATTAAAATAGTATTAACTTGTCCCAAAGTCTCAATCCCTAAAGAAAGAGGAGTAACATCTAAAAGCAAAACATCTTTTACTTCTCCCTGCAAGATGCCGGCTTCCACAGCCGCTCCCACGGCCACCACCTCGTCAGGATTGATAGCTTTGTGGGCTTCCTTGCCGAAACACTTCTTTATCTCTCCCTGAATTTTTGGCATTCTAGTTTGACCTCCCACCAAAACGATTTCATCTATGTCTTTTGGTTCCATTTTGGCGTCTTTCAAAGTCTGTTTCACCAAATTCAGAGACTTTTGAATGTATTCATCTACCAATTCTTCCAGCTTGGACCTACTCAGCTTGTAGTAAAGATGCTTGGGGCCCGCAGAATCGGAGGTGATGAAAGGAAGATTAATTTCAGTTTCCAAAGCAGAAGACAGCTCTATTTTGGCCTTTTCTGCAGCTTCCTTCAATCTTTGCAGAGCCAACTGGTCCTTGGACAAATCGATCCCTTGGTCTTTCTTAAATTGAGAAACCAGCCAGTCCATTATTTTCTGGTCAAAATCGTCTCCTCCCAAATGGGTGTCACCGCCCGTAGCTTTCACTTCCACTGTATCTTCTCCGACGTCCAAAACGGAAATATCGAAAGTGCCTCCCCCAAAATCGTAAACCACGATCCTCTGGTCCTTCTTTTTGGTAAGACCGTAGGCCAAAGCCGCGGCGGTTGGCTCGTTGATAACCCTTCTAACTTTAAAGCCGGCAATTTCTCCTGCGGTCTTGGTGGCTTTTCTCTGAGAGTCGTCGAAATAGGCGGGACAGGTAATGATGGCTTCTTCTATCTTTTCTCCCAGCTTTTGCTCGGCATCATGTTTAAGTTTTTGCAGAATCATGGCTGAAATCTCAGGAGGGGTGTACCATCTTTCTCCCATTTTTACCTCTACTCCGCCGTCAGCAGACCTTTCCCTTATTTCGTAAGGCATCAATTTCTTATCTCTCTGAACTTCTTCGTCGGTAAACTTCCTGCCAATCAGCCTTTTTATGGAATAAATGGTGTTCTGGGGATTGGTGATCTGCTGGCGTCTGGCGGTAATTCCCACCAATCTTTCGCCAGTCTTGGTAATAGCCACCACAGAGGGTGTGGTTCTGGTCCCCTCTATATTTTCAATAATTTTTGGTTCGCCTTGTTCCACTGCAGCCATCGCAGAAAAAGTGGTACCAAGATCAATTCCTAATATTTTACTCATAATTTTAAATTTTTAATTTTTAATTATTTAACGATTTTTACTTTGGCAGGACGGATGACTTTGCCCTGCAAGGTATAACCTTTTTGAATTTCCTCAATAATTGTGCCGGGTTCCTTGTCTTTTAATTCAACCTGCTCTACGGCTTCGTGGAAATTGGGATCAAACTTCTCGCCCAATGACTTTATTTCTTCCACACCCTGCCTTTTGAAAAAATCCTCGAACTGAACCCTAATCTGCAACAACCCTTTTACGTCTTCTGTTTCCGCGCTTTTTAGTTTTTTCTCAGCTTCATAAAAATTATCCAAAACGGGCAGAATTTTTAAAATCAATTCCACGTTGGCAAACTTCACCAACTCTGCCATCCTTTCCATTTCGTCTTTTTTGTAATTTAAAAAGTCGGCTCTAGCTCTCTGCCATCCGGCTAAATACTCGTCTCTCTTTTTCTGGCACTCTTCTAACTGTCGCCTAATTTCATTAAGCGAGTCTTGCCCCTCGGGGGCAGATTTCTTTTTTAAATCTTCTGACATAAACGACAAAATAATTCAATATTCTTATCATAACTCATTCTCTTGGGACCTAAAAGGGCAAAAAGACCTTCCGAGAACCCCAAAGTAATGAGACTAAAATCCTTAACTCTAGAAAAGGGATTCTCCCTGCCGATGTATACGCTTATTTGAGAAGGCAGATTCACTCTTTCGATGTTCCTTTCAAAATCATCCAGCATTTTGGCAAAACTGACTGCATACCCTCTTTGGGAAAATTCCGGCTCGCAGAAAATTCCTCCCCAGCCTTCTTTCCAAAAAATTTTGTCCGCAGACAAGTATCCCACGGCCAAATTTGAAGATTCTTCGGAAAGAAATCTGGTAGCTTCCCTGACAAAACTCAAGGAATCTTCGATTTCTTTTTCCCAACTGCTAGCAAACTCCTCCAATTCATTTTCCAGCAGTTTGTCCACAAACAATCGGTATCCCTTGTCGGTGGGTATTCTGCCAGCCGAAGTATGGGGTTGAAACAAAAAACCCTGGCTGGTCAGTTTCTGCATTTCATTCCTGATGGTAGCAGGCGACAAGCCAAATCTGTATTTCTTCTCAAGCATTTGGGAACTGACGGGTTCAGCCCGACCAATATATTCCTGCACTACGCTATTCAATATTTTCTCCTGCCTCTCAGTAAGCATCATATTCATATTAAAAAACTAGCACTCAAATGTCAAGAGTGCTAACAAATTAATTTTATCCACAGAGAAATTGGTTTCCTAATATGTTATAATATTCCAATATGCGAAAAATCGTAAAAGGGCCAAAAGTAACCTGGGTTGATATTGAAAACCCGACCAAAGAAGACGTCCAATACTTAAAAAAGAACTTTGAGTTCCATCCTTTGGTTTTGGGAGAATTGATACCTCTGGGATACAGGCCAAGGATGGAACACCACGACAACTACCTTTTCATGAGCCTGTATTACCCTTTTTACAGCAAGGAAAAGAAAGAAACCAAATCCCGGGAATTAGACATCATCGTTACCAAAAGAGTGATAATCACCAGCCACTACAAAACAATCATTCCGCTAAAAGCGCTCTTTGACAGCTGCAACCTTTATCAGGAATCCCGAAAAAGCTATATGTCAAAAGGTACGGGCTATCTTCTCTTTTTCATCCTCAGCGGATTTTGGAAAACCTGTCAGACAAAACTGATACAAATTGACAAAAAAATGGACGAAATAGAAAAAGAGATATTCAAAGGAAAAGAAAAGGAGATGGTTAGGGAAATATCTTACATCAAAACCGATATTATTAATTTCTGGCGGATTATTGAGCCCCAGGGAGAAATCTTGAACTCCCTGGCAGTCGAAGGAGAAAAATTTTTCGGAAAAGAAATGTCTCCCTATTTTGCCGACATTCTGGGAGCCTACAGCCAAGCCTGGAACAGCTTGAAAACCTTCAAAGAAACAATCCTGGCCCTGGAAGACACCAACCAATCCCTGCTTTCCACCAAAATAAATGAAATCATCAAAATCCTGACTGTGTTTTCTGTCATTCTCCTACCTTTGACTCTCCTAGCCAGCCTGTGGGGAATGAACCTCGTCTTACCCTTTTCAGAATCCTCTGCCGGTTTCTGGATTATCATTGGCATCATGGCAGCCCTTATCGGAATGATGTTCATTTTCTTTAAAAAGAAAGGTTGGCTTTAATTCATTTGTAGTAAACTCGGCTGAACCTCAAATCCACGTATTCCAGGCTCCCTCTTTTCTCAGGAGGGATTTGTTTTTCCAGAACCAAACCTAGCTTTTGAATCTGCCAGCCAAAATCCCCTTTCAAGTCAAAATATATCTCCCAGCCTTCCAAAGTCTCCACGTTCAGCCTTTGGGAAGAAACCAATTCGGCTTTCCCGATTTCAATTCCCAATTCCTCTTTCAGTTTTGATTTAACCTCCAAAATCCGGCCTATTTCTCCGAGTAGTTTTTCCTCGCCGGACACTTTGATTAAATCCGTTTCCAAAGGAGCTCTTTGGAAAGGCGCTCCTTCTTTATCTATAAAGAAGCAGTCTTGGAGGCACCATACGGCCACTGCCTGCCTTTCTGAAACCTGAATGCTCAAAGCGTCGGGAAGGTCTCGGCTGACTTCGACTGTGGCAACTTGGGGAAACCGGTTAAGAATCTCTTTTTTGATCTCTCCCAAATCAATGGCAAAAATGCTCTTGGTTTTGAAAAACAAAATCCTGCTTTCCAGTCTTTTTTCTGCCACCGACCTTATTTCCCCCTCTGAAACTTTTTCTTGACCTCGCACGGCAATTTTTTCCACTTGGAAAAACTCGGAAAAGAAAAGCAAATAAAAGGCAGCTCCCCCGGCCGCCAAAACCAAAATGCCCAGCCAGAAAAATCGGTTGCGCAATATCGATTTCTTTTTCTTAAACCTGTAAGGTCTTTTGTATTTGCTCATAATCCCCTTTTTGTCTTCCTGGCTTTTTCAAAAAGATAAGTCAGCCAGTATTTTTTGGAAAGGGGCAAATCCTGGGTTTTGACATATTCAAAGGCCTTGCCGCCAAAGCCCATTTTAAAAAACGTGGGGCCAGCCCAGGGATGTTTTGATTTTGGATCAACATAACCCCAAAAATCATACAAATGACACCCCCTTCTTTTGGCTTCTTTTATCGCCTCCCATTGCAACAGATAAGCTATCGGTATTTTATGATGTCTCGGGCTCAAAGCCGCCTGATGGTAAAAACCAATGCCAGACCAGAAAATAACTAAAGCCGCGGCTATAATTTCTCCTTTGTATTTGCCGAAAAACAACAAGGCTTGATTGTCTTTGGAAAAAGACTTAAATTCGTTTTCAATAAATTCCAAAGAAAAAGGAGTAAATTTTTGATGAGCAGCGACTTTCTGCTTGAGCTTATCATAGATTACCACGTCGTCTAATCTCTCGCTCTTACTAATTTTAATATCGGAGTTCTTCTGGGCCTGACGAATAAGATAACGAGTGGTTTTGCGCATATTCATCAAAAGCTCGTCTTCCCGGGGCGTAATATCAAGTCTCCAAGTCGCCTCATAAGCCGAAGCGTGTATGGGAGACTCTCTAAACCCTAAATCCTTAAACAGTTTTTCATTCTCCGGAGTCCTTGGCAAAAGAGGAGCTATCCTAATAAAACTGCAGTTCTCTTTTTGGGCTATTTCTTTCAGCTTTTGCACCAATATTTCCGAAACTTCCACCGCATGCTGAATTAATAGAAACCTTCCCCTCTTGGCGGTAATCCTTACCACTAACGCCACATTGTGCACCCCCGGGGCGTGCACATCGTCGTATATTCCCAATCTCCAGATTTTATTTCCCATCATCTTCTGAAACTCTCCCCAATTCCAAGACTGCAAAAAGGTCTTTTCCTGAACTTTATCGAAGAATCTCTCCCATTCTTCTCTATTGGTTATCTCTTGACAATTTGTCATTAAAATCTTAGGTAATTAGTATCTTATTGTAGTTTCGCACTTTTTCCCTTTTCCTAGAAAATTTAACATATCTTTTTTCTTGAAATAACTTATAAATTGACTGAATTGTTTTTTATTTCTCTTTTTTTCGAGTTGCTTCCAAAATTCTTTCTGTTGCGAAAAGGCAAAAACTCGTCTATGCCGATCGGTAAAAATATGTTAATGCAGTGGGGAATTTCGTATTTACCTGATTAAGGAGTTAATTACCTCGCTTGGAACTCGACTTTCCAGGAGAATTACGTCGCCGGGCTTAGCAAAGCTTTTTATTTTATCCACGATTTCTGCGGGCTTTTCCATAAACACGACTTCCGCCTCTCTTTCCCTTGGCTGGGTTTGGGGCAGCTCTCCTGCCCCCTCTTTTATTTCCTTAAACCTGTCTTTGGTTGTAATGATGGCCAAATCGCAGACATCGGCGATTTTCTTACCTATCCTCTGGTGGACTTCTTTGGAGGCTTTTCCCAATTCAATCAAACAAGGCATTGCCAGCACCCTTTTCCCGGGCCAAACTTTAAGGTAGTCCAAATGGGACATAACTCCCGAGGGATTGGCAGAATAAGTGGCATCAATAATGTTTAATCCGCCAGTCCCCTCTTTCAGCTGCATTCCTGATTGCCAGGGTTCAATTTGAGCTGCCGCCTTGGCAATCTCTGCCAAGCCCATCCCCAGATATTTAGCGCAGATAGCTGCAGCCAGCATATTATGGATATTATGAATGCCCAATAAGTTAAGGTTAAAAATGGCCTGCTCTCCGTCTTTGGCAACCGCCTTAAAAGAAAGGGCTTCTTTTTCTATTTTAATCTCCTTAGCCCATAAATCGCTTTCTTTTTCAAATAAAGAATAAAATTTAACGTTCTTCAGTCTTGCATTATAATCTTTTATCCTGTCCTTTTTTACGAGAGGATTGTCGTAATTAAATATAGCCAGACCGTCTTCCGGCAAAGATGCCGCTAATTCTCCTCCGCCTTCGGCCGAAAGAAGATTTTCCATGGTGCCAAAGGTCGATAAATGCTGTTCGTTGACTCCGGTTACTATGCCTATCCTTGGTTTGGCAATATCGCATAAAAGCTTTATTCCTCCCTTATTGTAAGCTCCCATTTCAACCACGAAAATATCATATTCTTCGTTCAAATCTCTTAAAATGCGGCGGGAAATGCCTACTTCGGAATTTTGATGCTCTTTGGTTTTTAAAACCTTGTATTTTTTTGCCAGGATAGTCGCCAGAAATTCCTTAGTGGAAGTTTTACCGTAAGAACCGGTAATGCCTATGGCCAATAAATCCTTAAACCTTTCTCTTTTTTTCTTAGCTTTTCTAATTAACTGTTCCCTTAAGGCCACGGTCAACGGCTGGAAAAGCAAAACTAGAAAAGAAAAAACCAGGGGAGCTAAAATGTCCAAGCCCAACAGATAAAGAGTGAATTTTTTAAGAGAAAATCCGAGATTGAAAAAAACAGTCAAAGCCAACAACTCCAAGGACATGCCGGCGGTCAAAATCAGGCTGGTCTTTCTGGTTAACACCGGAATCTTAAGCGTTTTCCGAAAAGAATGTCTGATCGCTAAAAGGGATTCGAAGAAAAAAATAGCCAAAACGAAATAAAACAAATAAAGATGCGGGTAGAAAAAAATCCCAAAAAGGGCGACTGCCTTAACCGCTAACCAGGGACTTAAAAGCAGTTTTTTTCCTTTTTCTGTCCGGAAATGATCCAAAAACCTGCCAATGTGATATTCTTTCAGCTGCCACAGCCAAACCCAAAAGAAAAGTTTCTTGGTAAAAACAACCAGCCAGAGAATAGAAATTAAAAAC
>Ga0180301_10002662_pt1 | contig 14062 bp, 3 predicted proteins | sample GuaBasSediGuay16_FD_121797 | JGI IMG/M metagenome (GOLD analysis project Ga0180301, IMG submission 121797) | Subseafloor sediment microbial communities from Guaymas Basin, Gulf of California, Mexico - Guay16, Core 4569-2, 12-15 cm | ecosystem: Environmental > Aquatic > Marine > Hydrothermal...
AGACCTTTTTGAAGGGCTGGGAGAGATATTCGGCGGACAAACAAAATTCGGAGAACGAAATTAAGAATCCTCGGGCTTTCCTTTACAGGATTGCCAGGAATCTGATTGTTGACCATTACCGCCAGAAGAACCGGGTTCAAATTGTTCCGGCTGACGATGCCAGAATTGTTGACCCGAAGATAGATTTAGAAGGTCAGGCAGCTCGGATGTCCGACCTTGTCCGAGTCAAACAGGCCCTAAGCGAGTTAAATGATGACTATCAAAATGTGATTATCTGGCGCTATATAGAGGGATTGTCCGTTTCAGAGACGGCCCAGTTATTAGGTAGGACAAATGAAGCCACTCGCGTCCTAACCTCTAGGGCACTTAAAGCCCTGAGAACAAAACTTGGCTGATTTTCCTTAGTGTAACAAAACAGGTTAGGGTTCGTCATCATTACAATGAGGGAAGAAGAACTTATCCACAACCTTCATCAACTCCGCCAGATTAAGCCCAAAAAAGAATGGGCTGGTTTGGTTAAAGAGCAGATTTTGGGAGAGCAGGAAAGGGGAGGCTTTATTGCTCGGTTAGGGGAAATTTTCCGCTTCAGGAGGATTTTTGCCCCTGCTCTAACAGTTTCCCTTGTTCTCGTGGGATTGTTCGGTTTTTCTCAGAACTCCCTTCCTGGCGATATCCTTTACCCGGTGAAAAAAATTTCTGAAAGAGCGCAGGGGATTTTTGTTTCAAAGGACAAACAGCCCGATTTCCACTTGGAACTAGCGAAAAGGAGATTAGAGGAACTGAATAGAACAGTCAAAGAAAATCAGGTTAAGAGATTGGCTCCGGCAATGGAGGAATATGAAGCGACAAAGAAAGCGGCGGAAAAAGAGGTTGTTGCCTCCATTAAAAACAAGCCAGTAAAAGAAGCGGTGAAAATTGCCAAGAAGGCTGCTCCTATTTTGAATAAAATAAACAAGCAGGAAAAAGAAACCTACTCTGTTTTAGGAATTGAGCCCGATGATGAAGAAACGGGAGATGACGCTGACGCTGAAAAATCAGTGGTGGAGTATTTAATCAAGGGAGCGGAGGCATCTTCTCTGACTGAACAGCAAAGCAAGGACTTGGCAATAATAAAAAATTATTATAAAATAGGAGATTACGAAAAGGCATTGGAGTATTATTTAACAAGTTCTTTGAACAAGTAATTTTTGACAATTGATAGTCGCGAATTAAATCTGTCAATTGCGGATTTCTATTAGGTCGGGCAATTGACAGAAAAAAAAGAAAGGTCGACGCGGCAAAAAAGTTTATTAAAGGTCGAAAAAAATAAATAGACCTGCGAACTAACACAAACCGCGCTTAGCGGAAAAAATCCGCTGCCAGGTTGTGGACATTCGCAGGAAAAACGAAAATGAGTAATTTACTGAGAAAAATTGCAATCGGAGGCGCGATTGTCGGTTTTGCGGCAATCAGTTTGCCGGCTTTTGGTGTGGTCAGCGATGCCTGCAAGGCAGACCTGAGCCAATGTACGACCGAGGAACTAACCGAGTACATTGCTGAATTGTCAGCCACATTGCAGGCGCTTCAAAACCAACTGAATGCATTGCAGGGCCAGGGTACCACCCCCTCTGCTTCAACCTATACTGGCATTCCGGCTGGATTTACCTTTACCAAGAACCTTTATCAGGGGATGAGAGACCAGGATGTGGTCTACCTGAAAAAGGTTTTGGATGTTGAGGTGCCTGACCACGCTTCTTGGAGCGGAACCAATTACTTCGGTTCCAAGACCAAAGCGGCCGTAATCGCCTTCCAGACAAAATACAAGACTGAAATTTCAAACTATGCTGGTTATACCATTAGTTGCACGGGATTTGTCGGAAAAGGAACCAGAGCCCAGTTGAACGCCCTTTTGTCAGCCGGTAGTACCACCCCACCGCCTACATCTTGTTCTACTGACGCTGACTGCGACACCGGCTACAAATGCCAGGACGGAAGTTGCGTCAAAAAATCAGCCGATGAAATCACTACAGAGAACGAATGTACAGCAGTGGGTTATTATTGGTACAACGACGCCTGCCACGAAGAGGCTCAACCAGCCCAAGCCGGATTAACCGTTGCTTTGGCTGATGATACTCCGGGAGCAGCGATTATTCCTGATGGGTCTTTGTACAATCCCGTGTTGAAGCTTGATTTTACTGCTGGAGGGCAAGAAGTGGTGGTAACCGGCGTGACTATCACCCGCGGTGGTTATATTGAGAATACCAACATTACTGGAATTAGCGCTTGGGACGAAGAAGGAAACCGATTAGGAAACATTGTTACCGCTTTAACTGCTGATGGCAAAGCCACTATTGATTTTGGAAGCAATGATTTGGTAATTGGTGACGGTGAGACAAAATCAGTAACCATAAAGGTAAATATAGCAGCCAGCACCAATTCAGGAACGCTTAACTTCAAAGTGGCTTCAAAAGACGACATTGCGGTTGAAGACGGTGTTACTATTAACGGAACCTTCCCGATTGTTTCCAACACAATGAGTATCACCAATGGAGAGAGTTCCTTGGGAGATGTTAGGATTTCAGCCGTAAGCGTAGGAGCGCTAGATTCAAGTTCTGCCCAAAGCGGGTCCGGCAATGTCAAGGTTGGCGATGAGAATGTGACCATAGCAAAGTTCAGGTTTACTCAAAACAACTCAAAAGAGGCAATTCAGATTGAAAAAGTAGTAGTTTATGTTGAAGGAACGGTTAATGAGGACAAAGACCTCAAGAATTTTGAACTTTACGCTCCTGACGGCACCCTGCTTGCTTCAGCAGAGAAAGCGGTTGACAGATATGTCACCTTTAACCTAGACACTCCTTATGAGATTCCCAAGGGAATGACTAAGGATTTGACAGTTAAGGTTGATATTGTTGACGGTTCCACCCATTACTTCAGGGCCCAAATCCAGAATGATTACGATGTAATGATTAAGGGTAAGACCACTGGTGCTTATCTGGTACCAGAGGACAGCAATGGAAATGCTTTTGATGCTGGCACAGATGGTGCTAACGCTAACAATTACTTCCGGATCAAGGTGGGTGATTTGACTGTCAGCAAAGCAGCGACCTCACCGACCGGCAATGTTTCACCTGGCGACCAAGATGTTGTTTTAGCCAAGTTTAACCTGAAAGCAGTTGGTGAAAAATTAGAATTGCGCAAGATGAACATTGCTGTTTATAGAACTGGCGCCACTGCTTTAACCGGTTCAATTAAGGTGAGAGACGCTGACACCGGCACCACCTACCTTTCAGTTGCTGCTTCAGATTCGGGCATGCAGGTTACTACAACGCCAGCCACAGCAGCTAACCTTGTCACTCAAAATCTTTCCACCTATATAGTCATCGGAAGCGGCGAGACCAAGACGATTGAGATTACAGGAACAATTTCCAGCAATGCTACCTCGGGTAATACTTACACTGTTTATGTCGGCAAGTTCTACGCCAAGAGATATTCTTCCAACGATTACACCTATTTGCCCGATTCAACAACTGCTTATGCTGCCAACGCATTACAGGTAGGCGGAGTCAGTTTGTCGGTTAATCCCAACGCTGCTTTCACTGGAAAAAGAGTGGCTAAGGGAAGCACGGCAGCCGAAGTTGGTGAATTTGTTTTGGGCGCCTCATCCGCTGATGACATTCGTATCTCCAGTATCCAGATGAAGTATTCCACTACTACGGGGATTCAGAATGTTTATCTGGCTAAAGAGGATGGCACTCAACTTGGTGACACTGTTGGCACTCCAAGCGCAAGCGGAGATTCTATTAGCGTCGCGTTGACTATTCCCAAAAACACAAGCCAGATTTTGAAGGTTTTTGCTGATGTGACAACCGATGCTTCAGATGGTGATTTCTATGTTTACATCCCGGCAAATGGTATTACCGCCTACGGTGTAAACTCCAGCAAAGATGCTTCAGGACCCAGTAGCAATGTTACTTCGTCTTCAGTGACCGTTGGTTCTGCTAGTTTGACTATTTCAAGAGCCGCGGATGCTCCTTCTTCCCAGATTGTTTTAGCAGGAGAAGATGGAGTGGTCTTAGACAAGATTAAGTTTGAGGCAAGTTATGAAGACCTCACCCTGAAGGAAATTACTTTGCAGTTGACAACCGCTTCTTCTACTTTGTGGAGTTACACCACCAGCGTTGCCGCTAATATTGAGAAGGTATATCTGTATGACGGAGATACTCTGCTTAATGAAGGAGGAACGCCAGTGGCCAATGGCTTGGTTAGTATCACCGGTATTAATGTTACCCTGCCCGCTGACAGCACCAAGGTCTTAACAGTAAAGGCAGATATTACCGGTTCTGGAACCTTGACCTCCAAGTCAGTTGGTGGAGTTCAAGTCTATTCGACGAGCACTACCTATCTGAGCGTTTATTCTTCAACTGGATTAATGTCTTCTGGTATTACCTTGACAAACCATGCCAAGTCTAATTACTTCCTCTTTACTGACGCTGCTCCAACAGTAACAGTACCTAGTGGATGGGATGGCACCAGGACCGGCTCACCAGCAAGTCAAGAACCGATTGCTAAATACACGGTTACTAACAATGGTTCCAGAACTCTTACCTTGACTGATTTAGACCTTACTGTCACGCTAAGCGGAGTGAGTTCTTCTACCAGTAAGGTGACTAACTTCAGATTGTACGACTCCAGCGACACCCTGATTGCTACTTCCACTACCAGCCAGGTGGCAAATGCTACCACGGTCACGGTGACCTTTGATATTGACGGTTATGGCACTACCGAAGAGATTGCTGCTAATGGTGGTTCTGAGACCTATACCATTAAAGCGGATACGACTTCAATAGAAGCAGGCGAAAGCAATCCTGCCCAAACCACTGCCAGATTGTCAACCTCTATTGGTGGAAGCAAAGGTTATTCTTCAACCGATACCAACACCACAGAGAATGATGAGGTTTACTGGGCAGACAGCAACATTACCTATGCCTACACTCCATCTGGCAGCAGTAGTGCAGAAAGCGGCTTGAAGGCTTGCGACTCTGTAACTGTTTACGGTGCTACCTTGCAATACTAATCCTGAACAGCCCCTCACGCTTCTCCTTGTGGGCGGAGCGAGGGATTAAAAGCAAAAGGATCCCCGAATTCGGGGGTCCTTTTGTATTCCCTTTGCAGATAGTTTATAATTCATATAAACAACGAGACCCGGACTCGTTGACAAATTTATGCCAAAAAGAAAAGTACAATTGGTTAATGGTGAATTTTATCATATTGTTAAAAGGGGCATTGAAGGACGCAAAATTTTTCTGGATGACGAAGACAGATTTCGCTTTGTAAATGGCCTCCTGGTTTTTAACGATAAGAAGCCGGCGCCCTGGGACTCTCGCGCCTTTTGGCGTCAACGAGACCCGGACTCGTTGACGAAGAGTTATCAGCCAAAGCACCCATTAGTTGAAATTCATGTCTTTACTCTCATGCCAAATCATTTTCATCTATTAGTTCGCCAATTAACCGACAATGGTATTGCAACCTTAATGAATAAAATTGGAGGATATTCTTACTACTTTAACAAAAAATATGAGAGAGTCGGAACCTTATTTCAGGATAGATACAAGGTAAAAGCAATTAAAACAGATATTCAACTTAGAAACACTTTTGTTTATATCCATACTAATCCCATAGGATTAATTGAACCAAAATGGAAAGAATGGCAAGTGGAAAGCTTCCAAAAAGCAATCCATTTTTTAGAAAATAAATATCGCTGGTCAAGTTATTGGGATTATATTGGGAAATCAAATTTCCCTCGGGTGACAACTCGCGAATTCTTTTTGAAGTTGTTAGGAGGTGAAGAAGAGATTAGAAGAGAAATTAGATCTTGGATAGAATTTAAAAATGAGATTTTTAAGGATAAAAAAGACCTGAAAGAAATATCATTTGAATAGAGGGTATCATATCATATCAACGAGACCCGGACTCGTTGACAAAACTTGTTGTTGACAAATTGGAATTGACTTTTAAAATTCTTGGACCAAAATGAAAGCAAGCGTGCAAGGTCTTTCCTTGCATATTTTAGACTTGACATGCTTAGGTTTGGTTTGATAAAGTATATCCTAAAGAGGAAAAATTTGAAAATATGAGTAATAAAATTATGAGCAATAAAATAAAGAAATTAGAACACCAAAAAACATTAAAAAGGTTTTCATTTTTCCCCATTATTTTGGGGATTTTTTTATTAGGATTTTTGAGTTTGGCTCTAAATAATTTTGTTTTCGCTCAAAGCGCAGGAGTAAATTATGGAGGAGATCTTTCAGATACGGGAATAAACTATCAGCCTGGGGAAGGCAATCAGGTAATTTTTAAATTTAACGCCTACAATTCTGGAGGAGGAACCTTAGATTTAGTAAAGTTGTATGTGGGCGAGATAATGGGTGCGGGACACCCATCTGAATTTATTGATAAAATAAGAATTTATTATGATAGTGCTGACATTGGCGAATTTGGGGATGAGGACACTCCTAAAAAAGAAGTGGATGTATCAAGTAGTGACTGGCAAGGAAATGGTCCTTGGTTTGTCGCCATTGATTTAACCGGTGGAAGTGAGATTTCTGTTCCCACAAGTAATCAGGGAAACTTGGGGTTCATTGTCATAGATATAAAACCAGATGCTCCTATGGGAGCCTCTTTTGTTCCTTATTTAGATGTAGGGAGTTTTGACTTTTCTGTAGATGCATTAGACACTGCGATGGACAATCAATTGCCTTTTAATAAGCCCGGAGTAACGGCAGCGGGTGATATTTTGATTGGAGGCAATAAAGGTGCGCCAGTTCTCATTTCAGAAATTCAGGTGGGGAGCGCTGAAAATAATCAAGAAGAATTTATTGAAATCTACAATCGGGCTGAAAATCTTGAGCTAAGCGGCTGGGATTTGGCTTATAGTACAGATGGAACGAATTGGACCGAAATAGCCACTATCCCCAACGGCCTTACAATGCCAAGCGGAGGATTTCTTTTGTTTGTTAATCCAAACATTACCTCTGTCAGCGGAGTTAATGGAGACATCCAAGGCAATGCGAACTGGACTGGTTTATCTGAAGTGGCTGCCTTTATCGCTTTAAGAGATTCAACTGATAAAATTGTTGATAAGGTGGGGTATGGCAACGTTCCGGACCATTCATATTGTGAAGGCGGGTCCTGCGCTCAGGCGCCGGCTGTTTTAGATCAAGGCGCGAGCTCGATAGAGAGAAAGGCCTATGGCGATTCTACTGCTGAGATGATGGCATCAGGAGGAGTAGATGAAAAAGCCGGCAATGGCTTTGACTCAAATGATAATGGATTTGATTTTGTGGTTCAACTCTCGCCTTCTCCTCAAAATAGTTCTTCTACTCCAGAAACACCTCAGCCGCCGGGAGATGAAATGGGAGGTCCGGCTATTATGCATCTTCCCGTTTTTAAAGCAACAGCAGGCCAACCCTTAACTATCTATGCCCAGATGGGAGATCCAATGACCCCAATGAGTCAGTTGACTACCGAACTTTATTATTTAACCGGTGATACAAATCCCTCTGATAATACCCTTTCTCAGTATTCAAAGGTGTCTGGCAGTTATTTAGGAAATGGCTATTGGAAATTTACCACTGCCCAAAATGTGGGCTCGGGCGAGAACGGTATGCATTATCTCTTACACCTAAAAGGAGATGGGGGTGAAAGATATATGTCTGCCTCGCCTGATGCTGATATGACCTGTTTTGAGAACGCTTGCGCCACTACTTCTATTGCTCAAAATCCCTTTATAGTAAACGGTTCCTCAGCGGGCACTTATGCGGTTTCAGCCACAGTTTTAGATGGAGATGATAATAATGCGCCGGTGGAAGGTGCTTATGTAATTTTAGAAGGAAGCGAGTATGGAACTCAAACCGGAGCGAGTGGCACTTCTACCATTTCAAATGTAAGAGAGGATGTCTATAATGTGGTGGTTATTAAAGAAGGTTATTTTGAAGAAAAAATTTTTGATGTTTATGTAAACGGGGACACTAATTTAGGAAATATCGTTCTTTACCAAGGACAGGGCGGAGGTATGTCTGGTGATACCTCAAAGCCCCATGTTATTTGGACAGGTCCTCCAGATGGAATGATGGGAGTGCCAGCAGGCGACCCCGGTTTCTTAATCTTCTTGGGTTTTGATAAGGATTTAGATTCTTCAACATTTAATGGAACCAATGTTTATCTTACTATTGACGGAACCACGCCGGTGGGAGGAGTAACTGTTGAATACAACAACACCCCATCTTCTCGTCCTCAAAATTATCCTCCAGACCAGTATTTAGGCATTATTCATGTTCCAAGCAGCGGACTTTCAGAGAATACTACTTATTATGTTGTTTTAACTGATAATGTGAGAGATACTGCCGGAAATTCCCTTGAGGGTAACAGACCCGATGGAAGTTATATTTTCAGTTTCACTACAGGACAGACATTTACTGGAGAAGAGGACTTTGGCCAAGGAGCCTTCCAGCCGCCGTTTGTTTTAGGAACCCAGCCCTTTGACGGAGCAATGAATGTTGCCTTGAACACGAAAATTTTGATTAAATTTGCTGAACCCTTAAATCCAAATAGCGTTAATGCCCAAAATATAAAGTTGTATAAGGTAGTCCACACAGAAACAGGGAAGCAGGAAACTCAGGTCAGTTTGTCTGATTCAGATTTCTCTTTAGATGTGACAGGCGCCATTCTAACCATTACTCCTTCCAGCGCCTTATCTTCTGATTCTGATTATGAAATTCGGGTTTCAGGTGCCGTTCAAAGTGTAAATGGTGTTTGGTTGGGTGATCCTGGAAAAAATGAAAACACCTCAAGTTTTATTGTCTTCCGCTCTCACTTTACAACTGGTTCTACCCTTGATACTACCGGTCCCACAATTGTTGGCACAAAGCCTCAAGATGGAGCAACTGGTGTTCCCATCAACAAAGGAAAGGTAATTATTCAGTTTTCAGAAGGGATGAATCCCTCAACAGTGAACGCAAATACGGTGAAACTAAAGAGGGGTTCAAATGTGGTAAGCAGTATTGTTGAATATGACCCAATAGAGAAATCTGCCAAAATTATTCCCTTAAGCCTCTTAGCCACTGAATCTCAATACACAATTTATGTAAAAGGAGGAACAGGTGGAGTTGAGGATTTAGCCGGGAATACATTAGATGCACACCCTGCAGATGACACAAAAACTGATTTTTCAAATAGCTTTACCACTTCCAATCAGACAGACAATTTAGCACCCACAATTATTTCTGCCAATGGTGATGAGTGGTCTTTGGCTATCACCTTTTCTGAGCTAATGAATTCATCCAAGCCCGGTGAAAGCAAATTTTCTGCCTCAGTCCTTAATCCTGCTAATTATACTTTAAAATGGGGTGATCCAAATACAGTAGATTCCAATGGCACCTTAATAGATCTTTCCGGCAAGAATTTCAGTTATGACCCGGCCCAAAATACAGTCTTCATTGAAGGTATTGGTTTAGATATAAGCCAAATTTCGGGCAAAGATTATTGGGTTCAGGTTTCCAATGTTACTGATCTTTCAGGGAATGTGATAGACCCTTCTGGAAATACTTTCCAGATGCCCATTAATAATAGCGCCCAAACCCAGGGGTTTTTAGGTCCAATGGGCCCAGGTCCTGGAGGAATGATAGGTCCTGATATGGGCGAGATGGGGATGATGAAGGCAGGTGTTTTCCCGATGAATATGATGGCGGGACAAATCTCAAAGTACTTTGTTGACATTCCCATCTCTAATGGATTGGAAAATGGGGGAAGAATTGTTTTAACCTTTCCCGATGGCTTTGACATTTCAAATGTTGTTCCTGATGCCGAAAGCCCAATGAATGAGGATATGAATGGACCGGGTTCTGGAATAGTTACCTTTAAAATCTCAGGGGTGAGCGAAGATTCTAATGCCTCAACCCAAGGCGGAGCAGCTAACGATGGGGTTACCATTAACCCTGATGCCAACACCATTACTATCTGGCTAACCACCACTGAGACAATTTCTGGAACTGATTTCTTGCACATTGATTTAGACGGCATTGTAAATTCAAACATTCCAAAGGGCTTTGATACCCCAGGATACACCGTGGGAATTAAAATTCTCAAGGCAGATGGCACTCTTTCAGAGGACATTGGCACTACAATGCCTTTCTTTATCATCCAGTCGGGGGACTTCACACTTGGAGGAGCCATTACCTTATCTGAGGCACCTGGCGCCCAAAGCACAATGGAACTTTGTTTGGGTTCTCCAATAACAGGTCCGATGTGTCAGAATATTACCTTTGGCGATTCAGATACCCAGAAGAATTATTCCTTCACCGGTCTTAATTCAGGAGATTATTTCTTGTTTACTGACCCAATTATCACTCTTAATGGGAAAGATTATCAAGGAATTTCTGTTCCTGAACCAATTTACTTAACTGAGAGCATCAGTGATAAGAACCTTACCTTCAATAAAATTACTTCTACAGGCAGAGCAGAAGTAACCGTTCAGATTTCAGGCACCTTCAATAATGAAGGAATAGATGTTTTCGCTGGAGGTCCAAGTGCTTTCTTTGTGAAGACAAAGACGCTCAACGGCACCATTCCAAGCGATAGTCCTGATACAACCATCCTTTATCTTGACAATGGTGATTGGATGGTGGGAATGGGCCCGGCAATGCCAAAGGGGCCGATGGCAGGACCTCCTCCAATGCCAGATTGGATCCCACCGATGCCGATAAAGATAGTTGTTTCAGGTTGTCCTTCAAGTTGTTCAATCACTGAATACGGACCGAGTAATATTACGGGAGGTAATACTCAAGATGGAATTGTGAGCTTTGACATCAAAGAAGCAAATTTAGAAGTTAGAGGAAAGGTGACAAAAGAAGATGGCACAACAGGAATTCCCAATGCTGAAGTTTACGCCTATCAACCTGGAAGTAAGACAGGAATAGGAGGTCATGCCACCACCGATAGTTCTGGAAATTTCGTTCTTAAATTATCAGATACTGACACCTATAAAATTGGTGCATTTAAGCCTGGTTTACCTTCAACATTTGAAAGAACGATTAGGGTGGAGGAGGACAGCGATGCTGATGATGGAAATTCCACCTGCGATGTTTATCTTGATAGCACCTTGGTTACAGATTCAAATCCCTTGATTTTGAAACTTCAAAGACCTGATTATACCATTTCGGGTAAGGTAACTGATGGCACAGACCCTGTTGCTTACGCTCCGGTTTGGGCAGATAGAATTGATGGCCCGGGTCATGCAGACGCAATGACAGATAGTTCAGGTAATTACATCATTTATGTGGGACCTGGCACCTGGCAATTAATGGCTTATGTTCCAGGATTTGGCGACATTGGACCTGAGATTGTAGTAATTACCGATTCGTCTGAAACCAAAAACCTCGCTCCAGCCACCAACATCCAAATGTATCAGATTTCCGGTAATGTCACGATAGCAGGTCAACCTCGGGCTAATGAACCCATAAGGGCGGTAAAATTTGATGCCCAGGGTAACTATTTAGGACAGGAATTTTCTAGTCAGACCGATTCTCAAGGAAATTACACTATCTCTGTGCCACCTGGCTATTACAGGGTTGATATTTGGACACCAGAATATGGCGAGATTGAGGCTTTACCGCAAGGAGGTGATCAATTCGAAGATTCTCCTGCTTCTTTACAAGTGACAAACAGCAATGTTTCCAATGTGAATATCAACATCCAAAGTGATAATTTACAGACAGTTACCATTTCCTTTACAAATGGCTCAAGTTATCAAGGAAGATCTGCTTTCGTTGATATTGAGAAAATAGATCCCCAAACCAAGAAACCTTTAGGAGTTCATAGGACCTTAGACATTCCTGATGTTTCCAATAGTAATACAATTCAATTACCAGACGGTAACTATCATTTCTTTGCCCATGTTGAAGGATTGGGAGAATTCATTCCTCAAGAAGCCAATGACCAGAACTCCCCAGGCTATGTAGATATTGATCAAGAGAGTACTGTTCATTTTGTCTTACCCAATGCTTCAACAGAACTGATTACCATCTCTGGCCAGGTGACCGATGGTACAGATCCAATCGCAGATGCCTGGGTTTGGATTGACAATCCTCAAACCAGTTATCACAATGGCACTCCAACAGACAATAACGGAAATTACACCTTGCAGGTTCCAAAACTTTCCTCTGGAAATTATAAGGTGGGAGCAGATAAACCAGGGTATCTGAGCTCTGAACCAATAGATATTGAAGGAAGCACCAGCACTACCCAGAACCTTACTTTAATCCAGGCAGATGTCTTTATTGAGGGAGTTTTATACGACGATGCAAATGGCAATGGAACCTATGATTCCGGAGAGGAACTAACAGTAGGTTTTGTCTGGGCAGAGGAAACAACGAGCGGCAAGAGAACCCATACACCAATAAATCCTGATGGAACATATCAATTACCAGTGACAAATGGAAGTTGGTATGTGTATGGGGTAAGCGATGGGTATCAAGAGACCCCATATAGAGTGAATGGAAACAAGCAAAGTGTGAGTGTTTCTGGTTCCACGGTTCCCAACATCAACATTGATTTAGACGAAATTTCTAATTGGCAGGAGAAGTCAAAAGCAAAACCTATCGTTCCTGCTTCCGGAGGGACTTTAGACGATACTGGCTCTTCTGGAACAGGAGTAAAATTAACAATTCCTCCCTCTGCTTTGGGTGACAGCACCGCTCAGGGCCAGTTAAGAGTAAGAGAAACAAACGGGGTGGTAGAGACTTCAGCGGCAACTCCTTTTGGTGGAAAAGGAAAGGAGATTAAGGCATATGATAATTCGGGACAGGTGATTACTAATCTAAATCAGCAGGTGGATTTGGAAATTGTTTATTATAAATCAGAGGTTGAGGCAACGGGGATTGTTGATTACAGCAAACTGAAGGCTCTGACGCTTGGATACTGGGATGAAACAAAAGGGGAATGGGTTGCCTTGTCCACTGTAAGAACTGCTTATACTAAAAAAACTGACAGTGAGACAGAATTTTTAAGAGAGCCAGATTTTGATGCTTTTGTAGATAATTTAATCAATAACCCTGATTATTACGCAGATTACAAAATTGTTTTGAGTGCAAACACGAACCACTTTACTATTTTTGGTGCTATTAATCCCACAGATTCCACTCCTCCCTCTGCTCCCACTGGCCTTACCGCTACCCCAGGAGATGGTACCGTTATTTTAGATTGGAATGATAATTCAGAGTCAGACCTGATGGAATATGAAATTTATCGCTCCACTTCTGCCGGGGTTCAGGTATTAGACAGCAATCAGGTGAATCAGTCTCAGGTCAGTATTAGTAATTTCACTGATAATACTGTCCAAAACTGGACCTCCTATTATTATGTTGTCACCGCAGTAGATGATTCTGGAAATGAATCTTCGCCTTCAGCAGAGGTTCAGGTATGCCCTCATCCGTCCCTAGAGCATGGAACAGTGGCTGTAGATTGTACTATTACTTGTGATGAGGGTTATACTCTCAGTGATCACACCTGCGCTGCCTCAGGCGGAACGGTTAATCTTGGAGGAGGCGGTGATGCTATTGCCCCTTCAATTAGCAATATAACTGTTTCAGTCAGTTCTACAACTGCCACCATTTCTTGGACCACTAACGAGGCCTCAATTTCCTGGGTAATTTACGGCACCTCAACCGATTACGGCTCAGAAGCAAAAACCACTGATTATCTTACCTCTCACTCAATAGCCCTGACTGGTCTTTCTCCAGAAACCACCTATCACTATCAGATTAAGTCAGAGGATTCATCGGGAAACATAGGAAGTTATACAGATAGAACCTTTACCACCTTGGCATTAGGGCAACAGCCCCAGCCAACTCCAACAACATCCCCGGCTGAGAAACCATCAGTTTCGCCATTGGCAAAGCCAATTTCGGAAATGACAATTGACCAGTTGAAAGCAGAGATTGCCAGAATTTCTGCTCTAATTGCCCAACTCCAGAGCCAGTTGTTGAAATTGAGGTCAGGCGTGCCTCAAGAAATTCAAGGAATTCCAACT